>Ga0247823_10003030_pt1 | contig 13720 bp, 16 predicted proteins | sample 13C_PalmiticAcid_2_FD_192426 | JGI IMG/M metagenome (GOLD analysis project Ga0247823, IMG submission 192426) | Soil microbial communities from agricultural site in Penn Yan, New York, United States - 13C_PalmiticAcid_Day30 | ecosystem: Environmental > Terrestrial > Soil > Agricultural land...
GGCCTTTCTTGCGCAAAAGTGCGGCGCCCCTTTGCCAGCATGCGATATGGGCGGCAAGGGGCGGATTCACAACAGGACTTGCAATGAGATAATGTATCATTATCTGGCGTCGGAACCCCTCCCGCGAAAGACAGATCATGTGCCTCCCCGCCGCGCGCCCGCGCCTTGCCGACCTGACGGGGATTGTCCTGTCGTTCACCTGCCTGCTCCACTGCCTCGCCCTCCCCTTGCTCCTGCTTCTCGCCCCTGCGCTCAGCCGCTGGATCGCGCTGCCCGAGGGGGTTCATGCGGCGATCCTGCTGCTGGCGCTTCCGGCCGCGGCGATCGCGATGCGCGATGGTTGGCGGCGGTATCGGCGTTTGGCGCCGACGCTACTCGCAGTCTCGGGACTGGGCCTGCTTGCGCTGGGCCTGTCGGCGCATGAGGGGTGGATCGCCGCAGCCGATCCCGAAGCCGCCGACCGGTTGCTGACCTCGATCGGCGCGCTCACGCTTGCCGCCGCGCATCTCGTCAACTGGCGCTGGCGTCACCGGGGCAGCGGACATAGACTGCCCGCGTGACCGACGCACCCCGCCACCATATCGCAGCGATCCTGCCGTGCAGCGATCTCGATGCCAGCACCGCTTTCTATGAGAAGCTCGGCCTGTCGGTGGTCAGCGATTATGGCAGCTACCGCCTGCTCGAAGACGGCAAGGGCTGGCAGCTTCATCTGACCAACGAGTCGGGCCCGACCTGGCCCGAACGCGACCAGAACCCGTTCGGCCTGTACCTTTACTCCGAGCGCGTCGACGAACTGGCCGAAGGCGTTCGCGATGCAATCCTCGGTCCGGTGAAAGCACCAACGCACAAGCCTTGGGGCATGTACGAGTTCGCACTGTCCGATCCCGACGAGACGCTCGTCCGCATCGGCTGGCCGAGCCGGTTGGTGGATTGACCTCTCTTGAATGGGACACTTGTCATTATGTATAGTTTCCTTGACATAAGATAAGCGACACAGTAAAGGGTGTTTGTCATTTTATGGAGCACCCTTGACATGTCGACATATAAAAGCCCCGCCATCCGTCGCTACACGATCCGCCTCGCGGTGCTGATGAGCCTCTACGTCATGCTGATTTTTGCCGCCGGCTGGACCTTCCGGCACAGTGATATTGCGGGGCTCCCCGCCTTTGCGCTGGCGATCGCCCCGGCCTTGCCGATCATCGGCGTATTCTGGGCGGTGATGCGCCTGTTGGTCGAAGAGAGCGACGAATATATCCGGATGCTGCACGTCCGGCAGTGCCTGTTCGCCACGGGCTTTTGCCTGACGGTGATGACGATCTGGGAGTTCCTGCAGAATTACGATCTGGTTCCGGCCGGGAACGGCGGCTTCGGCGCCGCCTTCTTCTGGTTCGTCGGGCTGGGCTTGGGCGCGGTCTATAACAGGGCCACGATGGGCGCGATCGGCGGCAGCGCGTGAAGAATCGCCTGAAGGTCCTGCGCGCCGAACGTGACTGGAGTCAGAGCGATCTCGCCGATCATTTGCAGGTGTCGCGCCAGTCGGTCAACGCGATCGAAACGGGCAAATATGACCCGTCGCTGCCGCTTGCCTTTCGCATCGCCGACGTCTTTGGCCTGCCGATTGAGGAGATATTCCTGCGGGAGGGATAATCGGGCCGATCGGCGCGACGACCTTGCGAGCGCGCCCGTCCCCCGCTAGGGCGACGGCCAGCCGGAAAGGAGCCGTCCCCATGTTCAAGCGCCTGTTCGTCGACCATCCCAAGAGCGTCGATGAGAATTACGTCGAGCATTTCGGCGTCGCGTCGAAATTCGGCGTGACGATGATCTATGGCGGCCTCTGCGCGCTCGTCCATGCCGTCGTTCCGGGCTGGTGCATCACCACGGGCAGCGACACGATCCAGCGGCTCAATCACATCATGGTCGAAAAGCGGCGCGCCAAGGGGCAGGCCGTAATGCAGATGAGCACGATCGACTGGGTCATCTGATCCCGGTGGACGTCGCTCCCGACTATCTCGACCGTTCGGGCCGCCCGCGGCTCGCCTATCGCCATACGCCGGGCACCGGCCCGACGATCGTCTTCCTGCCCGGCTATATGTCCGACATGGCGGGTGGCAAGGCGACCGCGCTGTGCGATTGGGCGGCGGCCGAGGGCCATGCGTGCCTCCTGCTCGATTATTCCGGATGCGGGCTGTCGGACGGGCTATTCGCCGATCAGAATTTGCTCGACTGGCGCAGCGATGTGCTCGACCTGATCGACGCGAAGGCCGAGGGGCCGGTCGTCATCGTCGGATCGTCGATGGGCGGGTGGCTGATGCTGCTCACCGCGCTCGCGCTCGTCCAGCGCGACGGGCCGGGTCGCGTTGCGGGACTCGTCGGCATCGCGGCGGCGCCTGATTTCACCGACTGGGGTTTCAGCGACGCCGAGAAAGCGATCATTCTCGCCGAGGGAGCGCTGGTCGAGGAAACGCCGTACAGCGACCAGCCCTATATGACGACGCGGGGCTTCTTCCAGTCGGGAGAGGCGAACCGGCTGCTCGATACCGAAATCCCTCTCACCTGCCCGGTCCGATTGCTCCACGGCGAAGAGGATGGCGATGTGCCGTCCGAGATCAGCCTGCGCCTGTCGGCGGCGCTCGCGAGCGACGATGTGCAGGTGACACTGGTCAAGGGCGGCGACCACCGGCTGTCGCGCGATACCGACATTGCGTTGCTAATCGACATCGTCGCGCGGCTCGCAACGAACTAGAGGAACATCATGGCCCGCAGCGATTTCAAATTCAGCGTCAAAAAGCGTGTCCGCTATGCCGAAATCGACGCGCAGGCGGTCGTGTTCAACAGCCGCTACCTCGAATATTTCGACATCGGCATCACCGAATATTGGCGCGCGGCGGGCGTTTACGACCGCTGGCCGGCCAATAGCAGCCCCGAGTTTCACGTCGCGCGCGCCGAGGTCGATTACAAGGTGCCGATTCTGCTCGACGAGGAGATCGACATTTGCGTGCGCTGCTCGCGCGTCGGCCGCAGTTCGATGACCTTCCTGTTCGAACTGCATGGCGCCGGAAAGGACGACCTGCGCGCGACAGGGCTGGAAGTCAGCGTCCATGTCGAAGAGGCACAGGGCGCGACCGCGCCGGTGCCCGATGCATTCGTATCCCTGTTCGAAGCGTTTGAAGATCGTCCCCTTCGCGCCTAATATAGGCGGATGACAAAATATCTTCACACGATGATCCGCGTGTCGGATCCCGACGCCACAGTAGATTTCTTCAAGCTGATAGGGCTCGAGGAAACGCGCCGTTTCGACAATGAGGGCGGCCGCTTCACCCTCATCTTCCTCGCCGCCCCCGGACAAGGCGATGTCGCCGAGGTCGAGCTGACCTATAATTGGCCGCCCGCCGACGGCAGCGCCCCTGAAGACTATAGCGGCGGCCGTAATTTCGGGCATCTCGCCTACCGCGTCGACGATATCTATGCGACATGCCAGCGGCTGATGAACGCTGGCGTCACGATCAACCGCCCGCCGCGCGACGGCCATATGGCGTTCGTGCGCTCGCCCGACGGCATCTCGGTAGAACTGTTGCAGGAAGGCCATCTGCCGCCGCAGGAACCCTGGGCGTCGATGCCCAATACCGGCGCCTGGTAGGAGCTGCGCGATGCCGGGCCTGTTGATCAACATCGACGTGCCCGACCTCGCTGCTGGCGAGCGTTTCTACACGAGCGCTCTCGGACTGACCGCGGCCCGGCGGTTCGATGATGATATCGTCGAACTGACCGGCTGCGAGGCGCCCATCTATCTGATCGCCAAATCCGCGGGGACGACGATCGGCCCAGGCGGCGGCGACTTCCGCCGTTACAACCGGCACTGGACGCCGGTGCATCCCGATTTTTCGGTCGACGACCTCGATAGCGCGATCCAGCAGGCAATTGCCGCAGGCGCGGTGCAGGAGGGCGAGACATTGGACTTGCCCTATGGCAGACAGACGATGTTCGCCGATCCCTTCGGCAACGGATTCTGCCTGATCGAGTTCAACGAGCGGGGCTATGACGCCCTTCTGACCTGAACGGGCGGACCAAGGCCCCGGCGTCGCCGCTCCGTCTTGAAGGAGCGAGACGCTGGAAAGGAGATATCATGGCTGCGCTGGACATCGTCCGTATTCCCGTTCTCAGCGACAATTATGTCTGGCTGGTCCATGATCCCGACAGCAAGGCGACGATGGTCGTCGACCCCGCGGTTGCCGAGCCCGTGCTCGCTGCGGCGGCGGAGCGCGGCTGGACGATCACCGATATCTGGAATACCCACTGGCACCCCGACCACACGGGCGGCAATGCAGCGATCAAGGAAGCAACCGGCTGCACGATCACCGGCCCTGCGGCGGAATATGCGCGTATCCCGACGCTCGATGTGCAGGTGAAGGGCGGCGACAAGGTCAAGCTCGGCAACCATGTCGCCGATGTATGGGACGTTCCGGCGCATACCGCCGGCCATATCGCCTATCATTTCGCCAGCGACGCCGCGATCTTCGTCGGCGACACGATGTTCGCGATGGGTTGCGGCCGGTTATTCGAAGGCACCGCCGAACAGATGTTCGCAAACATGCAGAAACTTGGCGCGCTCGACGATACGACGCGCGTCTATTGCGCACACGAATACACGCTGTCGAACGCGCGTTTCGCGGTGACGGTCGAGCCCGATAATGTCGCGCTGGCCGAGCGGCTGGCCGCAGTCGAGTCCGCGCGCGCCGCGGGCGAGGCGACGGTGCCGACGAGCATAGGCGAAGAGCGCGCGACCAACCCCTTTTTGCGCGCGCCGAACGCCGCCGAGCTCGGGCGCATTCGCGCGTTGAAGGACGCCGCCTGATGCCGCTTCAGCACCCATTCATCAGCCATGGCCATAATGGCCGACTTCAAGGAGCATATTCATGGCGAAGCTGAACCTGATGGCTGCCGCGCTGTTGACCGCGGCCGCGCCGCTGGTCGCAAGCTGCGCGCCCGCCGGTTCGAGCGAGCCCGGCGCCGCGGCGCTGACGCCGAAGCAGGCCGAACGGCTCGACAGGCAGCTTGCGGGCAAAGTTCCTGGTCCGCCGGTCCGCTGTCTGCCCAACTATCGAAGTAATGATACTATTCGCGTGTCGGACAATATCTTGCTCTATCGTTCTGGCGGCAATCTGGTATATAGGAATGACTTGAAAAGTAGTTGCCCGGGTCTTGCCCGTGACAGCGACATCATGGTGGTACGCCAATTCGGGTCGTCGACCTGCGAAGGCGATTTCTTCCACCTGGTCGACCGGTCGAGCGGAATCCGTGGCCCGACGTGCGTTTTTGGCGAATTCGTCCCCTATCGCAAACCGGCGGGGGACAAAGGCTGAGCCTTGGGTTCAGTCGCAGGCGGGGTCCGGTTTGCGCCGAGCTCTTCGGGTCGCACCCCCGCCTGCTTGCGTTCTCTTCCCCCTTGATGGGGGAAGGATACGCAGCCTTGTCGCGAAGCGATTAGGCGAAGTTGGATGGGGGTGATGGTGCGTCATAGCTCCGTCGCTTCAGGCCGAGACCGCACCCCTACCGCTGCGACTAGCCAGCAAGCTGGCAAGTCTCGCTGCCTCCCCCATCAAGGGGGAGGAGTTAAGCCTTATAAAGCGCCGCAATCTTGTCTTCGTAGACCTGTTTCAGGATGTGGCGCCGGATCTTCATCGACGGCGTCATCTGCTCATTCTCGATCGTGAAGGCTTCGTCGGCGAAGTCGAATTTGCGGACCTTTTCGATCACCGAGAGCTGGCCGTTCACACGGTCGACCGCGGCACGCATCGCGGCGCGGAATTTTTCATGCTCGCGGAGTCGGCACAGATCTTTCGGCAGCCCTTCGGCCTCGGCCCATTCGGCCATCCATTCGGGGTCGGGGACGAGGATGCCGACGATGTGCGGGCGCTTGTCGCCATAAACCATCGCCTGCAGGATTTCGGGCTGGAGCGTCAGCATGCCCTCGACGCGCTGCGGCGAGACATTGTCGCCCTTGTCGTTGACGATCAGGTCCTTCTTGCGATCTGTGATGACGATGCGGCCCTTGTCGTCGATATGCCCGATGTCGCCGGTGTGCAGCCAGCCATCAACGAGCACGCGCTCGGTCTCGGCCTTGTTGCGCCAATAGCCCTTCATCACCAACTCGCCGCGCACGAGGATTTCGCCGTCGTCGGCGATGCGGACCTCGGTGTTCATCAGCGGCGGGCCGACGGTGTCCATCTTGATCCCGGCGCTCGGGCGATTGCAACTGATCACGGGACCGGCCTCGGTCTGGCCATAGCCCTGCAGCAAGGTCAGCCCGATCGAGTGGAAGAAGACGCCGATTTCGGGGTTGAGCGGCGCGCCGCCCGATACCAGTGCCTTCATCCGGCCGCCAAAACGTTTGCCGATCTTCGGGCGGAATAGCTTGTCGAGCAGCAGGTCGACCGGCCGGTCGAACACGCCCATGCGGCGCTCATAATCCTTTTCGCCGACGCGCAGCGCCTGATTCAGCATCCAGTTGGCGAGCTTGCCCTGTTTTTCGACCGACTTGATCATCCGCGCGCGGATCACTTCGAACAGGCGCGGGACGACAACCATGATCGTCGGGCGCGTTTCCTCGATGTTCGAGACGAGCTTTTCGAGCCCTTCGCTGTAATAGATTTGCGCGCCGACCATGATCGGCAGGAACTGGCCACCCGAATGTTCATAGGCGTGGCTGAGCGGCAGGAACGACAGGAACACTTCCTCGTCGCCGATGCCGAAATCATTGACGAGCACCTCGGCTGCGCCTGCGGCGTTGTGCAGGATTGCGCCATGGTGCTGCATCACCCCGCGCGGCGCGCCGCCGGTGCCGCTGGTGTAGATCAGGCAGGCGGTGTTGTCGCGCGTCATCGTCGCGGCGCGCGCCTTGGTTTCGTCGAGGTGGGCTTCGCCGCCGGCGACGAGCGGGTCCCAGTCGTGGACCGCGACATCGCCCTGCTGGCCGACGCGCAGGCTCTCCATGCTGATCACGATATGCGCGTCGGAACGCATCACCGCGGGCATCAGCGTGCGCGCGAGCTTCGCGGTCGAGACGATCACCGCCTTCGCGCCGCTATTGTCGAGGATGTGCTGGTGATCGCGTTCGGTGTTGGTCGTATAGGTCGGGACGGTGATGCAGCCCGCGGCCATGATGCCGAGGTCGGCGATGCACCATTCGGGCCGGTTCTCGCTGACCAGCACGACACGGTCGCCGTCCTTCAGCCCGAGTTCGCGCAGACTGTGCGCGAGCGCCGACACCTGGTTTGCGACTTGCCGCCAGCTCAGCGGATGCCAGGCGCGATCGGCCTTGCGCCACAAAAACGGGTCTTCGCCGCCGCGCCCCGCACGGTCGAAGAACATCGCGACCAGACTCGGAAAATGGTCGAGATGGGGATTTACGAGCTTCATTCTGCCTCTCTCCAGGGAGATGTCATTGCGTTGTTTTGTTATCGTTGGTTCAATTCTGCGCCGGCGCGCCGTCGATCGACGAGCTGCCAGGGCCGCGCGGGTCGGCGGCGCCGCGCCAGCCCTCGGCGGTGCGCTCGACCGCATTGAGCTTCGACCCGAGGCTCGTCGCGGTAAAGCTGTAGCCGAAAGGTTTCATCTTCGCGGCGATCGCCTTGCCCGCCTCGTTATTCTCGATCAGCACGCCTTGCTGCCCGAAGAACAGGTTTGGAAGCTCCATCGCCGACTTGGCATCGAGGCCCCAGTCGAGCACGCCGACGAGCACCTTGGTCACATGCATGATGATGCGCTTGCCCCCCGCCGAGCCGACCGCGAGGATGACCTTGCCGTCGGGACCGTAAACGACCGTCGGCGACATCGAGGACAGCGGACGCTTGCCGGCTTCGACGCGGTTCGCAGTCGGCACGCCACCCTCGGTCGGCGCGAGGTCGAAGTCGGTGAGTTCGTTGTTGAGGAAATAACCGTTCGCCATCAGCTGGCTGCCGAAGATGCTTTCGACAGTCGAGGTCATCGACACGAGGTTGCCGTCCTTGTCGGCGGTGACGAAATGCGTCGTCCCCTGCTCCTGAACCGGCGGCGCGGCAGCGCGCGGCTTGGCGCCCGGCGGAGTGCCGGGCTCGTAATGGCCCGCGGCGCCAAAGGGCGAGATCAGCTGGCGGCGCTCGGCGAGATAGGTCTTGTCGAGAAGGCCCTTCACCGGAACGTCGACGAAATCGCCATCGCCGAGATAGGCGGCGCGGTCGGCGTAGGAAAGCTGCATCGCTTCCGAGAGCAGGTGCCAGCTCATCGGATTATCCTTGCCCATCGTCTTCATGTCCCAGCCCTCGATCATGCCGAGGATGCCGAAGACAGTGGTCGCGCCCGACGAGGGCGGGCCCATGCCGCAGACCTTGTAGATGCGGTAGGTGGTGCAGACCGCGGGGCGCTCCTTCGCCTTATAGGCGGCGATATCCTTGACGGTCAGCTGGCTCGGGTGGCGCGGCGCGTTGGCGACGGCGTCGCTGATCGCCTTGGCATTGGCGCCCGAATAGAACGCCTCGGGACCGCGCGCCGCGATGTCGCGAAGCAGCTTGGCATAAGCAGGGTTTTTGACGCGCGTGCCGACCGGGGCGGGCTTGCCATCGACATAATAAATCGCCTTTGGAGCGGGGAATTCCTTCCACATCGGCTCGAACTGGACGAGCCAGTTGTTGAGCGCGGGGGTGACGAGGAAGCCGTCTTCGGCGAGCTTGATCGCGGGCTGGAACAGCGCCTTCCATTCGAGTTTGCCCCACTTCTTGTGTGCCATTTCCATCAGGCGCACATTGCCGGGAACGCCCACGGACAGGCCGCCGGGAATGACGTCCATATAGCCGCGCGCCTTGCCGTCGGGGCCGAGGAAGCGGTCGGGCCTGGCTGATGCAGGCGCCATTTCGCGGCCGTCGATCGTCGAGATGCTGCCGTCCTTGGCATTATGATGGACCATGAAGCCGCCGCCGCCGACCCCGCTCGATTGCGGTTCGACCAAGGTCAGCACCGCGACCATCGCGATCGCGGCGTCTGCCGCAGTCCCGCCCTCATGCAAAATCTCGCGCCCCGCCTCGGTCGCGCGCGGATCGGCGGACGAGGTGACGCCCTGCGCAAGCGCGGGCGAGGAGACGGTGACGGAAAGAAGGGCGGCGAGCGGGAGGAATCTTTTCAACATGCGCGCGACATTGGCGTGCGCCTCGGGTCAAGGCAACCCCACACCACTCCCTCCCCCTTGATGGGGGAGGCAGCGAGACTTGCGAACTTGTTCGCTAGTCGCAGCGGTGGGGTGTGGTGGCGACGCGAAGCTACGGTGCTGCAACGCACCATCACCCCCATCCAACTTCGCCTAGCCGCTTTGCGGCAAGGCTGCGTATCCTTCCCCCATCAAGGGGGAAGGTTCAAGCGCCTCCCGTCCCAACCGCGTCGGCGACACGCGCGAAGCCATCACGCGCGGCCAGCTTTTCAAGACCATGCGCAATCCGGCCCGCGAGGCCGGGACCTTCATAGACCATCGCCGAATAGATCTGGATGAGGCTGGCGCCCGCGCGGATGCGGTCCCACGCCTGCTCGGCCGACGCGATACCGCCCGCGGCGACGAGCGGCAGCTTGCCGCCGCTTGCGGTGTGGAAATCGCGGACGCGTTGCAACGCCAGTTGGGCGAGCGGAGCGCCCGAAAGGCCACCGGCTTCCGTGGCGTGGCGCGATGCGAGCGCGGGACGCATGATCGTGGTATTCGAAACGATGACCGCGGCGAGCCCCTTGTCGAACGCGACGGCGACGATGTCGTCGATGTCGGCGGGTTCGAGATCGGGCGCGACCTTGAGGAAGACGGGTTTGGCGGCGCCGACGGGCTGCGCGGCGGCGACGCCGTCGAGCAGCGCCTCAAGCGAGCCCCTGTCCTGCAGCGCGCGCAGGCCGGGCGTATTGGGCGAGCTGATATTGACCGTCAGATAGTCGGCGAGCGGCGCCATCGCCGCGGTGCCTTTCGCATAATCGGCGATGCGGTCGGCGCTGTCCTTGTTGGCGCCGATGTTGATCCCGAGCGGCACCGGCAAGCCATGGCGGCGCAGACATGCGATGCGGTCGGCCGCCTTCTCCTGCCCGCCGTTGTTGAAGCCCATGCGGTTGATCACCGCCTGATCCTCGACGAGGCGGAACAGGCGCGGGCGCGGGTTGCCTTCCTGCGGCAGCGGGGTGAGCGTTCCGACCTCGACAAAGCCGAAGCCGAAGTGCGGCATCACATGCGCAACGCGCGCATCCTTGTCGAAACCGGGCGCGAGGCCGACGGGGTTCGGGAATTTGAGCCCCGCGAGCTCGGTCGCGAGCGCCTGGCTGGTCAGTGCATGGCGCGCGCGAGGAACCGGCTGGAGCGCGCTGAGCGTCAGGTTGTGCGCGGCCTCGCCATCGGTGGCGTGGACGATCGGGCGAACGAGCGCATAGGCGGCGTCGGTGAGCGAAGCGAAGAGCGACATGGCCCCCGCCATTGCGCGCGCGCGGACGCTATGGCAAGCCCCGTGCGCATCGGAAAAACCGGGAGAAATTCGTGTCGCACCTCAAGATTATCGCTCGCCTGTCCACCGGCCTCGCGCTGTTCGCCGTCGCAGGCTGCGCCCCGGCCGCGGTGCAGGAAGCGCCTGCCACCGTCGCGGCGGCACCCGCGCCCGATGCTGCGCCCGCCGGGGCGAACCTCTCGCAATTCTTCGACAATTATGACGCGGCGCAGCTGTCGCTTTCGCCCGAAGCCAAGGCGCGCCGCGGGATTCGCGATGGCGATTATGGCAAATGGAATGACGTCTCCGACGAGACTGCTGTCGCGAACCACAAGCTGCAGCAGGCGACCGCCGCCGCGATGCGCGGGAGCTATGACCCGGCGAAGCTCACCGCCGACGAGGCGCTGTCGTTCGAGCTGTTCAACACGCAGGCCGCGCGCGCCGAGCGCCTGTTCCCGTTCCGCGACCATGGCTATATCTTCGACCAGATGAACGGCGCGCAGAGCCAGATGCCCGCGTTCCTGATCAACATCCACCGCGTCGCCGATGTCACCGAGGCCGAAGCCTATATCGAACGCATCCGCGGGCTCGGCCCGGTGCTCGACGCGCTGTCGGCGCAGTCGGCCGAACGCGCGGCGAAGGGCATCCAGCCGCCGAAGTGGGTCTATGCCTACCTCATCTCCGACATCGGCAATCTGCAGAAACCGGGCAATGCGGTGGTCGAGGATATCACCGCCAAGGTCGGCAAACTGAACATCGACGCGGCGGAGAAAGCGCGGTTGATCGGTGCGGCCCAAACGGCATGGAACGAAAGCGCCGGGCCCGCCTATGGCCGCCTGCTGACCGAGATGAAGCGCCAGCAGGCGATCGCGCCGACGCAGGACGGCGTGTGGCGCCTGCCCGACGGCAAGGCCTATTATGAGGCGCTGCTCGCCAATTATACGACCACCGACATGACCGCGGCGCAGATCCACGACCTCGGCCTGTCCGAAGTCGCGCGCATCCACGGCGAAATGCAGGCGATCATGAAAAAGGTCGGCTTCAAGGGGACGCTCCAGCAATTCTTCGCGCATCTGCGCACCAGCCCGCAATATTTTTACACGACGCGCGAAGCCTATCTCGCCGACGTCGATGCCAAGGTGAAGGCGATGGAGGCACGCCTGCCCGCCTTCTTCAACACATTGCCCAAGGCGCATTTGCAGGTGAAGGCGGTCGAGGCGTTCCGCGAGAAATCGGCGGGCAAGGCGTTCTATTCTTCGCCCTCGCCCGACGGATCGCGGCCGGGCATCTATTATGTGAACCTCTTCGACCTCCGGGACATGTCGAAGACCGAGCTCGAGGCACTCGCCTATCATGAGGGCGTTCCCGGCCACCACCTCCAGCGCGCGGTGCAGACCGAGCTGACCGGTCTGCCGCCCTTCCGCCGCTTCGGCGGCTTCACCGCCTACACCGAGGGCTGGGGGCTCTATACCGAGGAACTCGGCAAGGACATGGGCTTCTACACCGATCCCTACAGCGATTTCGGGCGACTCGGCATGGAGCTGTGGCGCGCATGCCGCCTCGTCGTCGACACCGGCATCCACGACAAACGCTGGAGCCGCGAGCAGGCGATCAAATATCTGAAGGACAATACGCCCAACCCCGACGGCGACATCGAAAAGGCGATCGAACGCTATATCGTCTATCCGGGACAGGCGACCGCCTATCTGATCGGCAAGCTCAAGATCATGGAATTGCGCGGGCGGGCGCAGGCCGCGCTCGGCGACAAGTTCGATTTCCGCACCTTCCACGACGTCGTGCTCGAATCGGGTCCGGTGCCGCTCGACGTGCTCGAACGGCGTGTCGACGTGTGGATTGCGGCGCAGAAGGGTTAAGCAAATTGACGATTGGCGCTTGACGCGCGGGGATGAAACGCAAATGATTTGATCCAGAAAATAAGGCAACCGGGTCACGGGTGCCAAAGGTCTGGGTCTCATGTCGGATGTTTCTTCCTCGCTTGGGGGCGTGGACGGCAACGCGCCGTTCGAACTGCACTATTTCCCGCCCGATCCCGATCTGGCGGAAATGGTGTCGAGTTTCTATTTCGCGCGGCTGAACCTGCCGCGGTTCGACGAATATGAACGCGCCGACCGCGCCCAGTTCCGCTTCGTAACCAATCCCGATGGCGAATATGTTTTCGAGGACGGGCACCGCGCGACCGTCTGCCGCGCCAATATCATCGGCCCGACGAGCGCGCGCGTCCGCGCGATCAGCAACTGCCCCACGCAATTGTTCGGATTCGGCATGCTGCCAGCGGGCTGGGCAGCGCTGATGGGCGATGATGCCGACAAGCTGACCGACCGCGCGATGGACGCCGCCGACCTGTTCGGACCGTGGATCGACGAGGTCGCGGCCGCGCTGGAAAAGGCTGCGACGGTCGAGGAAAAGCTGGTCATCGGCAATAATTTCGCGCGCGAGGTGCTAACGCGCAACGAACAGCCGCCGATGTGGTTCATCCGCACCGTCGACGGCTGGCTGACCGCATCGCCCTCGCCACAGGTTCCCGAGCTGGTCGAGGCGACGGGCATGTCGATCCGGTCGGTCGAACGGATGACGAAGCATTATTACGGGCTGTCGCCGCGGATGCTTGCGCGCAAATATCGCGCGGTGCGTGCAGCATCGGCGCTGGCGCGCGGCGAAGGGCTCGACGCCGCGCAGCTTGGCGACGCCTTTTACGACCAGTCGCACCTGATCCGCGAGATCAAGCGCTTTGCCGGTGCGACCCCCGGCCAGCTCGGCAAGCCGACGAGCTATACCGAGGCGACGACGAAAGGCCGCAAGCAGCTGGCCGGCAAGGTCAGCCCGCTCGTCTCCGAGACCTGAGCGGCCGTTAACTTTCAAAAATTATCTGTCCCGTCGTTTTGGCGTTTTCATCCAATCGCGAATCATCGCGTCGGCATAATCCGTCCCTGCGACCCAGAAGAGCTCATCCTCGGACGAGGACTTGAGACCTTCATCTTGGCACTCATTTGGCTTCGGCCCGATGGGTGCCTTTTTTTTTGGCGCAACTTTTCTATCGCCCTGCATATCCGCGATTGCTTGCGCTCGCGGGACGGCGCGCCTATGTAAGTGGAGTGATTTACTCCAGTTAAGAATCGTTCGCAACTGCGACGGAAAAGAACAATGCGCCTGTCCAACCTTGCCGACTATGCCGTGGTGCTGATGAGCGCCGCCGCCCGCCAGTGCGGGTCGGTGCCGATTCACGCCGG
>Ga0247823_10003032_pt1 | contig 13718 bp, 9 predicted proteins | sample 13C_PalmiticAcid_2_FD_192426 | JGI IMG/M metagenome (GOLD analysis project Ga0247823, IMG submission 192426) | Soil microbial communities from agricultural site in Penn Yan, New York, United States - 13C_PalmiticAcid_Day30 | ecosystem: Environmental > Terrestrial > Soil > Agricultural land...
GATACAAACGGGCCGGGGCACGGGGAGCATCACGGCGATTAGGGGTTTGGAGGAGGGGTACGGATATGGGCGTCTTGGTTTTCTGTTCTTCTTGTTGGCTTTCAGATGGATGGGTATGGAGGTGGACAGGCAGGCTGGGCATTTCTTAGGGAGGGTATAGAGCCCAAGCAGCATCATGGCACTTTTTAGGAAAGGAACTACAGACACTTGACCAACGCAACTTGATTCCAAACACTTAGCATCACAATCAAGACACATCCTGATTTACACACTCAGACACCCCACCGCGCTGTCTCAGCATTGCAATACTGTTGATTCCTGATGATGGAAACGAATGATGACCAGTTAATATGCGCCCAAGTAAATGTCAAATAACCCCGTGTTAGACCCCCGAAACTCTGTGACACCGTCTCCGATCCAACACCATCTCCAAACAGAACGCCGTCCCTCCGGCTGATATGCGGCAACCACATGATTGACCTAACACCTCCAACCCGTGAATGCAGAGAGGGCTATATACGTATCGAGCTTCCACCACGCCTAGTTGTGCTCAATCGGCTCCTCGGGGAGAAGCTCCTCGACCTCCTTGACACGGAGGAACTTGAACGGCGGCTGGACCAGGCCGTTGAACAGGAAGGTAAAGTAGACCAGCAGGACGAAGCCGGCAACCTGCAGCCACTTGAACGTCTCCCAGCCGAGGCCGAGCGAGACGATCCAGATGAAGAGGGTGCGGCAGGTGTCGATGGTCGAGCGCGACGTGGCGCTGACGGTGCGGGTGACCGACAAACCGAAGAAGTTGAAGCCGCTGCCAACACGCATTAGCACACCCGTATCCCAATTTTTAAAGACCAAGAAAGGAAGGAAGGGAAGAACATACCCGATGCTGATCATGATGAGGATGCTCGACACAAACACGGCCTCGTGCTCCCAAAACTGCCGCCAGCCCTCGACCATGTCAAACGGCCCATACCTCCCGGCCTCCGTCCGCCCGATCGTCAAATGCAGCACGACCATCCCGAGCAGCGTCACCGAGAACCCGAACACGCCCTCCCACCCCACCACCCGGATCGGCTCAATCGCCGACCTCTCGAGGATGTACTCCTCCAGCACAAACTGCGTCGCCGTGAAGATTTGGGCGCCCGCAATCATCAACACCCCGACGATCACGCGCAGCGCATCCGCGCCGACCTCGCCGCCGTCGACCTCGGGCGCGGTGGAGCCGGCGTGCTTCGGGTCCGGCTGGATGGCGCCCGCGAGCCCGACGAGCCCGACGCCGACCACGACGCCGACGAGCGACAGCCACTGGAAGGCGTGCAGGTGCCGCTTGATGAAGACGACGCTGAACAGGCCGACAAAGAGCACCAGGGCGCCGCGCGTCATCTGGTAGATGGAGGCCGCGACGAGGAGCAGGCCCGCGTTCATGAGGGTCGTGCCGAGGATGTCGCAGATGGCCGGGAGCGCGAGGAGGGTGACGCGCCAGCCGCGGAGGATCGAGGGGCAGGCGTGGGAGTGGGCGGTGCAGGCGGCGTCGATGCCGCCCGAGGGGTTGAGCGCCGTGGTGGAGTTGATGCTTGCATTGTCGGACGCCCTGCGCGGGTTTGCGTCGTCGTCGTGGGCGTCGTCGGTGGCGAGCGGCTGGTAGGTCGCGGAGGAGGGGGAGGAGGTGTAGCGGCGGTAGAGCGAGATGGCGCCGACAACCAGCCAGCAGCCCATCTCGCCGATGAACATTTGTAGGGTCTGGATCACGGGCTGCTCAAAATGACGGCGCTTTTTCGGGTCGGGGCTATCACAATCGCGCACACATTGGTTGTCCTGGATGGGAGGGATTAGCTTGGGGTGCGTGGTGGAGCGAGGCCAGAGAGAGGAGGCATACTTGGTACTTGGTTAGAAGCGTGTTGCACACGCCCGTCAACAGCATCATCCCGACGAGAAACGGGATCACGGCCCGGGCAGGAATGATTGAGCCCGCCATCTTGAACGTTGAAAAGGATATCGAGAGGTGAATTGGGCTGTCGTTGTCGTTGTCGGAGGAGAGGATGGGTGGGGAGATGTCTGTGCCTGGATAAAGGCACCGGGTCGTCGGGATTGGGCCCCAGAACTTGCTGCCTGCCAAACAATAACCCAGTGTCAAAGTCTGTCCGCCCTCGAGCGCTCAATCTGGTGTTGAATAGAGGGGTTGCTCCCCTTTAAGACGTGAGGGATGAGCCGAGGGGCAGCTGATGGCTCTGGTCGCTGCCTTTGTGGAAAGGCTGGGCGGGTGTCGGGGCAGACAGCGAGGCCGCATGACGCTCCAGTGGAGTCTGATAAGGCCTGCACCTCCGACGCCCTGCTGATTGATTGGCTGGCGCCCGCTGGCCCTGACAGGCAGCCCCCTGCCTTTGGGCCAACAGAGCCCGTCCGCGTGGAGCTCAACCCCAGAGTTTCGCGGCCTTGCTGCCCCACCCAAGAACCTTAACGGCGAGAGGGAGAGAGAAGTCTCAACACATCAGACATTTCTACTCTTCCAGGTTGGCAGGAGGCTGAACTGTGCCTAAGGGTACGTGTCCCTGCGGTTATCCTGAACCTTGAATAAATTGCTTCCTGATTACAATGTACTAAAGATCTATAAATCCGATGCTGTCCCCTTCCATCCGTAGCCTCTTGTGTGTATGCTTTCTTCCATCTCCATTAAACGGGTATCGTGTGCTACAAATCATCCTGTAAGCCAACTCCTGTCCCACAACCGTCGCCCGTCGTTTATCCATGAACCATGTTTCCCCTGTCGTCTATTTCTCAGGGTCGCCGCGGCCCTTCTCCTTGGGCTTCTTGTCCTTGATGTTGTTGTAGTGGGGAATGCCCAGTTCCTTGTCTTGCGCCAGCCTCTCGTGGTCCCGCTCAGTAAGCGGCACGCCCTCGATTGTCTTGACCTTCTTGCCCTCGAGAAACATGACGAGGCCGCCAATCATGGCAATGATGCAAGCGATGGCGACCAAGAAGCCGGTTGTCCAGCTCGGACGGTCATACCGGTTCATGCCCCACATGATGCCGCAGAGGCCGCATTGCGCAAACGTGTTCCAGACCATGCACCAAATCACGAAGTCCAGCTTCCACACACTGGTGGCCGGTGCCCGAGTGCCGGTCAACGGGGCGCCGGGCATGCTTTTCTCCGGGACGGGCACGCAGCTCGCTGGGACGTCCCCAGTAATGTTCTCGGGGCCAACATCTGGTGGAAGTTCCTGAGTGCCCTTGAGTCGAAACCAGTTGTTGTGGATACCGGCAAGCCGACGAAGACCGTCCTGCTGCCCCTGGAGTCGGTACTTGAGGAGGTAGTACAGATCCCGGAACCTCCAAGGCGCAAGACCGAACGCAGGGACGCAGAAAAGAGCTGTGAGGATCTGCGAGTCCCACTCGACCCATTTCCGCCTCGGTGAGTCGATGTCATCGCAGGTGGGATAGCACATGGCTGGGGCTGCGTTGCAAAGGAGCAAGAACAGCATACCACCCCATGCGACCACGTTGAGGCCGTAGATGGTCCAGAAAAACCCCATCGGCGTGATGAAGAACTTCCAGAAGGTTTTCAGGCCGTGCAACGTCGCCTCTTTCCAGGGGTACTTTGGTGGAAAGTGGTATCCGTTCTCGAAGGGCTCCGTAGATCCCAGTGATCGTGGGTGTGGCGCGGTAAGAGTCGCTTCGTCGGAAGACAGCGCGGGGGTGCCTCCCGCGTCTGATGACCGGGGTTCCTCGACGCTCATCGACTGCTTTTCGGGATGCGCGTCGGTCTGCATTGGACCTGACGTCCGCGTCTCGGGTGCCCTTGTCTGTCCGTCCATCTGCGCTGGCGGGGCAAACATGGAGGAGGCGACATCGCTGGTGACAGCCATGAACCCTTCTGGTGGCCGCGAGTCCTCGAAATCCTGCGACAGCCTCCGGATTATTGACGAGGCATTTGATCGACTTCGGTTCCGCCCTTGGTGAGGCCGGCCGTCATGAGCGGGCTCGGTCATCTTTGCCGAAGAAGATGGTTCGAGAGGGATCAGGAGTGGCAAGAGATGAAAAATTGCGGTGAAGAGGAAGAGATCTGGGAAGGAGCCTGATCAATTGGGAATCAGGGGCGGGATGGTATACAAATCAAATTGCGATGACGACAAAGAAGCACAAAACTGGCTTCGTGAGACGGTGAATCGGGTATCAGAGACAGAAATAAAACTAAGCACGGGACCAACAAGCCGTCTGTGACGGCCCTGGAGGTGCTGAGGCGCAAGTGGCAGGGCACACGAGATCTGTGACGACACACCTGCGCCCAAACTGCAGGACAAGATCCCCGGTCCAAGCCCGCCGCAGCAAGCTTTGGGTGGCGTGGCAGGAACCGCCGAGATCGCCAAGAAGCCCAGACTGCAGTGGTTCCACCTTGCCTCAGCTTGCTCAACCAGAGCAGCCTGGAATCCGCGGATGTCGCCGGCCGGAATCGCTGATTGGTTGTTCTTGCAACACCAAAAACCCAAATTCACATGCCATGCACGACCAGGGCATCAATGCTTGTCTCTGTCTTCTCCACATCACTTCCGCGTATTTTGTTCCTCCGTCGTCCCCACATCATCTCCGCGTATTTTGTTCATCATGATACTTGTAGAGATAATTGACTACTCACACGATTCGGCCGAGTGTCTGTGCACAAGTGCCTGCATTCGTGCATCGGCCTTGTACTCGACCAAAGCTGTCTCCCTCCACTCGGGCCACTCCTGATCAACCCCAAAGACCGTCAGGATCGCTGTCGCCAGAGGCAGGGCGTATGACCACTTTGGTTCCAGGGCCAGGCCCCAAAAGAACCGTCTTACATTTTCGTCCTCCATATAACGGGCCAACTCGGGTACCCGTCCTTCCTTCAACTTCAATGCATCTGCCAGTGCGACATCGTCGGCGGTGAGCGACACGTTACCCCGGCAAAGTGAACTCATGTCAGCTGTGACCAGTGACGGGCCAAAGGCCTCACGTCGAGGCACAACACGTGCCATCTGCCAGTCGATGATGCCGGTAATGTTCAGGTCTTCGTCAACAAGGAAATGGTCGCCCTTGTCGTCGACGTGCTTCAAGAAGAACTGCTCAGACATCCCACCATCAGTGTCCAGTTCGACGAGTTGCCCGACGTGATCTTTTAGAAAGCGGTACACCAGATAGGCATCGACAGGATATTCGGTGTAGAGTTGACCATCGGCGATGAGTGCGAGGTACTGCTCAGCGAAGGCGGTATAGTAGTCGAACGAGCTCTTGAATGGGCCATTCGGTGTGAGGACGACGAATCTGTCGCTCGCTACGGCCGTCACCTCGATGTTGGACGAACGGTGAGACAGTGACCCAGCCGCGGGGAACGGGTGCTGAGCCAACTCAGCCAGGATTGTCGCGAGACCACGCCAGATTTTGGCTTTCTCGTCGTCGGTAGCGTCGGCACCAGATACTCCTTCGCCAGTCCAGGGCTTTCCGGGAAGCTCTTCCATGAGCAAGAAGCTCACACCAACTCCATGGTCGGTACCGTCGCCGCAGACACCATAACCGAAAACCCGAGGTGCCGGTACAGCGGTTGTTTCCAGAAACTTCAGCGTAGCGTACTCGCTGAGTATCAAGTACTCAGCCAGTGAATCCGGAAGGCCGACAGCGCAACTCGCAACGCGGGGGGCTCTCATGAGCCACGAGGGAGAACCATCTCCAAAGCGGATCCGGGCGTGATAATTCGCACTCCCCATGAGTGCACCAGGGCCGACTTTGGAAGAGTGCTCAATTGTGCAGCTCCGACCACCATTCAGCTTGGAAGCATAATCACAAACTGCTCCATCATTGATCCGAGACTGAAGACGATCGATCTCGGCGACAATCTGCGCTACGTGCTCTGCGTCGTCAGATGGCTAGAACTCACACAGATTAGTATTCGCACCTCAGCCAGGTATCTCATGAGGGACCACCTTACAGGGCTGCAGTGGTGAAAAGAAGGAGACAAGTGCGTAAAACACAGGTGACGGTCGCAGCTGTCACAACCGCCCGTGCCCCTGACGCTTGGCCTTGTACACTCCTGGATCGAGCAAGTGAAGAACCTGGACGGCATTGTGCTCTGAGAATGTGCGATGTTGAAGTACTAGACTGCCAACGATACCCGCGCCAACACTTATGGGCCTCTTGCACCACTGGACCAATAACCTCCCTGCCCTCTGCAACATTGGGAACCAACGGTATGACTCAGCTCCGTTCACTCAAACCCCCCGTTCCCTTCCTCCCGCCTGCCCTTGAAGTGCCAAAGCGCGACCATCCAGCCCATCAGTTCGATATCAATGTGCCACCACGGTCCCTCTGGTCCTCCCGCTATTTGCCTCGTGCGTCCATCTCTGTGCCATTTGAGGTGTCTCAACCTCGGCATGTTCTCGCTCCATCTTTCAGCAATGACAAACTGCAAGCTCGGAGTACATGTGCCTGCCATCCGCGAGCACCTCAGTACTTGTGCCTCGTGCTGTAGTCCTTCGGGCTGACCACCAGACCCCTGCCCTTCTTGGCGCCCCTGTACACCGTCTCGACAATGTCGATAAGCTCTTGCTTATCCTCAAGCACCCAGTTGAGCTTGTTGTTGTTGCCCGTGCCAAAATCACACATGATGTGTTTGTTGCGGAAGAAGAACATGATGGAGCACGGGTCGTACAACTCGTACATGGCATTGAAGTCGGGGACCTGGAGAGAGTCAGAGAGCGGTTCGTTCTGCTGGAAACCATTGAGCGGGTACGCACCTGATCGATGTCGCAGAGGTAGATGACGGCAAAGTTCTTGACGCGCTCGGCTATCTTGAAGAGAGCCTCATCTTGGCGCATGCAGTCCTGGAAGCGGTCAGTCTCCTGGACCTGGTTCTTCGGAGCCACGGGCTGTTTAGACTTACCGGGTCGTGATCACGACCGAAGCGGATAACGACGACGCGCTCCTCCTCTGTGGCGATGGGTTAGTGTCCAGATAGATGATTCTTGGTATCGCTTGTGAGCGAACGAGCGAAACATGATTTGGAAGTGAATCTCACGTACCCGAGAGGATCGCTTGGTCGACATGCCAGCCTGAAGGCAGATGGGGGAGAAGCACGGAGCCCATTCTGCGACGTCGTTCCTGTTGTTTTTGGTTGGATAATAAATGTTGGATGGACGTCCCGAGTGAATGTCGAGGCAAGTTGGAATCAGTGCCTGATGGAAAGCCCCGCGGTGTGGCTTGAGGTTCTCAGAGGTGGCAGTGGTGTGCCTGAGAGACGGATCCAGACGCCCCACGGGATAGCACTACAGAGCACAGTGCACGCAGTGGCCCAATGACGCAGACTGCTTGCGGGAACGAAACAGAGCCCGTCTTATTACGGATTGCAGGGTACAGGTTACATTACATGGTTGATTCTGGAGTGTCCCAACCCAATACCAGTCATCAAAATTCTGTCGACCAAATTCAACAAAAGTTCAACCTGCACTTTATACACTCTCTCAGACTCAAGCTGCTAATCAAAAGTCATACGTTGGTTCAACCACGAGGGTAATCTGATACACTCTTGTCTGCGAGTGAGGAGGCCGTAACATTACATTTCCATGAGTTACATTACAGCCCAGGTCCCACACTCTGAAATTGAACGAACAGAGCTTTCACAAAACAACCACCACCATCCACAACGGCAACCAGACTCTCGCAGAATGTCTTCGCCTGACCACCTCGCGGCACTCACGAAAGTGGTGCTGAACAATCTGGAGTACCAGCACGACTGGACCGGCGTGCAGACTCACACCGAAGGCAACCTCCCACGCCCGCTCATCTACGGACTCCCTCCAAAGCGCCTTTACGTGCACCCGGACGAGCAGATCGACATCATCAAGGCCGAGAAGGAACGGGGAGAAACCATCCCGCAGGAGCCAGAAGTCGAATGGGTCCTACCGCTGCATCTCTCCGAGAAATGGTCACCCGCCCAGTTTGCTGCTATTTTTGACGCCATTGACGCCCTCCCGCCAGGCGCTGCGGACCAGGAGACGCTTGATGTGGATGGCACCGATGCCCAGTGGAAGCTTTGGAGGGGCCCGAAGCGCGGAAAACGGGTGTTACTCGCCACGGTCCAAGATGACTCGACCGTCACGTACTACTGGATTTTTGATGGACTGGTGAAACCCAGGCAGAACTGAGGTCGTCTCATTACACAGTTCAAACAACGGTTTTCACTCAGACCGAGCCATTGCGCCCTCCTCGCCCTCAAGGCTTGAAGATGACCTTCTGCACCTTCATCTGGTCAAACAAATCATAGCCCTCAACCGCCTCGGACAGCGGCATAATCTTGTCGAACATGAAGCTGCGAGGGTTAGCAGCGATCTCCCATCCGACACTCAATCGGTCACCTACCTGAACTTGTCTTGGTTCTTGGCCAGCACCGCCAGCGCTTCAGGGAACATGGACCGAACAGGGCAGCGGCCCATCTGGACCCTCACATTCTTGCTGTTTCGGGTCAGCACGCGCTCATGGGCACAATAGAAGACGGAAACTCACCCATACGCCTCGTTGCCGTTCCAGGGTATCTAGTATTCAGTCAGCAGGGCTCTTTTGCGTGGTTCACGAAGAAACCTACCTCAGCATTGTGCACCCCAATGCTGCTGATCACGCCGAAAGGCCTTATCAGATCAAATGCGGTCCTCAACGCTGGGCTCAGCCCAACCACCTCGATCACCGCATCCGCGCCCCTCCCCTCCGTCACCTCCTTTATCCTCTGCAGCATCTTGTCCTTCCCATCCAAGAAATTCAACGGCTCCGCCCCCAGCCCCTTCGCCAGCTCCAACCTCGACGGCACACTATCTACCGCAAACAGGTGCTTCGGCTTGTACTCCAGCGCCGAGACGATCGCGCACAGCCCCACGGGGCCACAGCCAATGACCACGACGGTCGCCTCGCTAGCGGGCTGCTGCTGCGGCTCCAGCATCCCAAAGGCGCTCTTCGCGCCGAAGAGGCCGGTGGGGAAGATGTCGGCCATGAGGATCAGCGCGCGGTCGTCGATCTCGGCGGGCGCCTTGACGACGGTGCCGTCGGCGTGCGGGACGCGCACGTACTCGGCCTGGCCGCCGTCGAGGCCGGGCGAGCCGAAGAGGAGGCACTCGGCGCAGCGGGACGACGAGTTGTGCGTGCAGTAGAAGCATTCCATGCTGGGGCACGGCAGTCATCCTGGGTTAGACAGGAGGGTGGAAAGCCCGGGGGGGGGTTTTCGGTTCTGGATGGAGCTTACCAGGACACGGTAAAGGGCGCGACAACTTTGTCGCCGAGCGAGACTGTCGTGACCTCACTGCCGGTTTGGACGACGGTGCCGACGAACTCGTGGCCCATGATGAAACCTGTTGGCGAGGGCTGGTGACCGCGGAAGACGTGCAGTTCTCTGGCATGGTGTCAGATCTTTAGTCAAGTGTTGAAGGGGAGAGGGAGGGAACGAGGGCGAGAGGTGAGACGTACGAGCCGCATAGCGCCGTCGACTGGACTTTGACGATGATGTCCTTGGGATGTTGCACTGCGCCCCATGTCAGTGTCTACTAGAAACGTAGGGGAATGGAATCAACTTGCGCTTCGGGACAGGCCGGTCCTCAACAGCGATTTGTTTGGGCCCGTGGAAGACGACGGCCTTCATGGTCTCCGGGAGGCCGGACATCTTGGAGGTGGTGGATGTTTGAGAGTGAGAAAGACCAAGGTCAGAAACCGAGATTCTGGAAGCAGGCGGTCCTTGGGGGAGTAGCGCAACAAACAACTCTCGAATAAGATGCCTTGTGGCGTGATGAAGCTCACTCAGCCAACCGAATGTTGATGAGTTATTCCTGATTCCAAAGTACTGTCATTACTCACTCAGCGAGCCTCAACCAATGCGCACCCCGCCCCCTCCGCTGTGGCCCCACGCGGATGCGGGGACCGGACACCCGACCACCGGTCGACCGAGGCAGAGGTCGCGGAGCGGACAGCGCTGACGATAGGCCGCGGCATGCCGAGATCCGAAGCTGCGATCTCGGAGCTAGCTCCGTTATGTCTCCCGCTGTTCGCTGTTTGTGGCCAAGATTCCCCAAGACATGGTTGGCTACTAGTTGCAAAGCTACGAGGAGCTATCTCGTCATCAGTTAGAAGCTGAGGATTAGCTCTCCAGTTGCTGCCAATGAGCTTCGAGACAGGCAGATGGGTCGGGTGTTGCAGGGTCGTAATATCCCGTGCACCAGCATCCTCCCGAGATAAAGGTTAGGGCTGTTTGATGGTAAGTTGAAGTAGAAGTGAGTCTGGATTTCAGAGACAGCACGGGATCCCTCACGCAAAATAGGTCTCTCTCTGCAGCACGAACCGCTGGAGGGCAAACAAACGAGCCGTGGGCCATTCTGGGACCACCACTTACACCAGAACACCACTGGGCAACAGAGGCAGCAAGAAAATCAAGCAGTTGGGACAAGGGAAAAACAGGCAGGGAAAGAGAAGGCAAATGTTCGACATGAGTTGTATCATTGCAACGCGACTCAGGAAAACCACGCCTCCAATGCATCATCTGCCAAGGGAGATGATCAACTGGACATTAGTGACGGAGAGTTCTTGATCCAGCGACTGTCTGCCACAGATATCAAATATCAAGGTATTGCTCTCCCCCGCCGACAAGACAACTGTTGTCATCAGCCGTGACCACTACACATATCATTCGATGAGTGGTCAACAATTGCCACGGGCAGTGGTGTATTTAGGTTTATATCGCGTCGCAGTTAGTCTAAGGGAGGCGACACGGGTACTAAATCACCATGGGGATGCGGTTTTCTCTTTGGCCGAGCCAAGTCACTCCCGCGGCAGTCGGGTTGAGAAGGTATCACCTCATGTGCCACTAAACAGGTAAAGGGTGCCACAGAGACGGAGCTGGAATCCAAAGCGGTAGAGGGAACATTAACGAGGAGCATCTTGTGTTTCCTTCCTTTCGCAAGGGACGGCGTTTTTGCGGCATTCTTTGAAGACTGATCAGTTGCGGGTACCAAAAGTCGACTTTCAAGCTGTTGTTCAGGCGACCTTGGTGATTGCGTCGAGAAAACCAAAGGCTTTGTTGTGTTTGGAGGCGAGACTCAAGGAGCTGTGCCTTTCGATGTCTCGGTGCTGGACCGTGTCTCCCGAAATGTTGTTCCACCAAGCTCGACAATGTCGGGTCCCCTGCTGAGGCTCACCTGAGGTTGCACACACACCACCATACTCGAGCAACGACAGCTAAACTCGAAATCGATCGCTGCATGGCGCCTCCCCAGGGGACACGTGCTGGTCCGGCGCCCAACCAGGATTGCCGTTCTCAATGGGGAGAGATAGCAGGTGATACACCGCATTCGGTGGGGTTTGAGCGGGAAGTGCTGCAGAGCGGAGGGACGAATCTCACCGCTGCCGTTCCTGATGTCACTATTCGAGGCTTTAGACACACCGACATGGATGGCCAATCTTTCTGCTCGCCTCGTTCGTCGTCGTCTCCCAGCGATTCCACCTGTCAATGCTGTCGTTGGGTCCGTGAACAACGGTGATGCCCCACTCCCAACTTACCTTGGTAGACCGTTCGAGATGCGCAACGCGCAAAGCAGAGCGAGCCCGAGACAAGGAAGAACTGTGTGAGGCCTCTCACGGGGGTCACCAGTTTGGCATGGCTCGCCGCTAATGCTTACTCTGCAGCGCCCGATTGCTCTCCACAGAACGCTGCGTGCCGTCCCTGCAGGCGGGAGGATTCCAGGCTGGTCAATGAGGCGAGGAGCGGTGCCGGCCTGGCCCGCATGAGCGAACACGGCGCCGTTGCCGACCCGTGTGCCATGCGTGTCGGCGATGGGCCGGGGAGTGACGGCGGAAAACTTCGCAGATGGCTGTGGTGGATCGTGCTTGGCTGCAAAGGAAATTTCTTTGTGAACAGACGAGATCCGGGGGTTGCAGTGCGAGGGCTCCAAGCGTTTCCCGCCAGCACTTGGCTCAGACGGGCAAGGTCGCTGCGCGGGTTGCGGACTGACCCGTAAAATGATGCGCTATCGACCGATGAGGCTGAGTGTTTCTTGGCTCCAATGGGGGTTTAACGACGCCGCAAGCCCACGGGAGGGCAGATGGTTGGGTTGGGGGTGGGGAGCGACGTGTCTTGCGCCGAGGATGGGATTCCTCATACCACGCAAAAAGGATCCCATTGCGGACGCTGGACGCGGACCTCTGGCTCTTGGTTGCAGCCGCTGGGCGACCTTGTTGTGAGAGGGATCGGCCTGGTGGACCTCCATGTTTCGTTCCTGGGATTGTCCCAGCTCGCTGTCCCGCCTCCACAATCAAAACCGAACGTCAACGGTATGCGGGGATTCCAGTCCATGCCACGCCAGCCCATAGCCACAGACGGAATGGAGTGTTTCCCATATCACCAACGGTGATACGAGACGACAACCATACCCTCATGCATGGCTCCTTGCTGATTGGTGCGAGGCTGGGGCGACTGCAATGTTGGGTTGGCAGGACAAAATACCTGGTAGGCCATTCTCGACCTGAGTTACTGGGTTGCCAGGCATCGCGGACTATACGTTGTGTGCAACAGAGGTCGGTAAGGTATTCCGTACTGTCATAAGGTGCCTTTCATGGGTACGAAGAAATCACTTGTAAGGAAGAGATTGGAAATGCCGGAGGTAGTTGCCAAACTTGATCAAAGTCCACCTATGCCTCCTTCCCCTTCACTCTATCTCGATTGTCGGACCCCACTGACCCCAAGCTCCGGGCCTGTCCAAGTCGCTGTGCAGAAGGAGTGACCGAGCGCCAAGTTGGGGCAATGACGGGAACCCGACAGGGATTGCCCCACACTCCCCAGCAGCTGCCTCACGTTGCATCCCACAGCACCTGGCAGCTTCCGTCTCTCTCTGCATTTCTTCGGCCCCTTCATGCCTCACCCTCTCTCAAGGTTCCCACCGACATCGTCCTCGACCGCAGAAGCAACCGACTTCACGAAAGACATAGTCCCCACAGATTACGCGTCCAAGACGACTCTCGCCGTTGCATTATCGAATCCCCGATTTTACAGCGTGCTGCAGATCCAAGGGGCTTACGAACGGTGCCTGCGCCAACATCACTGGCTTCTGGCTCACTGCGGCAAAAGAGCCTCATCCACCCTCCCGGGCACCCAACAAGCTTCGACTCGCTTCACAACCTGGAAGGTCGCACCTTGGCACCTCATTCCTCCCAAACCATACGCCTCCTCCGGGCAGTTTCTCGGCGCACTTTCCGCAAAGGAAAACGACACCGCGAGCACACTCGGCCGGCAAGCAGCATTTTGTCCCACTCTGGCAGCAAGCAGTGATCCTCCTCGGCGACCCTGGATCCCAGCCCCGGCACCTCCCTCTGGCCGTCGGGCTCGTTTGTCGTTATAGTGGGACCCACACGCCAGCCAGTGAATCTTCAGCTCGGCGCCCCGCCTCTCCCGCCTCCACCCAGCTTTCCCCGGCCCTTGCGCCTGCTTGGGCCGCCCTGTGGCCATTGAGGCTTAAAGCGATCCTGACCCCCCGGCTGCAGCAAAGCTTCCATGAGCCGCAGCTTTCTTTGACGATCCAGGCAATTGTCCGAGCATCCAGATCGAGCAACGTCCGTGTCTCTGTTTGCCGTGCCGGCCGGGAAGAAACTCGAAAGTCGACGGCACTCGCTCACAACCTGGCAGATCTCCCGCCCTCCCCTTTTAACCTTTCACCTTTGGTTCCGAATACCCCCCCAGCCCGTTGCGC
>Ga0247823_10003033_pt1 | contig 13717 bp, 8 predicted proteins | sample 13C_PalmiticAcid_2_FD_192426 | JGI IMG/M metagenome (GOLD analysis project Ga0247823, IMG submission 192426) | Soil microbial communities from agricultural site in Penn Yan, New York, United States - 13C_PalmiticAcid_Day30 | ecosystem: Environmental > Terrestrial > Soil > Agricultural land...
TATCGAGTCCTGATCTCCCATTGGCCAATGTCGAGCTCGTCGCGGCAGGCATCCCGATAATTTTTTTGCGACCAAGCCCATGAAATTCACCAGCACATGCAAACAAACCGATCAGCCACCCACCCCACCCGACCAAACCGCCCCTACGCTGCCCAACATGTCTGCTGCTGCCGGCGGAAGCTCGCAGGATGCGGTCGTAGCGAGCACTCACAAATCCGAGAAAAAGCACAAGCGGACAAAGTCAGACCACAAGAAGAAGCGGGCGCGGGACGAGGACGATGCTGCGGTAGTCGAGGAGACCCCGCGAAGGTCCAAGAAGACGAAGAGCGAGGATGACGACGATGACGAGCAATCCCACCCCGCAGCCGATGAGCCGACCAAAAAGAAGAAGAAGCACAGGACCGAGGAGGGGACCGAGGAGGGGCACGACGAGCAGCAAGATGGAGTAGACGAGCCCAAGAAGGAGCGCAAAAAGTCGAGCAGGCGCGCAAAAGAGTCCGAGCAATCCGTGGCAGAGCCGATGGATGTCGACCTGCCCGAGGCGGCACCGGCAGAGAAGAAGCGCAAGGAGAAGAAGGCAAGAAAGCAACAGGCGGAGGAAGACGAGGACATGAACGAGGCAAACACCACAGCGCAGGAAAAGAAGAAGCGGAAGAGCAAAGACAAGGCCGACGCAGCAGCCTCCCAAGAGCCACAGGCAACCCAAGAATCGGTCACCGAATTGCCGACCGACTCCGAATTCCCCTTCTTCACCCAGGCCATCTCACTATACGTTCCCTTCTTCCCTGTCGGCTTTGACAAGCCCCTCACCAATGTTGCCGCCCAACACCTGGACCCTCTCTTGAACCACTATTCGCCAGTACTGCGCGGCGTGCTCCTCAGCTACTCGAACCTCAACCTCTCCGACAGACCGGCCAAGGCCAGCATTACACACCCCCCGACAGACCAGACCCCGGCCCTGTTGCATTCGATCGACGAATACGCCGTGGGCTTCGGCTGGCTGACCTTTGATGCCCACCTCTTCGTACCCTCCCGAGGGAAGTGGATGGAGGGAGTGGTGCAGCTCCAGAGCGAAGGGCACATCGGCGTGGTCTGCTGGAACAAGTTCAATGCCAGCATCGAGGCAAAGCGTCTACCAGAGGGCTGGACGTGGGTCGACATCGCCAAGGGCGGCCCGAGGCACAACAGCTCCACGTCGTCTGACGAGAACGGGGAAGAGCAGGAGAATCAAGAAGAGGAGGACATGCTCGACGGCGAGGAGCTCCAGGTGGTAGAACAGATCCACACGACGGGCTACTGGGTCAACGAGCGGGGCCGGAAGGTGAGCGGCAAGTTGCGGTTCCGCATCAAGAACTTTGATGTCGGTCTCGCTGGTGATTACGGCTACCTCAGCATCGAGGGCACCTGCCTCGATGACGACGCCGAGCGGGCCTTGGGCACCCAAGAACGGAACACGGACCGGGCGCGCCGGGCGAAGCAGAACCCCAACGGCCTCCTGCGGCCGCTCTCGAGGCGCGTTCCCGAGTTCAGCATGACCAAGTTTGGCCGCGAGGACCAGGAAGAGGACGACGGGCAACGGACGGTTCTCTACAAGGGAAGTCGCCCTGGCACGCCCGATGACTAGGTGTGGTCTGGCCTGACACGCCGATTCTCCTCCCCGCCTTCCTCCGGTCGCAGCATAACGCGGAGCCCGGGGTTTTGTTGACTTGTTTTGGGCTTAGATGGTTTGGAGTTTGGGAGCTTCGCTGTCCATGCAGGAGGAGCATAGAGTCGGCGGAAGGTGGGCGCTTGATGGACGGACACAATTCCGTTGACCCCAGGGACAGTATCCTGCGCCAGTACATACTGCTTGAGCTGAAAATAATGCTTTTACGTCCCCCTCAATGTCTTGATGGCCACCTGCTGATGGCAACCCTTGCGCTCAGCACTTGAGTCAACCGCCGAGTCTGCTCGCCCTCCAAGCAAACTCTGAAGTCATCACTCACCCACACAACGGAGTGCCTACCTGGTATCTTCCATGATGCTCGTTTGTAGCCCGCTGTTGGCTCGGCCTGGGCATCAGACACCAACATAACTGCATATCGTGGCCATGCAACTGAGATGTTGCTCGCCTCGCCGAGAATCCGCCGCAATTACTTCCTGTGCAGTGCCGTTGGGGTGGCATCATCGTTAATCTTCACCAAGAAGAACAGGCCGGAGTGGTGTAGCAGACTCGGGCAATCATGCAACTGTGGTCAAGCTGAGCGGGTCGCAAGGTCGCCGGCCACCAGGTCAATTTTTGGCCGTGAGGACAAACACCCGCAGTTTGCTGGGTCATCTGAGGCATCCAAAACGAAGATCACAGAGATCCGTCATGCGAACTTCCACCCGCGCGCAAGCAAAGGGCTGCTCGACTTGGAAAGGCTGACAAAAAGGTGTGGTTTGCATTGCGTTGGAGCCCTCCCACGTGCGAGCCCATGACTTCGGCCGCCTGGCCGAAAGGGCGGCCGCAGCCCCGGTTTGTCGGCGGCTCCAACACCACCAACCCCAGGTCCGCCACCGGCCGCCCACTCCCCGGCCGCAATGCGGGCGAGATGGTCGGTATTGGTTGCCTCCTCAAGCAGAGCAAGGCGGATGGCATGGCCCTGAGATGCCAAAAGATAAAAAGGCTACCCTTCCAGCGATTCGTCTCGTCTTTCCCTCCCAACAGCAGCCAGCTCCTCGGCTTTGCTAGACAACTCACACAAAAGACGACTGCTCTGTTCTCCCCCTCCACACCGGCGTTGCTCTCTTTACAAAGTCAAGCTTGACCCACACAGCCAACCGCTCTTCAACACCAGGGCAAGCAATGGAGGGACTCGGCGCAATGCTGGCGTGCATCTTTGGCCGCCGGGGGAGACAGGAAGGGTACACGGAGCTGGTCTACGACGACAAGATGGCGCTGTACTCGGACAACGAACCATACCCACAGCACGACACCATGAGCTACTACCACGGCCACAGCCACGGCCACGGCTACGGATACGGTGCCACAGCGCCCCTCACAGACCATGCCTCCAGTGCGACCCACAACGACAAGCGCACCGTGGATGACATCGCCGAGGACGTGGCCCGGCTGCTGTGGCAGGCCGAGTGGAACGACGACGCGCTGCAGTGCCGCATCTCCGAGGCCGTGGGCGAGCGGCGGTGGAACCGCAAGATGGTCGAGGCGTGCCTGGACCGGGTGATCGAGTACGTCGAGCAGGGCCGCTTCGAGATGGGCGACGCCATGTGCGCGGCCCTCGACAAGGCGACCGACGTGGCCGACGGCGAGTTTGCGTTCCCGCGCCGCCACCCGCAGTCGCTCGACGGCTTCATCGCCATCGTCTCGGTCGGGGTCCTCGCCGAGCTGCAGGGCGCCTGGGTGCTGGAGCTGCTGGGGTTCGGGGAGGTGCGGGGCAAGGAGGAGGTCGAGGGCACCGGGGAGATCGCCATGCTCACGTCGGACAGGATCGTCTTTGCGAGCCGGCCCAGGTCGAGCTCGTTCGCGGCCTGGTGGGCGAGGGAGTATGACGCCTACATCCCCAGTGGCGCGGTGTACTCCTATCTGCAGGGGATGGACATGGTCGAGGAGGAGGAGGATGAGGAGTGAGGTTCAGGGGTTATGACCCTGACGGCAATTCGTAAACAGCAACTTTTCTCAGCCGTCTCCATGGAGAATCCCTTGGGCCAGCTCGTGATGGGTTAGCTCGTGATGTCATCTGGGGGGCCGGTTCAGGGCTCGGGGGAGGGTGGATCAACAACAACAGAGCCGCCACAGGCTATCAGATTGTGCCATGGGCTTGGGCGGAGGGGTACTCCTCTCGATGATGTTGACGTCGTCCGCATCGCTGTATGATAGAAAGGTTGGGCAATGAGAATGGTTTATGTCATGTTCTTTCGGGCCCCTCTCTTTCCTTGTCCTCGGCAGAGGCTTCTTGTCCCAACTTCACCTGCAATATGCGCTGTGAAACTCCGAGTCCCCTGTAAGAGTGACTTGCACGACTGACTGATCGACATTGGCATGGCCTATTCACTGTCGGGCGGTTTTCTCTCCAGGAACCACTTTCTTCCCAGAATGAACCCAACAGCCTCGTTCGTTGCGGTGTGGCCCTGAAAAAAGACGTGCGTGTGTGGATGGATCACGATTCGCGGTCAGAGCCCAGTTTGTGCAGGCTGGGGACCCATGCAGCCCAGCCAACCCCTGGGATTCTCGCCGCCACGAGACAAGCGCATTGGCTGCAAGTTTCAGTTGTTCAGACGTCTTTTCACACCAGCCCCTTCCCGAGCATCAAGCCGTCCCCTGAGACGCAAAAACATCGGGGTATTTCGCGGGGAAGCTGGCGGCTGGAGCCGGAATTGGTCAGGAGAGCGTCACCAGGTCAGGCCACTGAGGGTGCTGAGGGGTGCTCCGGGTTTGTACGTGTCAGTCCGGAATTGCTGGACTCCACCCTGTCCGGGTCTGGCCCAAGTCGGTGCCATGGCGTTTGTGTGCGTTTGTGGGCGCTTGTGCGCACTACCGTTGTATCCATTACCATCTTACGCCCTTGTGCGTCTTGGCTGGCCGTCTATTGGAGGCGGCGTGCATCCAGAGCGCACTAGTTGCATAGCGCAGTCGCAACGGGGCCTGTCATGAGATTCTGGGATCAATCTCACACCCCGTGTTGGGCCCACCGCGAATTACCGGCGGCAATGGCTTGCTGAGGCCATCGCTCAAAGGGGACAGGGCCTTCTTATCACCCACCCCCCCTTTGGAGCTGAAATGATGATGCCCGACGCCAATATTGCCAAAGCTGAGGTGCTTGGTGATTGATATGGACAGCTTTGCCTGCTGCTCTGCTGCTCCCTTATCATCCTCATCCCGCCTCGAGACCCAACCTCCAAGGGACCGTCTCTCTCGATGCCCAATTCCTGCTCCGGCACGCCGAGACCAAACAAGCAGCGGGCCGGGCACAGTTCCCGGCTGCTCGTCTCCACCAGCGCCGGCTAGAGTGCAAACAGCGGGCCCAACGGAGCTCAAGTGACGACAATCTGACGATCACGACAGAGTTGTTGAGCCATTCTGGCCCATTCACCAAGACAGCCGAGAGACATCGAAGCCGCAGCGCTCCGGGCAATGAACCCGACCCGATATTCAGAAACAAGCCGCCCCACAGTCATTCGACTCAGTCGCTGCCGTCTGATCTCGTTATCTCTCCAACCATCCCCTCCCTCGACACTTACAGCGCGCTTTCTCTGACCACGACCAAATACCCAACAACCAAGAACACACCCCTGTGCTGCCAACTCGAACCCCGGGCCCTTTTTTCCTTTACATTTTTTTTGGAGCCATTATTATTACCTCGCACGTAATCGCCCCTCCTTCCCTCGATCAATCTCGGACAGCCGCATCACGTCCAGTCTTGTTGAACTTGGCCGTTTGCTCGCAATCACCACTGGCACACCACCAACTCGGCCCTCCGCCTCTCCAATGATTCGACTGTCAGCGCTCTCGAGCCCAAAACAACACACACTAGGAAGCCTATACCACAGCCTTCTCCCGGGAACATGATCATCGTCACCATGAACAGCATCAAGATGGCCCAGCCGATCCCCATGGACACGCTCCTCGAGCCGCCGACCGCGTCGGTCCGCCCGTACCCCCACCACTCGCACGATCTGGCGCTGCAGAAGTACCTCCTCCTGCACGAGCAGCACGAGTCGCTGCGGCAGCACCTCGACGAGATCCGCCCGCCGCGCCAGACCTCGCTGTGCACCCCCGTCTCGCCGAGCCCGCCCACCTCGCCGACGCGCCGATCCCACTCCCCCGACGAGCCCCGTCGCCAATCCGCCCCACACAGCTTCGCCCTCCCCGCGAGGAAGGGCTCATACCCCGGCGCCGCCGCCTCCCACGTCGCGCGGGTGCCGACGGCCGAGGTGGCGGTCGAGGAGGCCAAGCTCTGCGACGTCAACGAGGGCATGAAGCGGGCGCTGACCGAGCTGCTCAACTGCGACACGGTGCGCGCCGACCGCGCCCTGCGCAACTGGGTCCAGTGCCGCCTCATGGACACGGAGCGGGAGCTGCGCAGCGGGAGGAGGCGCCGGAGTGCCCCGGGACCGTGAAGAAAGCGCAGTCCCTTGGGATGGGATGGGAGAATAAAATAGTTGGGGTTTGGGCGACGAATTGAGCCCACTGCACATGTGGACACTCTCGCCGACGTCACGGTTGTCGGCCGACGCAGGCACACTCACCGACCCGATGTGGGAGGCTGGGTGTTGTCCGCTTTCTGTCTTTGCTTCGCTGGGACACCATGCGTTATTTTACAGATCTTGTAATCATTATCTCTTTATTGCTGGCATTTGGGATGGAGTTTGGCTTCCTGTCCGAGTCGAGACATCGGATGGGAAAACGGGTTTTGTGGGACATTCTTTGGTTGGCTTTCTTCGAAAATGGGGTTGGGGCTGGGAGGCAGGCCCACGGCTGCGGTTCTGAGAGAACGTCAGACAGAGGCAAATTTAAATTCAGAAGGAATTGGCGATTTTGACTCTTGCTTTGGGTTATTCGCTTTGAGTTGTTACTTCTGGATCTCAGGCCATGGGAACTTCTGCTCCAAGTTTGGAAGGGGCGTTGGAGATGCGCACCTTGAGGACTGTGACACCCTAACCCTGGAACTGTCGCCAATTCTCTTTGTCGATCGCGGCAGGCAACTTCGAGCAATGCAACGCCATCAGTGCAGCAACCTGCGACGATCATCTGTGGCGACCTGGAAGCTTCACCACAAGCCGACCACCACCGCGTAACAACCCTCGCCCGCCGTCTTTGAGACTGGCGTTCTACTGCGCCCAAGATGTCTGTTCTTCTTGAAACCAGTGCGGGCGACATCGTGATCGACCTGCTGGTCGACTACGCGCCCAAGATGTGCGAGAAGTGAGTCTGCCTCTCGCTTCAACTTCTTCATTCTTGCCATGGCGGCAGCGCGCCGTGGACAGTCTGCTAACCGTGACCGTCTCCAGCTTTCTCAAACTCTGCAAGGTCAAATACTACAACTTCTCCCCCATTCACTCGGTTCAAAAATCCTTCTCCTTCCAAACCGGCGACCCCCTCGGGCCCATGGCCCCCCAATCCGACGGCGGCACCTCCATATGGGGCCATATTTCGGGCGATCCAGCCGATAAGACCTTCACCGCGCTCTTCCATCCGAAGCTCAAGCACCTCGAGCGAGGCACCGTCAGCATGGCCACCGCTCCGCACCCGTCCGATCCAGAACAACGCCTCGCCGGCTCGCAATTCATCGTCACGCTCGGGGACAACACGGACTACCTCGACGGCAAGGCGGCCATCTTTGGGAAGGTGGTCGAGGGTTTCGATGTGCTCGAGAAGATCAACGACGCCATCGTCGACGATCGCGGGCACCCTCTGGTCGACATACGCATCAAGCACACCGTCGTGCTCGATGACCCCTACCCCGACCCGGCTGGTCTGCGCGAGCCAAGCGCGTCGCCGCCTCCCACCAAGGCGCAGCTGGCCACGGTCCGCATTGCCGAGGACGAGGAACTACTCGACGAGGACGCCAACGAGGAAGCGGCCGCCGAGGCAGAGCGGAGGAGGAGGGAGCGTGAGGCGGCTGCCCAAGCCCTGACACTTGAGATGATGGGCGACTTGCCGTTCGCCGAGGTCAAGCCGCCAGAGAACGTGCTCTTCGTCTGCAAGCTGAACCCCGTCACGACCGACGAAGACCTGGAGCTGATCTTCAGCCGCTTCGGCAAGATCCTGAGCTGCGAGGTCATCCGGGATCAGAAGACGGGGGACAGCCTGCAATACGCCTTTATCGAGTTTGAGGAACAGAAGAGCTGCGAGGAAGCCTATTCCAAGATGGACTCGGTCCTGATCGATGACCGCCGCATCCACGTCGACTTCAGCCAGAGCGTGAGCAGATTGAGCGAGGTGTGGCGCAACGAGACCAACACGAAGCGCAAGAACACTGCGCGGAGAGGCGGTGGTGGCTGGGGTGGTGTCAAGGAACTGGAGAAATGGCGCAAGTACCGCAACGAGGACTTCGAACCCGACGACAACGAGCGGGGCTACCGGATGGTTCACGGGATGGAAGACTTGCGTGGCCGCCACGACAAGGATGGGGATTCCGGGAAGTCCGGGCAGAGAAGTCGGGAATCCGCTGCAGTTGATGACGGCCGTCGGCGGGACCAACATTCCCCAGACAGGCAGCCGGATAAGTACAGGTCCGGATACAACGACCGGAACCGTGACGCAGAGCGGCGCAGCCGGAGCCCTAGGAGAGACCGCGACCGTGACCGCGACCGCAATGGCCGCCACTCCCGGCCGGGGGACGTTGGCAGGCGCAGGGATGACAGGGAAGCACCCCGCAGAGATCGACGAGACCATGATCGCGGTCGGGGGACGGGGAGGGATACAGACAGGTACCGTGGGCGCGACGACTACAGGAGCAGGTGAGTGACCGGGCTCTTGTACATTGGTCCGCATGACGCGATGGAACACCAGGCTGTGTCGTGCTCCGGGTTACGCAACCGACGGCATCCCTACCCCTGGGCATGACCTTTCACCACTCTCATGCAGTCTTGGTTAGTTTCGCCTCGTCATCCCATGTGGCAGCTCTATCTGCTCCCAAAAAGCGGCCAACCTCTCCTGACAGCCCAGTGATCTCGCTTATGCGTGGGCGGAGGGCGGGTTGACGGTTTGTCTTCCCACCCCGTGACCCTTACCATACCACTAGACACCGCAAACGCTGTTGGGAGCTTTGCTCCAGCCGTCAGCCACAGGCCGCAGCGGCCAACGTTTTCGACCGACGTTAACGTTATTTCCACAAGGCCAATCTGCATGGCCAACAACGGAGCTAGACGAAAAGAGTTGTGGAGACCCGAGTCTCACTTACCCCTGGCCCGAATAGATGAGCGCAATCACGACACAGTCTTGCTTTAGGAGCGGCATCTTTCGGATTCCGTGGCGGCCTACGCCCGAATGCCGTGGGCTGTGACAAACCCAATCATCTGGCCCGTTTCAACTGCTCGCTTTATACGAGGTCAATTTACAGCAGTGGCGGGCTGAGGCTGTGGGCCCCACAAGGCTTGGTGTTTCCCTGAGAGCGCCCTCGGGAGACTGCAGGCCGGACGACAGCCCTTCCCCCCTAAAATGACCCCCACGTTGTGTTACGGTTGAAGCGCGAGATCCCGACACACATCCTGCAGCGTATACTCTGTGTCTGCCAGACGTGGGTGATGTGTTTCAACCAGATCAGCACACGTCGTTGGGTCGGGGCTTCCGGCTTCGGGCCGCATCGTCCTGCCACCGTGACGGGACTGTCGACTGAGCGGAGTACGGTGCTGTGCCAGCACACGACTGGCATCCCGGCGGTGGGAACTGAGAGTGGCACCTTAATGTCCGATACAGCTTCGGGGCGGTCCGTTGTCGACTCTTCGCATCGTTCTTCCACATCCCCGAGGCCCTCTTCAGTATCTCAAACCCCCGGAAGGGCGTCGATTTGGCACCATCGCCAACTCCTCCTCATGGCGTTCAACGACTCGGTTCAGCAGGCCTATACAGCTACGCAGGCAGATCAAAATCCAGAGCCCTTCCCCCTCGCTAATCTCTGCTCGTTGCCGTCCACGGTCTCCGGCTCACCTGACAACATCCGCCAGCCACTCGAGTGCGGGCAGGCTTCTCGGCCCGCATAGGACACCCGGGTGGGTGGCTGGGATCTTGCCTCTGCGAGATCTTGTCCGTTCCCGACCTCGAGGTTTCAGACCAATCAGACTGCTGCAGCTCAGATGCTGTGTTCAGGGGCAGAAGAAATGTCTCGTCAGTGCCCACCTGCTGGCGGTCTCGCTCGCCGCAGTCACATGGCCCAACACGTCAAGTCCGACTCCAGCAGTCTTTGCGCTTTGAAGGCCGCTTTAAGACGGTAGAAATACCGCAGCCATCGCGAGCACGCGGTGTTTGGTGCCTCAAAAGCTCCGTGCCGCGAGGGCAAGCGTGGCGCGGAGCGCAAAGGTCTCGTGGGCCAGGCCCACCAGCTAGGTGGGCGGTGACACAGCACATCTGTGAGAGGCAGGTGGACGGAGGGACCAACCATAATCAGGGGCCTGGAAGGACACGTTTGAGGAGCTAGCCTCGTGGCACGCAGAGGCCCAGAGACATCTGAGCGTCCCCCGGCGGGAGCCCGCAGTTCTGGAGGCAACTAACAAGACTTGACAGCATGTCTTGTCACCCAGTTCTGCAACTAGCCGCGGAGCTAACCCCCCAAATCCTCCGCATTTCCCAAGGGGTAGACTTACCACAAAGCGGTGTCCGGACACCCTGGCCATCCTACGCAAGACACCTGCCATGCCATGTGCTCCTGTTGCCGCTCCCGCCTGCCGGTCATCGGGAAGGCCATGGAAGGCCCCAGCTGTTTTGGAGAGCCACCACCGCCTTAAACAATTTGGCATGGATCAACCAATGGCGGTCTCGGTCAGCAGTTTTGCTGCTCGGGTTGCTATTTGAGATGTGTGTCGTCCTCGGCCCCCGCCGAGATAGCTTAGGCTAGCCGTGCAGATGAAGACTCCATATCTCCGATCGAGTCAACCGCTCCTGCTAGCGTGCTTGGCCTCAGGCTTCAGTGGCCCTGATGCGGCTGCCGAGGACAAGTGGTGGATCGGCAAAGGCGCGACGCCGGTCCGAAGCAAGCTGGGAGTTCGGGAGACCGCTGCGGAAATGAAGCATGGTGTCACGACACCATCTGCATCGCACGAAAATTCTGACTTCCGGGCGCAACGACGAGATTGACTTGCAGCAAGGGTGCAGATGGCGTTTGCCAACTGAGGACGCCAGTCATGCAACGAGAACGCCCGTTTGCCGCCTACCAAAGTACCTCCCCCCTTGCCTCAAGTCCTCACCACACACGCTGTCGAATCGGATGCCATCCCAGAGACAGCAAAAGATCGCTCATATCTCGATTCCCGGGCCGTGAAATCAGATTGCTTGCGCTACGATAGGACAAAGTCAAAGGGGCTTCATGTCCGCGTACCCCTGCAAACACCGTGCACTTGCTGGTCCCTCTGGTGCCTCTCGTTTATGGTGTGTCATGGCCATCTTGCAAACGTCCGAGGTGCAGGGTCCGGCTTGGAGTTTACACTACGGACGGACAATCAACCCAGCGTTCGGTTGTGTCCGATCAATTCCTGTCGGCTGCTTGGGCTGTGGCGCCTGCACCATGTCTATCATCCGAAGTCCCTGGTCCTCGCTTGCAGCAGTGCAGCAATTCTTCCGCAGAGGCGGCGCTGATGAAAGGGGAAACGGTCATCCATAGAGAAACAAAAGAAAACAAAAGATTGAACGCCACTGCACTCCTGCATAATTGTCAGCAACTCAGCACACCACTCAATGAATCAGAAGAAGGCATTCACTGACCGCTTCTCTTGCAGAGCGCGGGAGGAGGCTTGTGGTTGATTCTTCTCTTCGTTTCATGTCCATCATTATGCACATCTACGCACATGTATCATGAAAGGATTTACACCAGGTACTCTGCACTCCTTGGCCACAGCTGATACGCCTCATTTGTGACACAAGGACTGATGAGGTAAGGTAGTCAAACGAAATAGCCAAGGAGGAAAATTCAAAAGATTAGGTAGTTCATCGTGGGGGCAGACTCATGTCGGGGTGCTTTTTTAACCTCACGCCCAGGTCCTGTAAATCTGTGAGTGCTCTCTTGTTCATAGTGCATCAAGTGGTACTGCAACAACACGAATGTATTCTCGGTGCTAAAAGCATCACTCGAATAAGGAACCGCGGTCCAAAACCGGATTTTTCCTTGCGGAGTGTGTCTGGTACCTTCTAGCTCAGAAGTTCTCATGTCAGTCACATTCGTCTTTGTTTTACCCCCTGGTTGAAATATGCTTCTCATGCTTCTGCATTGGCCTTTGGAGCCCTATCTTACATACCTTTCCCAGGCACAAGTGTGTGTGGAGGTAACTCTCATTTCCCGTGATACTTCGAGTCTCAGAGTGGACGAAGAAGGCTACAACAAACGAAAGGCTGCACGCCTGTACCGCTGTTTGTCATCCTCCTTTCATTCTGTTTTGGTTGGCTTGGTGGGGCAGACCAAGAACGACATAGTTATGCTTGGGTGCATGAGTGGAAAGGCCCCCTTTCAGCTTCGCACTGTTGTACCGTGCTTCCTCACGAAGACGGAGTTTTCTGCCTCATTTCTCTGTCACAGCTCTGACAGAAATCGGCAGCCACGCTGCATTCCAGCATTCCCAGCTTCGACAAGGAACCTCTAGGGCGTCATGTTATCTGCAGCTGCCCGGCAGAGGTCAGTCCTGCAGTTGACACCAGCCTGGGCCGGGGCGGTGGATGGGTGCATTGGGTAGGTAAATCTCCCTTGTCCATTCAAGCAGACATGTATCCGTTGCCATAGTGTGCAACCAAACACAGACCTATGGGGGGCGTGGGGACCAGCACCTTCAGTTGTGTTACCTACATGTACTGGGGTAGAGGCAGATCGCGGTCTGCCCCTGGTGAATGCCTGACCTGCACTTTCTCTTCTTGCAATGTGCACCATGAGGAAAAGTATCATCCAATCGAGCTGTGATTGCAAACAGATCACCTGTGGGCTGGCTCCAGTCTGCCCAATGACCGCGTCTACATACAAGACGCCCACCTCGTGATACTGTTCCCTAATTATAACACCAAGAGTACTTGCACGCCCCCGACTCATCCTTTCGTGTTTTCCTTCTTGATCTTCTAATCCCACAAGTCCTGAATTTAGGCATATGGAATCTGTGGCCAAGGAGGTTTGGAATTGTGTGTCCGGTTTCATTCCCCCAGGTCTCGAGCACTTGGCTGATACCACGTCTTGGATCCAAGCAACCTTACTCTTGTGTTCACTCCGAGTCATTCGCACTGAGGCTTCACAAAGGGGACGGTGGGCCACGGCTTGGCAGCAAGGAAACCGACCAGTTGCTGTCTTCCAGCGAGACATCCTGAAGGGCTCTCATCCACCAACCATCAGGACATCAACATACCGTGGACGCCACCGACCAAGCTTGCATCAAGGTTTGCCCTGGTACACCTTTGTTTCTCCGGGGTCAGGTATGTCTCATCCTTTTTCGTACTTTTGGCAGCGATAAGTGCCCCATCTCGACCCGGGGACGATGGCACCGCATTCTTCTCGGCCGGGTAGTGCAAGACCAGCAGAGGGGCAAATGCGCGGGGGTACAGGCCCCTTCGGGAGGAGTGCCATCCCAGATGTGTCAGATCCTGCCAGCTCTGTTTGTATATGTCGCTCATGTGCTCGACCAGGCCTGTTGGTTTCAAGCCAAAACACAGGGACACCTTGTATGAACCACTGGTTCCGCCCGACAGCTCCTCTGCTCTGCTTCTTCCACAGCCTAGGCTCCCCGTCTACAACCCGCGCAGAACCAACACCCCCGCCAACAACCTCGACCTCCAACTGGTTGCGGCCGGGTTCGGAGCCAAAAGCAAGGATCAGAGATTGGGCGAGGCGGGATAACAGCTGTGTCAGACGAGCAGCAAACGGCGACAGACGGAATTGCCTGCCAGTGGCAGCTGGACAATGGTCTCCCAGGCTTGTTACTCCCCCAGCGACGGAAGACGATATAGCCGCCCATACCCACTGTATTTCCCGTCGTCCTCGGAGCGGCGGTTCCCTTTGTCCTCGCACGACGCGCGGGCAGTCACCATGACAGAGACAGACCAGCTCGACTC
>Ga0247823_10003034_pt1 | contig 13716 bp, 13 predicted proteins | sample 13C_PalmiticAcid_2_FD_192426 | JGI IMG/M metagenome (GOLD analysis project Ga0247823, IMG submission 192426) | Soil microbial communities from agricultural site in Penn Yan, New York, United States - 13C_PalmiticAcid_Day30 | ecosystem: Environmental > Terrestrial > Soil > Agricultural land...
CTTCCTTGCCGACGCCGCCCTCGCCATCGCCGCCAAGGCCGCCCGCGCCCGTGTACCCGTCCTGATCGAAGGCGAGAGCGGCGTCGGCAAGGAAGTCGTCGCCGAGGCGATCCACGCCGCCTCCCCGCGCAGCCGCAAGCCGGCGATCGCAGTCAATTGCGGCGCAATCCCCGCCAATCTGGTCGAGTCGGAACTGTTCGGGCACGAGAAAGGCGCGTTCACCGGGGCGTTCGAACGCAAGATCGGTCGATTCCAGGATGCCGATGGCGGCACCCTGTTCCTCGACGAGGTCGGCGAGATGCCGCTCGACGCCCAGGTCAAATTGCTCCGCGTGCTCCAGACCGGCGAGATCCAGCCGCTCGGCGCCCGCCACCCGCGCGAAGTCGATGTGCGGGTGATCGCCGCGACCAACAAGAGCCTGCTGGCCGAAGTCGAGGCAGGCCGTTTCCGCGAAGATCTCTATTACCGGCTCAACGTCGTCCAGGTGACGATCCCGCCCTTGCGCGAACGCGCCGGCGACATTCCCGCGCTCGCCCGCCATTTGCTCGCGCGAGTCGCCGAGCAGCCCGGCCTTCGACCGCTCGGCATCACCGACGACGCGCTGGCGATGCTCGGCAGCTATGACTGGCCGGGCAATGTCCGCCAGCTCCAGAACGCCTTGTTCCGCGCCGCGGTGCTTTGCGAAGGCGACGGGCTGACCCGGGCCGACTTCCCGCAGATCGCCCAGCTCGCTGCCGGCCGGCCCGCCGGCAGCGCACCGCAGCAGGTCGGCTCGGGCAATGCCGGAGTCACGCTGTTCCGCCCCGACGGCAATCTGCGCGCGCTCGACGAGATCGAGGCCGATGTGATTCGCCTCGCGATCGGCCATTATCGCGGGCGCATGACCGAAGTCGCGCGGCGTCTGGGGATCGGCCGCTCGACGCTCTATCGCAAGCTCGGCGAGCTCGGCATCGATCAGAGCGCCGCCTAGCGCGAGCGCCAAAGACTGAGTTCGGGCTGGCGCCCGCGTGGATCCCGCAGGGGCTGCTCTACTCCCACTGGCGCCAGTGCCCTCCCCGGATCATAGTCGCCGCGCTTGAGCGTGAAAACGCGACCCTCGCGCGCCAGCACCGCGCGCGCCACACCGGCATCCATATGCGGCGCATCGGCGAGGCCTTCGGCCCAACGATCGCTCGCTCGCTCCGGCGCGACGACCAGCAGCCGCAAGCCGCTGCCGCTCCGATCGAGATAGTGACGCACCGCAACACCCATCGCGTCGCCCTGTACCAGCAGCGCCGCATGCGGATCGACCGTCGCCGCCGCGGCGATCGCCTGCGGCCAGGCTTCGGTCTCGCGCATCGGCAGCCAGCGCAGCAGCGCCCCGGCCTCGAGCGCGAGCAACAGGCCGAGCAGCGCGACACGCACCGGCACTGAAGGCACGCGCACCAGCGCGACCGCGACCAGCACCGCCATCGGCCCCGCCGCCCAGAACAATGTGCGCGGCAACAGGATCGGCAGCTTCTGGCTCAGCGCCCAGAGCAATAGCGGTGCACCGACGGCAAGCACCGCGAGCAGCACCACCGCCGGCCGGCGATCCCGCACGGCGAACCACAGGCACCCGCCCAGCCATGCCAAAGCCAGCAGGGACAACAGCGCGACGCTCTCGCCGGCAATATAGAGCGGCAGAAAGACCACGCCGGTCATCTCCAGCGCCTGCGCGACGCCGGGCCGCGGAATCCAGCCGAAGGTCGAGGCGGACGCCCCGGCCTGTCCCAGGCTGATCCACGCCCACCAGCTCCACAGCAACCCGACCGCGAGGTTCGCCGCCAGCCATTGCATCCATGCCCGCCGATCGCGCCGCAGCAGCCACAGCATCGCGAGGTTTGCCAGCGCGACGAACACCACCATCGTCGTATGCGCATAAAGCGCCACCAGCGCGGCGACACCATAGCCCAGCAAAAGCGCGCGCCGCGGACGTTCGAGATACGCCGCCATTGCGATACAGCCGAACAGCGCAGCGGCGTAAGCGAGGATATAGCCGCGCACCTCTTGCGAGAAGTCGACATGCGCAGCCGAAATCGCCAGCACCAGCGCTGCGATCAGGCCGGCGTGGCTCCCGCCGATCCGCCGGGCGAGCCACCACGCCGCACCGATCGCCGCCGTGCCGATCAGCGTCGACAGCGATTGCACTGCGAAGTCGCTCTCGCCGAACACTGCCATCCAGCCCTTGAGCAGTGTGTAATAAAGCGGCGGATTGGCCTCGCGCGCCATCCAGTCGCTCCACAACAAAGCCAGCGGCTGTTGGGCGAACCGGACCGCGGCGATCTCGTCGAACCACAAGGAATAGCCCGAAGTCACGAGGCGCAGCGCCGCGGCGCACAGCAGGATCGGCACGACCAGCCAGTCCGCCCTGGTCGCCCTCTCGCGCAAGCCGCTTTCCCCCTTCACCTAGCCTGTGTCGCGGCGCGCCGGGCCAGCGTCAAGCGCGTGCTCAGTCGCGCGGGACAGGGATGATCGGCAGCATTCGATGGAGAACGCCGTCGCGGTTGAGGAACTGGTGCTTGATCGCGCCCAGCACATGGAGCCCGATCAGCACATAGACTGCCTTGATCAGCAGCTTGTGCGCACCGCCCAGCGCTTCGCCGAGATCCTCCGAGCGCGGCACCGGCAAATTGCCGACCGGGAACAGCCCGAACCAGTCGGTGGCCGGCGCACCTCCCGCCGATGCCGCCGCCCAGCCGAGCAGCGGGATCGCGAGCAAGGCGGCATAGAAGAGAACATGCGTGCCGCGCGCGAGCAGCCGCTCCCAGCCCGCCATGTGCGCGGGCAGCGCCGGCCACGGATACGCGATCCGCCAGCCGAGCCGCGCCAAAGTGAGCACGAAGACGGTGATCCCGAGCGACTTGTGCGTCGCGAACCAGCCAAGTTTGTCCGGCCCCGCGGCCTCCTTCATCCATCCCCCGACCAGCACATTGGCGATCAGCAAACCGGCGATCATCCAGTGAAGCAGGATCGAGACAGTGGAATAGCGGCTTTCGGATTCGCGCATGGCAGGCCTCCCCTCGCACTGCACTGGCCCGATCCTCACGGTCGCGCTAGGGCAGCGGCATGCAGAACAATTTCGCCGGGCGAACGATCCTCGTCACCGGGGCGGCCTCGGGAATCGGACTCGCGGTCGCCGAGCACCTTGCTGCCGAGGGTGCGAAGCGGTTGATTCTCATCGATCGCGACCCGATCCCCGTCGACTTCGCGCATGAGGCCGTCGCCGGTGACATTCGTGACGAAACCGTGTGGGAGTCGCTCGATCTCGCCGGCCTCGACCACGCTGTGATCAACGCCGGAGTCGCGGGAGCCGGAGCGATCACCGACCTCTCCTTCGAGGCGTGGCGCGAGATCCTGTCGGTCAATCTCGACGGCGCCTTCCTCACGCTGCGCGCTGCGATGCGTGCGATGAAAAAGCGTGGCGGCAGTATCGTGCTCACCGCTTCGGCGGCCGGGGTGAAGGCCGAGCCCGGCGTCGCGGCTTATGGCGCGTCCAAGGCGGCGCTGATCCACCTCGCCAAGGTCGCCGCGAAGGAAGGCGCGCCGCACGGGATCCGAGTCAACGCCATCGCGCCGGCGGGAGTCGAGACGCCGGTATGGGACGCCGTCCCGATGTTCGCAGAACGCGCCGCCGAAATTGGCCACGACGCCGCCTTTGCCGAGATGGCGGCGATGGCGACACCGCTCGGCCGTTACGCCAAGCCCGACGAGATCGCCCGCCAGATCGGCTTCCTGCTCTCCGATGCGAGCGCGCTGGTCACCGGCGCGACCCTGATCAGCGACGGCGGCTACACGCTTTGACGCCTCACCTTTGTCACCCGGGCTAGTTCCGGGGTCCACCGTGCCGCAAGCGCCGCCAAAGCGCCTTTATCATCACCGAGATGCCTGGCGGATCCCGGAACAAGTCCGGGTTACGGTGAAATGCGGCAAGCCACCGCTCAACTGGAATGTCGGGCCGCGCTAGCCCGGCACCCGCGCCACCAAGGCCGCATCGCGCATCCCGCGCCACACGCGCAGCGCCTGCGCGGTCTCGAACACGTCGTGGACGCGGATCAATTGCGCGCCCAGATCCGCGCCCTTGAGCGCCACCGCCAGCGATCCCCCTAGCCGCGCCTCGGCCGGCGCTTCGTTGGAAAGCGCGCCGATCATCCGCTTGCGGCTGGCGCCGAGCACGATGCCGCAGCCGATACCGTGGAACAGCGCAAGCCCATTGAGCAACGCGAGATTGTCGGCGAGCGACTTGCCGAAGCCGATGCCCGGATCGATCAGGACCCGCGCGCGATCGATGCCTCTTGCCACCACTTCGTCGACGCGGCGATCGAGCCAGTCATAGACCTCGATCAGCACGTCCCCATAATCGCCGCCTTCGTGACCGGTCCTCGCGGGATCGGGCGAGTGCATCAGCACCACCGGGCAGGACGCCTGCACCACCACGTCGAGCGCGCGATCGTCGTAGAGCAAAGCGGAGACGTCGTTGATCAGCTGCGCGCCCGCGCCGAGCGCCGCCTCCATCACTGCGGCCTTGCGGGTGTCGATCGAGACCGCGGCGCCGCTGCGCGCCAGCCGCTCGATCACGGGCACGGTACGCGCGATCTCGTCGCCCTCCCACACCGTCGCCGCGCCGGGCCGGGTCGATTCGCCGCCGACGTCGACGATCGCCGCGCCCGCGACGGTCATGTCGACTCCGACCTGCGCCGCCGAAGCCGGATCGCCGACATGACGGCCGCCGTCCGAGAAGCTGTCGGGCGTGACGTTGAGGATCGCCATGACCTGCGGCTGATCGAGCCGCACCTTGCGCTCGCCGAGCGCGAGCGGCGCGCGCGGCGCCGAGATGCGTGCGGCGATGGTCTTCAGGCGCAGGTCTTCGGGAAGATCGGCGACCGCGACGGTGCGCTGGAGCGTGCGGCGGCCGCCTTCGACGGCGATCAGTTCGTATGCCGCGAACCAGCAAAGCCCCCCCGCGAGCCGCGCGACGCTACCGTCGTCGTGCCCGACAGGGGTGTCGATGAATTGCGTGGGCCGAAGATAGAGACGGGCGTTTTCGGAGAGGTTCATCCGGTGACCCTAGCAAGCCCCTCCCCCGGCGGGGAGGGGTGAAGCAGGTTCAGGGTTGGGTCGCCAGCAGCCAGGTCTGGCGGAGCGCGTCGATCGGCTTGAGCGCGCCCTCATCCTCATAATGCCACCACGTCCAGCCGTTGCACGACGGCGCGTTCTGCAAGGTCGCGCCGAGCTTGTGGATCGAGCCCGCGGCATCGCCGCATTTGAGCGAGCCATCGGCGCCGACCACCGCACGATGCCGCCGCTTCGAATCGAACAGCTCAGTGCCCGGGGCGAGATAGCCGTTCTCGACAAGCTGGCCAAAGGCGACGCGCGGCGCGGCTTTGGGCGCCTGCATCGTGGTCAGCGCCGATTCGTCGAGCGGTAGCGCCGCGTCGATGCGGGCCTGCGCCGCCTCGACATAGATGCCTTCGCGATCGATGCCGATCCAGCGCCGGCCGAGCCGCTTGGCGACGGCACCGGTAGTGCCGGTGCCGAAGAACGGGTCGAGCACGACGTCCCCCTTCTTCGTCGTCGCCAGCAAGATGCGATAGAGTAAAGCCTCGGGCTTCTGGGTCGGATGGACCTTGTAGCCGTCCTTCTTGAGCCGCTCCTGTCCGCCGCAGATCGGGAATTCCCAATCGCTGCGCATCTGCAACTCGTCATTGAGCGTCTTCATGCTGCGATAGTTGAACGTGTAGCGCGCCTTCTCGCCCTTGGACGCCCAGATCAGGGTCTCGTGGGCATTGGTGAAGCGCGTGCCCTTGAAATTGGGCATCGGATTGGCCTTGCGCCAGATGATGTCGTTGAGGATCCAGAAGCCGAGATCCTGAATCGCCGAACCTACCTTGAAGATGTTGTGATAACTGCCGATCACCCAGATCGAGCCGTCGTCCTTGAGGATACGGCGCGCCTCCGCGAGCCATTCGCGCGTGAACTTGTCATAAGCGGCGAGGCTATCGAACTTGTCCCATTCGTCGGTGACTGCGTCGACATGGCTACCGTCGGGGCGGTTGAGGTCGCCGCCGAGCTGAAGGTTGTACGGCGGATCGGCGAAAATCAGGTCGATCGACTTTGCGGGCAGCGCGCGCATCGCTTCGATGCAGTCGCCGCGCAGAATCTGGTCGAGCGGCAGCACCGGTACCGGCTCTACGCCAGCGCGGCTCCGCGCGTTCACCTTTTCCAACACCCCCATGCACTCAACTCCCTTGCCCGAACCCCCGTATTCGCGGGTCGCGGAGTCCGTCGTCAAGCAAACATTGGTTAACGAAAATGCCTCCTAAAGCGTTAACGCCGCAGAACATTTGGGCACCTGCCCAGATGTTGAGTCAAGAAGTTATCCACAGGCGCAAGCGCTGGTGGTGTGGCACGAAAGACTCAGGTTCCGGGCGGCCCCAAAAATCCTCCCTCGCGTAGCGGGGGAGGTGGCAGGCGCAGCCTGACGGAGGGGCCTGGCCGCAGGCACGTCGCTCGCGGAGAGCCACCTCCGTCGCCTTCGACGCCACCTCCCCCGGTTCCCGGGGGAGGATTTTAAAGCTCAGGCCGCGGTGCCGCCCACCGTGAGCCCTTCGACCAGCAGGCTCGGCTGGCCGACGCCGGCGGGAACGGACTGTCCCCCCTTGCCGCACATGCCGACGCCTTCGTCGAGCGCGAAATCATTGCCGATGCCGGTGACACGGGTGAGCACCGACGGGCCGTCACCGATCAGGGTCGCGCCCTTGATCGGTGCGCCGAGCTTCCCGTTCTCGATTCGATAGGCCTCGGTGCACGAGAAGACGAACTTGCCGGAGACGATGTCGACCTGGCCGCCGCCGAAGCTCTTGGCGTATATGCCCTTCTTCACGCGCGACATCAGTTCGGCGGGATCATCCTTGCCGCCCTTCATGAAGGTGTTGGTCATGCGCGGCATCGGCGCGTGCTGGAACGATTCGCGGCGGCCATTGCCAGTCGGCTCGACGCCCATCAGTCGGGCATTGAGGCGATCCTGCATATAGCCCTTGAGGATCCCATCCTCGATCAACACGGTCTCGCGTGTCGGCGTGCCTTCGTCGTCGATCGACAGCGAGCCGCGGCGGTCCATGAGCGAGCCGTCGTCGACCACGGTGACACCGGCTGCGGCGACGCGCTCGCCGATCCGGCCGGAAAAGGCGCTGGTGCCCTTGCGGTTGAAATCGCCTTCGAGCCCGTGGCCGACTGCCTCGTGCAGCAGCACGCCAGGCCAACCGGGGCCGCACAAGACGGTCATGTCGCCCGCCGGGGCATCGACCGCGTCGAGATTGACCAGCGCCTGCGCCAGCGCCTCGTCGATCGCGCGATTCCACGTCTTGGGCTCGAACAGCCGATCGTAGAGCGTGCGCCCGCCGGTGCCGAAGCTGCCGGTTTCGCGACGGCCATTCGCCTCGACGACGATCGAGACGTTGAGGCGAACGAGCGGACGGACATCGGTGGCGATGAAGCCGTCGGGGCGAACGATCTCGACCACGCCCCAGGACCCGGTGAGACCGACCGAGACCTGCACCACCCGCGGATCGCGCGCGCGCGCAGCGGCATCGATCGCCTGGCAGAGATTCACCTTGTCGGCGAAGGGGACGAGGTCGAGCGGATCCTCATGGGTGTAGAGGTGGCGGTTATTGCCCTGCGGCGGGGCCGCCTTGCCCGTCTTGCCCGGTTCGATCAGCGCCATCGTCTCGGCGGCGCGGCGGATCGCCGCCGGACTGATTTCATTGGCATGCGCAAAGGCAGTGGTCTCGCCCGAGACCGCGCGTAGCCCGAAGCCCGACTGGGTGTCGAAAGAAGCGGTCTTGAGCCGGCCGTCGTCGAAGCCGAATGCCTCGGTCTTGCGGTATTGGAGATAGAGCTCGCCGTCCTCGGCATTCGCCAGCGCGTCGGCGGTCAGCCGTGTCGCGGTTTCGGGATCAAGCTCGCGGTACAGGAACGCACGGGGATCTGAGGGAATCGACATTCCTCCGATATAGGACGCCACGTGACTTTGTCGAAGCTCGAGTCACCCACAGACCCCGCGCGACTGCCGGGCTCGGCAACCGGCGCTGCCAATATGTCCGGGAAGCGGCTTCCCCGCCGCCAGCAGGAGGAGCTCCTTCTTGTAAATGCACAACAAGTCCTCGATCTCGGCTGCAGTCAAAACCTGCAATGTCCGATCGAACGCGGCGAGCGGAAGCATGCCCTCCCGCCCCGAGAAGCCAAGCGCTCGGGCTCCGTCGCGCGTGCCGGCGTGGAGATGAACATGCGTCGGAGCATATCCCAGCCTCATCCCGATGCGATGCGATATGTCATATATGGCCAACTCGCCGATGCCGGTAATCGGTCGGATCGCCGTTTCCACCACGCGGAGCAGCGCGTCGAAATTCTGCGTCCCCTGAAGCGATGCCACATGGCGTGCCAACGTGGCGGCAGCCGTCGCCAGCCTCTCTTTGCCAATACGTCGCTGATGGCCATGGATCAGCTCTCGCCCGTCCCGGCCGAATGGAACGCGGCTCAGGGCCGCTCGCCGGATGCTCCATTCCAGCGGAAGGGCTGCATCGCCAAACCATTCCTGTTCGGCAAGCACATTGGAATGATAATGGTGACGATAGTCGTCGACGATGCGCATGAGATCGGACGGCAGCGGCGCGCTGCGACCTCGAGGTCGCGGCGACCGCATCGTCACCTAAATGCTCGCACCAGCCGGATGGTCGGGCAATTGCGACTGGTCGGCGCCGTCGGCGGGTCCGCCGATCAGAATAAAGCGCCGGTCGCAATAGCCGCAATCGACATAGCCATGCTCGTCGATCTGGAGGAACACGCGCGGATGGCCCAATGCGGCGGGGACGCCGGGGCCGCTGCCGTCGCAAGCGACGCGGGCGTGACTGGTACGGATCGTCTCGGGCAAAGGCGCGGTCATGAGTCGCCGATAGCAAGCGCCCGCTCCCGCCTCAAATTCTTTCGTCACCCCGGCCTCGTGCCGGGGTCCACCGGGCGGCGAGCGAGAAGCTGGAGGTTGGAGGGGCTCACCTAGCGGCACAGTGGACCCCGGCACGAGGCCGGGGTGACCGGCAGGAGACTTGGCGAGCGCCGCCCCGCCGCCTAGAGCATGCTCCATGACTCAGGCCGCGATCGAGATCGAAAACCTCTGCAAGACCTATGCGGGCGGCAAGCGCGCGCTCGACGGCGTGAGTTTCGAAGTCCCCCGCGGCCAGATCTTCGGGCTGCTCGGACCCAATGGCGCAGGCAAATCGACGCTGATCAACATCCTCGCAGGGCTGGTCAACAAGACCGGGGGGCGCGCATCGATCTGGGGGTTCGACGTCGATGCGCATCCGCGCAACGCCAAGGCGAGCATCGGCATCGTAAACCAGGAGATCACATTCGATCCCTTCTTCACGCCGCGCGAGACGCTGGAGATCCAGGCGGGGCTCTATGGGGTCGGCAAAGGCCAATTCGATGCGATGGCGCTGCTCCGCGCAGTCCATCTCGAAGACAAGGCCGAGGCGTATTCGCGCACGCTCTCGGGCGGCATGAAAAGGCGATTGATGGTCGCCAAGGCGATGGTCCATTCCCCCCCCGTGCTGGTGCTCGACGAGCCGACCGCCGGCGTCGATGTCGAGCTTCGCCAGCAGCTCTGGGCCTATGTCCGCGAATTGAACGCACGCGGGGTGACGGTGGTGTTGACCACCCATTATCTCGAGGAAGCCGAGCAGCTCTGCGACCGCATCGCGATCATCAACCACGGCAAATTGATCGCCAACAAGCCGACCCGCGAGCTCGTGGGCATGGCGCAGGAGAAAGTAGTCGAGGTCACTGTCGACCGCGACGTTCCCGTGCTGCCTGAGAATGTCTGCTTCCAGAAGATCGAACTCAAGGCCGGGCGGACCCTGGTGATCACGTATCGCAAGGATCAGGCGAATGCCGGCGAGGTGCTCGGTGCGGTGCAAGGCGGCGGATACGGCATCGTCGACGTCTCCACCCGCGAAGCCGATCTGGAGGACGTGTTCCTCAATCTGACGCGCGCCAACGCCTAATCCGTAGCGGCAGCCCGGGTCTCGGCAGTGGCGCCCCTCAGCAGGAACTCGCCCTGATCCCCGCCGTCCCAATAATGCGCGCGGACACCATGAACCTTGATCAGCGTGAGGCCCGGCGTGTCGACGCCCTGCTCGAACCACATGGCGAGGTCCTTGGTCCAATGCGCCTCGAACTGCGCCTTGTCCTTGATCAGCGCAGCCTCCCCTTCGATGTGGACGAATAGCGGCTTCATCCCGAGCAGCCCGCTTTTGCCGTGAAAGCTTAGCGCGCATTGCGGGTTGGCGCGGAGATCCTGAACGGTGCGGGTGTCCTCGCAGGCGAAATACCAGCTGTCGCCGTCATACTCGACGTCACGATTGTTGCTCATCGGACGGCCGGCTATCGTGCCACCGTCCGAATGGGTGGAGAGCGTCGCGAAATCGATTTGCTTGATGATCTCGGCCAGCTCGGCGAGTGTCTTGGTCACGCATCCTCTCCTCTTTGCGGCAAGAGAACGCAACTCGCATGGTTTATCTCCAGTCGAGCTGCGGCCAGCCTCGGGCTTGGGCGAGGCGCCTGAGCGGGCCATGTGCATTCACCGCGAACGGCTCGTCCGCCCATTCGAGCAGAGGCGCATCGGAGACGTGATCCGAGTAAGCGCGTACCTGCACTTCCTGCCGTGAGACTCCTGCGCCCTGCATCCAGCTTTCGATCATGCGGAGCTTTACGGGCCCGTAACAGTTATCCCCCTCGATCAGGGAGAGAATACGGCCTTGCCCATCGCGCTTCGCCTGCGTGGCGACCACATCGTCGAATGCGAGCCGCCGCGCGATCGCCGCGGCATAGTAACCGTGCGAGGCGGTGGCCATCACCAGCCGGTAGCCAGCCGCCCGATCGGCAAGGATCCGCTCGCGCGCGCCGTGGAGCACCCCCTTTTCGAGCTCCGCGTCAGCAAAGCGTTCGGCGACGGCTTCGAGGTCGCCCGCGGTGAGCGCGTGGCCGAGCAGCAGGCGTTGCGAGATCTGCTTGAGCGCGGAGCGATCGACCAGCTTGAGCAGATAGCCGAGCCCCGCCACACCGACGAACGGTATCAGCGCGAGGCGCCACGGGGCGCGCGCGCGCGCGGCGTGCACCAGGAACCGCGTCCAGGTCGGCGCCGCCGTGATCGTCTTGTCCATGTCGTAGATTGCCAGGTGCTGCATTGGCGCATCTAGGCTTCCACAGCTTGCCAGAGCAAATCCTTGCCGTTCCAACGCGAATCGCCGAAAGGTGGCCGCGATGAGGGGAAGCGCGGATTTCGAACGAATCGATGCGGGTGGCGGCGCGACTTTGCGCTTCACCGGCAATCTGTCGCTGGCATGCCTGCGCGATCTGCCCGAACGGCTCAACGCGATCGAAGGCCCCATAGCCAAGCTCGACCTGAGCCAAGTCGAGCGGATCGACACGGTCGGCGCGTGGCTGGTCCACCGCTTTGCGCGCGATCACGGCTCGACCCTGGAGGGCCTCGAGGCCGACGAGCAGCATTTGCTCGACCAGGTCGCCGCGGCCGAGCATCCGATCGAGCTGCCGCGCAAGCCCGCCGATCCGTTCACCCGGATGCTGGGCGAAGTCGGCGACGCGATCTTCGTCGCTGGCCACACCCTGTATGGCCTGCTCGGCTTCATGGGCGCGACGACGATCGCGTTCTGGAACGTCTTCACCCACCCCAAGCGCTTCCGCTTCAATGCGACGGTGCACCGGTTCGAAGTGGTCGGCGTCTCGGCGCTCGGCATCATCGGGCTGATGAGCTTCCTGATCGGGATCGTCATCGCGCAGCAGGGCGCGGTTCAGCTCCGCCAGTTCGGTGCCGAAGTCTATACAATCAACCTTGTCGGCCGCATCACCCTGCGCGAACTCGGCGTGTTGATGACTGCGATCATGGTCGCCGGCCGCTCGGGCTCCGCCTTCGCTGCGCAGCTGGGCACGATGAAGCTCACCGAAGAGATCGATGCGATGCGGACGATCGGCGTCTCGCCGATGGAGGCTCTGGTGGTGCCGCGCACATTGGCGGTGGTGCTGATGATGCCGCTGCTCGGCTTCTATGCTTCGCTGGTCGCGATCATGGGCGGCGGGCTGCTCTGCTGGATCAGCCTCGACATCCCGCCGGTGACGTTCATCCAGCGGATCCGCGAAGTCGTCCCGCTCACCGATCTGTGGGTCGGGCTGGTCAAGGCGCCGGTGTTCGGTGCGATCATCGCGATTTCGGGCTGCTTCCAGGGGATGCAGGTCGAAGGCGATGCCGAGCAGGTGGGCAACCGCACGACGATCGCGGTGGTGCAGGCGATCTTCCTCGTCATCGTGCTCGACGCCTTCTTCGCCGTCTTCTTCAGCGAGGTCGGCTGGATATGATGGCGCGGCGCGAACAGGACGAGGTGATCATTCGCGTCCAGGGCCTCAAGAACGGCTTCGGCGAGCAGATCGTCCACGAGAATCTCGATCTCGAGGTGCGCCGCGGCGAGATTCTCGGCGTGGTCGGCGGATCGGGTACCGGCAAATCGGTGCTGATGCGCTCGATCGTCGGTCTGCAGACCCCGCTCGAAGGCAGCATCGAGGTGTTCGGCGAGAACACGATCGGCCGCGAGGAAACCGAGGCGACCAACATCCGCAAACGCTGGGGCGTGTTGTTCCAGGGCGGCGCCCTGTTCTCGACCTTGACCGTTTCCGAGAACGTCCAGGTGCCGATCAAGGAATTCTATCCCGGGCTCGACCAGGCGCTGCTCGAGGAGATCGCGGCGTACAAGGTGGTGATGACCGGGCTGCCGCCAGATGCAGGCCCGAAATTTCCCGCCGAGCTTTCGGGCGGCATGAAGAAGCGTGCCGGCCTCGCGCGCGCGCTGGCGCTCGATCCCGAATTGCTGTTCCTTGACGAGCCGACCGCGGGACTGGACCCGATCGGCGCGGCGGCGTTCGACGAGCTGACCGCCTCGCTCCAGAAGACTTTGGGGCTGACCGTTTTCCTGATCACCCACGATCTGGATACGCTGTACGCGATCTGCGACCGGGTCGCGGTGCTCGCCGACAAGCGCGTGATCGCAGTAGGCACGATCGACGAATTGCTCGCACTGGATCACCCGTGGATCGAGGAATATTTCAAGGGACCGCGCGGTCGCGCCGCGGTTGCCAGCGCCGAACGGGCGCAAGCGAGGACATGAGGCTCTGATGGAAACGCGATCGAACCATGTACTCGTCGGCGCGGTGGTGCTGATTCTGCTCGCGGTGCTGGCCCTGTTCATCGTCTGGCTGGCCCGGTTGGGGGGCGGCAACGAGCGCCAGTACGACATCTTCTTCAAGCAGGCGGTCGACGGGCTCAATCCGGGCTCGGCGGTGAGCTTTTCGGGCGTGCCTTCGGGGCAGGTCAAGGAAATCTCGTTCTGGAAGCCCGACCCCAGCCTCGTCCGCGTGCGGATCAGCGTCAACGACGACGTACCGATCCTCGAGGGCACCACTGCCTCGATCCAGGGCAGCTTCACCGGGCCGAGCACGGTACAGCTCGACGGCGCGGTCAAGGGCGCGCCGCCGATCGTCTGCCCCGAACAGAATCCGCGCGCCGCCTGCCCGCTCGGCGTGCCGGTGATCCCGACCAAACAGGGCGGCCTCGGCGCGCTGCTCAGTTCGGCCCCG
>Ga0247823_10003035_pt1 | contig 13715 bp, 9 predicted proteins | sample 13C_PalmiticAcid_2_FD_192426 | JGI IMG/M metagenome (GOLD analysis project Ga0247823, IMG submission 192426) | Soil microbial communities from agricultural site in Penn Yan, New York, United States - 13C_PalmiticAcid_Day30 | ecosystem: Environmental > Terrestrial > Soil > Agricultural land...
GGATAGAGCGCCGCGCTGTTTGTCCTGCTCCCGGCTCATGATCCGGCGCTCTATCCCGCGTTCTTCCTCGGCTATGCGCTCGCGATCATCGCGTCGCTGATCAGCCATGTGCCCGGCGGACTTGGGGTGTTCGAAGCGGTGGTGATCGCGACCGTTCCGGGCGACAAGGCGCAGTTGCTGGCGGCGCTGCTCGCCTATCGCGTCATCTATTATCTGCTGCCGTTGCTTTTCGCCGCGCTGCTGCTCGCGTGGCATGAGGGTAAGGCGTGGCGCGGACCCGCGCAGGAGCTGGCGCAGGCCGGGCAATCGCTGCTCCGCGAACTCGCCCCGCCGCTGCTCGCCGCGCTCGCCTTCGCGGGCGGCCTGATCCTGCTGCTGTCGGGTTCGACACCGGCCGAGACGAGCCGGATGCACGCGCTCCGCCATATCGTGCCACTGCCGTTCGTCGAGGCGTCGCATATCGCCGCGAGCCTGTCCGGCACGCTGCTATTGTTCCTCGCGCCAGGTTTGTTGCGGCGTCTCGACGGCGCGTTCTTCACGACGCGCGCGCTGCTCTTTGCCGGTGCGGCCTTCTCGCTCGCCAAGGGCGCGGATTACGAGGAGGCGATCATCCTGCTCGCGATCGGCGCCGCACTGCAGTGGAGCCGTCCAGCCTTCTATCGCAAGACCTCGTTGCTCGACGCCCCGCTCTCGACCGGCTGGACCATCGCGGCGCTGACCGCGATCCTGACTTCGGTCTTCGCCGGTTTCTTCGCCTACAAGCACGTCGCCTATACCAGCAGCCTGTGGTGGCAGTTCAGCCTGACGGGAGATGCGCCGCGCTTCCTGCGCGCGCTGTTCGGAACGGCGGTCCTGCTCGCGGGGCTTGCGCTCTGGCGCCTGTTCGCACCGTCGCCGCGCGTCGCGCGGACCGATCCGGTCGCGCGCGATCAGCTGGAACCGGCGCTTGCGCTGGCGCGGCACAGCGACGCCTTCCTCGCGCTGACGGGCGACAAGAGCTTCATCCTCGCCGATGAGGGCGATGCGTTCCTGATGTACCGGGTGCAGGGGCCGAACTGGATCGTCATGGGGGATCCGGTCGGCCGCGAGGCGCGCTGGGCCGATCTGCTGTGGCGGCTGCGCGAACGGGCGGACGCGGCACAGGGCCGGATTCTGCTCTACCAGATCAGCGCGGCCTGCCTGCCGCATGCCATCGACCTCGGCCTTTCGATCGTCAAATATGGTGAGGAGGCCCGGGTCGATCTCGCGACCTTCACCCGCGCCGGAGCACAGGCGAAATCGCTTCGGCACGCCGAGCGCAAGGCGGTGCAGGAAGGGGCCGAATTCGCTGTGGTGGACGCCGCCGGGACATCGCACCTGATCGGCGAACTCAGCGCGGTGTCGGACGAGTGGCTGAACAGCAAGAAACAGCGCGAGAAGGCGTTCAGCCTCGGCCGCTTCGATCCCGCCTATTTGTCGCACTTCCCTTGCGCTGTGGTCCGTGTCGGCGGGCGGATCGTCGCGTTCGCCAATATCCTCGCGACCCCGAACCATGAGGAAATGTCGGTCGATCTGATGCGCCACCGCCGCGACATTCCCTATGGCACGATGGACTTTCTGTTTCTGCGCCTGATCGAACATGCGCAGGTGGAGCGCTATCGCTGGTTCACGCTCGGGATCGCGCCGCTGGCCGGCATCGAAGGCGGCAGACTGGCCTCGATCTGGGCGCGCGGCGCCGCGTTCCTCTTCCGCCATGGCGAGATGCTCTATGGGTTCGAAGGTCTGCGCAACTACAAGGCCAAGTTCGCGACCCATTGGGAGCCGCGCTACATCGCCGGCCCGCGCGGCATGGCCTTTGCCAGTGGTATGGCGGCGGTCCACCATCTCGTTTCGCGACCCGCCGGCGGTAGTCGACGCCCACGGACCGACGCCGTAGCCGGACAGGCGATCGCGTGAAACAGCCCGCGCGCCTCCTCCCTTCGACGGGCGTGTCGCTGCTCCTCCTTGCGGGGGTGATCCTGTTCGCGGCGCACTGGGGCGCCGGATCGCGCCTGCCGCATACCGGGCTGATCCCCGGCCTGACCTATGAACTTCAGCGGCCGGCGAATGGAACGCCCGGGCTGATCGTGACGAGCGTGGAGGATCAGGGGCCGGCCTCGGCCGCCGGGATCTCGGTGGGCGACATGATCGAACGGATCGATGGCAGGCCGGTCACAGCGCTGGCCGACGTCGCCGCCGCGAAGAAACAGGGCGATGCGGGCGGCATGCAACTGGTTGTTCGCCACGCGGGAACTGATCGTTATATGCGGTTGCCGGCCGCCGGGCGTTAGTTGGGAATGCCGTATGTCGCAGAAGATACTCGTTATCGAGGATGATCGCGCCACGGCGGATCATATCGTCAAGAGTCTGGCCGATGAGGGCTTCGTCGTCGATCATGCCGCCGATGGGCGCGACGGGCTGTTTCACGCCACCGACGGCAGCTACGATGCGATTATTCTCGATCGTATGCTGCCCGGCATGGACGGCATGGCGGTGCTTGCTGCGCTGCGCGCGGCGCGGGTCGCGACCCCGGTCATCATCCTGTCGAACCTCGGCGCGGTCGATGCCCGTGTCGAGGGGCTGACCTCGGGCGCGAACGACTATCTCGTCAAGCCCTTCGCCTTTTCCGAACTGCTCGCTCGGCTGCGGCTGCTCATCGTCAGGCCGTTGGGGACGACGCAGGTCGAAACCCTGCTCGCATGCGAGGATCTTGAGATGAACCTGCTCAGTCGCCGGGTTGCGCGCGGTGGGCGGCGCATCGAGCTGCAGCCGCGCGAATTCCGCCTGCTCGAATATTTGCTGCGGCACAAGAATCAGGTCGTCACGCGCACCATGATGCTTGAGGGCGTGTGGGAATATCATTTCGATCCCGGAACAAATGTCGTCGACGTCCATGTCAGCCGCTTGCGCCGCAAGATCGATGATGGGTTCGACCAGCCGCTCCTCCACACCATCCGTGGGGCAGGCTACATGCTCGGGTTCGCGGACTAGCGGGGTGATGCGCGGCATTCTCTGGCGGTCGACCACGGTCCGGCTGGCGCTGCTCTTGCTGCTGGCGCAGGTCGCGACGCTGGCGTTCGGCCTGACCGTCATCCACCGCTCCACTGAGGCGATGCTCCTGTCCGATGCGCGGACGGCAGCAGAGGTCGCCCGCGACGACTTCGCTCAGGAATATCGACAAGAGGGGGAGGGGGGACTGGTGCGGGCGATCCGCGACCGGCTCGCTGTGCGCGATGATCGCAACTTTGTGGTGTTGTTGAAGAGTGCTGCAGGCGCGCCGATCGTCGGCAATCTCCAGCAATGGCCGGCGACGGTCGGCGACGCCGAACGCTGGCGGCGGATCAGTCTGTTCCGTGAAGGCGGTGCGGCGGCCGAAGAGATGGGCCTCATCACGACGCGCCTGCCCGGCGGGCAGGTGCTGCTCACCGGCGAAGTGCTTGAGGCGCAGGTTCAGCTCGCACGTGCGAGCCGGACAGCGTTCCTCTACGCACTCGTCGCCGGCATCGTTGCGGCAGCGCTTGTTGCCGCATTTGCCGCCTGGATCCTGTCACGCCGCGTCGATGCATTCGCACATGCGGCTTCGACTATCGCCGCCGGGCAGCTCGATGCGCGGGTCGAGCGTGACGAGTCCGGCGATGCCTTCGACCGGCTCGGCATATCGATCAACGCGATGCTCGACCGCATTGAGGCGCTCGTCCGCGAACTGCGCATGGTTACCGATTCGATGGCGCACGACCTGCGCTCGCCGGTGTCGCGGTTGAAGGCGGTGCTCGAGCAGGCGCTCCGCCGCAGCCGCGACCCCGACACTATGACCGCACTCGGGGGCGCGATCGACGAAGCGGACAGCCTGCACCGTCTGCTCGATACGGCGCTGGAGATCACCCGGACCGAAGCGGGGATCGGCCGCGATCAGTTCACGCGCTTCCGGTTGCGTTCGATGCTCGACGATATCGCGGAGGTCTATGGCCCACTCGCGGAAGAGCGTGGGTTCGAGATCCATGTGGATGCTCCGGCGGAATCGCATGTCGTCGCCCACCGTGAGCTGTTGCAGAGGGCAGTATCGAACCTTGTCGACAATGCCCTTAAATATGCTGAGGGCGGTTCGTCGATCCAGATCAAAGCATCGACGATCAAAAGTGGATCGATCGATCTGACGGTTTCTGACGACGGGCCTGGCTTGTCGGAAGCGGAACGAGTGCGCGCGGCGCAGCGCTTTGTCCGCCTCGATCCGGCACGCGGAGGCAGCGGTGCGGGCCTCGGTCTTTCGCTCGTCCAGACCATCGCCCATTTGCACGGTGGCGCGCTGCAGTTCGCATCGAACGGCCTGAGAGGGCTATCGGTTCGTTTGGTCCTGCCGATCGCGTTGCAGAGCGGCGATCCAAAGGACCTTGCGTAGTCAGGAATCGACGGCGCAGAAGGGGCTCGTCCGAATGGTATCGGACTTCCCAGTACATTTTGCTTTCCGGCACAGGCACCCCGAAAGCGCTCTTTCGCTCAGGGCTGACTGACGGCAGCGAGTCCCGCTGGGGTGTTGCGCGTACGGCAACAGCTGCATCGCTATTCGCGATACCGCGTCGATCCAGCGACGCTTTAGGGAGCACGCGATCTCGAAACTCAGGGGGCATGCGTGGTCCGGACTATTCTTCTCGTTACAACGACATTGTGGAGCGGAGCGGCTGTAGCGCAGGAGGTGGAGACGCCGGATCCCGCTGAGATCGTCGTTACCGGTACCCGCACGGCAGGGCGTGCGGCGATCGAATCCTCAGCGCCCGTGGATGTGGTCACCAACGCGGCGATCGAGGGAACCGGCTACCCCGACCTCGGCCGTGCACTCAATTTCCTCCAGCCCTCGGTCAACTTCGCGCGTGCCGCGACGACGGCCAGTGCGGCGAATACCCGGCCGATCACGCTGCGCGGCCTGTCGCCCGATCAGACGTTGGTGCTGATAAACGGGAAGCGCCGCCACGCCAACGCGGTTCTCAATGTAAACAACAGCATTGGCCGCGGCGCCGCCGGAGTCGATTTCGATACCATCCCCGAAAGCGCGATCGAGCGGATCGAGATCCTGCGCGACGGCGCTGCTGCCCAATACGGCTCCGACGCGATCGCCGGGGTGGTCAACATCATCCTCAAGTCCAACGCAAGCGGCGGTTCGGCGAGCATTCTTGGTGGGGTGGCCGAGGCAGGGGACGGGTTGAACGGCCTGGCGACGGCCAGCGCCGGCTTCGGGCTCGGCGATGGCGGTCATCTCACGCTCACTGCGCTTGCCCGGCATCAGGATCCGACCAACCGTGCGTTGCTCGACCAGCGGTTCGGGCGCGTCACCTACCGCATCGGTGATCCATTGGCGTCGGTGGCCAGCTTCGCGTTCGATGCCGGCGTACCGGTCGGCGACGTGACGTTCTATGGTTTCGGCACGGTCACGCGAAAGGTTTCCAACAATGCGGCCGGCTTCCGCGTTCCCGGCTTCTCACCGCTCTATACCGCCGGCTTTCTGCCGATCATCGAGCCGACGATCTGGGATGTCGGCGGCACGATCGGGATCAAGGGAAGCTTCGGCAGGCTCAGGGCCGATCTCAGCCAGAGCTATGGCTACAACAAGGCCGATTTCCGCGTGTTCGATACCGCAAACGCTTCGCTCGGACTCGCCAGTCCGACTCGCTTTGATTCGGGCGGGGTCACCTATCAGCAGCATGTGACCGACTTCGTGCTGGCGCTACCGCTCGACGGCATTATGGGGGGCGGCAACATCGCCGCGGGCGCGCAGTACCGGCATGAGAGCTACTCGATCCGCAGCGGCGAGCCGCTGGCCTACGCAGGGACGGGCGCGGACGGCTTTGCTGGCTTCAATCCGCGCAACCCCACCGATGCAGGACGCGATGCCTATGCCGGCTTCCTCGACGTCGAGCTGCGTCCGATCCGGCAACTGCTGCTCGGCGGGGCGTTGCGATACGACCACTATGACGATTTCGGAGGGCGGGCGACCTGGCGGGCGACCGGCAGGCTCGACGCCGCGCCGGGCGTCGCGGTGCGCGCGACCCTTGGCAGCGGGTTCAAGGCGCCATCGCTCCAGCAGCAATTTTACAGTGCCGTGCAGGGCGCGCTGAGTGCCGGCACGCTGGTCAACGTCGCGACGCTGCCGGTGTCCGATCCCGTCGCGCGTGCGCTGGGCGCTGCGCCGCTCAAGCCCGAACGCTCAAGCAATGTCACCGCTGGAGTCGTATTCGGTCCGTTTGGTGGCTTCAGCTTCACCGCCGACTACTTCCACATCCGCATCCGCGACCGGATTGCGTTGAGCGAGCAACTCGGCGGTGCCGCGGTCAACGCGATCTTGCGGAATGCCGGGATCACCGGATTCAGCCAGGTGCGGTTCTTCACCAATGCCGTCGACACTACCAGCAAGGGGGGCGAGGTGACGGCGCGCTGGCAAGGGTCGCTGGGGCCGGAGACTCGCTTGTCGGTTGCGGCTGGCTATAGCTGGCTCGATAATCGGCTCGACACGTTGCGCGCCAATCCCACGTTGCCAGCGCTACCGTTGCTCGCGACTAAGTCGATCCTGTTCCTGACTGAGGCGCAACCCCGCGCCAAGGGCACCGTCCAGGCAAACCTGACTCATGGCCGTTTCGATCTTACCGCCAGCCTCACCGCTTTTGGCACCTATACCTCGGCACCGCTGGTCAAGGTGCAGACGTTCGGCGGAAAGGAGTCGATCGACCTGTCCGCCGGCTATGGCGTCGCGGAGGGATTGCGTCTCCAGGTCGGTATCCAGAACCTGTTTGACTCGCGGCCCGAGGGGATCATCGATCAGGCAACGGCGATTGCCGCGACCGGCGGAAGCTTTCCTACGGGCGAGGAAACGCCGCTGGGGCTGAATGGTCGCAGCTATTTCGCGCGGCTTTCGGCGCGCTTCTGATGCTGGATCGGCGGACCATGCTCGGCGGCGCGCTTGCCCTTGCTGCCGCACGTTTCGTTCATGCTGGTGCCGCCGCGCGGGTTCGGGATGCCCGGCCGCGGTTGACCAGGGATCCTTTCGCGCTCGGCATAGCCTCCGGCGACCCGGCGCCGGACGGCTTCATCCTGTGGACGCGTGTTCTGGGCGTTGCAGAGGATGTGGCGGTTGCATGGGAAGTGGCCGAGGATGAACGGTTCGGACGGATCGTACGCCGCGGCCGGGCGCTCGCCGCGAGTGGGCGGGGCGGCGCGGTGCATGTCCGCGTTCGGGGATTGCGGGCGGGACGCCCCTATTTCTATCACTTCCATTTCGCCGGGGTAGTCAGCCGGACGGGGCGGACCGCGACCATCGCCACCGATCCGCAGACATTGCGGCTGGCGCTCACCTCGTGCCAGCATTGGGAGCAGGGATGGTTCTCCGCCTATCGCGACATGATCGCGCAGCGGCCGGACGCAGTGCTTCAGGTCGGTGACTATATCTATGAAAAGTCATTCGGCGATGGCCCCAACGTGCGCAGTTTCGGCACGCCGGAGCCGCGCACGCTCGACGATTATCGCGCCCGCCACGCGCTCTACCGCACGGACCGCGATCTTGCCGATGCTCATGCGGCGTTGCCCTTCATCGTTTCGTGGGACGATCACGAGGTCGAGAACGACTATGTCGCGGGTGAAGGGGTCGCAACTGCCGATCCGGTCGCGTTCGCTCGCCGCCGCGCAGCTGCCTACCAGGCCTATTTCGAGCATATGCCGATCAATCCCGCGCGACTGCTGCCCGGCGGCGAGATACGGCTCTACCGCAGCTTCAGCTGGGGGCGGCTGGCGAGCGTCCATATGCTCGATACGCGGCAATATCGTTCGCCGCACCCCTGTGCCGCGCCGGAGCAGCGGGGCGGACAGATCCTGCGCGGCTGCGAGGAGGTTACTCGGCCGGGCGCGACGATGCTCGGCGCCGCGCAGGAGCGCTGGTTGCAGAGCGGGCTGCGCGACGAACGTGCGGTCTGGTCGCTGGTCACCCAACAGACATTGTTCTCGCGCCTCTATCTCCCGCAAGGTCGAGACGCCGCCTATTCGGACGTCTGGGACGGCTATTCCGCCGCGCGCAACCGTGCGCTGGACGCGCTCGCGCAGCCGGCTGTGCGCAATCCTGTGCTGCTCGGCGGAGATGTGCATTCCTTTTGGATCAACGATGTGAAGCGCGACTTCGAGCGGCCTGAATCGGCAACCGTCGCTACCGAGATCGTCACGAGTTGCCTGGCCTCGCGCAACGGGCCGGAGGCGCTGTTCGGCCCGGCACGGTCGCTCAACCCGCACGTGCGGTTTCTCGACAATACTCATGCGGGCTATGTGATGCTCAACATCACTCCGGCGCGGCTCGCGATCGACCTGCGTGCGGTCAGCAGCCTGACCGACCCGGAGAGCGTGAGCCGCTCGCTGGCGCGCTATGCCGTCGAGGCGGGACGTCCTGGCGCGATCGCGTGATTGGCTCGTGGCATTGTCACAATCTCGTGACATGATGCGGCTAGCCCGGCGAGCATGTTGCGCCAGGCGCCCCCGCTCGAGGCGATCGAGATCTTCGTCGCGGCCGCCGGTGGTGCGAGCTTCCGGTCGGTCGCGCGTGAGCTTGCCCTCAGCCCGTCCGCGGTCAGCCGGCGGATCGGCGGACTCGAGGCGTTTCTCGGTACCCGGCTGTTCGACCGCTATGGTCAGTCCCAGCGGCTGAGCGCGGCGGGCGCGCGTTATCTGGCCGCGGTCGAGCCGGCGCTGGACGCGATCCGGCGCGCGACGGGGCAGGTGGGCGCGGGCGCCGTAGGGCGCCTTACCGTTGCCACATCACACAGCCTGGCGGCCGCATGGCTGGCACCGCGCTTGCCCGAAGTGCAGGATCTGCTCGGGATCGAGATCGAGATCCTGCCTTCGCGGGATCCCAATGTGCTGCGCTCGGGTGAGGCCCAACTCGCGATCTGGGGCGGGATGATTGCGCAGCCGGGCCTCGTTGCCGAACGCCTGTTCGATGCGGTGGTGCTTCCCGCGGCCTGCCCGCGGCGGATCGGAGGGCGACAATGGTCGGCTGCGGAACTCGCGGAAGAGCCGCTTCTCACTGTTCAGTCTCCTTCACATTTATGGGAGCGCTGGTTCGCTTGCGATGGCGGGATGAGCGCCGGTGAACTGCGGCAACGCGTGTTTCCAACGCTCCAACTGATGTACGAAGCTGCCTGTGCCGGCGCGGGAATGGTGTTGGCGATGCCGGTAATTGCCGAAAGCTATCTTGCATCGGGGCGATTGGTGCCTGCGATGCAGGAGCCTCGCCAGATGGGCGAGGGCTATTCATTGTTTCGTCCCATGCGTCGCGGTAGCCCCTCTGCCACAGAGCGGCAGTTCACCACGTGGCTGCGAGATGCCATCTGCCAGTCTCGGGCAGAGTTCGATGAACTGGTCCAACGTTCACGGACGTGGGCGCCAAAGGACCAAGGCTTCTCCAGGTAGGGTTCTCGGCGGCGGTAGGCTGATTGCTCACATACCTTGAGTATGCTGCGCTCCGGATGATGGAAATCCATGATTTTCGGCTTGCGGTCTTCCAAATCTCGATCCGCCCTGATGTTCAAGCCAGCCGTGACGGCGGACCCAGGTGTGGAACAGCTCGGGCCATGCCGCGACGGCGCTGCCCGGTTTCCCGAGACCGAAACTGTGCCCGCCGGTCTCGAACACATGCAATTCCACCGGACGCTTCGCCGCCAGCATCGCGGCGTGGAGGCGCAGGCTGTGTTCGGGCGCGGCGATCGGGTCATCAGCGGCATGCGCGAGGAAGATCGGTGGGGTAGTGGTGGTGACATTCGCCTCGACCGAGAAGGCGTCGCGGAAATTCGGCAGCCCCTTCAGCTCGCGGAAGGTGCGCGTGGTATCGATCGGCGCGCGCATCGACACCACCGGATAGATCAGCGCCGCGAAATCCGGCACCGCGCTCACCTGATCGACCGCGTCGGCGGCCGGATAGAAAGTGTTGGCACCGCGGGTCGCTAGCGTGCCGGCGAGATGCCCGCCCGCCGAAAAGCCGAGGACGCCGATCCGCTTGGGATCGATGTCCAGCGTCTTCCAATTGCCGCGCAGGATGCGCATCGCGCGCTGCCCGTCCTGAAACGGCGCATCGGCGTTCCAGCCGTCACCCGGCAGGCGATAGTAGAGGACGAAGGCGGTGATCCCCTGCTCGGCCAGCCATTGCGCGGTCGGCATCGCCGCACTGCCGATCTGGATACGAAAATAGCCGCCGCCGCCGATCACCAGCATAGCCGCGCCATTGGGGTTCTTCGGCCGCACCACCACCATGCGCGGCACGGTGACGTTGGAGACCGAGCCGGTCGCCGACCCTTCGCTCCCGACCTTTTCCGGCCCGGCGGGCTTGCCGCTGCCCGGCATGACGCCGGGCCAGAGGTTGATCACTTCCCCACCCTGCGCCGCGGCCGGAACCGCAACGAGGAGCAGGACGAAAGCGGCGAGCCAGCGCATCATGTCCCTCAGAACTTCTTGCCGATGGAGGCGTAGATGTACCGCCCATAGGGCACGTAGAGCGAGCCGAGATAGCCGTCGGCAGTGATCGGCGGCTGGGTATCGAAGATGTTGCGGGCGCCGATGCGGAAGCGCGTATCCTCGAGCGGGCCCTTACGAACGCGATATTGGGCATAGAGGTTGAAGAACGCCTTGCCCTCAAGCGGATAGGGATTGCCCTGCGCGTCGAGGAAATTGGTGTCGTAAACCTTACCGATATAGTTTCCGAACGCGCCGATCTGGAACCCCTTGTGGCTCCAGGTGAGCGATCCGGTGAGGCGCCATTTGGGCTTGCCGCGCTCCTCGATCAGGTCGCTCGCATCCGTAAGCGGCGTTGCCGGATCGATCGCCCCCGCCGAACGCGCGTCGAACAGGGCTTGCACTGCCGGCGGTGTGTCGCGCGAGAATTTGGTCAGCCGTGCAGCGTTAATCGCCACGTCGAACCGGCCGATGTCCGTGCGAACATTGTAAAGCACTGCAAGGTCGATGCCCTGCACCGTCTGCGGCAGCAAATTGGTGAACTGATCGTTGATTCGCGTCACCGCACCGGCCGGTGCCAGACCGCTGCCCTGGTAGAAATTGACATCGTCCGCATTGGGCGTGGAGCGGATCACGTTCGGGTTGCTCGATCCCTGAAGGCGCAGCAGATAGTCGAGCACCAGCGCGTTGCGCGGGCCGAACTGGCCGACGATGCCGGTCTGCTGGATCGACCAGAAATCGGCGGTGAGCGTCAGGCGGCCATATTCCGACGGGATGAACTTCGGCTCGATTACCGTGCCGACGGTCCAGTTGGTGCTTTCCTCCGGCTTGAGGTCCGGATTGCCGCTGATGAAGATCGAGTAGCTCGCGCTACGGTCGCACGCGCCCATGTTGGGGATCGGATTGACCGGGCGACGCATGTCGACGACGCAGCGATAATAGTCGTTGTTCGAGCCAAGCCGCGAATAGGCGACGGTCTTGGTCTGCTCGAGGTTCGGCGCGCGGAAGCCCTGCGACCAGGAGCCGCGCAGGCGCAGGCCATCGACGATGTCCCATGCGGCGGCGATCTTGGGCTTAGCGACCGATCCGAAGTCCGAATAATTCTCGAACCGCCCGGCGAGCTGAAGGTCGAGCCGGTGGATCAGCGGAATGTTCATCTCGGGCGAGACCACCGGCACCGCGAGCTCGGCAAAGGCAGAGAACACGCTGCGGCTGCCGCGTGTCGAGGGGGTCGGGCTGACCGCGGCGACGTTCGACAGGTTGGTCTCCCCCGTCACCATGTCGCTGAAGGTGATCGTGCCGTTTAGGCGCGGGTCGCGGATATCCTCCTGCGTCTCGCGCCGTCCCTCGACCCCGAACGCAATGCCAAGACCGCCCGCGGGCAGGTCGAACAGGCTGGCGTTGGAGAGTTTGAAATCGCCGAGCAGCAGGCTGGTCTTCGACTTGCGGACCAGGTTGAAGCTGAATGAGTCGATCGTCGCCTGACTGGCGGGCGAGCAGTCGCCGAGCGACGGGGTTGCCGAGCAGCCGCCGCTGAACGGATTGTACGCGGCAGGCGTCGACAGCGCGAGGTTACGCTGGAGCGCGGTCATGTCGATCGCGTTCGAGCTGTCGCGTGCCTGCGCCTCCGAATAGAGGATCGCGGTATCATAGTCGAAGCTGCCGATCTTGCCGCGCGCGCCGAGCAGGAAGCGCGACTGCCAGTTCTCGACATTCACCACCTGATTGCCGGCATCGACGAAGCGATAGGTGGACAGGCGCACCGGCAGCCCCGCCGCAGGGACATTGGTGAGGCCAGGGATGCGGTTGGGGTTCGCTTGGCCGTTGGCAAAAGTGGTGGGACCGAACGGGTTCCAGTAATTGCTCGCGGGGATGACGATCGCATTCAGGTTGATCGTCGGCGGCTGGATACGCTGGGTGTCGGCGAGATAATAGCCGAGCTCGGTATAGAGTTCGACCGCGTCGCTCAGCTCGTAGCGGCCGGTGAAGAAGGCGTTATAGCGGTTGAACGATGGCGTGACGGTGGTGCCGGGACGCGTGTCGAAGCGCTCGCTGCGCAGGGTGGTCGCGGTCGCGCGCGTGCCGCTGCCGTAGCAGACGTCGCTGTTGATCGTGACGAGACAGCCCGGGTTGAGCGAGGACTGGGTGTGGAACGCCCCCGCCGAGGAGGTCAGGGCCTGATTGCCCGGGCTGCGACGGATCGTGCCGGGGCCGCCCACGACAGCGAGGTTCGCCCAGGGGCTTTGCGTCGCGCGACCATCCGCCGTCAGGTTGCCGGCATAAGCGGGGTCGTCGGCGAAGTACGACATGAGGTTGTCGGTCGCGGTGTAAGGCTGGTCCTCGGCCATCTGCGCGGTGCGACGGACATAGTTGAAGAACAGCGAGAAATTGCCGCGCCCCTCGTCGAAGCTGTGCCCGACCAGCGCGGTACCCTCGAACTCCTTGCGGTTCGTGCCTTCGGCAAAGCCGTAGCGCAGGTTGAGTTCGGCGCCGTCATAGTCGCCGCGCGTGACGGTGTTGACCACGCCCGCGACCGCGTCCGAACCATAGATCGCCGACGCGCCGTCGCGCAGGATCTCAAGCCGCTCGATCCCCGCGACGGGCAGCGCGTTGGAGTTGTAGCCGAGCACCGGAACATTGCCGTCGCCCGCCTGGCTGGTCGGGTGATTGACCATGCGGCGGCCGTTGAGCAGCGTCAGCGTGTTGCCGACGCCCAGATTGCGCAGGTTGATCGAGTTGACGTCGCCGCGCGCCGCGTTGCTGGTCTGCGGGTTATTGGCCTCGTTGAAGGTGACGTCGCCCGCCTGCGGGATCGACCGGATCAGGTCGTCGCCCGACAGCGCGCCGGTGGCGTCGATCTGGTTGCGGTCGACCACCGACACCGGCAGCGCGGTAGTGATGTCCTTGCCCTTGATCTGGCTGCCCACGACGACGACTTCGGCCGGCGGAGCCTCTTCAGCGGCCGGATCGGTCGGGGGCGCGTCCTGCGCGCGTGCCGGAAGCGCCAGCGTGAGCGCGATCATCGCGGTGCCGCTGCAAAGCAGGCGAAGCCTGGTGCGATCAGTCATCTCTTCTCTCCCATTCGCGGGAAGCCGGGTTCTTTGCCCGGCTTCCATTCGTTGATTCAATCTATGTCGGTTTCGGTGGCGGGCCGTGCGGGCGTGTCTTGCGCGGGACCGCTAAGCGCGCGGTGGAGGGCGTCGCGGTCGAGGGCATTGTCCCAGCGG
>Ga0247823_10003036_pt1 | contig 13710 bp, 15 predicted proteins | sample 13C_PalmiticAcid_2_FD_192426 | JGI IMG/M metagenome (GOLD analysis project Ga0247823, IMG submission 192426) | Soil microbial communities from agricultural site in Penn Yan, New York, United States - 13C_PalmiticAcid_Day30 | ecosystem: Environmental > Terrestrial > Soil > Agricultural land...
TCTTAACATATATAAACTCCGGCAGTGTTTTCCAGGCGGTATTCCTGCTCCCTGCTTCCTGCTAACAGGCATCTTTGGCTTTACCTCCCCGACATAAGTCAAATGGATTCAGCAGATTGGCTTTGTACAAATGACTGGTATTACAGATTGTTTCTCTGGCAGTATATGCGATTAACCATCAACCGGCGTGTATGAAAAAGGTTTACCTGTTTCTCAAAAACACCATTGTAGGCGGCGTGTTTCTTTTGCTGCCACTCCTGGTTATCATTATTCTTTTTCAGAAAGCGCACCACCTGCTTACGCCGGTGGGCAAAACCTTATCGCAAAAATTTGGTATCGACCATTTTATGGGGTTTACCCTCATCATGGCAGTGCTCATTATAGCCGTTTGTTTTTTATTGGGTTTATCGCTCCGGCTTTCGGGCGTAACACGTTTTTCGCGTTGGCTCGAGAACAGCCTGTTCCGTTTTTTTCCTGGTTACGAGTACATGAAAAGAATACTGCAGGAGCAATTGCAGCAGGAAGACGAGCAGCCTAATCAACAGGCTGTGATGGTGCGGCTGGATGACAGCTGGTATCCCGGTATGCTGGTAGAAGATACGGGCGACGGGCGTTGTACCGTATATCTGCCAGGTGCACCACAGGCTGCCAGCGGCCAGGTATGTGTGGTAGAAGAGGAGCGGCTGATCCGGCTCAATTGTGGCATCAAAGATTTGTTCAGGATGCAGCGCGGGTTTGGTAAAGGCCTGGCGCAGCAGATTGCTAAAGTATATCCGAAGGAAACCGGATAATCCCGGCACGGTTCCTTATTGTTCAATCAAAAGCGATGGCACGTTATGCTTGCAAAAAAAAGTTTTACATGGCTCATGCTGGGTATACTGCTGGGTACGCAGGTACATGCTCAGAAAAAAGAAAAGCACAGGATTAGTCTGCGGGATTCTACCGACCATGCTTTTGACCTCAGCGATGCGCTCATCGATGCGCATGGTTTTGTGCCGGTGCCTACACTGGTTACAGAGCCGGCATTGGGTGGTATTGGTGGTGCCTTGGGGGTGGTATTCCTGCAAAAGAAAAAACTGCCGCCGGGCCGTACTACCAAACAATATGTACCGCCGGACATTACAATGGGCATGGGTATGTACACTGCCAACAACAGTTGGGCTGCTGGTGGCGGCCGCATGGGTACCATCATGAAATGGAACCTGCGATACCGCATTTTTGCCTGTTACGCCGATGTGAACATGAACATGTATAAAACCCTGCCGGTGGTAGGCGAACAAAAATTTGACTTCAACTTCAGGATGGTGCCGGTGTATGCGCAGCTGTCCAAACCACTGGGGCAATCCAACTTTTTTGCAACACTGGGATATGCCTATCTCTACAGCCAGGTGAAACTCAACAACGACGGGCAACTGCCTTCGTTTGTAACCGATAAGGAAGTGAAAAATACCGTGAGCATGCTCGCGCCTTCGATGGAGTACGATAACCGCGATAACTATTTTACACCCAACAAAGGTACCCGTGTACAGGCCCAACTCAACTGGGGGGCGCAATGGATGGGCAGCGATTATGATTTTGAAAGATTGGCGGTGAATGCCTTGCAGTATGTGAAGTTCAGCAGCTGGTGGGTATCCGGTTTCCGGTTTGAGTACCGGCAGATGTTTGGCGATGTGCCTTTTTACCTGAATCCATATGTAGACCTGCGGGGTGTGCCTACGGCCAGGTACCAGAATACCATTGCTTCGGTGCTGGAAACCGAACAACGGATCAGGGTGTACAAACGTTGGAGCGGTATTGCTTTTGGCGGTCTGGGTAAGGCTTTTGCCGATTTTGATTCGTTTGGCGATGCCACCCTGGTGTACAATTATGGTGGCGGATTCCGCTACCTCGTTGCCCGCAAGTTTGGCCTGCACATGGGGGCCGATGTAGGTTTCGGGCCCGAAGACTGGGGCTTTTACATCGTATTTGGCAGCAGCTGGCTGCGATAAACCACCTGTTTACATTTAAACACCAATAAACCCTGATTGTATGAAAAATTTATTGTACGCTGCTACGCTGGGCATGCTGCTGATGGCCGCGCCCGCCTGCTCTCCCACCATGAACGTAACCACCGACTACAACAAGAGCACCAATTTCACCCAGTTTAAATCCTATAGTTTTAAACGGTTCGAAACCCAGCAGAATACCATCTCTGAGCTCAACCGCGATCGCATCATCAAAGCCGTGAAAGCCGAACTGAATAAAAAAGGCATGACCGAAAACGACCAGAGCCCTGATGTATTTGTAAACGTGGTAGCGATGTTTAAAAACAAAACCGAGGTGACCGGTTATTCCGATTACTACGGTTATGGTGGTGTGTACCGGCCTTACATGTATGGTCCAGGCTTCAGTACTACCCAGGTAGAGGTGAATGATTACAAAGACGGCTCGCTGTTCGTCGATATTGTACAGGCTTCAGACAGCAAGCTGGTATGGGAAGGTATTGGCAACAGCCGCATTGACGGACCAGTAAAAGACCCCGATACGGCGATCCCTGCTGCTATTGCCAAAATCATGGCTGGTTATCCGCCTGCTGCCAAGAAATAAATCACCTTTAACACCCGGCATATGAAGATTTTGTTCAAAGCCCTGCTGTTGGTATCCGGAATGGTGCTGTATGGCAGTTCGGCGCAGGCCCAGGCGATGATTCTGCTGCTGTTTGGCAACAAGGTTTCCAACCCCAACCTCGAGATGGGGCTGCAGCTGGCCCTGCACGAGTCGTTTCTCACGGGTACCAAAGGTATACCGCGTTCCTCGCTGGGAATCGGCACTTACCTGGACTACCGGTTTAAACCAGACAGCAAATGGCTGCTCAGCGCCTACCTCACTTTTAAAGCGCCCAAGGGTATGAGCAGTATGGATGTAACCGAAGGCTATTATGATGCTTTGGACACTTTTTCCAACGCCAGTATCCTGCGCAAGATCACCTACTTTTCTATCACACCCATGGCACGGTACCAGGTCAACCGCAGCTTTTCCATAGCGATGGGCCCCGAGGTAGGCTTCCGGACCTTTTCGAAAGATGTGTACCGCGGCAAAAACGATAACGGCAATATTGAGTACACCGTTAAAACCAAGGATCACCTGAGCAGGGTGGATGCCGGTGTGGCACTCGATTTTCAGTACCGGCTCATGAAGGGCAGAGGACTGCGGCTCAATGCCCGGTATGTGCAAAGCTTCACCAATGTGTATAAGAGCAGTGAACCTCAAAAGGCGATGAACTGCCTGATACACCTGGGGGTAGGCATCAGGCTGGGAAGGCCGCCGGAAATACCGGCATCTGCTACAAAAAGTATGTAAACCGGCTGGTCGGAGGCTCATCTCCGGCCGGCTGTAAACAATACTGTTATGACTACTTTAAGTTGTCACTGCCTGCGCAACATTTGCCGGGTAGCGGTTTTTACAGCATTGCTGAGCCTGCTGATGGTACCCGCCATGGCCCAGCGTAATAAAGAACGGGCGTATAAAAACGTGATCCGGTACAACCTCACTGGTTCGGTCCTGTTTGGAACCCGCTACATTGTGCTGGGCTATGAACGGGTGCTGTTTCCGCACCAGAGTTTTTCGGTCAATATTGGCCGGCCCGCACTTCCGGGTATTTCCATTGTGGATGGCGATGGCTATCACGTTTCAAAAGACCATACCGATAACGGGTACAATTTTTCGATGGACTACAGGTTTTACCTGGCCGGCGAAAACAAGTTCCAGGCGCCAAGAGGGGTATACGTGGGACCTTACTATTCATTCAACTACTTTACCCGCCGCAACAACTGGACCATCAACACACAGCTGTATGATGGTCAGCTGCGCTCCGATATGAGTTTAATGATCAACGTGATTGGCGTGGAGCTGGGTTACCAGTTTATCATTGCCAAACGCATTGCACTCGATTTTGTGATGATTGGTCCGGGGTTGGGATTGTATGATTTTAACATGACGGTAGCGGGCGATGGTCAGGTAGATCCGGAGGTGAAAGATGCCATCCGCACCCGGCTGGGCGATGCACTGGATCAGCGGTTCAACGGGCTGGAGAAAACTTTTTCGAGCAAGGGTTTTCGCGACACGGATAATTTCAGCAACCTGGGGGCTGGTTACCGGTTCATTATTCACCTGGGCTTTAATTTTTAAACCACCTGCATGCGTTGGAAACTGATTGGCTGGTTGGGCTTATGTTGCCTGGCACAGGATGCTTTTGCACAGCAACGCATTAACCTGCAGCTGTGGCAGGACTGTGTGGTAGACCGGCCTTTTGGCAAACGCAACCAGTTTTTGTTCGAAACCGAATTCAGCTACCAGACGGTACTCACCAGCGACAACAAATGGCGTAGTTTTAATGCCACACCGGATATTGAGTGGAGCGTTTTTCGCAGGCTCGATCTGATAGGGGCATTGGCCATTGCCTATACCCAGCAAAACGATACCACCAACACGTTTGAGCTGCGACCCATAGCCGGTGCCCGCTGGTATTTTACACCCGGCTGGCGCATCGAAACCCGCATGCTCATCCGCTTCGAATACCGCAACAACTATGTGATCGATACCAAACAATGGGAGTCGGAAGGACGTACGCGTATCCGCGCAGAGTTCCTGGTACCCATCAACAAAAAACGCTACAGTGCCGACCATATGGCTTATGCATTAGCCGATGGTGAATTGTTTTTTCCTTTCAAAAATGAAGTGTCGGAGCGGTATTCGAATCGCTTCAGGGCCAGGATAGGATTGGGTTACAGGCTCAATTACAACTGGCGTGCGGAAGCCATTTATACGTTGCAACGTTCCCGCAATGAGATAGGAGATTCTTTCGGAACGGTAGATAATATCCTGCGGCTGCGGCTCAAGATTTTCCTGCCGCTCAAGCACAAGGATACGAAGAAGAATGATACCGGCAGCACCACGGTAGGCGGTGCAGGGACTTAAAACGCTTCGCCAAAATTGATGTAAAAGCCATTCACGCCACTGGGGCCAAAGCCAAAATCGAAACGCAGATTGGTATTGCTTTTACTGTCTACTTTAATGCGCAATCCAAATCCATAAGAGAGCCGGAACTGGTTCCACGATAATTTCGCATAAGCCGGCGCCACTTGTCCGGTAGCTACCCAGCCCGCTACGCCAAAAATATTCCATACCGGCATGCGGTATTCCATTTGTCCGTCTATCAGGGTTTTGTCGCGGAAGGCCCCCAGGTAATATCCCCTCATTTTACTATCACCACCCAGCTGGGCCAGGTCGTAAAACGGCACATCATCCCAGGTGATGGAAGTGGTAGCCTGGAAAGCGATAACGTGGTTGAGCCAGGGTTTGATAAACTTGCGGGTATCCAGATCGAACCGGCCAAACTCATACGTGCTGCCCAAGGTATGCGGGTAAAACATGAGGGTACCAATCACATAAGCGCCTTTGGAAGCATTGTAGCGGTTGTCGCGTGTGTCAAATGCGCCCGATCCGCCCAGGCCTACATCCCAGCCGCCTTTTACACCCGAAATATTTTCGCGAATCAGGAAGCTGTTGCTATCCGGCTGAACGCGGAAGTAGTCGGAGATCTCGAGCGAGAAACCTGCATACACATTGGGAGCTACACGCGTAAGTCCGGTAGCGGCAAATTTGAAACGGTCTTCTGTAACCGTTTCTTCGCTCTGCCGCGACACATCGTTGCCAATACCAAAGATATATTCAGGCGTTTTTTTGTAGTTGATGTAACTGATCACGATGAACTGGTTTTCTTTAAACACCAGTTCTGTCGATACCGAGGCGTTGATAAACCCCTTGGTAGAAATGGTAAATACTTCCGACAGTTTGGAAGGCTTGGAGATGGTATCCTTTTTGGAGAGGTGCAGCACATTGAACTTGGCCAGGCCAAACAGGTCGCCGGCTTCGGTGGAGTGGGAGTACATGGGTACCGGCAGGATGCGGAACAGGGCTTCAGCCTTGTGGTTAAACCGGTCGAACCCGGTTTCTTTTTTGACCTTTTTGCCGGTAGCAGCCTCAGCCGTGTCGGTTTGTGCGCCGGCTGTAGTCACCCGGCCCAGCAGGGCCAGTATTATGCAATACAGGTACTTCATACAATCTTCTTGGGGCACAGCCGGCCTGGTGGTAAAAAAACATACACAACCCGCGACGTAACCCTGGTGGTTTACTCAGGAGTTTTGTTCTGTTAACGGATAGAGTAGACAGCTTAGCGGGGCGCCGGGGCTGCGTATGTATAAACTCAACTATTTTTGTGCGTTCTCCCAGATGCGTTCGAGGTTGGGGTTCAGGATGATTTCTGTTCTCCTGTTTTTGGCCCTTCCTTCGGCACTGGCATTATCGGCAACGGGTGCATATTTGCTTTTGCCGGCAGCGGTGAGGCGCGATGGGTCTACGCTGTAGCTGTCGCGCAATACACGTACCACGCTGTTGGCCCGTTCGGTACTCAGCGACCAGTTATCCGTTTTGCGTTTGGTGAATTGTTCGTCATCCGTATGGCCTAACACAATCACTTTCAGCTTGGGATAATCGTTCAGCGCCGAAGCTACTTTGCCCAGGGCTTCCTTGCCTTCCTGGCCCAGTACGGAGCTGCCGCTTTTGTACAGCAGCTTGTCCTGCATGCTTACATAGACCATACCTCCCTTGCTGTACACTTCCACCCCCTTGTTCTGAAAATCGGCGAGAGCAGTGCTCAGCTGGGCTTCTACGCGGCGCAGGGTTTCGTATTCTTCTTCGAGCAGGCCGGTTACTTCGCGCAGTTTTTCCTGTGTGGCCTCGCAGCCTTCCTTGTAACTGGCAAATTCATTTTTTACAGCCGAAAGGTTCGATTGCAGGTTGGCATTCTGGGAGGTAAGGTCTGCATTGGCCTGCTCCAGCTGTGTGATCTGCGCCCGCGCTTTTTTCAGCTTTTTACCTGCCATGGCTGGTGAAGCAAGACAGGAAAGCAGGATACCGGAGAGAATGATTTTTCTGAACATAGTTGGTAGGTTTTGGGTAGGTGAAGAATAGGGTGGTTGGTTTAAAACGAGATATCCCATTGCAGCCGGAAACGCCATCCTGAGGCTTGGTTTTCGAGGGTTTTGTCTTCAAAATTGAAATAGGTGGCTTCGGCGGTGAGTTTGTTTTTGTGTTCTTTAAAAAAGTAATTGGTGGCCAGGCTGTATTCCTGCTGCCGGTTGCCAGGCTGGTTGATATCAGGCCGGTAGCCGGCAAAACGGCCTGCCAGCTCCAGGTGTTCGGGTACAAAGTGCAGCACGTTATGAAAAAAGTAGCCTGCCTGGAGATAAATGCCGCGTAACGTGGTGAGCTCGCCGGTGATATCGTTGTGGATGTACTTGTAGTGGTACTCTTCCTGCCACGAAAATCCTTTGTACATGAAGGCGCTTTCTACCTGGAACTGGTTCACCCGGTAACGTACCGAGTCGGGCGTTTCAAAACCTTCCAGCTGCCCGCCGCCCGATTGCGAAAACCGGGTGTAAGGACTGTTGTTGGTGACCGCGCAAATGGCAATAATACCTGCCGGTTTTTCGTGGTACTCGAGGTCGCAGCCTTCAAATGCCAGTTCGCGGCCAAATACATTCCATTGCAGCCTGCCGGAGTACATCAGTTCGTTATCGTCGTTTACCTTGGCACCGCGTCCGTTACCGGTGAGTACTGCAAACCAGTAACTGAAATCGGCAATCCCCCTGGGTTTTACGCGGCCATACACCGTGGCACCCTGCTGCCGGTCGAGGGTAAAAGGCTTGTTGATCAAAGATCTTTCTACCATCTGCTGCTCGCCCGAGGAGATGAACCTTTCGCGGGTATACTCCACCTTCCATTGGCCAAATTTGAAATTGAGCCAGGGCCAGGGTTCCACCATCAGCCGGAAATCGAGCAGGTTGCTTTGTGACAACTCATACTCCCAGTAGTACGATAACCAGGGCTTGTAGGCGTGGCCGCCTACTTTGAGTCTGGCCCGGTTGATCTTGAATACTGTTTTCCGTCCGGAGGTGAAATCCTCGAGCGTGGCCGGGTCCTGGTCGCCGGGGGTGGCAAACCGGAACTGCAGCCGGCTCTGGATTTGTAAAGCAAAACGATCGTCGCGCGTAGCGAGTTCAAACCCTTTGATGCCATAGCTGAGTCGGACGCCTGATGAGTCGGTCATTGAAAGTCCGGGTTTCCTGCCCAGGGTAACCAGGGCAGGAAACAGAAAGCCGCAAAGGAGGATCGTTTTTCTCATAGTAACACAATCCGGCGGTGACCGGGCTGCGGGTTATTGAACAAATATGGTTTTCCAGTCTTTTTGCATGCTGATCACCTGCCAGCCATTGGCCGCTGCTGCTTTGAGTGATGCGCTGTCGGGCTCCTGGTAGGCAGCCTCGCGGGCGGCATCATCGTGGTTAACGAGCAGTTGCAGCGATGGGTAAGTACTGCTTTGTGAGTACATCAGCATCTGAATATCACCGCCGCTGCGCTCGTTGCCACAAGCCAGTACGGGCCGCTGACCTATATGCTGTTGTATGCCTACTGGTTTGCCGCCTTTATCGTTGATGAGTGCTATTTCCGGTTTGCGTACCAGCGTCCGGTTACTGTCTACAAAAGCATACTTGAAGGTGGTGCCTATTACCTGGCTTTTGGGTATGCCATATAAATCGCTGGAAATACAGCGGACAAACTCAATGGTGCCACCGGTGCAGATGTAGGTGGTGAATCCATTGGCGCGCAGGTAGTGCAACAGCTCAAGCTGTGGCTGGTAGGTTATCTGACGCAGACCAACATTGCGGGGCGGAATTTTTATGTTGGTAGTAAACTCTTTCACCCGGGCTTCAAAGGCATCTTCGGTGGTGCCGGTATGAGTGAGGGCTACCAGTTTGGCCAGGGCTTCTTCCCCGCCTTTTTTGAAGTATTCTTTATCATGTTCGAGCACAGCTTTGAACGGCTCTTTTTTGGCTAGGGCCGGATTGGCTTCTACCATTTTTTTGATCTGCTCCATCGCAAACATGATCTGTACAGTAGGCTCTTCGCACCACAGGGTGCCATCGTTGTCGAAGGTGGCAATGCGGTCGGCTACCGGTATGTAATCTTTGCCGGAGGAGTCCGTCACTTTTTTGACAAAACTGAGGATAGATTGTTTGACAGGTCCGTCGTTCCAGGAAGGTAACGGGTCGCCTGTATCGGCAGCCGGAGCAGCGGGCTCCTGCGTTGCACCGGTAGTACCGGTTTCTGTTTTAGGTTTGCAGGCCTGGAAAGCCAGTGCACCGAACATGAAGCATAAAGTAATACGTTTCATAAGCAGCGATTGGTTTTTTATGCCGGGAGGTTTAAAAAGAATGAGGGTTAGAATGCAAATGCAGGTGAACCTTTGGTATCGGTGTCATCTTCTTGTTTTCCGGACCAGAGGTTGTGGCCGCGGATACCAAACCGGTAGTTGAGCGACAGCAACGCCTGTTGTTTCTGATCCGCAAAACCATATTCGGCACGCACCTGCCAGTTGGGACTGATCTGCCATTGCGCGCCTACCATGAAATGCCATTTGCGTTTCAATTGTTTCTGAAATCTATAGCTCACCTGGGGGTCTTCGAGTCCGTCAGACACCCGGTTCAATCCGTTGGTGATTTTTGTTACCTGGTCTTCAAACTTGGGTTGTAATGCAGGTGGCAGGTCATCATACCATTTCTGGATGCGGTCACTTACATCCGACAGTTTTTGCTGTGCTTCGGCTACTTTATCCTCATCGGCACCAATGGCTTCGTAAAGACTGATGGAACCGGACGTGTTGGATTGAATAGCCTGGCGGTTGGCACCTATCCACAAGGCAATATTCTGGCGGGGATGGTTAGGTATTTTAAACGCATGGCCTACCCGCAAACCCATATTGCTGCCGCTGTTGGCTTTGTCGAGCAGGGCCAGTTTGGACCAGGCCATGCTGAAATCGCCCTGGATAAACAAGGGGCCTAAACCACCGGCTGCCATCACTCCAAAACCGTAGTACATACCGTTGTTGGTGGTAGTGTTTTCGATGTTCACGGGTTCGGTTATTTTAAGCGATGTTTTGGTGTTGATGGTACCCAGCAATCCATACACGTTGAGGAAAGGAAAAATATAGGTGTCAAACCGCAGGTTGGTACCGAGTGAATTGACCGTCACCCTGTCAAAGTTGACGATAGAGTCGAGACTGATGTATTGGCCATCATTAAACGCTACCTCAAGGTCCTGGAGCAATACGTCCTGTTTGTTCCAAAGCCCATTGAGCATGATACCATGGGGCAGGGGAATTTCGAAACCCAGTTTCCTGGTTTTGGCGCCCAGCACCGGGAATATATAGGGGTACTCCGTTCTTTTGAGCGAATCGGTGTACGCTTCATTTTTCTTATTGGTGTATTTCTGCGAGTACTGAGCCCATCCGGAATGAACGGCCAGCATACCGGCGCAGAAGATTAAAACCTTTTTCATACAGCATAATTTGTTCGTCAACGCATGGGTTATTCCTGGCTGGCGGAGGGTGATTGACTGGCTACCTGTTTGCTGGCTTTAGGATCGGTATCGGACACACAGCGGAACCCGACATTGGAGGCGCCGCTATCGTATGAAGTGCCTCTCCTGGCAGTGGGTCGGTAATTGCGGCAATAGTTTTGCGCGCATAAAAAAGAACCACCCTTGGTCACCCGCTCAATAGCATAAGGGTTTTCAGGATTATGACACTGGTCTGCTCCTTTTTCCTGTACGCCTTTAGAAGCCTGCAGGGTGGTATAATGTTCTGCATTGAACCAGTCGCTGGTCCATTCCCATACATTACCGATCATGTCATAAAGTCCATATCCGTTGGGCGGATAACTTTTAACCGGTGCCGAACCTGCAAAGCCATCGCTGGCCTGGTTCAGAAAAGGAAAGGTGCCCTGGAAGATATTCGCCATGTATTTGCCATCAGGCATCAGTTCGTTGCCCCAGGCATAGGTCTGGTAGCCTTTTCCGCCGCGCACGGCATATTCCCATTCTGCTTCGGAAGGAAGGCGCTTGCCGGCCCATTTGGCATAGGCTTCGGCATCCTCGTAGGCGATCTGCACCACGGGGTGTTCCCAACGGCCTTCGAGGTTGCTTTCCGGTCCTTCGGGGTGCTGCCAGGAGGCGCCGGGCACCCAATGCCACCAGGCGCCGATATCTTCGGTGCCCACTGCTTGTGTGGGGGCTATAAATACCATGGCCCCGGGCACGAGATCGGCATCATCGGGGCGGGGTGTTTCGGGCGGGAGTTGTTTTTTGAGCTCTTCCCATTCGGGTTTGCGCTCGGCCACGGTTTTGTAACCGGTAGCATCGGTAAAGGCTTTGTATTGCCGGTTGGTGACCTCGGTGACGTCTATCCAGAAATCGTGCACCCGGGCCTGGTGGGCAGGGCGTTCCTGGACGTAGGATTCGGGGTCGTCGGTGCCCATGGTAAAGGTATCGCCTTTAACGAACACCATTTCGCCCGGCGGGGAACCGGGGTCTTTAGGGCTGCCTGTTTTGGGCGTGCCCGACTGGCAACCGAAAAAGGGCAGCGCCAGCAGCAACAGGCCAGGGAGGACAAGGTGAGGAAAATGTGTTTTACGCATCAGTGAAATGGCTTAGGGTGTTAGATGAGGTGGTGTGTGGTGCGTTCGTTACTTGCCGCCAAATTTGAAAATGAGGCCGCCGGTAAAACCAAACAGGTACAGGGAGGAGTAGGTGGAAATAGATACACCAGAGCCGCCTGTGCCAAAGTAAAATCCGCCTCCGGCACCTTGTACCGGCGATAACATTTGGCCTTGCAGGCGAATGCCTACTGTGGGGCTGGGGGAAATCTCCACGCCAAGACGGATGCCGTAAGTGAATTTGGTCACACTACCGCTCACATCGCTGGAGGTGAAGATGGTGGCGCCTGCCTGTAATCCGCCAATACCGGCTACTTTGGGGTTGAAGTGGTAATAGCGCAACCCACCCAGCAGGATATGGTTCATCGCTATTTTGTACTCATAATTGAGCAAGGTACCATACAGGGTAGCTTTGGTATCCTCGCGCAGGTAAGTCAGATCAATGGAATAATTGGGATTCACATCGTATTGCAGGCTGCCGCCGTAATGCGCATTGTCGTGAATCAAACCGTAACCGTAACTAAAATCTACACGATCCTGGAAAGTGTAGCCGCCCTGGAGGGAAATACCCATTTTTTGTGCAGAAGCTGCCTGGCAGGCTGCAAGGGCTAGGATACTGAAAATGACCTTTTTCATACTGGATAGGATTTTCGGTGGTAGAATTATTGGCTATAAAGGGCTGTGGTCTTGGTTTTGAAGGAAGGAGACATCCCTTTCGGACGCCTCCTTCCGGAGTGGGTAATAGGTTGGTATACAAAGCAACTGGTGGTTAGAACCGGAAGCCAACGCCAATCTGGATATCCAGCTCGCTGAGGCTGTTGATGTTGAAGAAGTCACTTTTATTGGTGGCAAACTGGTAGTTGAAGCCTACGTTGCCGATGAACTGATCGGAGATGTTGATGAGCGCACCAATTTCGGGGCGTATCGCAAACCCCATTCCGTTATCGTCCAGTTCATAAATGTTGAAGTAGGCCGTCTGCTCACTATACATGCAGCCAATGCCAAACCCGGCATAGGGTTTTACATATTTACCGGCATCAAAATAGTAGTGGGCATTTACCATGAACGGTACGTTGTACACGATGCGGTACATGTCTGTAGTCACCGTGGTATTGCCGTCAGAAGAGTTGTAGGATTGGGTGTCGAAATATTGCTCAAACGACTGCCAGCCGGTGCTGAAGCCTACAGACAGGTTGGGCTTGATGAACCTGCGGTAGTCTACCCGGAAACCGGCAAAGCTGGTTTTGGTGAGATAGTCTGAGTTCATCGGCAGGCCTATATTCCAGGACCCGAGCAATACATTTTTAAATTCCTGGGCTTTGGTGGTTTGCGCGGCAAACAGGGTAGGGAGCAAAGCCAGGCAAGCTATTTTTAACGTTTTCATCAGGTGGCGGATTAGTTGGTTTTTAAATAGGATGATTGACTAAAGCCCTGGTTAATGGCGTCGATACCAGCCTGGGTATTGCCACTTACACTGGAGCCTACAGCGCCTATGCCGGCCATATTCCAGATCACGGTCAGTTTTTCTTCGGCCACTGCGTTTTTAAGATCGATCATGTTCAGGATAAGCGATCCTGTAGTGTAGGTGTAAACCGCAGTGAACGGATAGTAGTAGGGGTAGTAAGAAGGATAATACCAGTACCATGGATCCCAGTAGCCTGGATAGTAATCCCACCAGCCGGCGTAGTAGGTTTCTACGTTCACGTTTTTAGTGATGGCCAGCGCCAGGCCTACATCAGGGTTTTGGTTGCGGCCCACCAGCGTATAACCATAGCGCGACATGTTATTTTTAACTGCATCGATAATCTGATCGGCCGTGCTGCCCACCAGGATAGAATCGGTGCTGGTATCATCGAGGTACGCAATCGTATCGGAGATGAAGTAGGTTTTGTAAGAATTGTATTGAATACCAGGGGCCTTGTTGGTGGCCACTACCAGGTTGGATTTGAGTTCATCGGTGTTAGGGATTTTCCTGCAGGCTGCCGTTAGCAGTATCGGGGCCAGGAGCCCCAGCAGGTAGTGGTGTTTTTTCATCTTCACAAGGGTTTAAGATTATGAGTAATTGATTTTTCTATATGGTAGATCGAATGAAAAACAATTGTGCATAAACTCCCAGGCT
>Ga0247823_10003040_pt1 | contig 13708 bp, 14 predicted proteins | sample 13C_PalmiticAcid_2_FD_192426 | JGI IMG/M metagenome (GOLD analysis project Ga0247823, IMG submission 192426) | Soil microbial communities from agricultural site in Penn Yan, New York, United States - 13C_PalmiticAcid_Day30 | ecosystem: Environmental > Terrestrial > Soil > Agricultural land...
TACGGCTACATCATGGAGAGCGGGCGCATCGTGATGGACGGCGTGGCCAGCGAGCTGCGCAACAACGAGGACGTCAAGGAGTTCTACCTCGGCATGGGCGGGGGCGAGCGCAAGTCCTTCAAGGACGTCAAAAGCTACAAGCGCCGCAAGCGCTGGCTGGCATAGAGCTCCCCCCGCGCCGCGCCTTCGGCGCGTCACCCCTCAGGGGCGGCGCCTGCGGCCCGGCAAAGCCGGTTCCACGGCGCCCTGGTTTCAGTCACTTCTTTCAACCCCTTCAGCCATGGCACAGACCGAATTCTTCGACGCGCTGGAAACCCGCTCGCCCGAGCAGCGCGAGCGCGAGCAGATGAGCGAGCTGGCCACCCAGGTGGCGCACGCGCAGCAGCACAGCACCGCCTTTGCCGAGATCCTGCGCGGCGTGGACGCGCCGGCGGTGAACAGCCGCGCGGCCCTGGCGCAGCTGCCCGTCACGCGCAAGACCGAGCTGCTCGAGCGCCAGAAGGCGCAGCGCGCCAGCGACCCCTTCGGCGGCTTCTCCGCCCTGCGCCGCGGCCCCGCCATGAGCCGCGTGTACGCCTCGCCCGGCCCGATCTACGAGCCCGAAGGCGCCACGCGCGACTACTGGCGCGCCGGGCGCTGCCTCTACGCGGCGGGCTTTCGGGCCGGCGAGCTGGTGCACAACGCCTTCAGCTACCACATGACCCCGGGCGCCTTCATCCTGGAGTCCGGCGCCCACGCGGTGGGCTGCTCGGTCTTCCCCGCCGGCACCGGCCAGACCGAGCAGCAGTTGCAGGCCATCACCGAGCTCAAGCCCGAGGCTTACACCGGCACGCCCAGCTTCCTGCGCATCCTGGTGGAGAAGGCCCAGGCCGACGGCGTGGACATCGGCAGCCTGCGCAAGGCCGTGGTGGGTGGCGAGGCGCTGCCGCCCAGCCTGCGTGACTGGTTCGCCGAGCGCGGCGTGGCGGTGTACCAGAGCTACGCCACCGCCGACCTGGGCCTGGTGGCCTACGAGACGAGTGCGCGCGAGGGCCTGGTGATCGACGAGGGGGTGATCGTGGAGATCGTGCGCCCGGGCACGGGCGAGCCGGTGGCCGAGGGCGAGGTGGGCGAGCTGGTGGTCACCACCCTGAACCCGGCCTACCCGCTGATCCGCTTCGGCACGGGCGACCTCTCGGCCATCCTGCCCGGCCATTGCCCGACCGGGCGCACCGCACCGCGCATCAAGGGCTGGATGGGGCGCGCGGACCAGACCACCAAGGTGCGCGGCATGTTCGTGCACCCGGCCCAGGTGGCCGACATCGCGCGGCGCTTCCCGCAGGTCAAGAAGGCGCGCCTGGTGGTCAGCGGCGAGATGGCCAACGACCAGATGTGCCTGCGCGTGGAGGCCGGCGAGGCCGACGGCGGCCTGCAGCAGCAGATCGAGGCGGCCGTGCGCGAGGTCACCAAGCTGCGCGCCCAGGTCGAGCTGGTGCCGCCCGGTTCCCTGCCCAACGACGGCAAGGTGATCGAGGACGCGCGCAGCTACCAGTAAGCGGCGAAATTCCGGGAACTGACGCCAAACTGACGCCAAAAGTCCACCAACCAGGGTTTTCCCCCGCCTGAAGCTAAGTAATTTCCGCGATACGGACAACGGATGGGGGGGCTACGATCGCCCGGTCATCAACTTCTCTCAAGGAGCATCGCATGAAGAAGATCCTCGCCCTGGCAGTCCTCGCAGCCAGCATTTCGTCAGGCGCCTTCGCGCAGGGCTTCCCCAACAAACCCATCTCCTTCGTGGTGCCCTTCGCCGCTGGCGGCCCGACCGACCTGGTGGCCCGTCGCCTGGCCGAAGCCATGCGCAAGCCCCTGGGCGGCGCCAACATCGTGGTGGAAAACGCGGCCGGCGCCGGCGGCACCATCGGCGCCACCAAGGTGGCCCGCGCCGCGCCGGACGGCTACACCCTGCTGGTCTGGCACATCGGCATGGCCGCCACCACCAGCCTGTACCGCAAGCAGACCTTCAAGCCGCTCGAAGACTTCGAGTACCTGGGCGCCATCAACGACGTGCCCATGACCCTGCTGGGCAGCAACAAGCTCAATGCCAACACCTACCGCGACTTCGAGGCCTACATCCGCGCCAACGGCGGCAAGCTCAACCTGGCCCACGCCGGCCTGGGTTCCGCCTCGCACATCTGCGGCCTGATGTGGCAGTCGGCCATGAAGCTCGACAAGTCGCTGACCACCATCCCCTACGGCGGCACCGCACCGGCCATGAACGACCTCATCGGTGGCAACGTCGATGTGATGTGCGACCAGACCACCAACACCACCTCGCAGATCGAAGCCGGCCGCGTGAAGGCCTTCGCCGTCACCACCGCCAAGCGCCTGGACAACCACAAGCTGCTCAAGGACTACCCGACCCTGCAGGAAATGGGCCTCAAGGACTTCAACCTGACCATCTGGCACGGCCTGTACGCACCCAAGGGCACGCCGCCCGAGATCACCAAGAAGCTCAACGAGGCGCTGCAAGTGGCCCTGAAGGACCCGGCCTTCATCAAGAGCCAGATCGACCTGGGCGCCATCGTGGTGACCGACAACCGTGTCACGCAGGCCGGCCACAAGGCCTTCGTCGCCAGCGAAATCACCAAGCTCAAGACCGCCATCGACGGCGCCGGCCAGTACGCCGACTGATTTCGTGCCGCACGCCCGAAAGGGCGGCTCCATGCAAGCCGCCCTCGGGCGGCTTTCTTTTTGCCACCCAAGGAGACACCGCATGCACAGCCCACCGTTTTCCGCCTCGCGCCGCCGCCAGCTGCGCGCCCTGGCCGCCGCCACCACCGCCCTGGGCCTGCCGGGCCTCAGCTGGGCGCAGGCGGGGTGGCCGAGCAAGCCGGTGCGCATCGTCGTGCCGTTCGCGCCGGGCGGCACCACCGACATCCTGGCCCGCGTGCTGGCGCCCGAACTCAGCAAGGTGCTGGGGCAGCCCTTCGTGGTGGAGAACCGCGCCGGGGCCGGCGGCAACATCGGTGCCGAGGTGGTGGCCAAGTCACCGGGCGATGGCTACACCCTGCTCATGGGCACGGTCGGCACGCACGGCATCAACAAGGCGCTCTACGACAAGCTGCCCTACGACCCGCAGAAGGACTTCGCGCCCATCACCCTGGTGGCCGGCGTGCCCAACGTGATGGTGATGGGCACCAAGCGCGCACAGGCGCTGGGCATCACCAGCGTGGCCGATTTCGTGCGCTACGCCAAGGCCCACCCGGGCCGGCTGAACATGGCCTCCAGTGGCAACGGCACGTCCATCCACCTGGCGGGTGAGCTGTTCAAGTCGCGCAACGGCATCTTCATGACGCACATTCCCTACCGCGGTTCCGGGCCCGCGCTGGCCGACCTGCTGGCGGGCTCGATCGACGTGATGTTCGACAACCTGCCGTCGGCCATGGCGCACATCCAGGCCGGCAACCTCAAGGCCTTCGCGGTGACCAGCGCGGTGCGCTCGGCGGCCCTGCCCGACGTGCCCACCGTCGCCGAGGCCGGCAACCTGCCCGGTTTCGAGGCCAGCTCCTGGTTCGGCCTGCTGGCCCCGGCGGGCACGCCACCCGAGGTGGTGAACCGGCTGCAGCAGGAAACCACCAAGGCGCTGAACCTGCCGGCCGTGAAAGAGCGCCTGCTGGCCCAGGGCGCCATTCCGGGCGGCAACAGCCCGGCCGAATTCGCGCGCCTGATCGACGCCGAAACCACCAAGTGGGCCGGTGTGGTGAAGGCTTCAGGGGCACGGGTGGACTGAAGACACCCGCAGCGAAAGAAGTGCCCCCTCCAGAGGCATCCAGGGTCCGGCTCCGCCGGCCCGAGATGCCGTCCCCCCTCGAAGCGCCGAAGGCGCGCCACAGAGGGGGGAAGCCGCGCAGCGGCACAGGGAGGAGTTCCCCCTCACACCCCCCAGACGATCTCGACGTTCGCCTGCTCGCAGCGCTGCAGCATCTCGATGAACGGCGCGGCGCGCATGCGAAGGCTCACGGGATCGCGCGGCGCGTCTTCCTCATCGCCCTTCTCTTCCGGGGGGTGTTTCTGTCGGGCCGCGTCGTCCGCTGCCACCGCAGCGCGAATCTTCTGCACCGCCGCATCCATCTCGCTGGGCTGAATGATGCCGGGACCCGACAAGCGCTTGCCCAGGATCTCGAGCATGCGTTGGCCATGCTGCTGGAGCATGACGAGGTCGCCCGTTTCACGGGACTTGAATCGATACACAGACATGAGTGCCTCCGGGGGTGGTGAGGTAAGACCATTCTTGCACCTACACGCCCCGGAAAACCAGAGGATTTGTAGGAAGCCTGCCCCGTGGGATGTAGGACAGCTGGCCCGGGCGTCGCCGCAGCCGAATGGGCTACGGGTTTACCCGATTGGAGTTGTATATTTTAAACCTAAACTAATTAGGTATGAAAACACCCGTTCCAGCGCTGCGGCGCATTCTGTGCATCGGTGGGGGGCCGGCCGGCCTGTATTTCGCCCTGCTGATGAAGCGGCGCGATCCCTCGCTCACCGTCACGGTGGTCGAGCGCAACCGGCCGTTCGACACCTTCGGCTGGGGCGTGGTGCTGTCGGACCAGACGCTGGGCAACCTGCGCGAGGCCGACCCCGAGTCGGCCGCCCTGATCGGCGAGGCCTTCAACCACTGGGACGACATCGAGGTCTTCTTCAAGGGTGGCCGGGTGCGCTCGGGCGGCCACGGCTTCTGCGGCATCGGCCGCAAGAAGCTGCTCAACATCCTGCAGGAGCGCTGCCTGGCGCTGGGCGTGAACCTGGTGTTCGAGACCGACGTCACCGACGACCAGGCGCTCGCCGCGCAACACGAGGCCGACCTGGTGATCGCCTGCGACGGCCTCAACAGCCGCATCCGCACGCGCTACGCCGACACCTTCCAGCCCGACATCGACACCCGGCAATGCCGCTTCGTCTGGCTCGGCACCAAAAAGACCTTCGACGCCTTCACCTTCGCCTTCGTGCAGACCGAACACGGCTGGTTCCAGGCGCACGCCTACAAGTTCGACGGCGAGACCTCCACTTTCATCGTGGAGACGCCCGAAGAAGTGTGGAAGGCGCACGGCATCGACCAGATGAGCCAGGAAGACGGCGTGGCCTTCTGCGAAAAACTCTTCGCGCCCTACCTCGACGGCCATGCCCTCATCAGCAACGCCTCGCACCTGCGCGGCTCGGCGATCTGGATCCGCTTCCCGCGCGTGATCTGCCACACCTGGGTGCACTGGGCCGACGTGGCCGGGCGCCGCACGCCCATCGTGCTGATGGGTGACGCCGCGCACACCGCGCACTTCTCCATCGGCAGCGGCACCAAGCTCGCGCTCGAAGACGCGATCGACCTGGCCGACGAGTTCTCGCGCCACGCCAACGCCGACGTGGCCGAGGTGCTGCAAGGCTACGAGGCGCGCCGCAGCGTCGAGGTGCTCAAGATCCAGAACGCCGCGCGCAACTCCACCGAGTGGTTCGAGAACGTGGACCGCTACACCGGCATGGAGGTCGAGCAGTTCGCCTACTCGCTGCTCACGCGCAGCCAGCGCATCAGCCACGAGAACCTGCGCCTGCGCGATGCGAAGTGGCTCGAAGGCTACGAGGCCTGGCTGGAGACCCAGGCGAAACCCGGCGTGCCGGTGAAGAAACACCCCACGCCGCCGATGCTGCTGCCGCTGACGGTGCGTGGCCTTACGCTCAAGAACCGCATCGTGGTCTCGCCGATGGCGCAGTACAGCGCGGTCGACGGCGTGGTGGGCGACTACCACCTGGTCCACCTAGGCGCGCGCGCCATGGGCGGCGCCGCGCTGGTGATGGTGGAGATGACCAGCCCCACGGCCGAAGGCCGCATCACCCCGGGCTGCCCCGGCCTGTGGAACGATGCGCAGCAGGCCGGCCTGAAGCGCATCGTCGACTTCGTGCACGGCAGCAGCAGCGCAAAGATCGGCCTGCAGCTCGGCCACAGCGGCGCCAAGGGCTCGACCCAGTTGGGCTGGGAACAGATCGACGAGCCCCTGCCCAGCGGCAACTGGCCGCTGCTCTCGGCCAGCGCCGTGCCCTATGGCGAACAGAACCAGGTGCCGCGCGCCATGACGCGCGCCGACATGGATGCGATGACCACCGCCTTTGTCGAATCGACGAAGCGCGCGGCCGAAGCCGGCTTCGACTGGCTCGAACTGCACGCCGCCCACGGCTACCTGCTCTCCAGCTTCATCACGCCGCTGAGCAACCAGCGCACCGACGAATACGGTGGTTCGCTCGCCAACCGCTGCCGCTACCCGCTGGAGGTGTTCACCGCCATGCGCGCGGTCTGGCCGGCCGACAAGCCCTTCAGCGTGCGCATCTCGGCACACGACTGGGCGCCGGGCGGCAACACGCCGGACGACGCGGTCGAGATCGCGCGCCTGTTCAAGGCCGCCGGCTGCGACCTGATCGACGTGTCCTCGGGCCAGACCACGCGCGAGGCCAAGCCGGTGTACGGCCGCATGTACCAGACGCCGTTCGCCGACCGCGTGCGCAACGAGGCCGGCATCCTCACCATGGCGGTGGGCGCGATCACCGAAGCCGACCACGCCAACAGCATCATCGCCGCCGGCCGCGCCGACCTCTGCGCCGTGGCGCGCCCCCACCTGGCCGACCCGGCCTGGACGCTGCACGAGGCCGCCAAGCTTCAGACCCGTGCCATCGAATGGCCGCGCCCCTACGAGAGCGGGCGCGACCAGCTCTACCGCGAGATCGCTCGCCAGCAAGCCCTCAACACACCCACACCATGAACACTGCCACGCTCGACCTCGAAGCCCGCGCCCACAGCGAACACGCGCACGAACTGCGACTGTGGCTGCGGCTGCTGACCTGCTCGCAACTGATCGAGAAGCGCGTGCGCGGCGGCCTGCGCGAGCAGTTCGACACCACGCTGCCGCGCTTCGACCTCATGGCCCAGCTCGAACGCCACCCGGACGGGCTGAAGATGAAGGAGCTGTCGCACCGGCTCATGGTCACGGGCGGCAACGTCACCGGCATCACCGACCAGCTTGTCAACGAAGGCCTGGTGGAGCGCATGGGCGTGGACGGTGACCGGCGCGCCTTCCGCGTGCGCCTCACACCCCACGGCCGCGCCAGCTTCGCCGAGATGGCCCAGCAGCACGAGAGCTGGATCGTCGAGGCCTTCGAGGGCCTGAGTCCGCGCGACCTGGACAGCCTGCACAAGCTGCTGGGCAAAGTGAAACAGCACCAGCTCGAACTCAACCAGCGGATCGACGAAGAATGAAACACCCCATCCCCGACCACAACCCGATGCGCGGCCAGTACGGCCCCAAGGCCACACCGGCGCCGACGCATTTCGCGCTCAGCGTGTCCGACGATGGCGTGGCCACCGTCACGCTCAACCGGCCCGAGCGCAAGAACCCGCTGACCTTCGACTCCTACGCCGAGCTGCGTGACTGGTTCCTCGGCCTGCAGAAGGCGACCGACATCCGCGCCGTGGTGCTGACCGGCGCCGGCGACAACTTCTGCTCGGGCGGTGACGTGCACGAGATCATCGGCCCGCTCACGAAGATGAGCATGCCCGAGCTGCTGGCCTTCACGCGCATGACCGGGGCGCTGGTGAGCGCCATGCGCGCCTGCCCGCAGCCCATCGTGGCCGCGATCGACGGCGTGTGCGCCGGTGCCGGCGCGATGATGGCCCTGGCCTCCGACCTGCGCCTGGGCACGCCGCAGACCAACACCGCCTTCCTGTTCACCCGCGTGGGCCTGGCGGGCGCCGACATGGGCGCCTGCGCGCTGCTGCCACGCATGATCGGCCAGGGCCGCGCCAGCGAACTGCTGTTCACCGGCCGCGCCATGAGCGCCGCCGAAGGCCACGCCTGGGGTTTCTTCAACGCGCTGCACGACAGCGCCGCCCTGCTGCCGGCCGCGCACAAGCTCGCCGCCCAGCTCGCGCAAGGCCCGACCTTCGCGCACGGCATGACCAAGACCATGCTGCACCAGGAATGGGCCATGACGCTGGACCAGGCGATCGAAGCCGAGGCCCAGGCCCAGGCCATCTGCATGCAGACGCAGGACTTCCGCCGCGCCTACGAGGCCTTCGCGGCCAAGCAGCGCCCTGTTTTTGAAGGCGATTGAACATGACCCCCCACGCTCATCACTTCGTGTATTCGCTGCCCCCCACGGGGGCGCATGCCTCCCTTGGGGCGGCCCGGCGGGAGTCATGATGGTCGCCTTCGAACACCCGCACGACCTGCGCCCGCCGCAAGCGCAGTGGGAACTGCCCTTCTTCGACGCCCACCACCGGGACATGGCGCCGCGCCTGGCCGACTGGGCGTCCCTGCAAGAGGTCGATGAATCCGACGACCGCGCCGCGTGCCGCGACTGGGTGGCGCGCCTGGGCCAGGACGGCTGGCTGCGCTACTGCGTGCCGGCGGCGCATGGCGGCGCCCTGCCCTCGCTCGACTCGCGCTCGCTGGTGATCCTGCGCGAGACCCTCGCCTTCCACTCGCCCCTGGCCGACTTCGCCTTCGCCATGCAGGGCCTGGGCAGCGGCGCCCTCACGCTCGCCGGCACGCCGGCGCAGAAGGCGCGCTACCTGAACGCGGTCGCCACCGGCCAGAAGATCGCCGCCTTCGCGCTCAGCGAACCCGAGGCCGGCTCCGACGTGGCCGCCATGGCCACGCGCGCCACGCAGGCCGCGGCCGGCTGGACGCTGCAAGGCAGCAAGACCTGGATCAGCAACGGCGACCTGGCCGACTTCTACGTCGTCTTCGCCAAGACCGACCCCGAGGCCGGCGCGCGCGGCATCAGCGCCTTCATCGTCGATGCGAAACAACCCGGCCTGGACAGCAGCGAGCACATCCACGTGATGGCGCCGCACCCGCTGGCCACGCTGCGCTTCGACGGCTGCGCCATCGGCCCCGACGCCCTGGTCGGCACCCTGCACGGCGGCTTCAAGCTCGCCATGCAGACGCTGGACATCTTCCGCGCCTCGGTCGCGGCTGCCGCCCTGGGCATGGCGCGGCGCGCGTTCGCCGAGGCGGTCGCGCACGCCAAGCAGCGCAAGATGTTCGGCCAGACCCTGGCCGACTTCCAGCTCACGCAGGCCCGGCTCGGTGAGATGAGCGCGCTGATCGATGCCGCCGCCCTGCTCACCTACCGCGCCGCCTGGCAACGCGACTGCAGCGCCACGCAGGGCGCCGGCACGCCGGCCTACACCACGGCCGCGGCCACCGCCAAGCTCACCGCCACCGAAAACGCGCAGCGCGTGATCGACATGGCGCTGCAGATGTTCGGCGGGCGCGGCGTGCAGGTGGGCCAGAAGGTGGAGAGCCTGTACCGCGACATCCGTTCGCTGCGCATCTACGAAGGTGCGAGCGAGGTTCAGCTGTTGATCCTTGGCAAGGCCGCATTGAGATGAACAAGATCGCCGTCCCGTCCGCTCAGCCCGACCATTTCGTGCACGACCACCTGCCCCCGCCCGAGCAGTGGCCGGAGCTGCGCTTCGACCGGCCCGAGCTGCTGCTGCCCGCGCAGGTCAACGCGGTGCAGGCGCTGTTCGAACGCGCCGTGGAGGCGGGACACGGCGACCGCCCCCTCTTTCGCAGCGACGAGCGCACCCTCACCTACGCCCAGGCGCAGGTCGAGGTGAACCGCATCGCCAACGCGCTCACGGTGGAACTGGGCCTGGTGCCCGGCAACCGCGTGCTGCTGCGCGGCGGCAACTCGGTGGCCATGGCGCTGGCCTGGCTGGGCACCGTGCAGGCCGGCCTGATCGCGGTGGCCACCATGCCGCTGCTGCGCGCAAAGGAACTCGGCGCCATCCTCACCAAGGCCCAGCCCTCGGTGGCGCTGTGCGACGTGAAACTGCAGGACGAGCTCAAGGCGGCGCTGGCCGTCGACCCCGCCATGGCGGGCATGAAGCTGCTGAGCTTCAACACGGCCGAAGGGGAAGCGCCGCACTCGCTCGAAGCCCTGGCCCGGCGCCAGTGCGAACACGGCACGCCCTGCCCCACCGCCGCCACCGACATCGCGCTGCTGGCCTTCACCTCGGGCACCACCGGCACGCCCAAGGCCGCCGTCCACACCCACCGCGACGTGCTCGCCGCCTGCGAGACCTGGCCGCGCCACGTGCTGCGCGCCACGCCGGACGACATCGTCATGGGCTCGCCGCCGCTGGCCTTCACCTTCGGCCTGGGCGGCCTGCTGGTCTTCCCCATGTGGGCCGGCGCCTCGGTGTACTTCCCGTCCATCCCCTACACGCCCGAGGCCATGGTGCAGCTGATCGGGCGCGTCGGCGCGACCATCTGCTACACCGCACCCACCTTCTACCGCCAGATGGCCGCGTTCGCGCGCCAGCACGGCATCGGCCGGCTGCGCATCAGCGTGAGCGCGGGCGAGGGCCTGCCCGACGCCACGCGCCAGCTCTGGAAGGAAGCCAGCGGGCTGGAGATGCTCGACGGCATCGGCGCGACCGAGATGTTCCACATCTTCATCTCCTCGCCGCCCGAGGCCGTGCGCCGTGGTGCCATCGGCCGGGTGGTGCCGGGCTATGAGGCCCGCGTGGTGGACGACGCCGGCCGCCCCCTGCCCGTGGGCGAGGTCGGCAAGCTCGCCGTGATCGGCCCGACCGGCTGCAAATACCTCGACGAGCCGCGCCAGACGCAATACGTGCGCGACGGCTGGAACTTCCCCGGCGACGCCTTCCGCCAGGATGCCGACGGCTACTTCTTCTACCAGGCCCGCACCGACGACATGATCATCACCGCCGGCTACAACGTGGCCGGCCCCGAGGTGGAAGCCGCGCTGCTGCAGCACCCGGCCGTGGCCGAGTGCGGCGTGGTCGGCAAGGCCGACGACGAACGCGGCCAGATCGTGCTGGCCTATGTGGTGCTCAAGCCCGGCGAGGCCGCCGATGCCACGCAGGTGAAGGCCCTGCAGGAGCACGTGAAACAGAACATGGCGCCCTACAAATACCCGCGCGAGGTGGTCTTCGTGAACCAGCTCCCGCGCACCGAAACCGGCAAGCTGCAGCGCTTCGCGCTGCGCCAGCAAGCCCAACAACCTCGAGATTCCACCCCATGATGAAGCACCTGCAACCGCCCGGCTGGGCCGCCCCCAAGGGCTACGCCAACGGCATCGCCGCGCGCGGCACCCACGTCTTCGTCGGCGGCCAGATCGGCTGGAACGCCGCCCAGGTGTTCGAGAGCGACGACTTCATCGCCCAGACGCGCCAGACCCTGCTCAACGTGCGCGACGTGCTCGCCTGCGCCGAGGCCGGCCCGCAGCACATGGTGCGCATGACCTGGTACGTGATCGATCGGGTGGAGTACAACGCGCGCCTGCGCGAACTCGGCGAGGCCTACCGCGAGGTGATGGGCCGCCACTTCCCGGCCATGACCTGCGTGGAAGTCAGCGCGCTCATGGAAGCGCGCGCCAAGGTGGAGATCGAAGTGACGGCGGTGGTCCCTGACCCGGCCTGATCACCAGAGCGCGGAATCGCGCATGTCGTCGAGCTTGCGGCGCTGGCGCTGCAGGCGCGCCTGCACGAACACCGCCACCACCACGCCCAGCAAGCCGCCGAGCAGCACCGTCTCGGCGATGGAGAGCGCGCGCCCGAGCCAGGCCGACGCGATCCAGGCAATGCCCGTCAGACAGGCGGCCCACCCGACAGCGGCGGCAATGATCAAAGGAAGGTGGTGGGGCATGGGTGGCAAAGGCGTGGCGTCACGGGAAAGTCATTCTCGCATCCCGGCCGACCTTTTGGGCACCCTACACTGACGTCCTTTCCTTACGCCCGAATTCCTTCCATGGACATCTTGATCCTGGTGCTGGCCGCTTTCGCCGGCCTCGCCTTCCTCAACTCGCAAGAACAGAAAAAGCGCATCGCGCTGCTGAGCCAGCACCTGGGCCAGTACCAGATCGAAGCCATGATGGAAAAACTCACCGCGGGCTACCTGCGCGCGCTGGAGGAAACCGACGACTTTCGCCGCGACAAGATCTGGGAAGTGCTGATCGCGGCCGAAATCAGCATCGTCAACCAGTTCAACCGCTTCACCCAGGATTTCGCCAAGGTCGATGCCACCGCCGCGCGCGTGAGCACCTTGCCCATCGCCCTGCCCTGGGCGGAACGCTGGTGGCCGGCCGCGAGCTTCGACCTGCGCGAGGCCTTCCGCATCCACGCCAAGGGCATTGCCGAGGCCGCCGCCAACCAGGCGAACCAGGCACCGCGCGAGAAGGCCTACACCTTCCTGGCCGAACTGTTCCTGATGCAACACACCTGCCACTGGTTCTGCCGCTCGCGCGGCATCGCCTCGGCGCGCCTGCTGCGGCGCCACCAGACCCGGCACGACCAGGTGCTGGCGGCGGTGGCCCCGCCCACGCGGCGGGCCTACGCGGAACTCACCGGCCTCTGAGGCCGGCCGAGGGCCCGGGTCAGCCCACGGCGTCCCGGTTGCACTTCTTGTTGAAGCTGGTCTTCGCGGCACCCGCCAGCTTCTTCTCGGCGGCCGCCATGTCGCAGCTGGCCGCCGCATCCTTCGTGCATTTCTTCAGGAACGAGGTCTTGGCCGCACCGGCGAGCTTCTTCTCGGCCGCCGCTGCGTTGCAGCTCGGCCCCTCGGCAAAGGAAGCGATGGGCATCAGGGCGGCAACGGCGAACGAGCACAGGACAACGAGGCGCATGAACATCTCCAGGGGACGAAAGCCCCATTGAAGGCGCTTGCGATGACGCTGTCAAGAATACCCCAGGGGGTAGACCACCCGACAAACCCTAAGGTGGCTAGCGGGCGCATGGGCCTCAGGCGCTCTGCTCCGCGGGTGTCCCCCGGCGGCGGGTGCCGCCTCCTCCTTCACCCCGCTGCGCAGAACGCCTGAGGCCCATGCGCCAGAAGTGATGGAGGCGATCGGTCGGTGGCACGCCAGGAGGTCATCGGTGCCCAGGGGGAGCGGCGCAGCGAAGTGAAGGAGGAGGGCTGGGCGAAGCCCAGACCGGGGGACATGAGCGGAGCCGCTCCCCCTGGGCGCCGATGACCGGAGCAACGAAAAAAATGGCGCTCAGTGGGAAATCATCCAGGGCCGCTTGCCCGGAAAGGCCTTGGCGCCGTTGGGCGCCGTCACCGTCGCCTTGCTGCGCCCCGTGCCGCAACAGCCGCACCCCGCCGGGTGTTTCAGCCGCTGGTAGTCGCGCGACATCTTCGGCTCGTGCCGCGCGCGCTCGTTGATGCCGATCGCCGTGCGCGCCCCCCCGTCCATGAGCGCCAGGCGCGGCGCGCTCACGAACACGCGCGGCGAGGCGGTGCCGCAGTCCGGGCAGCAGGCGGGTTCGTTGCGTTCGCTCAGGGCGCGGAACGCATCGAAGCCACCGCAGGACGGGCAGTCGTAGTCGTAGGTCGGCATGGCGTCACAGGTCCGGTGAGAGCGGCATCACCACCGAGCCGTCGAGGTGCTTGATCGGGCCGCTCGCGGTGGGGTTGATGTCGAAGTCGAAGATCTGCGTCGGCAGCCACAGCGTGGCGCAGGCGTTGGGCACGTCCACCACGCCGCTGATGTGGCCCTGCACCGGCGCGGTGCCCAGGATGGAGTAGGCCTGCGCGCCCGAGTAGCCGAACTTCTTCAGGTACTCGATGGCGTTCAGGCAGGCCTGGCGGTAGGCCACGTTCACGTCCAGGTAGTACTGCTTGCCGCTCTCGTCGACGCTGATGCCTTCGAAGAT
>Ga0247823_10003041_pt1 | contig 13703 bp, 8 predicted proteins | sample 13C_PalmiticAcid_2_FD_192426 | JGI IMG/M metagenome (GOLD analysis project Ga0247823, IMG submission 192426) | Soil microbial communities from agricultural site in Penn Yan, New York, United States - 13C_PalmiticAcid_Day30 | ecosystem: Environmental > Terrestrial > Soil > Agricultural land...
CATCGGCGACGAGATCGTTGTTGGTATCCCGCAGGCGGACGATCTCGCCGCGTGTGGCGACGAAGACGGGGAGGGAAAGTCGAGAGTCCAGAGTCGAGAGACGAGAGCCAGAGGGAGAGGCGGATTTGTCTTTCTTGTCTGGCTCTGGACTCTCGACTCTTGGCTCTTGACTCTCCAGCCACACCGGCTGCACCACCACGCTCATCGCGAACTTGAAGCCGTCCGCGAAGACGATGGTCTTGTCGGCTTTGCCATCGCCGTCGGTGTCCAGCAGCACGAGCAGGCGGTCGGATGGATGCCCCTGGTAACCGTCCGGCGGGAAGTGCGTGTTGCTTTCCAGCACCCACACGCGGCCGAGGTGATCGACATCAATCCCTGTCGGCGTCACCAGCGTCGGATGCTCCGCGAACAGTTCCAGCTTGAGTCGGTCATCCAGCACGCGCGGTAAGGGACCGAGCGACGCATCCTGGGCAAGCGCAGACAACGTCAATGTGAAAGAACAAGCGAAGCCGAGCAAAACGCTGCGAATCATGGAGCACGTCTCCGGGAATGCCAATTGCTGCACGAGTGACAGTCGATTATCGTATCAAGAGATGACAAAAGAGAGGACGATGCCGTGACCTCCATCACCACGCCTGCCGCGGATGTCTTGCTGACTGCGGAGGAGTATCTGCACTGCGCTCCATCTGACTATCCGTCGGAACTCGTCCGTGGAAAGATTGTCACGATGAATCCACCCTTCAGTGCACATGGATACTGGTGTTCGGAGATTGCGGGCACTTTAAGGGATTTCGTTCGGGCAAATCGACTTGGGCGAGTCCTTACGAATGACGGCGGTGTGATCACGACACGCGGCCCTGACACTGTGCGTGGTGCCGATGTGGCTTTTTACAGTTACGAACGAGTTCCACCCGGACCGCCACCTGAGGGATACTGGCCCGCTCCGGATCTGGTGGTTGAGGTGCGATCATCCGATGACCGGTGGATTGCGATTCAACGCAAGGTAACAGAGTACCTTGAATCCAATGTGCGGGTAGTCGTCGTCATTGATCCTGCGCCGCAATGTATGCACGTCTTTACCAGCGATTTCCCCAGCGAAGTGCTGAGCGGCGATCACGTGTTGACGTTTCCACAAATCCTGCCAGGTTTCTCGTTACGGATCACCGACTTTTTCAATCAGTGAACTTGTGACGACAATTGCCTGCGAAACTCCGATGGTGTCACACCCAACGCCCTCTTGAATGCCACAGTCAGATATTCGGGATGATCGAACCCCGTGCGCGGGGCGATTTCGGCGATGGAGAGATCGGTCTCACGCAGCAATTGCTGTACGCGCTGCAGGCGGACGCGGACGATTTCTTCGTGCGGCGTGCGGCCGACGAGTTTGCGGAACTTGGTTTCAAACACGCGTCGCGAGACCGGCAGCGTTCGCAGCAGGTCGCTGACGTCGATTCCTTCGCGGGCGCGTTCGCGGATGATCCGTAATGCCTCCGCGACATCGGCGTCTTCGATCGCCAGCACGTCGGTCGAGTGCCGGGTTTCGATGCCCAATGGCGGCAACAAATGAGCCTTCGCAGGGACCGTGTGACCCGCGAGCATCTGATCGAGTAGTTCGGCGGCGCGGTATCCGGTACGGTTCGTATCGGGCATCACGCTCGACAACGGCGGCGTGCACAGATTGCACAGCAGCGGATCGTTATCGACGCCGAGCACTGCCACCTGCTCCGGCACCGCGAGGTCCAGTTCCCGGCAGGCGTCAAGAACCTGCTGCGCTTTGATATCATAACACGCGAATACACCGACCGGCTTTTCGAGCTGAGTCAGCCAGCGTTTTAATGCCTCCGGTGTCGATTTCTTCGGCGGTTGAAAAACCTGACAACTGGTTCCAACCCGCTCACATTCCGCGACAAACGAATCCTGCCGATAGCGCGACCAGTTGAACGGCTCTTCGCCGACAAATGCCAGTCGTCGAAAGCCGCGCTCGACAAGATGGTCCACCGCCAACCGGGCAATCGCGGCATCATCCGTCTCAACCCACGGGACTGTTGAAAGAGGCCGGGCGGCACTGACATCAACGACGGGCAACCGCTTCCGCGCCACGGCCCGCGCGATCTCCGCGGTTTCAATTCGCGCGATGATGCCGTCGCCTTGCCAGCGGGCGAGCCACTCCGGTGGTGAATCTCCGCGTCGCTGTTCGGGCAACCAGATCGACCACGGATCATGGGCACGGACATACGAGACGATCCCTTCCAGCAACCCGCGGGCATAGCTGTTGGACGTCTCGATCAACAACGCCACCGCCGGCCGTCGCGACTGTGTTGCCAATGCTGCTCCGAATCAGAAGAGAAGGAATCGAGCCGCGAAAAGGCGCAGAAGACGCAAAAAGGAGGAAGGGAAGAAGATGGAACAACGAGAGTTAGTGCGGGCTTTTCTCAGCGTTGTTCCATGCCCTCTGTCTCTGCTCTCCTTTTTGCGGTCCTTTTGCGACTTTTCGCGGCTAATCGCTTTTAAATTGGTCTTCCCTGATCGAAAAAACTCCTGCAGCTTCACAGACATCCGATTTCCACACTCAAGGATAGTCAATCGCATGGTAAAAAATCTCCGATCTCAAACGCAAATCCTCATGGACCCTTTTGGTTCGCGGGGTAGGATGCGACAATCCAGAAACGTTAGTTGGTGATCGTGGTTGTTGGTCGGCAGACGCGATAACTCCCTTCTGCCAACGAACCATGATCACCGAGCACCTCTTCTTCAGGGCGACAACATGACGGGCGGCAAAGCACGGGTGGCGATGGTTGGCTTGGGCTTCGGGGCCGAGTTCATTCCGATCTATCAACGGCACCCGCAAACCGAAGTCGCCGCCATCTGCCAGCGGAATCCGGAACATCTGCAGAAGATCGGCGACCGCTTTGGCATTCCCAAGCGGTACACCAAGTATGAGGACGTGCTCGCTGATCCGCAGGTTGATTTCGTCCACATCAACTCGCCGATTCCCGATCATGCGTGGATGTCACTGCGGGCGCTTGAAGCCGGCAAGCACGTGATGTGTACCGTGCCGATGGCGACCACCATCGAAGAGTGCGAGCAGATCTGCAACGCGGTCGCCAAGACCGGCAAGAAATACATGATGGCGGAAACCGTCGTCTATTCCCGTGAGTTCCTGTTTATCAAGGATCTGTATCTGAAGGGTGAACTCGGCAAGATTCAGCACCTTGCGGCGTCGCATCCGCAGGACATGGATGGTTGGCCGAGCTACTGGGAAAAGATGATCCCGATGCACTACGCCACCCATGTGGTGAGTCCCTGTCTCGGGTTGATGAACAGCCGCGCGGAGTATGTGAGCTGCTTTGGATCGGGGGCCGTGCGGGATGACATCGCGCAGAAATCCGGTAACAAGTACGCCGTGGAAAGCTGCCACATCAAGATCAAGGACAGCGACGTCACCGCACACATCTGGCGGTTCCTGTACGACGTCGCCCGACAGTACCGCGAGAGCTTCGACGTTTACGGCACCAAGAAGAGCTTTGAGTGGACGCTCGTCGAAAATGAGCCGCACGTGATCCACACCGCGAAGAAGCCGGAACACGAGATTCCGTCGAAGATCGAAGTGCCGGACTTCGCGCATCTGCTGCCCGAGCCGATCCGGATGTTTACGAAGACGATTCAGGATGCGGACCACCTGTCGTTCATCCAGGGCGGTGGCCACGGCGGCTCGCACCCCCACCTCGTCAATGAGTTTGTCTCCGCGTTGACGCAGAACCGTGACCCGTGGCCCAACGCCGTGCAATCCGCCAACTGGACGTGTGTGGGCATCTGTGCTCACCAATCGGCCGAACAAGGCGGCGCGATTGTGAAGCTGCCGGAGTTTACGTTGAAGTAACGCTCATCCGACGGATGCCCCGAGGAACCTGCTATGAGATTGCTCTCGCTACTGTTGGTGCTACTGTTGATTTCGACAGTGCACGCTCAGGACGATAAGCCCGCGAACGAAGGGGGTGGTCGGCCGCGCGGGTTTGGCGGGCCGATTGTGCTCACTGCCGATGACGTGCCCGCGTTCGCGGTGCCATCCGCGGGGTTTGATCAGAAGAGGGAGGGCATCGCGCACGGCAAACTCGAAATGATCGAGTACGAGTCGAAGACCGTCGGCACAACACGGAAGATGAATGTCTACACGCCGCCGGGGTATTCAACAGAGAAGAAATACCCGGTGCTGTATCTGCTGCATGGCATCGGGGGCGATGAAACCGAATGGGAGCGTTACGCCCATCCGGAAATCCTGCTCGACAATCTGATCGCCAATAGTAAAGCGGTGCCGATGATCATCGTGATGCCCAACGGCCGGGCGCAGAAAAATGATCGCCCCCAAGGCAACATCTTCGCGGCCGCACCGGCGTTTGCCGTGTTTGAACGTGATCTGCTCGACGATGTCATCCCGGCGATTGAATCCCGGTACAGCACCTTCACCGATCGTGACCACCGCGCGTTGGCGGGTTTGTCGATGGGCGGCGGTCAGTCGCTGAACTTCGGGTTGGCCCATCTCGACAAGTTCGGCTGGGTCGGCGGTTTTTCCTCCGCACCGAATACGAAGAAACCGGAAGAACTGATGCCGGATCCGGAGGCCGTCAAGAAACTCAAACTGCTGTGGCTCTCCTGCGGCAACAAAGACGGCTTGATCAATATCAGCCAGGGCGTGCATGCTTACCTCAAGAAACATGAGGTGCCGCACGTCTGGCATGTCGCCGCTCACGGACATGATCCGCCGGAGTGGAAGCAGGCGCTGTATCATTTCGTGCAGAAGGTTTTTCAGTAGCCAAAAGTTCTCCCCGACGAAACACCCCGCGAATGTCATTCGACGAGACTTCATCATGCGCTTCCTGACTTCGTTCGCCTTGCTGTCGCTGCTGGCTCCGTGGTCCTTAGCGGCGGACGCACCGCCGCTGAAGATTCTCTTCCTTGGTGACAACGGGCATCACCGGCCGCAGGAGCGGTTTGTGCAACTCGAAGCGGCATTGCGGCCGCGCGGGGTCGCACTGAAATACACCGATGACGTAAAGACGGCGCTCACGGCGGAAACGCTCAGTCAGTTCGACGGGCTGATGCTCTATGCGAACATTGATGTGCTGCCCGCGGAATGCGAGAAGCCGCTGCTCGATTATGTCGCGTCCGGCAAAGGGTTCATCCCGCTGCATTGTGCGTCGTACTGTTTCCGGAACTCGAAGCCGTTTGTGGAACTCGTGGGGGCGCAGTTCAAAGCGCACGGTGGCGAGGTGTTCCGCGTCGAAAACGCCGCGCCGGATCATCCAATCATGAAGGGTTATGGCGGCTTTGCGAGCTGGGATGAAACGTACATCCACACGATGCACAACGAAAAGGACCGCACGGTTCTCGAATACCGCGTGCAGGGCGGTCAGGAGCGAGGCCGTGATAAGGAACCGTGGACATGGACCCGCACGCACGGCAAGGGCCGGGTGTTTTACACCGCGTGGGGACACGATCAACGCACGTTCGGCAATCCCGGCTTTGCCAACTTGGTGGAACGCGGCACACGCTGGGCCTGTGGTCAAGACCCGCAGACGGTCCCGCCGTTCGTTGATTCAACACAGTTCGAACCGTCGCCGATGACGGCGATCGCCAAGGATCTGAAACCGTTCGAGTATGTCGACGTCGGTCCAAAGATTCCGAACTATCGCCCCGGTGCCCAATGGGGCTTGCAGGATGCCCCCCGCACCGACATGCAGAAGCCGTTGCCGGCCCTGGAATCGATGAAGCATTATTCGGTGCCGCAGGGATTCCACCTGGAGCTGTTCGCCGCGGAGCCCGATTTCGTCGGCAAGCCGATTGCGATGAACTGGGACGAACGCGGCCGGTTGTGGGTCTGCGAGACCTATGATTATCCGAACGAGTTGCAGCCGCGCGGTGAGGGTCGCGACCGCATTCGCATCTGTGAAGACACCGACGGCGACGGCCGGGCGGACAAGTTCACCGTCTTCGCCGAGCAGATGAGCATCCCGACCGCGATCGTTTTCCATCGCGGCGGCGTGATCGTCCACGACGGATCCGAGACGCTGTACCTCAAGGACACAAACGGCGATGACAAGGCCGATGTCCGTGAAGTCCTTATCAACGGCTGGGCGATCAACGATACTCACGGCGGCGTGAGCAATTTTCAGTATGGCCTCGATAATCACATCTGGGGCATGCAGGGGTACAACAACTCCGAGCCCGCGTACGGGGAAGGCTTGAAGAAGAAATCGGAATCGTTCCGGCAAGGGTTCTTCCGCTTCAAGATGCAAAGAGACCCAGGGTTAAGAAACTCTGGGCTTCCGGTGGTCGAGAATGTGGAGTTCATCCGCTCGTCGAACAACAACACGTGGGGATTCGGGATGAGCGAAGAGGGGCTCATCTTTGGGTCCACGGCGAACCGCAACCCGAGCATGTTCATGCCGATTCCGAACCGCTATTACGAGCGCGTCCGCGGGTGGTCGTCCGAGCAACTCGGGTCCATCGCCGATACGTATCTGTTCAAAGCGATCACCGACAAGGTCCGCCAGGTCGACCAGTTCGGCGGCTACACGGCGGGGGCTGGCCACGCGCTCTACACCGCCCGCACTTATCCGCCTCAGTTCTGGAACCGGACGGCGTTCGTGTGTGAACCGACGGGCCATCTCGTCGGCACGTTTGCGCTGACCCGTGAAGGAGCCGGTTACACCAGCACGAGCCCGATGAATCTTGTCGCCTCGGATGACGAATGGGCGTCGCCGATCATGGCCGAAGTCGGTCCCGACGGGAACGTGTGGGTCCTCGACTGGTACAACTACATCATCCAGCACAACCCCGTCCCCGCCGGTTTCAAAAACGGCAAGGGGAACGCGTATGAATCGGATCTTCGCGACAAAAAACATGGCCGCATTTACCGTGTTGTCTACGGCAACTCCACAAGCCCGGAGCGCGAGCGACGGGTCTCCTCTCCGTTGTCGATCGAACGCCCCGAAGAACTCGTCACTGCCCTGAAACGTCCCAATCTTTTGTGGCGACGGCACGCGCAGCGGCTGCTTGTCGAGCGCGGCCAGACGGATGTTGTCCCCGCACTTGTGAAACTTGTCGCGGATCAATCGGTCGATCAGATCGGACTCAACGTCGGCGCGATTCATGCCCTGTGGACACTGCACGGTCTGGGAGTCATCCGCGATGACCAGCCGGAAGTCGTCGCCGCTGTCACCGCGGCGCTGAAGCATCCGTCCGCCGGTGTGCGTCGCAACGCCATTCAAGTGCTGCCGGCGACGGAAGCGTCGGTCCAGAGTCTCGTTGCCTCGGGGGTGCTCGGGGACAATGACGCGCAAGTTCGTCTCGCGGCGGTGTTGGCGCTGGCCGATTTGCCTCCGTCCAACGTCTCGGCGGGAACCACAGTAAATCTCTCGTTCGGCTTTGGCGGTGTGATGTCTGACCGGTGGATGGCCGATGCCGTCATCGCCGCCGCGGCTAACAACGGCATCGCCTATTTGCAAACGTTATCGCCCCGGTTTGCGGCCGCCGGACAATCGCTGCTGAAGAATCGGCCGGACAACGATCCGGTGTTCGCAGTGGTTCGCCGCGTGGCCGAGCATCTGGCCCGTGGGAAACCCCAAGCCGAAGAAATGGATCGCATCTTGTTCGCCGCGACGGGCGATCAACGGTTGCTGGCGGCGACATTGGATGGCCTCGGTGCGGGTTGGCCGCGCGATTATCAGGTCGCGATTGCCCCCACCACAGAGAAGGCCATTGTCGAAGCGTTTCAGACCGCTCCGAACGGTGTGAAGGGACAGCTCGCCAAGTTGTCTTCGTCGTGGGGAACAAAGGCACTCGAGAAGTTCGCCAGCGAGATCGCCGCGGCGCTGCTCAAATCCGCGGAAGATAAATCGCTGTCCGATGCCGAACGGGCGGACGCCGTCAAGCAGTTGGTCAGCTTCCAGCCGGCTTCGGATGACGCCGTCACCAGCGTGCTGAGCCTGATCACTCCGAAAACCTCTTCGGAACTGGCGTCGCAGTTTATTACTGCCTTGGGAAACAGCCAGGCTCCGGCACTTGGACCGCAACTCGTCGAGCAAGCTCCGGCGTTCAGCCCGGCGGTTCGCTCGGCGGCGATGCGGCTGCTGGTGAGTCGGCCCGCCACCACCCGTGATTTTCTGCAGGCTGTCGAAGAGGGGAAACTGCAACTCGCCGAGTTGTCGCTCGATCAGAAGCAGGCCCTGTCGAGCCATCCTGACCGGACCATCCGTGAACGCGCGCGGAAGCTGCTCAGTCAATCCGGCGGGTTGCCGAACGCCGATCGCGAGAAGGTCGTCAAGGAACTGCATCACCTCACAGAAGTCAAAGGCGACGTCGCCGCGGGGAAAGAAGTCTTCAAGAAGCAATGTGCGAAGTGTCATATGCACACGGGTGAGGGAACCCGCATCGGCCCGGACCTCACCGGCATGGCCGTGCATCCCAAGCATGAACTGTTGACGCATATCCTCGATCCCAGTCGCAGCGTGGAAGGCAATTTCCGCGTCTACACCGTCGTGCTCGAAGACGGCCGTGTGATGTCGGGGATGCTCGCCGGAGAAAGCAAGACGGCGATCGAAATCGTCGACACCGAAGCGAAGCGGCATGCGATCCCGCGGGAAGACATCGAACAGCTCGTCGGGTCCACGAAGTCGCTGATGCCAGAAGGTTTCGAGAAGCAGATCAAACCTGATGAATTCGCGAACCTGCTCGAATTCCTGACCGCCCGTGGCAAGTTCATGCCGCTGGATCTCGCCAAGGTTGCCAATACCGTCACCACGAAGGGAATGTTCCATGGACCGGGGTTCGACCTCGAGAAACTGGTGTTCACCGACTGGTCGACGAAAACGTTTGAAGGGGTGCCGTTTTATCTGGTGGATCCCCAGGGAGAACGCATTCCGAACGCCGTGATGCTGCATGGCAGCAACGGGAACATTCCGCCGACGATGCCGAAATCGGTCACGCTGCCCGTGCGGATGCCGGCAAAGGCACTGCACTTCCTGGGGGGCATCAGCGGCTGGGGCTTCCCCGCGAGCGAAAAGGGAACGCCCTCGATGACCGTACGGCTGCACTACGTTGATGGGAAAACCGAAGATCACGTGCTCCGGAACGGTGTCGTCTTCGCCGATTACATCCGCGTGGTCGACGTCCCGGATTCAAAGCTCGCCTTCCGGGTCCGGGGTCAGCAGGTGCGGTACTTCGCGGTGGTCCCGGAGCGGGAAGAATCGATCGATACTGTCGATCTGATCAAGGGGAACGACGTCACCTCTCCGGTCACCATGGCGATCACCGTCGAATCGCGCTAACGGCGCCACAACGCGGATGCCAACACACCGTTTAACCGCGACGCGCCAACGGAGCGCGCTGTCAGCTGCCCGCGCTCCCCTGCGGGTCGCGGCGGAACGAGTGGCATTCAGGGCGTCCGCGGCGGTATACTCGTCGTCACATTTCGCATGCTGCGCAATCCATTTTGATGTTCCGCGGCATGAAAACTGACAACGAATTCAGGCCGCTGGGCCTGTGAACTGAGCTTCCATGGACCGGCCTGTCTCAACGGATGCCGTGCTTGATGAACCGGATGTCCGCACCGCGGTTGAACCGCCGCGAGCCTATGTCGCGCGGTTCGGCGTAACGCGGATTGTCGGCGAGTTCGGTCTCAAGTACCCGCAATGGATTCCCCGCAACGCCTCGGTGATCCTCCGTACCGATCGTGGCATGGAATGGGGCACGATCCTCTGTGCCGCCACCGATCGCACGCGGTCGTATCTCGGCCAGCAACAGGAAAGCGGCCGGATCGTTCGCGTCGCCACGCCCGAGGATGAAGTTGAGCGCGACGCCGTGATGCAGCAGGAGCGCGAGCAGTTCCAGACGGGTTTGAATCTCATCCGTGAACGCAATATGCCGATGAGTCTCATCGACAGCGAATACCTCTTCGGTCGCGAGCGCGTCGTCTTCTATTACCTGTCGGAAGACCGGGTCGATTTTCGTGAACTGGTCAAAGCGCTCGCGAAGTCGCTGAACACCCGCATTGAAATGCGGCAGATGGGCATTCGCGACGAGGCAAAACTTCTTGCGGATTATGGCGACTGCGGCCAGCCGGTGTGCTGCAACACTCACCTGCGGGAGATGCCGCCGGTCTCGATGAAGATGGCGAAGCTGCAGAAGGCGACGCTCGACCCGAATAAAATCTCCGGGCGCTGCGGTCGTCTCAAGTGCTGCCTGCGTTATGAATACGACACCTATGAAGAGCATCGCAAAGAGTTGCCGCCGGTGGGGGCCACGGTCATTACCAAGGTGGGAACCGGCCGCGTTGTAGGGCAGGAGCTTCTCGCGAAGAAACTGCTCGTGGCGTACGAAGGCCAGAGGCACGTCCTCACCGATGCCCGCGATATCGTGACGGTCATCAAAGGCAAATCCCACGGCACGTCCGCCTGACATCACAGAATGGATGCCCGCCGATGTTCGCTCGCATCATGCCGCTGCTTGTGCTCTCAACTGCGCTGACATTTGCGTCAACGGTTCTGGCAGAGGAACCGAACCTCGCGGAGCAGTACGGCTTTCTTCCGCTCGAAGTGTTCAAGCTGACGGACCGCACGTCGAACTTGCTGCCGGGTGATTTCAATCACGACGGCCGCACCGATCTCGTCATCATCAACAACGTGCATCACCGGCTCGATCTGTTGATTCAACGGGCAGAGCCGGCATCCGCGACAACACCGGTGGGACGCAAGGACGTCAACCGCATCGACGATGCGTGGCGGTTTGAGCTGCGGAAAATCCCGGTGGATGGTGATGTCGCCGCGGTCGCGGTCGGGGACTTCAATGGTGATGGCCGCGCCGACCTGGCCGCATTTGCGACGCCCGATCAATTGACGATCTTCTTCCAGCCGGAAACCGGCGCGTGGCTGAAAAAGCAATCGCTGCGGGTGGCCGATGTCGCTGCGGGATCATGGTGTCTCGCGGCCGGTGACATCAATCATGACCGCCGCGACGATCTCGTGCTGCTGGGAAAGAACGAGATCACCGTCTTGCCTCAGCAGGACAACAGCACGTTTGGCCCGATGACGCGGCTCCTCAACACGTCGGAAAAACTTGGGCTGGCGCAGATTGCGGATTTGAATGGCGATGAGCGGGCCGATCTGTGTTACCTCGCGGGTGAGGGAAACACGCGCGGCCTGGGGATCCGCCTGCAGACGGACGCCGGAGAACTCGGACCCGAGTATCTATTCGATCTTGAGAAGCCGCGGGCGGTCTCGATTCGGAATGTCGACGGCAAGCCGGGGCACGAGATTCTGACGGTCGATTCCCGCACCGGGCGGCTGAAGATTCTCCGCGTTGTCACCAAGACATTTGGACCGGATGAAGTGCGTGACCGTCTCGTCCGTTACGGCTTCGGCCGCTCGGGAGCTGGTCGTGATCGGGATGTCGCGATCGCTGATTTTGATGGCAACGGGCTGACCGATATCGCCGTCAGTGATGCCGACGCCGCGCGGATTCTTCTCTTTCGACAGGAACCTGATCGCGGACTCGACCTCGGCACGCCCTATCCCAGTGTCAGCGGTGCCGATGTCCTGCGGGCTTCCCGGCAGAAGAAGAACGCCGAGTTAATCATTCACAGCGCAACGGAGAAGTCGATCGGCATCGCGCGGTGGAAAGACGGACGCTTGTCGTTCCCGGAAACCTTGCCGATCGACTATGAACCACTGGGGTTGGAACTGGTCGACCTGGGCAAGCCGGATGATCCGGCCCTCGTATTTGTTACCCGCAGCAAAGAAGGCCGTGACACGGCGTACACACTCCGCGGAATGCACCCGCACGAACCGGGCGGCATGTGGGACGATCATCCCAGCTTCGGCGGCGGACAGGGGCTGCCCGTCAGCATCAAAGCCGCCCCGGATCGCATCGTCGCTGCTGATGTTCTCGGCGATGCACGTCCCGAATTGCTGCTCATGCAGGGCAGCAAGCCGCCGGTGGTGCTGCGGCTCGATGAAGCCCAGCGCTATCAGGAAGTGACGATCGGCGGCACGGTCAGTACGGGAACGCTGGCTTCGAAGGCCGCTTTTCCCTGCCGGTTGAATGATCGGCCGGGACTATTGATCGCTCACGACAATTTTGCGAGGCATCTGCAGATTACACCGCAGAACCGCTGGCAGATTGGTGAACAGATCAACGCCAGTGAGTCCTCAGCAAAGATCGTCGGCGCGGCGCTCATCGATCTGAACGGTAGCCCGGAACCGGAAGTCGCGCTCGTCGATACAGGTGTCGGCAAGCTTCGGCTGATGCAGCGGAAGGACGCCGTCTATCAATCCTGGAAGGAAATCGATCTGGGCGACATCAGCTTTCAGCAAAGCCAGGTCGCCGATCTGAACGGTGATCAGCGGCCTGATCTGCTGTTGTTCGCCGCGGATCAACTGGCTGTGCTCTATGCCGGGGGGACCGCACCGGCGTTAGAGGAAGTCGCTTCGTTTGAGTCAACGCTCGAGAAGACCTTTCTCAGCGACGTCGTTGCCGGTGATCTAAACGGCGATGGCGTCACGGATCTGGCGTTGATCGATACCCGCTCGCACTTCGTGGAACTCGTGCAGTTCTCTAAAGAGAAAGCGTTGAAGCACGCCCTGTATTTCAAGGTCTTTGAGGAAAAGTCCTTCCAGAAGGATGATGACTTGCCCTCCAGTGAACCGCGCGAAGCCGCGGTCGCCGATGTGACGGGCGACGGCCTTTCCGATCTGATCCTGCTGATCCATGACCGGTTGCTGGTCTATCCGCAGGATCGCGGCACGCCGTCAGCGAAAACCACTACGTCCCGATAGGGTCGGCAAGTCTGTCCGCCTCTGTGACGGTGCGAAACTTCGCCGGTCTTAACGGCTTCACGGAGACCGGGAAGAATCTCGGCACCGATGTGCAGACCCGGCACGCGAATCGGTCATCGCGCTCCGATTTCCTCGTCGACATCTTTCTGGCGGAAGACAGCGCCGCGGGCCGCACCGGCAGAATCTGCCGATCACAGAATTGGTAGTTCTCCCACAGAACAACTGATCTTGGCGTTTTCGCTTCCGTGAAGTATTGAGTTTACTGCCCGGTCCTCGCGACGTCGTCGTGATTTCCCGTCACCGTGATTCGCTCTCAGGGTTCGCCGCGCGATGGTCTCGTCCTTCTATCAGCGCCATGGCCGGCTGCTTCTGTGGATCGTTGCGTTCTCGTTCCCGTTCTTCTACTGGCAAGCCAACTCGATCAAGTCGAATAACGACATCGAGACCTGGTTGCCGCGCGACACGGGAGTTCGTCAGGAATACGAGCAATTCAAGCGTGACTTCGGCGTTGAAGAAGTCATCGTCATCGGGTTGAAACGTTCGGTGGCCGAGCCGGACTTTGTCGAGGCGGTCGCCGGACGCATTGATCGCCTGAAAGGCATTCGCACCGTCTGGACGCCCGACCGCATGTCGGCCCAGATGGAATCGTTGGGGGTGACACCGGAAGAAGCCCGTCAACGGATGGATGGCCTGCTGGGCGGACCCGATGGCGAGCTTACGGGTGTGATTGTCCTGCTGGATGACACTGGCGCGAAAAATCGGGCTGACGTTGTCGCCGCGGTTCAGCAGGAACTGACGTACTGCCAGTTGGATGAACGTACCGCGTCGCTGACCGGTCCGCCGGTGATTGTCTCGGCCCTCGACACGATGGGC
>Ga0247823_10003042_pt1 | contig 13703 bp, 12 predicted proteins | sample 13C_PalmiticAcid_2_FD_192426 | JGI IMG/M metagenome (GOLD analysis project Ga0247823, IMG submission 192426) | Soil microbial communities from agricultural site in Penn Yan, New York, United States - 13C_PalmiticAcid_Day30 | ecosystem: Environmental > Terrestrial > Soil > Agricultural land...
ATTCGCGGGCGGGCGCCCGCGGGGTCGGCGGTCACAGTGATCGACCGCACTGCGATCGAGCAGAGCGGCTATGCGACGACCCAGCAGATCCTGCAGGCGCTGCCGCAGAATTTCGGCGGCGGCGCCACCGAGACCAGCTACACCACCGGCCGCAATGGTGCGGACGCGAACGCTGCCTTCGGCTCGGGAGTCAATCTCCGCGGGTTGGGACCATCGTCGACGCTCGTGCTGCTGAACGGCGAGCGCCCGCCCATGGCCGGCTTCTCGGGCGTGTTCACCGACCTGTCGATGGTGCCGGTGAGTGTCGTCGAGCGGATTGAGGTGCTGCCCGACGGTGCCTCGGCCCTCTACGGCTCGGACGCCGTCGCTGGTGTCGTCAACATCGTGCCGCGCAGCCGATTCGAGGGGTTCGAGACCGGCGCCGATCTCAGCTTTGCCGACGGCTTCCGGCAAATCCGGACGAGTGCAATCGCGGGCGTCGGGTGGAGCGGCGGCCATGCCGTGTTCGGCTTTGAATATCATGACCGCGGCGCGCTTGCGGCGCGTGAGCGCCCCTGGCTCAGCGAGGATCTGCGCCGCTTCGGGCTCGGCGACTGGCGCACGGCGCCGGGCCCGGTGCCGGTGGTCACCGCGGGCGGGCGCAGCTGGCTCGTGCCGGCCGGTCAGGACGGGAGGGAGCTGACCGCCGCCGATCTGGTGCCGGGCACCGGCGAGAAGAGCGACGCCTGGTCCGGCGCCGATGCGCTTCCGGCGCAGCGCCGGCATGCGGTCTTCGGCTCGCTTCGCGTCGACATTGCGGAGCGGCTGACCTTCACGGCGCAGGGATTGTTCGGCCATCGGCGGTTTGATGGAAAGAGCCGGGTCTTTCTCAGCGCCGGTTCGGTGAGCGTGCCGGCGACCAACCCCTTCTATGTCGATCCGCTCGGCACGCGGCAGCCGGTGCGGGTGAGCTATGATTTCCGGAAAGAGCTCGGGCCGGAAGGAAGCCGCGGAACTTCCGAGGCGCTGGGCGGCACGGCGAGCCTGCACTGGACGCCGGGCAATTGGGACCTGGGCCTGAGCGCTACCTGGGGCCGGCAGCGCGAGGACATCGAGATCTATAATCTGGTCAATAGCGCACAACTCGCCGCGGCGCTGGCCGATACCAACCCGGCCACGGCGCTGAACCTGTTCGGCAACGGCACCGCCAACGATCCGGCGACGCTCGACAGGCTGCGTGGCTATTATTTCACCGGCGGCACCTACACCATGTGGTCGGCGGCGTTGCGCGTCGACGGCCCGCTGTTCGCGCTGCCGGCAGGGGATGTTCGGCTGGCGGTCGGTAGCGAGCATCGCCGCGAGCGCTATGCCGCAGCGGCGGCGCTTTATTATCGCTCGACGCTGGAGCCGGTCGTACAGCCCGGCGCGCTCGACGAGCACCGCGACGTGACTGCAGCCTATGCCGAGCTGAGCGCGCCGCTCTCGGCGGCGGGCAGGGGGCTCGGCATCGGGCAGCTCTAACTCTCGGCCGCGATACGCGCCGAGCGCTACACCGGCTTCGGCGACGCGGTGAATCCGCGCCTCGGCCTTTCATGGCGGCCAGTCGATGCGGTGCGGCTGCGCGGGACCTTCGGCACCTCGTTCCGGGCGCCCAGCTTCACCGAGATCCAGCAGGGGCCCGGCTTTACGAGCTATTTCGCCTATCCGTTGCCCGACCCGGCCTCGCCGACCGGCGCGACCAATGCGCTGATCATCGCCGGCAATGATGCCGATATGGGGCCGGAGCGGGCGACGAGCTGGACGGCCGGCATCGATTTCCGTCCCGGCGCGCCGCGCGGGCTCACGGCGCAGATCACCTGGTTCGACATCGTCTATCGCGACCGGATCACCAATCCCGGCGCCCAGGCGACGACCTTTTTGAGCAATCGCGCGGTCTGGGGCTCGCTGATCCGTGCCAGCCCGACTCCGGCCGAGATCGCCGACTATTATACCAGCCCCTTCTACAGCAATTATTTCGGTATTCCGCCGGCCCAGGTGGCGATGATCGTCGATGCGCGCCGCCAGAATCTCGCCGAGCAGCGCCAGCGCGCGCTCGACTTCGATCTCGGCTACCGGTTCGACATGGCCGGCGGCACGGCCGAGATCGGTGCCGGCGGAGCATGGATCCTTGCTTATTCGCAGAAGCTCACCGCCACTGCGCCGCCGGTGAGTCTGGTCGGCACGCTCGGCTATCCGCCCGACCTCAAGCTGCGCGGGCGCGCGCTATACACAGCCGGCGGCAGCGGCGTGGCATTGTTCGCCAATTATCTGGCGGGCTATACCAACAGCTCGACCGGCACTGTCCGGCCGGTCAGCGACTGGCTCACGATCGATGCCCAGCTCAGCCACCGCATCGAGTCCGGCCCCTTCGGCAAGCTCCGGATCGCGTTCAGCGTCTCCAATTTGCTCGACGCCGATCCCCCGCTGACTGTCGCCCGCTCGACGCTGACCACGATCGGGGCCGACCTCGAAAATGCGAGTCCCGTCGGCCGGACGGTGTCGCTGCAGGTGTCGAAGCAATGGTGAGGTGCAAGCGCCGGCATCGCGCCGGACTAGCCGCCTTTGTCCTGCTTGGCGCCATGCCCGCGGATGCGCGCGCGTCCGGCTGTCTGGAGCGGCTGTCCTGGCCGGCAGGGGCGCGACCCGACGTGCATCCGCTTCGTGCCGAGGATCTGATCGAATTGCGCGACTTCGGGCCGCAGGACAGCGTCAGCAGCCATGGCGGGCATTTCACGCTATCCCCCGATGGCCGGCAGCTCGCGCTCATCCTGCGGCGCGCGGAGGTGGCGACGAACCGTTACTGCTATGGCCTCGCCATTGTGACGCTGGCCAGCGGCGCCGTCCGCCTAGCCGATATCGGTGGCGAGCCGATCTTGTGGACGATCGATTTTCGCGATCAGGCGGACCAGGGTTTCGGTGCGATCAGGACACCGCTGCCGCTCTGGTCACCAGACGGGCAATGGATCGCCTGGCTGCGACGCGATGACAGGCGAACCCGGCTCTGGCGGGTGGCCGTCGCGGGCGGGACCGCCACGCCACTGCCCATACCCGACATGGATGTCCGGCGCTTCGCCTGGACTGCGGACGGCGCAAGACTGGTCTATGAAGTCCGGCCCCGGCTCGCGGCGGCGCGGGCGGCGATCGCGGAGGAAGGACGGTCCGGCTTTCTCTACGACACGCGCTTCGCCCCACTTTTCGCGGATTCCCCGAGTCCGCCTGCCGACACGCCCAGCGACATTCGCAGCATCGCGTCCGACGGCACCGGCGATCGCGACGCGAGCGAGGCAGAGCGGGCAGCGCTGACGCCGCCGCCGATGCGGGACTCGCCTGCCGGCGCGAGCAGCGTCGCCGCAGGGCCGGGCGGGCTGCTCGCCTGGGCCGCGCCGGCCGATGCCGACGTCTATGCCGGTGCCGCGCCGCTCAGCCTGCGGCTGAACGGCGTGGTGAAGGTGTGCAGCTACGCAGCCTGCGCCGACCGCATCCGGGGAATCTGGTGGCTCGACCGGCAGGAATTGCTGTTCCTGCGCGACTGGGGGACTGACGACCTGGGCATGATGGAGCTGTTCCGCTGGAAGCCGGGCCGTCCGCCGGTCTCGATCCTGCGCACGCCCGATGCCCTGCTCCACTGCCAACGCGGCGAGGACGGCGGCCTCTGGTGCGCCCGCGAATCCTCCACGCGACCGCGCCACATCGTCCGGATCGATCCGCGCAACGGAAGTTCGACACCCGTCTTCGATCCCAATCCGCAATTTGCCGGCACCAGGCTCGGTAGCGTCCGGCGTCTTGCGCTTCGCGCCGCCGACGGTGCGCCGGCTTATGCCGATCTGGTACTCCCGCCCGGCCACCGTCCGGGGCAACGCCATCCGATGATCGTCGTCCAGTACCAGACCCGCGGCTTTCTGCGCGGCGGCGTCGGCGACGAATATCCGGTCTGGCTGTACGCGGCGCGCGGCTACGCCGTGCTGAGCTATCAGCGGCCGGCGTCGTTCGCGGACGGCTACAAGGCAGGCAACCTCGACGCGTTCCAGAAGATCAACACCGCCAGGTTTGCGGATCGCCGGCGCGTGTTCACTGCCCTCGAGCAAGGCGTGGCTGCCGCGATCGCCTCGGGTGCCGCCGACCCCGAAAGGCTGGGCATTACCGGGCTCAGCGAAGGCGCCTCCTCTGCCTTGTGGGCGATGCTCGCAACGCCCCGTTACAAGGCGGCCGCCCTCAGCAGCTGCTGCGAGGATCCCTGGCCGGTCCTCTTTGGCGGCGGGCTCGCGCTGGCGCGTGACGTCAAGGCGTGGGGATATCCGGTGCCCGGCAAGGACCATACCGGCTTCTGGAAGACATGGTCGGTGGCGCTCAACGCGGAACGCATCGCCACGCCTTTGCTCCTCCAGATGTCCGATCAGGAATATCGCCTGTCGCTCCAGACCGTCGGCAGCCTCATGGAGGTCGGAAAGCCGGTCGAACTTTACGTCTTCCCGGACGAGTTCCACAACAAATGGCAGCCCGCCCACCGCGCCGCGGTCTATCGCCGCTCGCTCGACTGGTTCGACTTCTGGCTGCGCGACCGGGTCGATCCGGACCCGGCCAAGGCCGCGCAATATGCGCGCTGGTCCGGGATGCGGGGTCGTGCCTTACCGCCGGACTGAATTGAGCCACGCCTCCACCGCGACCAGCCGGAGCAGCCGGAGCGAGGCGTGGGGCGCTATCGGCGCCGGATCCTGCAGGACGGCCAGAATCGCCTCCCGGTCGAGCCAGCCTTCACGCGCGAGCGTGCCGTCGAGCAGCATTTCGCGGGCAGTCGTGCGATTGCGCTCGAGCAGGTCGTGCACGAAGCCGTCGAAGCCGCCCTTGGAACGGCGCGCGACGATCGCTTCGGGAAGGGCGTTCGCATAGGCCGCCCGCGCCACCGCGCGATTGGCGCCGCCGGTGCACGAAAGCCAGCTCGGCATGGCAAGGCATGCCTCCACGATCGGTTGCGATACCAATGCCGGAATGACCGGCGCATGCGTCGCCCGCTCATGATATTCGTGGTGGTCGGACAACTGGATCAGGGCGCGGACATAGGCACGGGTGCCCGGCAGCGTATCGGGTGGTGGCGGCCACCACGGATGCTCGCCTTCCGCCGCGGGCGGCTGCGCATCGGCAGAGAGGAAGCCGGTGTTTGCCGGCCAGGGCAAAGGGCGGCGCTGCAGGCGCTTGCGAAGCGCGACGAGCAGCGACTGCGACCAGGGCACGCCGCACATTTGCGCGAGATCGCCGACCGTGCGCAGGAATCCGGCCACGCCCTCGATGCGCAGCCGGTCGAGTGCGGGGGCCGCCGTGTTGAAGTACCACAATATCGTGTCGCCGCCGGCGCCGACGAGGAATGCGTCGCTGCCGAGCTGCCTCGCCAGCTGCAGGCCCTGGCGGTCATTGGCCTGTGCGAAGCTGCGCCCGCTCGGTCGCGGCAGGTAGCCCGCGGCAGAGCGATGCAGATCGACCATTGCGCTGTCGAGCGCGACGCGGTGCAAGGGAATGCCGAGATGCCCGGCGAGGATCCGGGCATAGCCGCTCTCGTCGAGGTCGGCGTCGCCGCCGCGCCAGGTTACTGCCTCGATCCCCGGCGCCACCCGCGCGGCGATGGCGGCAACGATCGAGGAATCGAGCCCGCCCGAGATCTCCACGAGCGGCCGCGCGAAGAGCCGTGCCCAGGCGCCGATGGTCAGGTCGGCCACCCGCCGCAGCCGATCGGCCGCCTCCTCGAAGGTCAGCGGAGGCGCGTGGCCTGTCGCAAAGGCATAGGGCGTCCAGAGTTGCTCCACGACGATCCCCTCCGCCTGCACCTGCAACGTCTCGCCCGGCAGCAGTTCGTACACATCGGCGATCGCCGTCCTGCGCGTCCGGAGTGAGGAATATTGCAGCTGGGCATGGATTTCGGGCCAGCAAATGCCACGCGCCTGCACGCCCGTTGCGTCGAACCAGGCGAGGTCGGAAGCAGCGAGTATGCCGCCTGCGGAGTGTCGATAATAACAGGGGAAGAGGCCCGAGGGATCGCGGACGAGCAATGTGCCCTGGGGCGTTGACAGGATCGCGAGATACGCCCCCCAATAGCGTTCGATCAGTGCTTTGCCGGACGTTGCGATCCAGCTCGCCACCGTCTCCGGCGACACGCGCCCGACGCGTTTGCCCGACCGGTCAAAAAGCGTGCCGAGGACAAGCCCGGCGTCCGTAGGCAGGTGGAGCGTGCCGCAGCGCCGACCCGTCATCACGGCAGCATTGCCGATCATCGTTTGTACGGTGACGCCGCCTTCCTCAGGCCCCGGCGGTGCGATACCGCGCGGGGCGGCACTGCCGCCGATCCGCGCGCAATAGCCGTCCGGTTTCATCGCGAAAGGATCGGCGTAAACGGCGCGACATTGTCGAGCGCGTCGTTGAGCACTTCCTCGCCGAGCTGAAGCCAGCAATGCGCCCGGAACGGCGTGCCGGTGACCCCGAACACGATCGATGCGCCGGCGCCGCGACGCCGAAGGAAATCGAGCAGCGCCAGCGAATCCGGCAGGCAGGATCCCCGGCTGGGCAGATGGCGACGAATGTCGACGAACGCGGCGGCGAGATCGCGGGTGCGTTCCGCAGAGTTGCCCGCAATTGCCACGCCAGGACGCGCCAGCGTCGCCGCAAGGCCCCTGCGACGAAGCGACCAGCGGACCCGGGCAGAGGAGAGCGCCACGTCCCACGCGGCTGCGAGGGCAGGGGATCCGGGTCGCGAGGCCAGCGCCGTGCGGGGACGCGTGATCGCCGCGGCCGAGATTGCCGAGGGCCCGTTGGCGCTGATGAGCAGCCCTGCCTGTAAAAGCCTCTCGCCGACAGGCGGGAGGGGGAGATCGTCAGGCTGGGCGATCCAGCGCTGGAAATCGTCGCTTTGCGCGAGTGACAAGGCAGAATAGCGGTCGCGGGCGAGGTCGAGGAAGATCGTCCGGCCGGACGCCACGGCGAACGAGACATCGGGTGCGAGTTGCCAACCCATCGTCGGACTGGTGCGCCGACGTCGCCGCCGGCGCACCGCTCGCTCAGTCTTCGTCCGAGATGCCGGCCGGAATGCCCTGGACGAGCAGGTCCGTCTTGAACTCGGGCGAGCCCTGGGTCTCGACGCTTGCCGCACCGAGGTCGATCAGCTCGTCGCCGTGATCGTGCGTGTTCATGATCGTCTCCTTGTCATGCCGCATGAGAGTCGCGGCAAGCAGACGATCGGCCCGTCGGGCGTCTATCCGAAGTTTATACGTCCGATATTTGCAGAATGTTTGGCGCGCTGCACCGCGTCATGCGACCGGGCGGTACAAGGCGCGGACGATCTCGGGCGCCGCCGCCAGGCGCCGGCGATGATAGCGGCCGAGCAGATTGCGCAGACGCCGCAGATCTGCATCGACGAGGTCGGCGAGTTCCTCGCCGAGGTCCGGCAGCACGAGCGCCTCGGCGCGGCGTGCGGGGTGCAGGCGATCGTTGAGCCCGGCAATGGCACGGTGGAGCTGGCGATTGGTCGATGTGCCGGCGATTGCAGTGAACAACGCTTCGGCGGTCTGCGCGACATGGGTGTCCAGCGCCGGCTCGGGCAGGAACCCGCCTCGGCTGCGCCGCATCGTCCTGAGCGCGAGCAGCAGGAGCTGGTGGCTCCAGTCGTAGAGATCGCGCAGGTCCGGCTCGCTGAGAATGGGGACATGGAAGCCGTCGCTGGTCGCGACCACCATCTCCTCACCGGCCAGCCGGTGCAGCGCATCGCGCACCGGCGTCACGCTGGCTGCCAGCTGCCCGGCATAGCCTGCGGGATCGAGCCGCGTGCCGGGCGCGATCGCGCCCGTGCGGAGCATCTGCTTCAGTCCGCCATAGACGCGATCGAATACCGGAGCGGCGTTCATCGGCCTGTTCCGTCAGGTGCCGTCGGGGCCCAGGCAGCGGCGCCATTCGGTCGCCATCGCGGCCTGGTCGGGGCGCAGCGCGTCGACAGCACCGAGTGGTCCGGGCAGCCGGTCCTGCAACAGGATCGACGGGCATTGGCCTTCATAATTGCCGAGATTGGGGCGGTGCTGCCGATAGCCGACCAGGGCTGCGAGCTCGGGCTCGAAATGACGCGCGACGGAGGGTGGATAGGCGAGCCATTGATTTTCATAAGGCTTGAGCCAGCCAAGACAGTAGCTGACGATGATGCCGCGGCGGATCGTGCCGCTCCGGTTGGCGCCCGCGCCGTGCAACGTCGAGCCAAGGAACAGCAGCGCACTGCCGGGCTCGAGCTCGGCCGCAAATCGGCCGGGCGGCTCGGCGGGATCGAGCGCCCTCGCGCCATGGCTCTCCGGGTAGAGCAAGGTCGCGCCATTCGCTTCGTGATAGGACGTGCAGGGCCACATCACGTTGACGAGATACTCCATCTCGCCCTTGGACGCCGCCCACATGTCCTGGTCGCGATGCGGATATTGACGCGGCGCGCCAGGATGGATCTCGATCCCCTGGGTGAGATTGAGCTGGATCGTGTCGCACCAGGGGCCGAGCACCCGCTCCACCGCACCGAGGATCGTCGGATGCTGGACAAGGGCCGCCGCTCGGGGCGAGCGAGTGAGCAGGCTACCGAACCGCTTGGTACGCTCTCCATAGAAGTCGCCCCTGCAGAAGGGCGTCCGGTCGAAAATGCCGCGCAGGTCCGCGTCGAGCGCAGCGATCGCGGCCGCAGGGACCAGGTCGGGCAGGATGCAGTACCCGGTCGCCAGAAGCTCGGCCGTGCAGGCAAGGACGGCGTCGTCGGCGTTCTCGATTGCTGTGGCCATCACATCCTCCTCAGGCGGCCATGCGGCGTTGGTGTTCGGCGAGCGTCGTTGCCGGGACGAGGCCGGCTGCGCGCAGCCGCTCGGGCGTGTCGGGCTCGACGATGATCTGCACGGCGCCGATCCGGTCGGCGCCGTGCCCGGCCGTACCGAGGAGCGCGCATCGCCAGCCAAAGCCGGTCACCTGCTCGAGCCACGCGCGTCCCGCCACACCGGTATAGGAGCGAATGCCGGCGTGCAGCGCATAATCGACGAGCCCCGTCACCAGCGTGTCGCGAACGCAGCGGCGCTCGGCCGCGCTGAGGCGAGGATCGAGGCAGAACCGGGTGATTTCGCGGATTTCGGGGCCCCGGGGCACGCCGGCGGCGCAAAGCTCGGGAAAGACGCTGTCGAGGATGTGCGGGCGTTCGGTGTCGAGCAACCGCGCCGAGGCGAGATGCGCCCCGTCGCCGTCCGTCAGGATCAGATATTGCGCATGTGGATCGTCGAACTGGTCGATCTCGTAGCGGCCGGCAAGCACCGGCACGTCCCACTTCAGCAGATCGACGAACACCCGCTTGCGCGCCTCGAACATGGCGCGGAACGCGTCCGTCTCGGCCACGGCATCACCGCCGCTGATCGAAAGATACATGGTCTGGCTCTCCTCAGGTAACGAGGAGGCGAGCAGACCAGATCGGTCGGGGACGCCATATCCCGCAAAAGGGGGATCAGGGGTCCAGCACCTCGTTGAACGTGATCACGCCATCGTGCAGCGCCCGCACCGCGAGCTCGGCGCGCGTCTGGATGCCGTAGCGCTCGCGCGCCTGCTTGAGGTGCTGGCGCACCGTCTCGCGGCTCAGTCCAAGGATACCCGCGATTTCCCCGTCGGTCTTGCCGCGCGCCGCCAGGATGACGCAGTCGCGCTGGCGCCTGGTGAGGCATAGCGGCTGGCCGGTTCCCCTTCCGCGCAGATGGATGGCGCGTGCCGTCTCGAACGCGCTCACGCCGATGAGCTGCGCGATCGGGAGCCAGTCCTCGGCCATTTCATCCTCTGCGCCGACCGCGAACGAGCAGGAGCCGCGCGATTCGCCGGGCACATGTGCCGGCACGGTGAAGCCGTCGCCGATGCCGTCGGCGCGTGCGCGCTGGAATATCTCCAGGTCTGCGCTGCCGAGCCGGACCATGTCGGGGACCCGCGTCCAGCTGAAGCCGCGCATCGTCTGATGCGACGCGCGATGTACCGGATCGCGACGGCCCAGCCGGTTCTTGTCGAACCAGCTGGAGAAGGAGAGGGGATAATTGTGGACGCGCAGCGCCCGACCATGCCCTTCCAGCGTGTCGTCATGGTGCAGCAGCGCGAAATAGCGGAAGCCCATGGCGCGGCTCGTCTCGACGAGTGCCGCTTCCAGATCCCGTATCGACCTGACGCTTTTTGCCTTCTGCTCGAACTCCAGTGCCAAAGAGAGCCTGTGCATATTCTAGTGCCCGGCCACGAGGGCGTCCTTCAAACCGCCTTCCCGCAAGCCGCCCCTCTATGCCCGCCGCCCCCACCTTCTCACGGGTGCGACAACGGGCGTTACGCCTGAGGATTTTCTTTTTACCTGTATTTCTCAAGTATTGGCAAACGGTGCTGCGCCGCACCATCAAGAATCGCTATCCCCTTTTTGGGGGAATGCACCCAGCGCAAGCTTGTGATGTTCTCCGCTCCTCTATGTAGGGAGCTGTCCATGCTGTCGATCTTCCTGTTCGTGCGGTGCCAACTTTCAAACGTTTCTGGCGATGGCCGCTCCTGTCCGGACGCCTGACGGCGCCGCCGGCGCGGCCTATGCGTGGATGCGCCAGCTCGATCGCACCGGCTGGGCGTGGGAATGGCTGCGCCGCGATCCCGGCTATAGCGGCGCTGCCGCCGCGGGCCGGCCCGGGGGAGGCGGACCGGTCATTCTTGCGTCGGCACGGGCGGACCCGTCACGAGGGTTGCTCTTTCGCCGAGGATCCTGCGCTCTCGGCGCTTGAAGCGCGCATCTTCTTCGAGCGCCGCACGGACCCGTATGTGCTGCCTTGCGAAGCAGTGCCGGGCGCGACCGACGAGCGCGATCTGCTCCGGACAGGCTGCTTTTCCGCCATGCTCCGGGGCGATGACCCGGCCGAGCAGGTCCTGTTCTCCGACGGGCTGCACAATCTCCGCCTCGAGGTCCAGCGCGGTACATTGCTTGCCGGCCCCGTGCAGTTGCGCTTCCGCTTCGAAGGTCTGGTCGGGATCGAGCCGTCGTTGCTGACCCTGCGGCGCCTCGTCGCCTTCCTTCGGCTCGGCCGCATGCCGCGCCAGCTCTTTCCGCGTGATCCGCGGATCGACCGCTCGATCCTCACCTTGCGCGCATGGGACGCCCACTGCGCCGGCGCCAGTCAGCGCGAGATCGCCGCGGCGCTGTTCGGCAGGGCCGATAGCGGTAGCGACTGGAACGGACCCTCCGACTATCTGCACTCCCGGGTCAAGCGACTGCTGCGCGCGGCGCGCGCCATGGCGCGTGGCGACTGGCGTCGACTGCTGCGCGACCCCCGAAGCAGGGACTGACACGGAAGGCGCCGGAGAGAGGAAGAGGCGGCGCCGGCTCCTGCGGACCGGGGAGGTGCCGGGGAGAGGTCTCGTTGCCGGTCCCGGAAACCCGTCATGGCTGCTTCTTCCCGCGAGGACCTCGGCGGAGCAGGATCTGGATGCTACCATTCTCTGATCCCACACCGTGCCGGTGTGCGAGGACGAATGTAGGACACATGTAGGAATATCCTTGGAATGTCCACAGCTGCGCAGTGAATCATGCGGTTCGCTTCGCGCTCGTCAGCCAAGGAGATCATGAAATGAGTACGCTACCCAATACCGCCGCGATGGTGGAGAGCTGCCGCATCTATGGCACGTTGAATCCCGGCGCGCTTTACGGCCGCATGAAGATGGAATCCGAAGGGAATCCGAACCGCTGGTATGCCATCAGGGCTGCGGTCGCGGGATACATTACTGCAAACGATTTGCGTGATGTGGACGGCATCTACAATAGTGAGCAACCGTTTTCCAACGTCGTGCCGGTGCCCGTGCCGAGCCCGGTTCCGGTGTTGCTGATGCCCGTTGTCACGACACCGACTGACGCTGGAGGGCTGGTATTTCCTCGCCCGGACGCGCCCATGGCCGAGCAGGAGGCGTTCTACAACGGCGCGGCGTACCAAGCCTATATCGCCGCCCGGCAGCAGGCGACCGCAGGCTACGGCTTCGACAGCATCTTCGACAACTACGTGCTCAATGCCGTGATCTCGTATGAGGCCAACAACAATCTCGCCGGGGCTATGGACTACATCCAGCAGATCGCGGCCTACCAGAACCAGCAGCTCAGCAATAATGTGGTCTTGAACCTGAGTCAGAAGGGCTACGATATCACGCCGTCCGAAGCCGCCTATCTTCTGAGCGGTGGACAGCTGACCATGGTTCAGAGTGGAACAGGCACGCTTATCAGCGTCGATCGGTTCCTCGATCCCAACGCCATCGTTGTCACGGCGGCCCGTATCAGCAACCCGCCGAACGCGATCTACAGCCCTGGTTTCCTCTCGATGCTCTCTACGGGGCTCGCCTTTACCCCGATCAGCGTGATCGGTGGTGCTACGCCGGCCCCGACCGAGCAACTCCGGGCGATGTCCGCGAGTGAAAAGGGAGCCATGAGCCGGATTTTCGGAAACTCCGTCAGTCTCGAGAAAGTTACTATCATCTTCGGAGACGGCGGGTCGCTGATCGCGAAGCGAGCCTTCGCAAACGGGAATCCGGCGATCACGCTGGGCAACACCATCTACTTCAACTCTCTCCCTCATGAGTTCACAAGTGTCGCGGACCTTGCGAATCTGGCTCATGAAATGACGCATGTCAGACAGTATCAGACGCTCGGCTGGTTCGCGGTAATCAGCGGGGTCGCCATAGATGCGGCTGCCGTGGGTCAGGTGGTGCCATACCAGTATTGGACCAGGACTCTCGGGTATCAGTATGAAATGCTCGAGGGCAAGGCGCAGATCGTTCAGGATTATGTAGCCTTCAGAGAGAGCAACGGTGCAGTGCTGCCGAACTACATCACGGCAGAGCGTCTCGAAATAATGGCGACTGGCTCCGGGGTGTACGGGAAGTAACGGTTGAAGCGTCGCTTACCTCGCCAGTAAGCGGCGCCGATGCCGCTGGATTTCCAAATCGATAATACGCTAATGTGCCGGTGACCGGAGAGGGAGCAGGGCATGCGATTAGGCTTAACCATCGGCATCATTGCTTTGACGTTGGGCGGATGCTCCCCGGCTGCACATATCGCTGTGACGGTGCGATCCGCCTCCGACGTTTCCTTCAAGGTGTCGACCGAGAAGGACGATCCGGGCTGCATCGATCACCTCGTCGTCCGCGATTCAGGCGGCGTCACCAAATGGGAGATCACGCGGCAAGCGGGGGACGCGGGATGCCTGCAGGAAGTCGCTTTCCCGAAGGTGCCACCGGGCTTTACCGCTCAACAAAATGCGACCGCGCTTGCCAAAGGAAGCTTCGAAGTTGAGGCAAAAAGCGGCGTTTACCGAGGCGTCGCCAAGTTCACGATCAATTAGGCACGGGTCTTGAGGTCATCTTCTGCTCGGGGGATAGATCGGCGGCGGCATGGCGCTGGCGCGCCCGTCTGGAAGCGCGCTGACGTGCCGGCCGCTGTTGAAGCGCTCACCAACTGCAGCCGAGGGAACCCAAGGATCAATTGACAGCGCGCCCGGCCCAAACGACGCGGCCGATCACGACAATCGTTTCAGGCGGCACGTCCGTCCATGTCGGGTAAGCTGGGTTGTCGCTCGCTACTGTAAGGCTGCCGGAGGCAGGGCTGACCCCCAACCGCTTGACGATCAGGTCATCGTCCCGACGAAGCACATACACGC
>Ga0247823_10003044_pt1 | contig 13698 bp, 8 predicted proteins | sample 13C_PalmiticAcid_2_FD_192426 | JGI IMG/M metagenome (GOLD analysis project Ga0247823, IMG submission 192426) | Soil microbial communities from agricultural site in Penn Yan, New York, United States - 13C_PalmiticAcid_Day30 | ecosystem: Environmental > Terrestrial > Soil > Agricultural land...
TCGCTGCCCGGAGCCCCGGCCGCTATCGACGGTTTGGGCCTGTCGCCGCACCCGCATCCCCATCGGGCATCTCCCTCACTCCACCTCACCACCCCACGCAGCAGGCGCCTCACCCGCCTCGCCACCAGCCCCGTCGCCGTTGCGTGTGGCGTCCAGCCGGCTGGCAAACTTGGCGGCCATGCTCCGCTCCAGCTTCCGGATCTGCCGGTCGAGTCGGCGGGTGTCTCGCTCCAGCAACGCGACAGACTGCTCGGACGCGTCGAGGCGCTGGGTCTGCTGGTGGGCGAACCGCTCAAGGACGGTGCCCGTCCAGCGGTCGACGGGGCGGCCCGTGATCCAGAGGTCGATGTTGCGCTGGCGGCCCGCGTGCAGAACGTGGAGGAGCTCGCGCCGCAAGGCCTCGTTTTGTTGCCTGATTGTTGCGATGACGCGGACCAGGTCGGCTCGGAGGGCGCGGCAGGTGGTCAGGAGGCGGTTGTGGGTTTCCAGGGCGTGTGCTACGACCTCGGCTGTCGAGGGGTCGTTGTGGTCAACCTGGTCGAACTTGCGTTTTTTGGTGGTTTGGCTCAGGTTGTTCGCCATGTCGTTGACTTGAGGCTGGGGTGGTACCGTGGTTTGCGAGGTTTGGTGTCTTGGTTGATGTTGCTGCGTTTGCTTTTGGAGTCTAGTCAACGGTAGCCAGGCGAGGTTAGCAAAATAATTCATGATGATGATAAACTCGACATTTCTTACCTTCCGATTGTGTCCTCAGGGCCGCTCTGTTGAGATAATTGTTCTGCCAGTCAATTTCGAGCTCTGGCCCGTTGATTGTAGGTCAGTGGACTGTGATGAGAAAGAAAATAGTTAGAGGGAGTAGAAAAGAAATATTCATCATACCCAAGACTGGAAGTTGGAAGGCGAGGTAAAAGGCAATCGGATTTTTGAGGGAGAGAAAGAGCAAAATCCGCTGCTCGATTTATCAATTTATCAAGAGAGTTATTAATTGCTTCGAGATTGTAAGCTGAATGGGCCAGTGACTTCCATTTTCATGACACCCAGTTGCCAACGGAAATGTTTGGTTCCTGAGTCACTGCATACACCACATGTGCAGCCATGTGGTTTTGGCATGAGACACTGCGGAACTCAGGGACGGACTGTTGTTAGACGCCGGTTTGAATGACGTCTCTCCCTAAGTCTCCCACTAAAAACTTTATAGTCGTCCCTGACCTCATGCTGACAAGATCTTGAGATTCATTATGGGTTGCGATAGTATCAAATGAAATGCGAGAATTTGCTGCATGGATTCAACGCAGACTCCCTTACCTACCTTAGCTAGGTAACCTTAACGATTGTGATTCTCGACAATTTAAAAACATCTTTCCCCCCATGCTATTGCTGAGCTCAGCCTGGCTCTCACACTTTCATTACCGATGTTTTGCCTCTTTTTTCCAGAAGTCCAAGTTTTACCCACAAGTCACGGTTTCCTCCTACCGTTCGTTGCGTGGGTTTTTGAGCACCCAAACGGGGGCGTCACTAATGCACATGGATCCTTTGGAGTGTTGTCGACATCGGGTTCCTGAGACCCTCGCGCGCGCCCGTTGTTGAAGCGCCACTCCATGGTTCCTACAGTATCCTATCCCCAATCGAACTCATAGATCGAGGAGCAGGTGGGACTCTCATCTCTGGCGGCCAGGAATAATCGAAGGCAAGAAGAAGGGATAAAACTCTTCAAAACTGTCTTCCACGCGGATCCCATCATCATAGCATGGCGGGGTCATGTCGTCGGTAAAGTATGGGCGCGGGCCCTGGTCGACGAGTGCGAGGACGCAGGCACGGGCTGCCAGTGGTACTCGACATTGGCGAAATATCGTATCATGTCATCTGCCTTTAAATCAGCCGAGGCCACGGGCAAAACGCTTAGTTGCGTTTTGGATATCTCGTCGTTCTGCGCGAGGGTATGGTGGTGTAAGAGTTGGAAGTGTGATGGAGTGTAAGTGAGCACCGTCAGTGTGGGGTCCGGCTGACGGCTTAGGTCGTCGTGGAGCGCAGAAAGAATGTGCTTGGTACCTTACCTTGTGTGGCTCGTGCACATACCCCTGCGCCAACAAGCCCCAGATCCAACCTTGGGATGCGATCTCTAAGTAGGCAGTGTACATTGTACTGACAGGCTTTGAGACCAGATCAGTGGTCGGTGCATGTCGTTGTAGACTTCTTTCGCATTGCCGAATTTCTATAAGGTGCTAGGCCAACCTTTCACAAGTACCTAAGGCTACCTCGGGCGAACGACTCGTTATTCGTCACAACCAACTACTTCTAAACGGGTCTAGGCCGGTGAGGGCTAGTAAACACCTAACTGGCAACCCACCACTCTCCACTGTATCCGCACTTATAGCCTCGTGCGACAGAGAGCAGGCACCACTTCAGCCGCCGAAGATCAGATGGTGAATCTTCGTCCTTTGGAGAATCAGCCAACCCTATTAACCCACGAGAAGTGGCTCACCCGGCTCACTACATCGGCCAGAGCCTGGCCGGAGCCAAGCCCGCCACAGTGAACTACCTGGTACTATCACGGGAATAACCGACCTGGGCCGACCGGCGGGAATAGAACTCCGGGGATAGTCTCAACGCGGAGGGGCCGGCTTCCCATTGTACCAATGAGAAAGATGCCGTTCCTGGCGCTAATCTTGATTTCTTGTCATAGCCGCCATGTTCAACGACCAACACCACGCTAGGCAGTGATGCATTGGAAATTCCCTGTTCTCCTCCAATTCTTGGTTGCGGGGAGTGATGATCGAACTCTCTCACGTTCGGAATGGCGAGCGGCTGCTCGGCGTCGGGAATGGAGAGCGGCTGCTGTGAATCAACAAAGACCATGACGCTGACAGAAGGGGAGGGAAGGGATGCAGTGGCAGGGTGTGGAGGATGAAGGTCACGTCGGGATACAAAATGGTCTCGCCCGTCTACCCCAGATTACCCCGGATTACCCCAGATTTGAGGGACCAGTCAGAGGCATCCGATCAACATCAGGCAACCCGAAGGCATCATGAAGGCCTCTATCCTCTCTGCGGCCGCAGTCCTCAGCGGCCATGTCGTCGCCAAGCAGGCACCATCTGCTCCCAGCCTCGCCTCCCGCCTGCAAAACATCTCGGCCAGCATCTTCCCCGACCTCAAGGCCATCTCCCTCGACATCTGGAACCACCCGGAGCTCGGCGGCAACGAACACCACGCCCACGACCTCGTCGTCGACTACTTCAGCAACCAGCGCAAGGGGGAATGGAAGGTCACCCCGCACGCGCACGGCATGGCGACGTCGTGGCGCCTCGAGTTCGAGCACCGCCCCAAGGGCAAGGGGTATTCGTGCGGGAAGCCGCTGCCCGCCGTCGGGTTCATGGCCGAGTACGACGCCCTCCCCGAGGTGGGGCACGCGTGCGGCCACAACCAAATCACCCTCGTCGGCACGGCCGCCGCGAGCATGGTGCGGCGCGCGCTGATCGAGCTCGACCTGCCCGGGCGCGTCGTCGTCGTCGGGACCCCTGACGAGGAGGGCACCGGTGGCAAGTTGAACCTGGTGCAGGCTGGTGCGTTTGATGGCATTGACGTTTGGATGATGGCTCATCCTAGTCCTACGGACATGATCTCGCCGTTCAAGTCCGTCACCGACCTCAAGGCCGAGTTCCGGCGGGATACGCACAACGAGGTGGTGCGAGAGACATACAATGCGATGATGGCGGTCAAGGACCTGGTTGCCAAGGGCCTGCCCGGGACGGCATCGACGGCCTCGGCTGTCGTGAACGTGGGCGTGTTTGCTGCAAACGTCGCGCAAGGGCACATTGCCCTGGGCATCAACGGCACAACCCTAGAAAAGGTGCAGCAGACCGTCGCGTCGATCCTGGACGATACCTACCACGGAGTTAGCTTCACTGCGGCCCCCGACGCTGCTGTTCCCGGCGGAGTCAACCTTACCGTTTTGGGCCCCGGCGGCCACGGCTCCGAAAGCGACAACAACCCGCTGACGCTCACGATTGAGACATTCCGCGCCCTGAACGCAGGTCCGCAGGGGGAGAAGCTCTCGTTCTACCTCCCAGGTAACACCACCCATTCAGGCCTCGACGTCAGCTTCGACGTCCGCACCCGGTACACGGTCGAACTCTCCTCAGTCGTGGACGTCATCAAGGCGGCCGTGGGGTCCGTGAGCAAGGCGAAAATCCTCACCGGCGGCCACGAGGGTCCCCTCTACGAATCCACAACCTCGCACGACCACACCCCGTCCGTCGAGGTCACGCCCTTCATCCCGGACGCGTTCCTCGAGATCGCCAAGCAGGCCGAGCTGTACGGCCCGAACAACGGCTGGTTCACCTCCAACAAGGCGCCGGCGTCGACCGACGCGTCGTTTGTGCAGGGCGCCGTGGTCGACCCCAAGACGTACGCGCTGCTCAGCGCCGACCGGGCCGTGTTCCACCCGAGCTACAACATCTGCCCGCCCGAGATGGCGTCGTGCCCGTACAACCACGAGCCGGCGTTCCGGGAGCTGGCGGGCGGCGAGTTTGGGCTGGGCCAGGCCGAGATCGTGTCGCGGGCGTTGGCGGAGCTGGCGGTGAAGCTGCTGTCGGACAAGAAGGCGATGAAAGACGCGACGGCTATTGTGGGTAAGAAGAAGCATGACTGAGTTGGAGTTGATGTCTCGCTTCACGTTTGTTTTTCTCGGGAGGGGTTGGCACTTGGCAGTGTCGGGAAGGGGAGGGGGAGAGACGAGCGAATTCCCCGTCTATGAGCCCAATGAGTGTTGTTTATGGAGGGATACTCTTCAAATAGTTGCGCGGTTTGAATCTGCTATTGTTTGCCTAGTAACATGACAGGCGAATCCCCTTGCTCGCTCTGCTTTGCTTTCTCTCTCTGCCTTGATGATTTGATCATGTTGTCTGGCGGGCGCCAGAAGCAGTTTAAGCGTTGGAGATGGGAGGATGAGGCAGGATGTTGCAATCGACAGCGGTTCGGCCATTCAGCGACGAACTGGTTGGTTGCTTGGTTGACTTCGTGGTTGGATGCGAAAAAGAGAGGCAAAAGGACCTGGAGGTGACAGCCATTCGCCAAGGTTCAGCTGTCGGGGGCTCCACTTTTCCTAGGCAGGCGAGGCAGCCCCACCAACTTTCTCCCATTCCACACACAGACCAGACCAGACCAGACCACAGACCACAAACCACCACAGACCAGAATATCACCAGTTCTCCCAGCATTTCCCACATCAGCTGAGATACCTTTTGCTGGGAACTCCCGAATCACTCCCGAATCCAACTGCGCTGTGCGCTGATAGTGCCCCAGGAACGCCGGACATGGCAGTTCGAAGAAATCTCCATCTAACGCTACCACCACTCAGGTTCCGCTCTTCTGAAGATATCCTTGGGCAACACATCATTTAAGAACCAGGCTTTGACAGCGATACACATTGATACACATTGGTATCAGACTTTCTTCCAAACACAAAGCAACTCAATCTCGGCGACATGGATTACCTATCAGGCTGTCAATCGAAAGATGAAGGGTTCTTGCCAAGCAACCTTACCGCTGCGGCGGCGCCGCCGGCCCCATTCGCGGCTGTCGTGCTGCCAACGTAGTCCGCCTGATTCGTCACTGGAGCAAGCCCAACCTTGCCTTGCGGCTCAGAGGATTGTCTTCGCGCACCGGGCTTGCCTTAGCCTCAGCACGCTGCGGCCGTGATAGGTTTCAGGTGGGGAGCGCGGCCCCTCGATGAGGCTCTCCGCGGCAGGAACCCGGGACGAAAGCCAATCGTGGTCGAGCTGTCGGGAAAGTTTGGGGGATGGTGGTCTGAATCCATGATATTGGCGAGAATAAGGCTCCTGGAGTTGGGGTCCGTTCCTCGCGACACTCTTGTCTCGAACAAAAGATGGATGCCCTCGCCTTCAAAGTCGGTTGCCACGGCCGCATTTTTCCTTCAGGTCGCATACTTCGCCCCTCCCTAAGCACCAAATCACCCAGCCGCCATTAGATCACTCGAATACCCCGAACATTTGGTCTGTTGATCAGAGCCATGGCAAATCTGCGCGGGCCCGAGCCTGGGCCGACGCCCGGCGAGAATCCCAAGCGAAGAGGCCCCGTTTCTCGCATCTTTCTTCACAACACTGGCTTCTGGGTCTTTGTCCTCTCGTATCCCCTCCTCGCTTCTGTCCTGTACTTCGTGGTCCAAGGCAGACCAGTGCGCGTCGGTACTCGCTCGGCGCTGACGCCGGCTCTCCCCCTGTACCAGACCGAAGTGTCGGCGCTGATCTCTCTTCTGGAGGTCGCCATTGCCTTCGTCTACATGCCATGGTGTGCTGTCGCGTCGTGGCGGATAATCTATCTGCTCCTGGCGACCCGCGGCACCCGGCTCCCCGAGCTCAGTCGCATCGCGGGCGGCGGTCTCCCATGGCTGCGCAGCTTTCGCGGCGAGTACAGAGGCCTGTCATACCTCCTCGTCCTTACGACGGCCGCCTCGTTTCTCTCTCAGCACCTCCCGAAGCCGCTGCTTGCCGCGTCCATCGCCTGGACCCCCATCACCCTGCAGAGTCAGACCGAGAGCTCCGTCTCGCTTCCGGTGGCGGGCGAGTCGACCCAGTGGGACAAGTTCAATGTTTTCGAGGAAGAGAGGCGGAACCTGGTCCTGAAGAGCGCGGGCATGGCTTTCCTGGGCTCGCCGTCGTCGTCCAACAGCACAGCGGCCGCGACCCCGCGGAGGTTCTTCTCGCCCACCGAGAGTATCCCGGTCAACTCAACCCTCCACGGACTTCCCGTCCCGTTCCTGATGGTGGACAAGCTGGAGTGGGTGTTGAACCCCGCGGCGACGCTCAACCCTACCACGCTCCTGTCTGCCATTACCGAGGATGGCATGGGGGTGCTCAACATCAGCAGCCCCGCCGGCGTCATGACCAGGACAGTCATCGGGAACACAGCCATCCTCAAGACCACCCCCTGGACACCGGCCCCCATCAAGTTTGCGTCCAAGCCGCTGAACCGCTACGCCTTCCCATCCCCAGCCCCATTCCGCCAGGAGAGATACGTGGCCGTCTTGGTGGAGCGCGTAGAGGACCTGAAGGATGACAAGTGTCCGAAAACGTCGCGCTACTTTGGAAAGCTCCCACCCCTCGACCTGTACCCGATGCAGTGGTTCCTGAATGGTGATCTGTATGCCCTCAACTGCTACGCCATCGCAAAGGCCACCATCCGCGCCGGTTCCTTCCGCTGCACCAACTGCACCGCCGTCTCGCGTCGCGCCGCCGAGACCATTCTCCTCCCAGATTCCCCCGAACTCGCCCAGGACACGTCCGACGCCCTCATCCTCCCCATCCTGGACGTCCTCCCCGAGGTGATGCTCAACATCGCCATCATCAACGGCACGGGCGCCCAGTTCTGGAACAACCTCGACGGGTACACCCGCGGCATGATGATGGCCGCCTACCAGGCCGCGTGGAACGCCATGACGGATACCTTCCAGGGACCCGACCCGGCAACGGCCCAGGTCTTCCCCCCGGAGTACCTGATCACGCTCCTGATCGACATGCGCTGGTTCCTGCCCTGGCTCGTTGTGACGTTCACCGGCATCCTCTGCGGCTCCGTCTTCGTCGTGGTCTCGGTCGCGTACAAGGGCGAGGTGGTCTCGGCGGTGCGCGACCCGGCGTTTGCGGCGATTCTGCTTGATCTTAGGAAGGTGTATGGGCGTTTGCGGGGGCTTAATAGGAGCGGCAAGCCCGGGAAGCAGGAGAAAAAGATTACTTTTGCGTTCTCGGGGGACGGTGTTGGCGGAGGGAGGCTATCCGATACTCGGAGGGTGGTTGTAAAGGGTGGGACGCTGGTCGACGTGGAGGAGCCGGTGTTGGACGACAGTGGGGCCGACGACGCAATGCTGATGGGCAACCTGGGTCCCAGCTTGGAGAGGGACGACTGAATGGTGTTTCTTGGAGAGGATACAAGTGTCATGGGCTGGGCCTTCACCCGAGCTGGGTAACCTGGAAGCCTGAGTTGTATCCACACTTAGGCCTGGCCCGCACCCAGTCAGGACCAGCTTGAAGTCCTAAGCTCTCCTAAAAGGGTCCCAGAGGTGATGTCTTCTTAGGTATATAGATTCGGTAGAGCTAAAGAGTGTACAATAAGATGTATAAGTGATCTAGCCTGAACAGTCCACAACTAACTTGGACTCCTTGCGGAACCAGTATCGATTCAATCTTGAAAAAGCCGAGGGGTACCCATTCTGGATTGAGGAACGGAAAACGCATAAACGTCTACTAGTAGGGATTCTGTGTGGATCCTGCAAGGCGACGAGGACGTGGTGGTGCCCAAGAAGGCGGCGGACAAGCTGGTGGAGCTGGCTGGGCGGAGGGATCCGGACTGGGTAATCAAAGACACGGTGCGCAGCCGTGGGGGTACGGGTTGGATGCAGGGAGGACTGTGCAACGGCAGAGGAGCGGATGCAGGAGGGGTGCATTTCTTTACCCGGTATTGGCTCGCATAAATACCTAGGTACGACTCTGTAGACGGTATCTGGCCACGGAAAAGGGAATAGTTATTCATTAAGCAGGATTAACGTAATGATCTATATTAACTGTCATGCCAACGGCCCCCAAGGACTGGACCTTGGGGGATCAGCGCCGGTACGCGCCCTCCTCCCGCTGGTGCCGGCCCGTCTCCCACAACAATCCAACCCATTCACACAACCGCGCGCACAATGTCTTTCAACGCCCTCCCACTGGAAATCAAGCAAGCCATCTGGCAACTCGCGCTCCACGCTGCGGTCGACGAGCCCGAAGTGTGCATCGCTTGGCCGATCAAGACGGGCGGCTACGACCCCATCTCCACGCCCCTGCTCGTCGACACAGCCTTCCCCGTGCTCATGCACGTCTGCGGCCAGTGGCGGGAGTTCGTCCTCTCCTCCTGCCAGCGGCCCTCGTCGCCCGTCAGGTTCCGGTTCTCGCAGCTGGCCAACTGCCGGGTCCCGTACCGCCCCTTCCGGCCCTCCACCGACGTCGTGTACGCGAGCGCCATGAACTACGAACAGGCCATCAAGTGCCCCCACCCGGATTTGGAACCGGGCGTCACCTGGGCCGCGCTGGCCGCGATGCGCTATCTCGCCGTGGATTGGCCCCTGTGGATGGACCCCGCGCGTTTCCTGACCGAGCTGGTGTGGAGGGCCTCTCCCAACCTGGAAAAGGTATCGGTCGTGTTCCCGTCCTCGCGCCGGGCCATATGGAGCTGCTTCAAGGCTCCGGCAAGACGGTGCAAGTTGCGGCGGGTGGAAGGGGCGGATACGCTTCTGGGGCCGAGGGAATGGAATCAGGATCAGGTGGTGTCGCTGCAGTGGCAGATTGACGATGGAATCGAGGAGCTTGACGATCAGGCTCCGTTTCAGTGGCAGGCTGAGCTGGATAAGCACGAGCTTGAGATGGGCGAGCTTGGCGGGGAATGGTTCGTGGGCTCCGCATGGGATAAGAAGGAAGAAAAGTTCTGTCTTGAGTACGAACCTGCCGCGTTTGTGCAGTATCAGAGGTCGGAGGATGGTGGCGAGACCTGGGTTGAAGCATGTGAGGACAGACTGGTCAGGTGGGAAGAATGTTGGGGACTCCCGGATACACTCAGTCCGAGTCCCGAGCAGCTGGCCATCAATCCGGAGGAGGTCAGACGCAACGACGAGGATGGTTACCGATTTTGACTGCCTCGGTAGAAAGCTATCTTTTATAGGTACATCAAAGCCGATCCCAATCAGACCAAATCCCCAAGCACAACAGTTGGACACAGCTAAATCAAACCGATGCAGGCATAGACTCCGAGCTGCAAGTATTGGCAGTTGGAACCCACAGAAGGATTCCACGCGTAAAACTGTGCCAGTGTAATCCTGGCATTGTCAATGATGTCCCGGCAGGTGTCGCCAGAGACGACCAGGTGGAACGTCTTGCAGTTTCCCACCATTCCTGGCTGCGTGGGCGTGGGCGTAGCGACCCCGTTGCCGCGGGTCGTCGTGGTGGTCGTCAGGGTGGTGCTCGTGGGAGCCGTGTAGCCTATCACGCCCACACAGACGTACACATTCGCCCAGAGTCCCGAGCAATCCGACTTGACCTGGGGATTCCAGGTGTTAAAGTTGCCGAGGCCGATACCGTACTGGTCGGCAATCTGCCGGCAGACCTGCCCGGACTCGACCTTGTGGAACTTATTGCAGTTGGAAACCATGCCCGGCTGGGTCGGCTGGGGCGTGGCAATGCCGTTCCCTGTGGTAGTTGCGGTAGCTGTTGTTGTGCTCGTTGCTGTCTGGCCGATCAGACCGACGCAGACGTAAACATCGGCCCAAAGACCGGAACAGTCGCCCTTCAGGGCCGGGTTCCAGGCGTAAAAGTCCGACAGGGAGATGCCGTGGGCAGTGGCCACGTCTCGGCACCCGTCATTCTCCTTGACATAGTAAAACTTGGCACAGTTCGTGGCCATGCCCCCTTGGATCGGGGAAGGCGTGGACACGCCATTCGTTGGTGTCGTCGCGGTCGAGGTAGTGGTAGCTGTCGGCCCGCCGATAATCCCCACGCACACGTAGACGCTGGCCCAGAGCCCGGAACAGTCGCTTTTCGCGGCGGGATTCCAAGCATAAAAGTCCGACAAGGAAATCCCCTGCGCATCGGCAATGTCGCGGCAGCCTTCGTCGGCCTTGACAAAGTAGAACTTGTTGCAGTTGGTCACCATCCCGGTCTGGATCGGCTGGGGCGTGGAGATGCCGTTGCCCGGAGTGCCGGTGGGCGTTGTTGTGGTGGTGGTCTCGACTGGGACGCCAAAGTTGCGCTCGACACAGTACGAGTTGCCCACGACCAGCGTGCACGAGGTGCCCACTACCGGGTTCTACATCGTTGTGTCAGTCTTGGAGTTGGGCATCTCACTGGGGCTTGGTTGCCCATGACGATGTTCAACTCACATAGGCGGAAAAGTCGGCGACACTTATAGCCCTGGCATTTGCAATGGAAAGGCATGTATCTCCGGAGGCCACCACAACCCACCAGCTGCAGTCAGAGACAGTGCTTGGGTCAGCGGTAGTAGGGGGCGGTTGAAGATAGGCCGAGCAGAGCGGCAAAGCTGCAACCAGCAAGGCAAGAGCACTGGTGACCTTGATCATCTTGCCGTTGGTAATTGGACGGGACTGACAGAGAGATCGGGGGTTGTTCAAAGATTGCGAAGTGCCCTATGCCTGCGCTAGGAACATGAACTGACATCTGATTCTTGTGAACTTATACACACGGCTCTGGTGTTTTCCTTGGTTCCCGCCCCCAGGCAGCCCCCGTTGCTCCACGACATGGTCACTCCCCCATGCCTCCCCAACATGCTCCCCCATGACCTGCTCCGCCCAAGAATGCCACCGCGCAATCTCTTGGCAGGTGTGATATACCCGCCCCTATTGCATCCCAATTCCGGGCTTACCGGAAGATCGAGCTGCGCGGGTCGTTGGCACCAGGGGCAGTTGGGGGCCAAAATCCCCAAGCCGCGTCAACAGACGTCAGATTTCAAGTTACGACTCTGCTGGAGCGTCCAGCCCGACTCCTCGCCACCACCTTTCTTACTCCGAGTCACCAGAGCACCATACCTCCTACAGCGCCATGTTTGTCCCTCTCCTGCCTTTTGGCGTACTGGTCTTGTTGCTATGTGTGGGCTCGCTTTGTGATAACCGCCCGGGACCCGAGTTTGCTGGAAAGCTCTCTGGTATCGATGTCCATCCTGTTGTTGCCGCTCCGAGCGTCAAGAATGGCCCTCATCGGGGACATAACTGGACGGCCTCAATGCCCGGTCCGCAGCACATGCTCTCCAAGCGGGCACCCGACCCCTTGCCGCGACGCTATGGCCCGGTATGGCCGCAAGGGAACAACTGCGTCTTCTGCCCGGAGGAAGAACTGCTGAAACAAGATGCTTTGACACTCTCCCGCCAGCTCACCGCAAACAAGCTGAAGACGTACATGCGCGGGACACCAGCCGACCTGCACAACAAGTGCGTTTTTTACACCAAAAACGAGGACAGAAACACCGCCTTGGCAAATCCGGCCACGGAGTGGGCTTGTCAACACAACAAGTACACTGCCTGGGTAAGCTGCCTAACCTTCCAGGTTCCTTTCATTTCTATTGCTGCTCCAAAGGTTGCTGATCCCTCACTTGGCTCGCACCGACAGCACTTGTGGCCCAATAAACGCATGGCGCAGCAGAACCCCAAAGTTCTTGACTTCTACGGCGCCTACGAAAAAGGCAACGTACGTATCAAACTTTGAACCCTTTATGCTCCCTCACAAACCAGACAGAAGTGGCTGACTGCTGCAGTGGCTCTACAAACTCGTCGAGCTGAAACGGACTAGACCGCCACGAAACAACGGCCCTTCCTATGCCGTGAAATACTTCCAGGCCATGTCGCAGGCCATGGCCGAGAGCTGCAGCGGCGAGGTTGTCATCTTTACGGAGCGTCCCGGAACCATGAAGGAGAACTACTCAACCATCGCCCCGGGCAGAAAGGACTGCAGGAACATTTGGGGCGACCGCGAGCGCCCGGCCCTGCTGACGCTCAAGAACCGCCGCATCGTGACGGATCTCTACGTGATCGATGCCCGGGGGTACTTTGGGCCGCAGTCGGGCACTCCCACGGTTTATGATTACAACATCCGCACTGACCGCATCACGGGAGTGTCTAACAGGGTGTTTGTGCCGGGCATGAGGAGGCTGATGCCGCGGGAGCTGCTGAGCAATGACACGGCCCGGGCCGAGTGGGAGGCAGTACACCGGCTGGAGAAGAGAAGTTGCGACAGGGACAGTGGCGTGGGGTCGGAGATTCTGGGTTACGATTATTTTGCTGGATGGTACGATCAGTACCCGGGCGAGTAGCACATGGCCATAGAGTCGTCTTCCCCTTCTCAGTGTTGTATCTGAATCCGAACCGCTCCTGCTCTCTGTGCCCCGTTTGTTCCATACCTTGACCATGGGTAGAGTGAGGCGTGAGATGTGGAACTGTACGCCCGAGCTTCACTGGTAGCCTGTGAATCTGTCAAGACACGCCGTGACACCTGAGCTACCTAGCCACCTACGCACGCACGCAGCGTGGAATCAACCATATCACATTCCTGCAGGAACAGTTCTCCCCGACCATACAATTACAGATTGGGTAGGCCGAGCACGGGGTCTCTCAACACGAGCAGAGATTGATCAACGCCCATGTCCATAGCCCTCGTTCAGGCAAAGGCAGCCCCTTGTTATCCCAGTCTTGGCATCCCTGTCACCGTCCACCACAGCCTGAATCCTGCGTGTTAGCTCGAACCAAGTTACAACTCGGTCAGAAAACCAACGAGCCGCGTTCATGACCGCCTATATGCCTCGCCGCAGACATGCCTCGCCGCAACTGCCCTACGAGTAGTATTCGGTCCGACCGGCAGACGGAAGCCCCGGAAACACCCCGGATGCGTCACGCACGCGGAGGGAGGCTCAATATTGTTGTGATCAAATTGTGATCAAGTGATCAGGATGCAGGTTTCTTACAAATCGCGGCAGGTGGCAGTCTTCCAACATGCCGGGTGTCTGTTGTTACATTGACGCTCCTCATCACCTGTTCATGGATAGCACATGGATTGCGACTTGGATTTCCCATCCAGACATGTACCTATTCAGGGAACTCGCATACCTTACCTATATCACACCGATCAGGAACCTGCCATGAGCTCAGCCCCCAAAACC
>Ga0247823_10003046_pt1 | contig 13690 bp, 8 predicted proteins | sample 13C_PalmiticAcid_2_FD_192426 | JGI IMG/M metagenome (GOLD analysis project Ga0247823, IMG submission 192426) | Soil microbial communities from agricultural site in Penn Yan, New York, United States - 13C_PalmiticAcid_Day30 | ecosystem: Environmental > Terrestrial > Soil > Agricultural land...
GATTTGGGCGGCAGCGTCACGTCGGCGGGCGGGGAGGGGAGGGCGCCCGCCGACGTGACGCTGCCGCCCAAATCGGTCGACGTCCCGGTCTCGCATGAAGCGCGCTCGCGCTATTATGCCGCTGTCGCGCGTATGGACAAGGAACTGGGCGAGACGCTCGCCGTAGTCGACGCGACGCTCGGCAAGAACAGTTTTGTGCTGTTCTCCGCCGACCACGGCGCGCAATGGCCGTTCGGCAAATGGAATCTCTACGACACCGGAACCCGCGTGCCGATGGTGGTGCGCTGGGCGGGCAAGGTCGCGCCGGGCAGCAAGACCTCGGCGATGGTGAGTTGGGTGGATATCCTGCCCACCCTGGTCGAGGTCGGTGGCGGCGATGCCCCGCGCGAGATCGACGGCCGTTCCTTCGCCGGAGCATTCGGCGCGCCGGCGTCATTCAAGGGGCGTTCGGAGGTCTATACGACGCACAACAGTGATCTGAAGATGAACGTCTATCCGATGCGCAGCGTGCGCACCGCGAAATGGAAGTACATCGCCAACCTTCATCCCGACTATGTCTTCACGACGCATGTCGATCTGGCGCCGGCCAAGGGCGATGGCGGCTATTTCCCTGCATGGCGGCGCGCGGCGCAGACCGATCCCAAGGCACGGCGGATCGTCGACCAATATTATCGCCGGCCGGCCGAGGAACTCTACGATCTCGAGGCAGATCCCGACGAGACCCGCAACCTTGCCGCCGACTCCAAATACCGTGCGGTGCTGGGCGAGCTCCGGTTGAAGCTCGCGGGCTGGCGGACCGCGCAGAATGACGACCGTCCGCACAAGCATGAGCCGCATCGCAGCGAAGGGCCGATCGACGGCCTGCCGAAGTAGCGCGTCTCTCCGCGTAACGAAAAAGCCCGCGATCCCCTGAGGGCCGCGGGCTTTTTCATCTCCGGGTCCGGCCGGCCTCAAGAAGAACGCCGCGCCGGGGGAAACCCCGGCGCGGCGCAGGTCAGGGGGCTGATCGGTTGGTGATCACAGCCGGAAGCGTACCCCGAGGCGATAGACGCTCTCGAGGAAGCGCGTCTGCCAAGGATAGATCTGCCCCTGCGCGTTGAACTGGCGCGAATTGGTCGCGGCGGTGCCAAGCAGGTTGGCGATGCTGAACGAGATGGTGATGTTCTCGGTCGGGTTGAGCGTGCCGTTGACGTCGAGCGTGCCGCGCCCGTCCTCGATCACCGGCAGCGCCGGGCCGAGCAATATCGCGTTCGTGACCGGGTCGCGCAACGCCGGATCGCTCACCCGGCCATAGCTGACGACATACTCCGAGCGGTAATTGTACGAGACGCGGGTGGAGAACCACTTGTTCTCGTAGAAGACCGAAGCGTTGGCGAGATGGCTGGAAACCCCGGCGATCCGCTGCCTCCCCGGCAGGCTGGTCGCGAGATCCTGCGGCAGCTCGGATGCGTGATCGATATAGGTGTAGTTGGCGAGCACACCGAAATCGCGCGTCCAGTCGGGAAGCCACGGTGCGCGCAGGAAGGTGCGGAACCCGGCCTCGATGCCGCGCAGCTGCCCCTCCCCGCCGTTGAGCGGACGCGTGATGCGCAGCGTGCCGTACTGCGCGTCGGGCACATCCGAGGTGAAGTTGGAGATGAAGCCGGTGACGTCGCGGTGGAAGGCACCGACCGTGATCGATCCGCTGCGGCTGAAATACCATTCGAGCGACGCATCGTAGTTCTGCGACTGGATCGGCTTCAGATCGGGGTTGCCGCCCGATGCGGTGCGTACGCAATCCGGCGAGGTCGGATCGGTGTTGCACACGGTCGAAGGCGCGCCGATGGTGAGCGAGGGGTTGAGCGCGCCGAAGCCGGGGCGGGTACGCGTCTCGGTATAGGCGAGACGCATCTGCAACTGCGGCGTCAGGCGCAGGCGCGCGCTGACATTGGGCAGATAGTCCTCATAGCTGTTCTCGCGCGTGACCGGGGTGACGGTGGTGACCCCGCCGGTGGTGACGCGCATCAGGCCGTTGACGACATTCTCGGTCCGGATCGCGCGAATGCCGATCAGGCCATCGACCGGCACGCCGCCGAGGTCGAAGGCGTAGCGCGCCTGTACATAGCCGGCATAACCCTTCTCGCTCCCGGTGTAGACCTGCGCGAGCGCCGGCCGGCCGGCGCTCCAGCCGACCAGCGCGCGCAGCGCATCGGCATTGGCCAGGATGCTCTCGCGGGTCGGCGTCAGGAAGGTGCGGGTGCTGGTCGCATCGTCGTTGCGGAAGCCGGGCGATGCGCTGCCGAAGCTGAGCGGGAGTACGTTGTAGAATTGCGTCGCGGTCAGCGTGTTGGCGCTGCGCGAATAATTCTGCGCATCGGCATCACGGTCGTTGAAGCGGACGCCCGCTTGCAGGTTGGTAATGCCGAACGCATTGAGCTTGTAGTCGAGGTCGAGGCGCGCCTGCAGGTCACGGCCGTGATTGCGCACGCCGTTCTCGTTGAGCCCGGTCATGCGGTAGTTGGCCTGATCGAACATGTTGAGGCCAGACAGCACCACCGTGCCGCCGCCGGCCCCATCCGCGGTATCGAAGTCGAAGGTGCGGGTCGGCTGGGTACGCAGCGTGTAGTTGAACGCGAAACTGTCCTGCGTGTAGGTCGAATCCGTCAGCGCGAGATCACCAGAGATACGCAGCCCGTCCCGCTTCCAGATGAAGCCGCCGCCGGCCTGATAGGTGTCGGTCTTGGCGTCGATCGCATTCTGCGCGCCGGTACCGGTGCCGCCCGCCGATGCGGTCATGCTCTTGATCAGGTTGGTACCCGGGAACAGCTCGACATCGGTGAGCGTGGCGAGGTCGCCGGATGCGATCTGGAGATTGCGTCCCGAGCCATGGCCGCGGAAGCCCTGGAACAGGAAGTCGGCGTAGAATTCCAGTTCGCTGCTCGGCCGCCATTGCAACGCCGCCGCGACCGACGGACGGAAGCGGTTGGCGTTGGGATAGTCGATGTTGACGAACGAGGGGTAGCGGATTGCCTGTCCCGCATAGCCGGGCACGGTGGTGCGGCTGAGGATCGTCTGGCTGACGTTGCGCGAGGAATCGAGGAAGTTGACGTCGGCATAGGAGCCTTCGATCAGGAAGCCGATATCGCCGATCCCCGTCTCCCAGCGCTTGCTGACGAGCAGGTTGGCGTCGAGCCCGATCTTTTGCGACTGGTACCAATGCACGCCGGTGATGCCGCCGGCGATGCGGTCGCCCTTGAAGTCGAGCGGCTTGCGCGACTTCACGTCGATCAGTCCGGCGATCCCGGCTTCGATCAGGTTGGCGCTGCCCGATTTGTACACGTCGAGCCGCGCGATGCTTGCCGACGGGAAGTCCTGCAGCGCGACCGAGCGGCCCTCGGCGGTGAAGATCTCGCGGCCATTATAGGTAGTGGTGAGGTCGGGCAGGCCGCGCACGCGCGTGCCGGCAGCCTCGCCCTGCGCACGGTCGACCTGAACACCGGTGATGCGCGCCAGCGATTCGGCGGCGGTCACGTCGGGCAGCTTGCCGATATCCTCGGCCACGACCGAATCGACGATCTGGTCGGATTCCTGTTTCACCGCCTGCGAGGTTTCGAGGCTGCGGCGGATCGCGGTGACGACCACTTCGTCCTGCCCGCCCGGGTCGCCCGGCTGCGCGGCCGCCTCTGCGGGCGTTTCCTGCGCGGATGCGATGGATGGAACGAGCATCAGGCCCAAAGCCGATGTGGTCCCCAACAGAATGTGCCAATTGCGCGCGGTCACTTGTCCTCCCCCGGCATGTTTTAGGTAATGATCAATCGGAATTATCTGATTAATGCTGTGGTGGCAAGGCTTCGCGCGGCGTGCCCGATGGTTTGGCAAGCCGCACGGTCGGCGGTGCCGGCGGTGCGAAGCGGGGCAGGCCATCCGCCCGCCACTCTATCCTCTGCATGTGCGGCGCGCGCTTCGCGGTGCAGCCCATGCCGGGGCCGGGATTGGCGTGATAAACGATCCACTGCTCGCGTCCGTCGGGTGAGGTGAAGAAGCCGTTGTGGCCGGTGGCATAGATGCCGTTGCCGCTTTTCAGCACCGGTTGCGGATGCTTGGTCCAGGTTTCCGCGGCGAGCGGGTCGCCGCCGCGCCGCGCGCTGAGCAGACCCAGCGCATAATCATCGGACCAGCACGCGCCGGCCGAATAGGTCACGAACAGATCGCCCCCGGGGCTCTTCAGGAATTGCGGCCCCTCCAGGATCTTGCGTCCCCCCCGATCCTCCCACGGCTTGTCTGGCCGGGCGATCACGGTCTCGCTGCCGGCGAGTGTCCAGGGGTCTTTCATACGCGCGATGGCGAGGCCGCTCACGGGACCCAGATAGGGCGAGTAAGCGAAGTACCAGACGCCGTTCTGCGCGAACACCGTGCCGTCAATCCCCGCATGGCTGGTGTTGACCCGCCCGCGATCGACCCATGTACCGGTGAACGGATCGTCCGCCGTATTCTCGAGCACGAAGATGCCGCGATGGGCGTCGTCCTTGAAGCCGGAAGCGGTGGCCGAATAATAGATATACCATTTCCCGCCGACGCGATGCAGCTCGGGCGCCCAGATCGAATGGGCGTTCGGCCCGGTTTGGGGCGGCGTCCACACGACGCGCCTTTCGGCATCGGCAAGCGTGCTGAGGTCGCTTGTGCGCCTCAGCTCGATCCGGTTCCCCAGCGTGTGCATGTAGTAATAGACCCCGGCGTGCGCGATCACCCAAGGGTCTGGGCCCGAACTCAGGATCGGGTTGGTGAAGCCCGTCCGCAGATCCGGCTCCCGGTCGACGGCAGCTGCCATGCCCGGAAACGCCAGCATGGCCACCAACGGCACCGCGCGCAGCCATGCCTTGCCACTCCTCGAACCCATCCTCACCTCCCGTTACCGAATCCCGTGATCCCTTCTAATAATTATAAGATTTATAATAATACAAGGGTGAGTGAGACGAAGAGGTGATCGTGTGGGCAGGGCGGTCAGTTGTCGGCGGCGGAGCCATGCGGCTTTGGCTGAGGGCGAATGACGGCTGCGGGCGCAGGCCGCCACAAGTTACACGTTGCGACAGTTTCCCGTTTGAACTGCCACTCAAACATATTTATCAGATAATATATCAGGGGAATGGAGAGGGCGATGGCTGGGCTGGCAACGAGGCGACGGGTGCTGGGCGGTTTGATGGCAAGCGCGATGCTGGCGGGTGGCGCTGCCGCGCAGACCGCTGCCCCGCCTTCGGCATCAGCGGCGACGCAAACGCCCGCGCCTCCGGCGCAACGGCGACCCAATATCGTCGTCATCTACGCCGACGATCTCGGTTACGGCGATTTGAGCTGCTACGGATCGAAGACGATCCGCACCCCTCATCTGGATGCGCTGGCGGCGCGCGGTACGCGGTTCGTCAACGCGCATTCGCCTTCCGCGACATGCACTCCCTCTCGCTATGCCCTGCTGACCGGCGACTATGCGTGGCGCGCCTCGGGCACGCAGATCCTGCCGGGAGACGCGCCCGCGATCATCCGGCCGGGACGCTTCACTTTGGCTTCGATGCTCAAAAAGGCCGGCTATGCCACCGGGGTGGTCGGCAAATGGCATCTGGGACTTGGTGACGGCAAGGTCGACTGGAACGGGGAGATCGCGCCGGGGCCGCTCGACATCGGCTTCGACTATGGTTTCTTCATGCCCGCGACGCTCGATCGCGTGCCGACGGTGCTGATCGAGGACCGGCGCGTCGTGAACCTCGATCCGGCTGATCCGATCCGCGTCGATTACAAGGCGAAGGTGGGTGACGAACCGACCGGCGCGAACAATCCGGACCGGCTCAAATTCGCCGCGGACCCCGAGCACTCCAATACGATCGTCAACGGCATCAGCCGCATTGGGTACATGACCGGAGGCAAGGCCGCGCGCTGGAAGGACGAGGAGTTGACCGACGTCCTGCTCGGCAAGGCGATCGAGTTCGTCGCCGCGCGCAAGGACAGCCCCTTCTTCCTCTATTTCGCGATGAACGAACCGCATGTCCCGCGTGCGCCGCACCCGCGTTTCGCGGGCACATCGGGCATGGGGCCGCGCGGTGACACGATCCTCCAGCTCGACTGGACGGTCGGCGCCTTGATGCGCAAGCTCGGGGAACTCGGCATTGCGGACGACACGCTGGTCATCTTCAGCAGTGACAACGGTCCGATCCTGTTCGACGGCTATCAGGATCGGGCGGTCGAACTGGCTGGCGCGCACCGCATGTCCGGTCCCTATCGCAGCGGTAAGTACAGCATTTTCGAGGGCGGGACTCGCGTGCCGATGATCGTCAGCTGGCCCGGCCACGCACGCGCCGGTCATGTTTCTCGCGCGATGATCAGCCATGTCGATCTGGTCGGGACGCTGGCGGCATTGCTCGGGCAGCGGCTTCCGGCCGGCGAAGCGGTCGACAGCTTCGACCTGCGTTCGGCTCTGCTCGGCCAAAGCGAGCGCGGGCGCGATCATGTCGTTCAGGATACCAAGCTGATGGTCACCACCGGTGCGACCGTGGCCAGCAGCGGCGCGCGCATCCTCGCGCTGCGCGAAGGGGACTGGAAGTTTATCCGCGGGAGCTCCGAGCCGCATGAGTTCCATGGCAACGCGATCGGAACGCTTCCGCGCCATCAGCTTTACGATCTCGCCAGCGATCCGAGTGAGCGCGTGAATCTCGCGGCGAAGTTGCCCGGGCGGACCCGGACCATGGCCGCGAGGCTGGAACGGATCGAGCGGGCCGGCCGCAGTCGCCCCTAGGGTCACGCCGGCGCGCAACTAGGGCTTGCCTTCGGCGGCGATAATTATAAGATTTATAAGAATAAGGTTGAGGGAGTAGTTATGCGTTTTTCCCGGATCGCCAGACAGGCGCTGGCTCTGATGGCGGCGACCGCAGTCGCGGGCTGCGCGCAGACCGGCGCGCTCAGTTCATCGCGCCAGCTTGCCGCTCCGGCGCCCGCCCCGGCACGCACGACGCAGCGTCCCAACGTTCTCCTCATCCTGATCGACGATCTGAAGCCCACGCTGCGCTCATTCGGCGACGCGCATGCGATCAGTCCCAACATCGACCGGCTGGCCGCGCGCGGCACGCGCTTCGAACGGGCCTACGCCAATCAGGCGGTGTGCGCGCCGAGCCGCATCAACCTGATGACAAGCCGCCGCTCGACATCGACCGGCATCTACAATTTCGGGCAGGACCTGCGGGACTACATCCCGAACGCGGTCACGCTGCCGCAACTGTTCAAGCAATCGGGCTACAGTGCCGAGAGCATCGGCAAGGTCTTCCATGTCGGACATGGCACGTTCGACGACAAGGCGAGCTGGTCGGTACCCTCGCGTAAGGACAAGGTGATCGAGTATCTCGATCCCGCCAGCACCCAGGGCGGCAAGGTCACGCGCGAAGAAGTGCTGTTCAACGAGGTGCCGTTCGAGGGACCTGTGTTCGAGGCGGCCGCGAAGCAGGTGCGTGGCGCGGCATGGGAAAGCCCCGACGTGCCTGACGACGCCTATGCGGATGGCCGCACCGCGGCGCGCGCGTCGCAGCGGCTGACTGAGCTCAAATCCTCCGCTTCGCCCTTCTTCCTCGCGGTCGGCTTCGCGCGGCCGCATCTGCCCTTCTCGGTGCCCAGGCGCTATTGGGACATGTACGATCCGGCGAAGCTGCCGATGCCGGACTTCGAGCGGCTGCCCGACGGCGCGCCGGAGTTCGCGGGCAAGGTGAAGGGCGAGATCGCCGCATATACGCCGTTGCCGGAAAGCGGGCTGGGCGAGGATTTCACCGAAGCGCAGAAGCGCAAGCTGATCCACGGCTATTATGCGGGCGTCGCCTATGTCGATGCGCAGATCGGCAAGGTGCTCGACGCGCTTGAGCGTGAGGGGCTGGCCGACAACACGATCGTCATCTTGTGGGGCGATCATGGCTATCATCTCGGCGACCATGGTCTTTGGACCAAACACACCAATTTCGAACAGGCGGTGCATCTGCCCCTGATCTTCGCCGGGCCGGGCACCGGGCGTCCGGGCAGCGCGCCCGGCCAGCTGGCTGAAACGGTCGACGTCTATCCCACGCTGGTGAAACTCGCGGGGTTGAAACTGCCCGCGACGATGCAGCCGATCGACGGCGCCGATTTGACGCCGGTGTTCCGCGATCCGGCGAAGCGCGTCCGGTCCTACGCCTATCACGCCTTCAACCGCCCCGGCCGTATCGGCCAAGCGATCCGTACCGAGCGCTACCGCCTCGTCCGCTGGACCCAGGAGGCGACCGGGCAGCGCGCCTATGAGCTGTACGACATGCAGGCCGATCCGGGCGAGACGCGCAACATGGCTGAAGCGCTGCCCAAGGTTCTCGCCCGGCTCGACGCCATTCTCGACGCGCAGCCCAAAGCGATGTCGGTGAACCTCAAGGCCCGGCGCGACGCGCGCACGGGTAACTGATTTCTCGAAAGGGGGGAGAGACCCATGCGTATGCTTCTCGCGGCGACCGCCGCACTGATCGGCCTGTCCGGCGCCGCGCTGGCGCAGGGCGCGCTCGGCGCCAACTACAACGAGCATTATGAGGACGTCGACTATCGCGAGTTGGAGCAGGCCGGCGCCAAATGGGTGCGCATCTTCCTGCCGATGCACCAGCTCGACCGCGGCTCCGCCGCCGAGCATGGCGCGGTCAAGAAGATCCTCGAGGCCAGGGCGCGCGGCTACCGGACCATCCTGACGTTCAAATACCCCTATAATCGGGTCCCCTTCCCCAAGGCGGAGGGCGCCGAGATGGAGCGCCAGCTCGCTCGTACCGATGCGGTGTTGCCGCTCGTAATGGGCAAGGTCGACATCCTGATGATCGGCAACGAACCCTTCATCGAGAGCCGCAAGCAGGACTGGAACCCGAACTTCAACGCCTTTTACGAGAAGCTGGCGAAGCGGGTTATCGACTATCGCAAACAGCATTGCGGCGCGAACTGCGGGACGCGGCTGTACATGGGCGCGATGAACCAGCTCGAGAAGGCCGAGTGGCGCACGCCGGCGACAGATCGCTGGATGGCCTTCGTCAAGGAAACGCCCGAGCTGGACGGAGTCACCATTCATCCGCACATCACCGCGATCGAGCAGTCGAAGGCGTTTCTCGATTATATCCTGCCGCGCATGCGCCCCGAGCAGACCTTCATCGTTACCGAATTCTCGCTGATCTGGTGGTGGCAGGCGAATATGGAAAAGCCGGTCCCGCCCGCTTTCGCCGACAAATATCAGGCGCCGCGCAACGCGCAGAACTGGCAGATCGTCAAGGCGGCGCTCGAAACCCCGTTCCCCAAGACGCAATGGGATGACTTTCTCAAGATGAGCCCGTGGTTCGAGGGGCGGAAGCATTATCTGCGCAACCAGATGAAGATCTTCCGCGATACCGGCCGTCTCGCCGTCGCCACCTATGGCTTCAAGCAAGGAAGCTCGATGTCGGCATCCTGGGGGCCGAAGAAGACGCCGTGGCTGATCAATAGCGTGTTCGCGCCTGCCACGATCCGCAAGAACGCGGACGGTACCGCCCAGCCCAACTATGCCTGGCTCGACGATTTCCGCGCATTGCAGAAGAATTGATCGATATGATGAAACCGTTCCTGCTCGCCGCGATCGCCTCGGCTTCGCTCGTTCCGGCATCGGCGCAGGTGCAGCCGCTCAAGAAGGCGGTGGCCGACGATATCTTCGCCGACCACCCCTCGATGGACGGCAACGCGACCGTGATGCCGGGGGCGGACGCGGCGCCCGTGGCGGCGATTTTTTCGGAGCGTCCGATCGGCGACGCTTCGATCGCGCGGCTGCCCGGCGGCGGCTGGATCCTTACTGGGACCACATTGCGAAGCGGCGCGCGGCACGGCGTCGAGCTGTGGACCTCGGCGGACGCGAAGAAATGGACTCGCATCGGTCCTGCGAAGATTTCGGGCAACGGCATCGCCGTGGGGGATGTCTCCGAACGCTATCTCGCTCCGTCGGTGACGGTGGCCGGGGATACGCTTTACCTGGCCTTCTCCGACAAGGCCGGTTGCGCGCGCATCGCCACCGGCAGTGCTGCCGCGCCGGGCGGGGCCTTCGCCGCTTCCCCCTGCCTTGCCGAGGACGCGTCGGACGTCTCGCTGTTCGTCGACAGCGATGGCAAGGCCTATCTGCTGTGGGGCGGCGGGATGATCGCCCGCCTTGCGCCCGGCTTTCGGAAGCTCGCCGAAGCGCCGCGCTTCCTCAAGCCCGACCAGAAACTGTTCGCCAAGCATCCGCCTACGGGCAAGGACTGGCCGGTGCGCACCCGCGTGGGCACGCGCGGCGCGACGATGATCCGCGACGGGGACAAATATGTCCTTGCCGCGAGTGAGGTGACCGGCCGCATGCGTACCGCGACCGAGGATCTGTTCGTGGCGGAAGCGCCGACACCCTATGGGCCGTTCACGATGCGCGCGCTTGCCGCGCCGCATGCGGGGGGCGCGTCGCTGGTGCGGCTCAAGGACGGTAAGCTCGCCGCGGCCTATAACCCGAAATGCGACGACGGCTTCGCGCTGTTCTGCGAGCAGGTTGGCCTCGTCCCGCTCGAACGCGCGCCGGATGGTCGGCTGCGTCAGGCGGCGTCGGTGATCACCGAGGACAGCGCTGTGGCGGCGCGCAAGCCGCTTGTGACGACCGAGTCGATGCGCGACCCCTCGGTCACGCTTGGCGGTGACGGCAACTACTATCTCGTCGGCACGCTCGACGGCTATGGCTATCACCGGCCCGAGGGCGGCGTGAAGCTGTGGCGCTCGGCCGACCTCAAGACCTGGACCGATGCCGGTTTCGTCTGGAAGTGGGAAGGGATGGGCTACGACTTCGGTAGCAACATCGCCGAGCTGTGGGCGCCCGAGATCAAATGGGTCGAGCGCGACAAGACCTACTATCTCGCCTTCTCGGTGATGGAGCGGGGAGTGGGGGGCAAGACCTGGCTCTACCGCTCGACCAGCGGCAAGGCCGAGGGGCCGTATGAGAACGTCACCAAATCCTATCTGGTCAAGGGCATCGACGGTTTCCCGTTCGAGGATGACGACGGCCTCTATTTCCTGTGGGGCGGCGGCAGTATCGCGAAGCTCAACGCCGCGCGCGACGGGTTCGAAGGACCGGTGCGCCAGCTCGTTGATGTTGATGGCGACCATGTCGGGTATGAGGGCAACGGCCTTATCAAGGTCAACGGCGTCTACTTCCTCACCGGCGCCGAATGGCACGGCCCGCTGCGCACGCACGGCACCTATGACATGATGTACGGCACGTCGAAGACGCTGTTCGGCCCCTATACCCAGCGCCGCATGGGTGCGCCGCATGGCGGCCACGGCACGGCGTTCAAGGACAAGCAGGGCAAGTTCTGGTACACGATGTTCGGCAACGATCCGACCGCGCCGTGGCGGATGCGGTTCGGCCTTGTTCCGATCGACATCGGCGATCCCGCATCGATCGGCGTCCCGCGGATCGGCGCCGTGAAAGAGTGATCGCGCATCCCGCCCGCAATCGTGTAAACGGGCGCGACGGGAGGGCTTCAGATGGCGCGATACCGAGACGCATTGCCGCAACTTGACGGTGATTTGTTCCTGACCGATGCGGGCCTCGAGACCGATCTGATCTTCAACCACGGCATCGAGATCCGCGAGTTCGCCGCGCACACCTTGTTGCCCGAGCCCGAGGGGCGGGCGGCGCTGGAACGCTATTTCACCGGCTTCCTCGATCTTGCCCGCGATAGCGGCGCCGGCTTCATCCTCGATACGGTGACGTGGAAGGCGCATTCGCACTGGGGCGGCGATCTGGGCGAAGACGCGAGCCAGTTGCGCGTGGCGAACGAGGATGCGGCGGCACTCGCCGCCGGCCTGCGCGCGCGCTTCGAGGGTGCCGGTCCGATCGTCCTCAACGGCGTGATCGGCCCGCGCGGCGACGCCTATCGTCCCGAACGCAAGATCAGCGCGGCGGATTCGGCCGCTTATTATGCCGAGCAGCTCGGCTGGCTTGCCACGACGCCGGTCGACATGGTGACCGGCCTGACCTTCAATCAGGCGAGTGAGGCGGCGGGCCTGGTTCAGGCCGCGGCGAAGCTCGGCCTGCCCGCGGTCATTTCCTTCACCGTCGAGACCGACGGCCGCTTGCCCGACGGCCAGCCGCTCGCCGACGCGATCCGTGAGGTCGATGCGCAGACGGAGGCGGGGGCGGCCTATTTCATGGTCAACTGCGCGCACCCGGATCATTTCGCCGATGTGCTTGCCGATGCGGACTGGTCACGCCGCATCCGTGGCATTCGCGCCAATGCCTCGCGCCGCAGCCATGCCGAACTCGACGAAGCCGAAGAGCTGGACGCCGGTGACCCGCATGAGCTGGGCCAGCTCTATGCGCGGTTGCGGGAGCGTATGCCGTGGCTCAACGTCTTCGGCGCGTGCTGCGGCGGCGACCTGCGCCACGTCACGCAGATCGCTCGGGCGGTGCGGGCAGCCTAGACGCGCAGGTAGCGGAAGTACCACACCTCATGACCCTGCCGCCGCGCCTTACGCTCGTAGCGGGTCTCGGGCCAGTCGGCGGGGCGGGTGAGGAAGTCCTTCGCCTCCTTCGCCTGCCATTCGAAGTCGCGGCGCTGGTTCATGACCATCATCGCCCAGCGGCAATAGGTCGGGTCGTCGGTGCCCAGCCGGAATTCGCAGCCCGGCTTTAGCTTGGATGCGATCAGGTCGAGCGGGCCGTGGTTGACCATGCGGCGCTTGGCGTGCCGCGCCTTCCGCCACGGATCGGGATGGAGCAGATAGACCCGGTCGAGGCTGGCGTCGGGCAGCCGCTCGACCACGTCGAGCGCGTCGCCCATGTACAGCCGCACATTGCCGAGATCCCCGTCGCGGATATGCCCCAATGCGCCGACCACGCCGTTGAGGAACGGCTCGCAGCCGATAAAGCCATGCTCAGGCCGCATCGCCGCCTGTCCCGCCAGATGCTCGCCCGCGCCAAAGCCGATCTCCAGCTCGAGCGGGCGCGCATCGCCGAACAGCGACGCCGAATCGATCGGCCCGGTCTCGGGCACCGCGACCTGTGGCAGCATCTCCTCAACCAGCGACGCCTGCCCGGCGCGCAGCTTGTGGCCCTTCGCCCGGCCATAGAGGCGGCGGTTCTTCGCGGGATCGTTCATGGCGAGCGCCCCTAGCGGCGTGCGCGCCGAAAGGAAACCGCGGCGGCTATTTCATCTGCGACGGGTCGATCCTGATCTCGCTCTTGCCCCAGGTCGTGACGCTTGACGTCGCGTGCCCCTTCAGGATTTCGCTGAGCTGGGTTGGCGGGGGAAGCCGGTCGCGCGTGCCATAGTTGATCGTTTCGCCCGCCAGCACGATGCTTACTGCCCAGCTCGGCTTGCGGTCGCTGGCGACCAGTCTGCTCACGCCCGGCCGCACCCACACCGCGCGGCCCGAATCGGACAGGGCAGCGAGGTAGCTGTCGGTGGTGCCGGCCGGACGATAGACGGGCACCGGACTCTCGACGGTCCGGTCCCGGCACCATGCGACAGGTTTGCGATCCGCCTTTCCTGTGAGCGACGACATCAGCGCGTCTCCCAGCGCTGACGCTCCCTCCTGCGGTAAGGGCTTCGATGTGCCATCCAGTTTGAGCGGCGTGGCGCAGTCCTCAACCCGCGTCGCGGCCGGCGCGTTCGCGATGGCCGCGACGCGGGTTGAGGAC
>Ga0247823_10003047_pt1 | contig 13689 bp, 17 predicted proteins | sample 13C_PalmiticAcid_2_FD_192426 | JGI IMG/M metagenome (GOLD analysis project Ga0247823, IMG submission 192426) | Soil microbial communities from agricultural site in Penn Yan, New York, United States - 13C_PalmiticAcid_Day30 | ecosystem: Environmental > Terrestrial > Soil > Agricultural land...
GCGGTGATCAGCACGTACATGCTTCGCGCTCCTGTGCGATGATGGGGGAGGTATAGTCGGGATCGTGTGCGAACGGCAGCGGCGTGCCGTCGCGAAGCGCGGCGAGGACACTGCTGAAGTCGGTCGCGGCGCGCCAGCCGAAGCGGTGTTCGGCGCGCGACGGGTCATAGACGCGATCGATCGTCTCCGGGAGTTGCCAGCCTTGCGCGGCGTAAAGCTCGGCGGCGTCGGGATGGTGGCGTGCTATGACCGCGCGCGCATCGCGGGCAAGCTCCCCGGCCTCTTCGCGCGCGAACGGCGGCGGGGCCGAGAGGATGAAGGTGTCACAACCGATCTGCGGCGCGGCCTCAAGCGCAGCTAAATGCGCGGCGGCGGCATCCTCGACCGTCAAACGCCTATTGAGCAGCTCGTTCGCCTTGAGGTTCGGGCCGCTCGGGACTGCGTGGGTGTCGTCGTCCTCGGGAAAGAAGCGCCCGGTGCGGAGGATCGCTACCGAAATCCCGTGCTCGCGGTGTACCAGTCTGCAAGCCTGTTCGGCCGCAAGCTTGGTAATGCCATAGATGTTGCGCGGCTCGATCGGGCCGAAGTCCTCATCCATCCACCATGCGCCGCCCGCGCCCGCACCCTCGCGAACATCGGCGCGCACCATCAGCGAGGTGGTCGAGGTGAAAAGAAAGCGGTCGTTGCCCGCCGCGACCGCGGCCTCGATCAGGTTCAGCGTGCCGCTGACATTGACGTCGACAAAAGCCTGCCGCGGATAGCGGACGATGTCGGGCTTGTGCAGCGCGCCGCCGTGGATGATCGCTTCGATGCCATGCTCGCCCATCGTCCGCTCGATCAGCGCCCGGTCGGCGACGGTCCCGGTTACCTGCGTATGTGCGCCGGGGACGACGTCGAGTCCGGTGACCTCATGGCCGTTCCGGGCGAGCAAAGGAGCGAGATAGCGCCCGAGCCAGCCCGACGATCCGGTCAGCAGCACGCGCATAACTGATTCTCCTCTCGCTCCGCGTGCGCGCCTGATACACAGGCGACAGAGCGGGCTGCAAGCGCCGTTACTTTTTCAAGGTCACGGTTGTCGGGCCAGGTCCGGCAGCGCCGCCGGTCACAGGAGGCAGTTCGCTGAGGTCGAGCCAGCGGGCGTCTTCGCGCTTGTGATAGCTGTCGATTGCGGCGAACGGGATGCGGAAGGGAAATCCCCAGTCGCTGTTCCACAGTGCCACGACGCCTGTCCGCGTCGCCGGTTCGAAAATCATCGTCGCGCGATAGCCCGAAACCGCGCCCGAATGGCCTGCCAACCGGTGGCCGCCATAGGTGAAGTTGCGCCAGCCGAGGGCATAGGATGCATCGCTGATCGTCTGCCGCAGCGCGCTGCCGTAAAGCGGTTCGGTGCGAACGCGGGGTTGATGGGCAAGTTGCAACACCGTGGCCGGGAGCACGTCGGGGCGGTTGCCCATCATCGCCTGCATCCAGGTAGCGAAATCGACGATATCGCATTCGACGCCGGCGGCGGCGGGAACGCGCCAATAGGCTTCCTTGACCGGGCGGACCTGCGTGCCGCGGTGCGGCTTGGCCCAATGCTTGGCGCCGGTCAGCCGTTCCATCCCGTAACCCGCGCTGACCATGCCAAGCGGGCGGAAAAACCGGTCCTCGACCGCGTCGGCGAAAGGCTCGTTCGCCGCGCGCGCCAATATCTCGCTCGCCGCATCGAAGGCGATGTTCTGGTAGGTATGGCAGGTGCCGGGTTCGCATTGCAGCGGCGCCGCCGCAAGGCTCGCACGCAGCAGCTGCGGGCTCTGTCCTTCCTCCAGCTTCTCGTCATAGGCGTTCTTGGTGAGGCCGGTGCGCTGCGCGAGCACGTCTTCCAGCGTGACCCGTTCCTCGGCACCGCCGGGCAGGCGCAGCGAGGTGCGCCATTGGGATATCGGACGGTTCAGGTCGACCGCACCATCCTTGGCCAGCGCGGCGGCGAGGGCGCCGGTCGCGGTCTTGGAAACCGAGGCCCAGCGGAACAGCGTATGGGGTGTGACCGGCGCGCCGGTCGATGCGTCGGCGACGCCATAGGTGCGGACGAAGCGCAATTCGCCATCCTCGACCACAGCGACCGCCAATCCCGCCATTTCGGGCCGCCGCGCAAGGGCTGACAATTGCTGGTCGAGCGCGCGATAGTCGATCCGACCGCGCCATTCGGCGGGTGTGTCGGGCAGGTTTTCCGGGGCCTTGATCGGGATCGGAACGCTTGCAAGGGGATGGCTGCCGCCAAAGGAGTGAATGCCGAACCAGCCCATCGAAGCCAGCGCGGCGACCGCGATCAGAAGGATAAAAACGCGCTTCATGGACTCGTGACTTGGATGGCGACCCTGTGTTTTGCGGTTGTCTTAGCCGCGACCGCCTCCGCCGTCACCCCCGGAGCGGTTCAGGGGGCAAGATGGCGCCAGGCCTTGAAGGTCCCTACGGCATAAACCGCGCCGTAGAAAAAGACGATCAGCGAGGACCAGATCGCGAAGCTGTCGCTATGCTGCGGTCGCCACAAATGGAGAGGTACGAAAAGAAGGCCGCGGAGCAGGTAGATGACGGTGATCACGACCAGCCCTGTCCGCAGCAGCGGCAGGCGCGGGAGCGAACCGGCGCCCGAAAAGGCATAGGCTGCCCAGATGAGGAGGACCGCGCCGATCGCGAGCGTGATCAGCGTTGGCCGCAGCTCGCCGCGCGCGGCGGCGCGCGCCATGCCCTCGCCCGCGCCGAAGAAGCGGTACCAGTCGGGGCCGCCGACAATGCACGCAATGTGAAGCAGCGCAGCCGCCACCGACAGCCACCCGCCGACGATCAGCCAGGTGGAGCCGGGGTCGGCCGCAACGTCAGGCAATATAATGCGCTGTCGTCTTTTCGGCGACTTCCTCGGCCGTCACACCGGGTGCGAGTTCGATCAGCCGGAACGGGCTGTCGTGATCGTCGCGCCGGAACACCGCGAGGTCGGTGATGATCATGTCGACGACATTCTTGCCGGTCAGCGGCAGGGTGCAGGCGGGGATGAACTTCGGGCTGCCGTCCTTGGCATTATGTTCCATCACAACGATGATCTTTTTCACGCCGGCGACGAGGTCCATCGCGCCGCCCATGCCCTTGATCATCTTGCCCGGAATCATCCAGTTGGCGATGTCGCCATTTTCGGCAATTTCCATCGCGCCCAAGACGGTCAGGTCGATATGCCCGCCGCGGATCATCGCGAAGCTGTCCGACGAGCTGAAATAGGCTGACTGCGGCAATTCGCTGATTGTCTGCTTGCCCGCGTTGATCAGGTCGGGATCTTCCTCGCCCTCATAAGGAAAGGGGCCGATGCCGAGCATGCCATTCTCCGACTGGAGCGTGACCGTCATCCCGGCGGGGATATGGTTCGCGACGAGCGTCGGGATGCCGATGCCGAGGTTGACGTAATAGCCGTCCTGCAGTTCCTTCGCGGCGCGCGCCGCCATGTCATCACGCGTCCAGGCCATTATTTCGGCTCCCATTGCTTGTCGGAGGGGAAGGCATCGCCCCAGCCCAGTTTTTCCCACGGGCCGTAGACGGGGTTGGGGAAAAGGAACCAGCCCTTGTCCCAGAGTGCGGCGGCGCCCGCGCTGGTCGCCAGCGCCATGCGCTGCGCGGCAGGCAGGTCCTTGACGTTGAACTGCTGGCTGAAATCGCCGAGCTGGTCGCCGCCCAAAATGATCACGCAGTAACGCGATGCGATCGTGGCGCGGCGTCCGTCTTTGCTCGACCCGCCGGCATCGTCGCCCATCAGGAACAGGGTCTCGCCATGTTTGAATTCGCCGAGTCCCGCGGCGCGGAGCGTGTCCTCGCTGCCCTTGGCGTTGGCGGTGCTGCGGTTGGTGTTCGCGATCACGATGATCCCCGCGGCGCGCAGGGCATTCACCATTTCGACCGTGCCGGGCATCGCGACCGCCTTGCCCGCGCCGCTTTTTTCCCACTTGTCCCAGATATCGGGATCGAAAGCCGTGCCCTTTTCGGCAAAGTAACGCATCGGGCCGAGGTTCCAGATCAACGTCTCGTCGGCGTCGAAGACCGCGGCAAAGGGTTTGTTACCGCATGGCTCGAACACGGGCGCATCGACGCTCGCGCCGGGCGCGAGTACGACGCTGTCCTTCGGCCGCTGCTTGATGCGCCATGCGCCATAATGGGCGATCCGGGCGTTGGTGGCGCGTACCGCCAGAGCCGCCTCGGGCGATCCATAGAGATATTGCAGTGCAACGGGCAGCTTCGCAGCCTGTGACGGGAGGGCCGCCGGGGGCGGAGCGGGTGCTGTTGGGACCTCGGCAGGCGCGCCCGCGCAGCCGGCAAGGAGCAGCGCGCTGCCAATGGCGAAGCCGCGCATCACGCTGTCTCGCGGGGACGCGTCGTGCGGAACTCGATTTTTTTGTCGTAAGGGGCGCCGAGGACGAGGCGCTTCACATAGATGCCCGGCAAGTGGATCGCGTCGGGATCGAGGCTGCCGACGGGGACGATTTCCTCGACCTCGGCGACGCAGATCTTCGCGGCGGTCGCCATCGGCTGGTTGAAGTTGCGCGCGGTCTTGCGGAAGATCAGGTTGCCGCTCTCGTCGGCCTTCCACCCCTTGATGATCGCAAGGTCGGCGAAGATGCCGCGTTCGAGGATATAATCCTGTCCGTCGAAATTCTTCACTTCCTTGCCCTCGGCAACGAGCGTGCCGACGCCGGTCTTGGTATAGAAGCCGGGAATGCCCGCGCCGCCGGCGCGGCAGCGTTCGGCGAGCGTACCCTGCGGGCAGAATTCGACCTCGAGCTCGCCGGCGAGATATTGCCGCTCGAACTCCTTGTTCTCGCCGACGTAGGACGAGATCATCTTTTTGACCTGCTTCGTGCGCAGCAGCTTGCCGAGCCCCTCGCCGTCAATGCCGGCGTTGTTGCTGGCGATGGTGAGGTCCTTCGTTCCCGCATCGCGGATCGCGTCGATCAACCGTTCGGGGATACCGCACAGGCCAAAACCGCCCGCGCAGATCTGCATACCGTCGAAGAGCAGACCTTCGAGTGCGGCGGCGGCGTCGGGATATTGCTTCTTCCCCATGGGACGGCTCTCCTGAATGGTTTCGCGCGCGACTTTGGCGCATTTGATCCATCAATTCTAATTGTTCGATTTTTGGATTATACATAGACAATGTCTATCAATCGCGTCTCGCTCTACCATCTCGAAACCCTGCTCTGGATCGATCGGCTCGGCACCTTCTCGGCCGCCGCCGAGCGGCTGAACACGACGCAGCCTGCGGTGTCGGCGCGGATGCGCGAGCTGGAGCAAAGACTGGGCACGACGCTTTTCCGCCGCGATGGACGGACGATGTCGCTGACCGCTGCGGGCCGCAAGCTGGTACGCGACTGCGACCCGCTGCTGCGCGATATGCAGATCGCGCTGCTCGGCAGCGGCGGCTTCGCCGAGGCGAGCGGCGTCGTGCGGATCGGCGCGGGCGAGATTGCGGCGGCGAGTTGCCTTCCCGCCTTCGTTGCAAGCCTGAAGGCGGACATGCCCAACGTCGGGCTGGAAATCGAAATCGACCTGACCGCGAACCTGATCCAGCAATTGCTGACCGGTCGTACCGACATGGCCTTTGCCGCCGGGCCGATTGCGCATCCGGCGCTGAAGACGCAGCCGATCGGCGCAGTCGAGCTGGTATGGCTCGCGAGCCCTGTCGTGGCGGCGGCGTTCGCGGGAGGCGAGGCAATGCTGCCGGTGTGGTCGCTCGCGAGCCATTCGCCGATTCACGGCCGGATGCGCGATGCGATCCAGGCGTCGCGGATCGCGCAGAAATCGCTCAACCTGTGCAACAATGCGCGGACGATGATCGACATTGCGAAGGCGGGCGGCGGGATCGGCATTTTCCCGCGTCCGATGGTCCGCGGCGAAGTGGCGGGTGGCGCGCTCGTCGAGATGGCGGAAATGCCCGCGCTTGCGCCGGTCGAATTTCACGTCGCGATGCGTGTCTCGGATACCGAGCCGGTTCTTGCCGAGATTTTTGCCCGTGCCGCCCGCCTCGATATCGCCGATCCGTCAGGGTAGGGGCATGCCCAGCGCCGCCGACAGGTCGGCGAGCGCCTGTTCGCCGCTCGTCACCTTGATCGCGTGCATGCCGAGCTGGCTTGCGGGTTTGCAGTTGATCCCCAGATCATCGAGATAGATGCACTCGGCGGGTTCGACGCCCAGTTTCTCGCACATCATCTGATAGATGCGCGGATCGGGCTTGCGGACCCCGGCCTTGCTCGATTCGATGACATGCGCGAACCGCTCCATGATGCCGGCGACCTCGATCGCGGCTTCCTCGCTGCGCGTCATGCCCGCGCCGCGAACGCCCATCTTGCCGCCGGGGACATTGTTCGTGATGCAGGCGATGGTGAAGCCGCGGTCCTTCAGCGTGTCGAGCGCCGCGACCATCGCCGGACGCACCGCGCCCGCGATCACCGCGAGGACGGCTTCGCCTTCGAGCTCATGCCCCAGCGCGCGCGCTTCTTCGGCGAACAGGGTGTCGAAGGTCGCGGCATCGATCTCGGCGCGCTCGAACTTGGCCCAAGCATTGCCGTCGGGGTTGGCGGCGTTGACGCGGCGGACGAAATCGCGCGGCAGCCCGCGCTCTTCCTCAAGGCGATTGAAGGCTTCGAACGGCGATGACGTGATGACGCCGCCGAAGTCGAAAATAACGGTCGTGTATGTCATGTGGGAGGAAGCAACCTTATTTCTTGGCAGGAGTGGCGACGCGATTGCCCGACCAGCTTGCGTCGTCGATGGTGAGGTCGAGCCGGTCGGGCGAACGAACCGTGTCTAGCAGGAAGACCGACGGTCCGTTCGCGGCGAGGATCGCGTCCATCGCCTTTTCGAGCGCGATGGTGACGGTCGGGATGCGCGGATAGTCGGATTTGATCTCGACCCTGTTCGGGCCGGTGCGGGTCACGGTGATCGTCACATTGTCGCGCGACGATCCGCGCGCGTCGGACGCGACCGCACCCTTGTAAGTGCCGGCAACGCGATCGGCGAGGTCGGCCTTGTGTGCGGGTGCGGCTTTCGGCGTTTCGGCAAATGCCGCTCCGGCTAGAAGCGAAAAGGCGAGCGAGGTGGCGACAACAAGGCTACGCAGCATGGTCGGTCCTTTCGTCCTGCGGCGATGAAAGGGACTGCTTCCACGCGACCCTCATGGGAGGACGACGATCCCCTTTTTGGGATCGGCCTGTCCCGAGAGCATCTCCCGATAGGCAGCGAGCGCCGCATCGCTGCCGCGGCGCTTATCGACCGAAGCCAGCCGCGGCGCAATGTCCATGAAGGCGAGCCAGGCTTCGGCGATTTTCTGCCCGAACGCGGGGCCGCCCCAGTCGGCGATGCGCTTCTGGCTGCGGCCCGGCGCGAAAAAGCCCTGCCGTTCGGGGCCGGGGAGCCCCTCGCCATCGGCCTGCGCGTCCCAGTGCGACTTGCCGACGATGATCGACGCTTTGAGATTGTTTCCGAAATGGCTGTGTACCACGCGCGTCACAGCGCCATTGCCTGCCATGTCGACCAGCGCCGCGGGGGTGGCCGCGTTGAGCGTCATGATCTGGTCATAGCTGATCACGCGGTCGTAGATGCCTTGTGCGGCGAGCGCGTCGACATTGGCGGCGCTGGTCAGGCCCACGGTTTCGGGGCGCGGTTCGGGCCGCTGCCTGATGGAGAAGCCAAGGCCGATCGCGGTCTTGCTCGACGCGCTCGCGATCAGGATTTGCTGGACGCCATAATCGCCCTCATCCTCGAACTGGTCGGCGATCAGCCAGCCGGTCAGGAACAGCGGGCGGAAGACCGGCCAATAATCATGGTCGGCGGCGCGATAATCGGGCAGCGCCTCGATCCGCTGATAATTATTGTAGATGGGGGGCAGGGTGGTGCGGCGCGGCGTCACATCGGTGAAGCCGACCGGACCAGCCTTGCCGACTGTGAGCACCGCATCGCTCGCCATCGGATAATAGCCATAGAAACGCTCGCCGACCGCGATACCCTCGGCGGTGCTTTCGGTCACCGTCGCAAAGCCCCAGATGGGGAGGCGGCCGGGGGTGTCTCGCTCGGCGAAGAAATCCCAATAGCCCTGATCGTTGCCGAAAAGGCCGACGGGCTTGCCGAACACCGCGTAAGTGATGTTGTTCGCGGTCATCGCATAGCTGTCGAGGTGGACGCGGACCTGTCCGGGTGCCAACGCGGGGGCGGGCTCGCCGACCAATTTAGCTTGCGTGATATCGTCGCGATCGATGTCGATCGCCCAGCTTGTTGCGCTCATGTCCGGACCCCTCCGATGGACTTGCCCGCGAATGCGGAATGATCGATAGTCATACAGATGGCGAAGCCCCTGACAATCGCGGTCAAACGCATCCACGAACCGACTGGTCCCGGCGACGGCGCTCGCTTTCTCGTCGACCGGCTGTGGCCGCGCGGCGTGTCGAAGGAGAAAGCGGCGCTCGCGGCATGGCTCAAGCCGCTGTCGCCGAGCGACGGGCTGCGCAAGCGTTTCCACGGCGAAACCGCCGATTCGGACGAAGCATGGGATGAATTCCGGCGCGACTATTTCGCCGAACTCGATGCGGGCGGCGAAGAGGTAAAAGCGGCGCTTTTCGCCCTCGACGCGGCGGGAGCGGCGGGGCCGGTGACCTTGCTCTATGCCGCGAAGAGCGAGGAACGGAACAACGCCGTCGCGCTCCGTGAGTGGCTGGAGCGGCGCTAGCCCAGCGTTGTTCCGAGCAGCGATCCGATCGCGATCGTCGCTGCCATGGCAAACGCCCCCCAGAAGGTCACGCGGATGACCGGCCGCAGCATCGGAGCATTGCCCGCCCGAGCCCCGAGGGCGCCGAGGATTGCAAGAAAAACCAGCGACGCGGCGGAGACCGTGAGCGGCAGCGAATCGCCCCGATCGACCAGCACGGTCCCCAGCGGCAAGGCGGCGCCGATTGCAAAACTAGCCGCCGAAGCCGCTGCCGCCTGCACCGGCCGCGCGGCCATCGTGTCAGTCATCCCCAGTTCGTCGCGCAAATGGGTGTCGAGCGCGTTATGCGCGGTGAGCTCCGCCGCGACCTGTTCGGCCAGCGTGCGGCTGAGCCCGCGCTCCTCATAGATCAGCGTGAGTTCCTCGAGCTCATATTCGGGGTCGGCGGCAAGATGGCGTTTTTCCAGCTCGATGTCCGATTTTTCGGCGTCGCCCTGCGAGCTGACCGATACATATTCGCCCGCCGCCATCGACATCGCGCCTGCGACGAGCCCCGCCGCGCCGGTGACGAGGATCGACGACTGGGTCGCTCCTGCTGCCGCAACGCCCGCGATCAGGCTCGCGGTCGATACGATCCCGTCGTTGGCGCCGAGGATTGCGGCGCGCAACCATCCGATCCGCGTGACGGCGTGCGTTTCGGCGTGCATGGGATTTACGTCTCCGGTCCTTAATATTGCAGTTGCAGTCCGGGCCGGGCCCAGCGTGTCTTCACCAGCCGCCCGGTACCCGACAGCGTCAGATAGGCATCCTGCCGGTCGGGTCCGCCAAAGGCAATATTGGTGGTGAAGATATCGTCGGTGGCGACGAATTCGACCAGTTCGCCCTGCGGCGACACGACGCTGATCCCACACTCGCCGATCGTCGCGACGCAGATATTTCCGTTCGCTTCCATCGCGAGGCTGTCGAAGAATTTATAACCCGCGGGGCGATAGAGGGGGATGCCGGGGCCGCCGGGCCCCGCGCTGTCGTCGACCTTGCCCGGCGCGACGATGTTGAACTGGGTCAGGCGGCAGGTGTAGGTTTCGGCCGCATAAAGCTTGGTCCCGTCAGGCGAGATGCCGATGCCGTTGGGATTGTAGCTCGGGAAGATCACTTCCTCGATGAAGCTACCGTCGGCTTTCGCGTAAAAAATACCGACAATGTCGTGGACGCGCTTCGCATAGTCGACCTTGCCATGGTCGGTGAACCAGAAGCCGCCATGCGCGTCGAACATGATGTCGTTCGGCCCGCGCAGGGTGACGCCATGGTCGCCCGTTTTGTAGAGGATCTCGACCTCGCCGGTGTCGATGTCGATGCGCTCGATCCGCCCGCCGGAATAATCGTCGGCGATGCCGTGCGGAGCCAGATAGCCGTTCGATTCGACATAGTTGAAGCCGCCGTTGTTGCAGCAATAGAGCTTGCCGTCAGGACCGATCGCAAGGCCGTTGGGACCACCGCCGGGGGTCGCGACGACCTCTTTCCTGCCGCCGGGCCAGCAACGCGTGATGCGTTTCGCCTCGATCTCGACGACGATGATGCTGCCGTCGTCCATCACGACCGGCGCTTCGGGAAAGCGCAATCCGTCGGCGATCAGTTCAAACTCGGCCATAGCCTCTCCCTTGCTCTTGCGTGCGTCCTATGCTTTGCGCCCATCATGCCCGTTCGCACGCTCTTCGCCACAAATTTCTACGAAGCCGATATCGGCACACCCGACCTGCTCGAAGAGCTGGAGGAAAGCAGCCGCCTGTTCGCCGAAGAGGATGGCGCGGGACGGCGCTGGAGCCGCGAGCATGGATACAAGGGCTACACCAGCTATGCGAGCCTTGGAGATTTGCCCGAGCGCGACCCGGCGTTCCACGATCTGAAGCGTCTTCTCGACAAGGAGGTGAAGGCGTTCGCCAAGGCCTGCCATTTCGACCTTGCGAAACCGCTCAAGCTCGACAGCCTGTGGGTCAATATTTTGAAACCCGGCGGGACGCATAGCGGGCATATCCATCCGCACAGCATCGTGTCGGGGACTTTCTATGTTGCGGTTCCGCCGGGATCGGGTGCGCTCAAGCTCGAGGACCCGCGCCTCGCGATGCTGATGGCGGCCCCCGGGCGCACCGACGATGCGCCCGAGCATCTTCATCCCTTCATCTATGCCGAGCCTGCTGCAGGCCGCGTCTTCCTCTGGGAAAGCTGGCTGCGCCACGAAGTGATGCCGCACAGCGGCAAGGGCGAACGCATCAGCATCAGCTTTAACTATCGCTGAGCCGGTCCTATATCGCGGCCATCCCCCACCTCCTTGGCAAAGGACCTCTCATGACCGCGACCTACGACGCCGACCTCCAGCTCTTCATCAACGGTGCTTGGCGGAGCGGCGAGGGGCGCGACGAGCGGCCGGTTTATAACCCCGCGACCGCGGGCACGATCGCCGAACTGCCGGTCGCGACCGCGGCCGATCTCGACGAGGCGCTCGCCGCGGCCGAACGCGGCTGGCCGGTCTGGCGCGCCAAGACCCCCGACGAGCGCGCCGCGCTGATGCACAAGGCCGCGGGGATCATCCGCGAGCGCGTCGAGCATATCGCGACCTTGCTGACGCTCGAACAGGGCAAGCCGATCGGCGAAGCGCGCGGTGAGGTGCTGTCGGCGGCGGGACTGTTCGATTATTTCGCCGAGCAGGGCAAGCGTATCGAGGGGCGCGTGCTCCAGCGCCCGCTCGGCCAGCGCGCGATGGTCACCAAACATCCGGTTGGCCCGGTCGCGGGCTTCAGCCCATGGAACTTCCCGGTCAACCTGATGGTCAAGAAGATCGCCCCCGCGCTCGCCGCGGGCTGCGTCGTGATCGCCAAGGCACCCGAGGAAACGCCGGGCTGCACGAGCGCGATCATGCGCTGCATCGCCGATGCGGGCATTCCGGGTGACGCCGTCCAGCTCGTCTATGGTGACCCCGACATGATCAGCCGCCACCTGCTGGCGAGCCCGGTGATCCGCAAGGTCAGCTTCACCGGCTCGACCGCGGTCGGCAAGCATCTGATGAAGCTCGCTGCCGATGGCGTGAAGCGGATCACGATGGAACTTGGCGGCCACGCGCCGGTGCTGATCTTCGACGATTGCGACCTTGAAGCCACGCTCGACAAGGTCGTCTGGCAGAAATTCCGCAACGCGGGACAGGTTTGCATCTCGCCGACGCGCTTCTATGTCCAGCAGGGCATCTACGACGCGTTCGTGAAGGGCTTTGCCGAGCGGACGCAAAAGGTGAAGATCGGCAGCGGCCTCGACGCCGATACCCAGATGGGGCCGCTCGCCAACGCGCGGCGTATCCCCGCGCTCGAAGCGCTGGTTGCCGATGCGAAGGCGAAGGGCGCGCGCGTCATCGCGGGCGGCGAGGCCACCGGCAACGGCTATTTCTTCCAGCCGACTGCGATCGCCGATGTGCCGGACGAGGCCGACGCGATGAACAACGAACCCTTCGGCCCGATGGCGCTGATCCGTCCGTTCGGCACCGAGGATGAAGCGCTCGAACAGGCGAACCGCTTGCCCTATGGCCTCGCGGCCTTCGCGTTCACGGAGAATGGCCGCCGCATCAATCGCATCGTCGATACCATCGAAAGCGGCATGGTCGGGGTGAACAGCTTCGTCATCTCGGCGCTCGACGCGCCGTTCGGCGGGATCAAGGAATCGGGCTTCGGTAGCGAGAGCGGGCCCGAAGGGCTCGACGGCTATCTCGTCACCAAGGCGGTGCATATTTACTGAGTCAGTCGCGCTCCAGCGCCACGAAATCGCGCTCCATCGGCGCGAGGTGCGCACCGCCGTCGACGAAGATCGTCTGCCCGGTGACTGCTTCCGCATGCGCAAGATAGATGACCGCGTCGGCGATCTGCGCCGGGGTCGGCAGCGCGCCGAGCGGCATAAGTTTCGCCAGCCGCTCGACCTGCGCCGCCGAATAATCGTCGGTCGCCATCGTCAGTCCCGGCGCGACGGCATTGACGCGCGCGCGGTTCCCGAACGCGACGGCCAGCGTCGCCGTCGCCTGCCACAGCGCCGATTTCGACAAGCTATAGGCAATCTGGTCGGGCACCGGATGGACGACGCGCTGGTCGACGATATTGACGATCGCCGGGCGCGCGCCTTCGCTCGCGGCGACGAGGGTCTTGGCGAGCATCACCGGTGCATGATGATTGACCTGCATCATCTCGGCGAGGGACGCGGCCGACAGATCGGCCCATTCGCCCTCGGCAAACAGCGCGGCATTGTTGACAAGCAGGTCGGGTGCCCGGCCGAACTTCTCGATTACCGCGGGGATCAGGGCGTCGACGGCGGCCGGGTCGGCGAGGTCGGCGGCGAAGCGGTGGCTGCGCGCGCCGGTTTCGGCCAGCGCCTCGGCGAGTACGGGATCGGCGTCGCCCGGGCTGCGCTTGTGGATCGCCAGCGCATAGCCTTCGCGTGCCAGCCGCGCCGAGATGGCGGCGCCGACGCGGTGGAGCCCGCCCGTGACGAGAGCGAGCTTTTGCGTCACTTGCGCACCCGCCGCATTGTGATGCCGATCTGCTCGCCCTCTTCGGCGATCGCGAGCTTGACGATCTTGACCTCGACCTCGTCGACCTTTTCGTCCTGCAGGAAAAGCGTGTCGATGATATGGTCGGCGACGCTTTCGATCAGCACGAAATGCACATCCTTCGGAATGCCCTCGGTCGCCGCGAATTTCAGGTGCATATAATTTTTCGACGCGCTGAGCGGGGTGGTCGGATCATAATGATCGGCCATCGCCAGCTTCGCGCGCACCGAGATGCGCAGCGGCTGCGGCAGGTGGGTTTCTTCGGAATAAATGCCGGTCAGCACGTCGACGGTCAGCCCGTCCACTTCCAGCCACAATGTATCGGTCACAAGAAATTCCTGTCCGTCGGGGGTTTGCAACCGCGCCCCCGGTCCCTAAAGCGCCGCCGCATTAGCGA
>Ga0247823_10003050_pt1 | contig 13685 bp, 7 predicted proteins | sample 13C_PalmiticAcid_2_FD_192426 | JGI IMG/M metagenome (GOLD analysis project Ga0247823, IMG submission 192426) | Soil microbial communities from agricultural site in Penn Yan, New York, United States - 13C_PalmiticAcid_Day30 | ecosystem: Environmental > Terrestrial > Soil > Agricultural land...
CCGCGGAGTTCGGGACGACAGGTCTCGCCGATCCAGAGCGGCGAGATGGTGAACATCATGCCGATGGCAATGCCGTTGACGCCCCTGCCGGCGAGGTGCATCCGCCAGTCCGGGGCAAGCTGTTGGAGGACGACGCCGGCGGCCGAGATGAGAGAGGCGGCCAGGATGCCCCATTTTCGACCGTACTTCTCGAGCAGCGGGGCGAAGATGAAGGTGGTGGCGATTTCTGTGGCTGGGGCAATCGAGTTCCAGGCGGAGAGGTAGTGCGCCGGGATCAAATAGCTGCCGTCGACCTGCAGCACGCCGAACTTTTCCTTGAACGCGGGCAAGGCGGCGAGCTGTCCTCCGGCCACGATGTCAAAACCCTGCATGACGACGCCGGACGAGATAAGGAGGGCTGTTTGTTGTGACCCCGAGAGTTAGATGCTGATACCGTCAAGGGATAGCCGAGGGATGGTTGACTTGCCCCAAAGCGCAAATCGAGACTGCGATCTCAACATCTTCCACTTGTTGTCGGGATTGACAACGGAGTAGTCGATGCTGGGAATGCTTGTCAGTTTTCACTGTTGCTTGTGCTGGATCGATATGGCAAGGCAAGTCCTGTGCTTACCCGTGTATTAGAGCCATGGTGACAACTCGTTGCCTCGACTCGTGGCTTGTGGGTTAGGGGAGGTTGTCTTTCCGAAATGCTGCGATATGGGCCCAAGTCCGAATGGCTTCGATGTCATCGATGACCGCGCTGCAAGTCAGATGGAGATGGGAAGCGATCTGGCAGAAGCATGAGGGAGGCTGTTGTCTCAAGATATATCTTGATCATGGCGAGGTTCCCCAGATCCGACGGCTGGGTCGAGCTAGGAGCCCAATGGCGCTTTAGCTCCTGGAGGGGGATACTTTGGCCACGAGCAAAAGTTTTTGCCCCTGGACAGGTATCAGCAGGGGGCGCCATTCTGGGCCCACAATGTCAGCCACCACTGCTTCCCAGCCCTGTCGTCCCCGTCCTGTCGCCCAGCAGGTATGCGTGCACTCGGCCAGGAGCGAAAACTTCCCCGTCAACCATGTACACCAAACAGTTAAAGCCATTCCCCGCCAGAATCTGCTGATCCGCAGTCTGGGGTCGCTTGGGGATCCCCATGGGGCCCCAGATGCATGTTGGCGTCGCCACCAAGGAGTCACCCCAAAAACAAGGTGGTGGGTTAGATCGTGACGCTAGCGAATACACGGGTCAGGAAAGTCTCCAGACCTTCGCGGAGTTCAGCTTAATTCCGCGAAACACCAGCAAGGGTGTGCTGACCCCAAGCTCCGTTTCGGTGCGGGGTACGTGAGGAGAAGGGTACGTACCCATGGCCAACATGAAGTAGTCCTTGATGACAACAAGTTCAGCGAATATCAGCACGCACGCGGTTCTTTTCCTTTCCTCGGATAATTCAGCGCGGTAAACCGGTTTTCTCACAATCACCGTAGGTTCAGACAGTTCCACGGTTAGGCTCTAATCCGCAACCCTCTCTCCGCCTCTTCGCCATGGCACACTCGACGACAACAACAACCCAACAGCCCCGGCGGCCGCCCAAGGTCCATTTCACCGCCAACAGCTGGATCAACGACCCATGCGCTCCCGGCTACGATCCACACACCAAAACCTACCATCTCTTCTACCAATGTGAGCTTTTCCCCCAGAGGTGTTGTGTTGCTCTACTCGAAACAGAGACTTACAACAATCCCTCCCCCCCACGACAGGTAACCCCTCCGGCTGCGAATGGGGCAACATGTCCTGGGGCCACATCGTGTCCCACGACATGCTACACTGGACGCAGGGCGAAGCGTCCCCGGCCCTCGTCCCCGACCAGCCATACGACGCCCAGGGTGTGTTCACCGGCTGCTGGATCCCCTCCATCGACGACTCCGACACCACGTTGCGGGTTGCCTACTCGTCGGTCCGCCACCTGCCCTTCCACTGGAGCACGCCGCCGTACCCGCGCGACGCGGCCGGCCTGGCCATCGCGCTGTCGCGCGACGGCGGCAGGACGTGGACAAAATCGACGCGGAACCCCGTGTTGGCGGGCGAGCCCGCTGGTGTGAGCGTCACGGGGTTCCGGGATCCGTACGTGACGGGGCTGCCGCTGATTCCCCGCGCCACCGAGGGCAGGTCCGGTGAGACGGGGGGTGGTGTACTCTACGGGCTTGTGTCAGGTGGGGTCCAAGACGGTGGTCCTAACGTTTTTGTGTATGGGATTCCGGGGGGGGATCCCGAGGGGGAGTGGAGATACGTTGGCCCGTTAGTTGACTTGCCGGCGAGATTCCAGCCGTCGGAGAAATGGAGCGGCAACTACGGCGTCAACTGGGAGTGTGCCAACCTGCTGGCGCTGCGGGCAGGTTCGGAGGTTCGGCACTTCATGATCCTGGGCGCCGAAGGAGATGTCGAGAAGGGTCATGTGGAGAATTACCAGGGCCCGGTCGCGGCGCCTTCGCGGACGGTGAGGGCGCAGTTGTGGATGTCGGGCAGCCTTATCACGACTCCAAGCGGCGACGGCGTCCAATTCCAATACCAGCACGGGGGATATCTCGACCACGGACCGTACTACGCTGCGAACTCGTTTACGGACCCCCAGTCTGGCCGTACGATTGTGTATGGCTGGATTCCAGAGGAAGACCTGACCTCGACAGCTGCTGTTCAGAAGGGGTGGAACGGTTCCCTTGCCGTCCCTCGCGAGGTTTTCCTCCTCCGGATCCCGAGAGTCGTCGGGGCGCTGCGGAGCGAACTGCGCGATATCTCTCCCTTCGAGCTCATCTCGGAGCCGGACGGTGCCACAACTACCGTCTTGACGCTGGGCGTGAGGCCGATCGCGGAGCTGGAGCAGCTGCGTGAGGGCAGTCACCAGCACAGCGTCGCCGCCGTTGCCTTGCCGGAATCAGACTCGACCACAAGTCGGGCCATCTGCCACACACAATCGACAAGTTGGGAGCTCGAGGCCACCGTTGCGATCGGCGCGGGTTGTCAAGAAGTCGGCTTCCACCTGCGCCACAATGCAGACTTGTCGATTTGTGCGACGGTCACATTCTCGGTCGCCACCGAGACCATCGTCGTTGATCGTCATGCCTCGAATGCCGACCCGGCGATCAACAAGTGTCCGGACGCGGGTCCCTTCACTCTGCTCACAACACGTGACGCCGAGGGGAGAGATAGTTTGGAGAAGTTTCGTATTCGGATCTTGTCGGATGGAGATATCCTCGAGGTGTTCGCAAACGACCGTTTTGCGCTCGCGACCATGGTGTACTGCGGCAGCAGCCCTGACTTGGGAGGGCTGACGGCATTTGCGAGGGGAAGCGTGGGCAGTGCACTGTTTGAGACGATTACGGTATGGGATGGGCTGGAATTGGGGAGTCGTCGGGGCACACCTCTGCCAGCCGATCGGTGAGAGTGCGGTGCAGCAGGGACAAGGAGGGGCTGGCCTGCACGATGCGCATGTCGACCGACCTCGTCGACCGCAGGCAGGCCAGGAGGTGAGCCCAGTCCACGGTACATTCGTTCCGCAGACAGGGCGTTCCGGCGGCGTAGATGACCGCCATCGATGTTGTGAAGATAGTGGCGTAGAGCGTCCAGCGGTTGACGATGCAGTCGCGGACGGCCATCAACATGCTGGGAATCGACTGCATGTATGCACCAAAGAATCTCTCGCAGTGCTCGAGTATCTCTGTGGTGCTGACTCTGCCGTCCTGAATGCACTGATACACCGCCGGCCAGTAGATGGATACCTTGCAGCAGAAATACTGGACTCGGAGAAAGTTGCTGAGGGGTTCGAGGACGGCCAGGTGCCGGAAATGGACGGCGTCGGGCAGGACGCTCTGCCACTCGTCGAGCTGCGTCTCGAGCTCGAGCGCAATGCCTGGTGCGTAGACGAAGTCGCCCCGCGGCGTTCTACGGATGGCGGTGTAGCAGCGATGGAGCATGCGCCTCATGGCAATCTCGGCCAGGAAGTACGCCTGGGCCTTGTCAGAGGCAGCCACGCTACCGTCTGCCAGTGTGCTACTGATGATGCTACCGGGAGAAGCCGTCGTGGTACTCGGAGAGCCGACATCGAGATCGAATTGCCACGAACGGCGGCTGTCGGGCAACTCGACCTTGTCGTCGGAGTTCCAGATGCCGCTGTCAACCATGTCGAGCTGATCGCGCAGCTCGCTCTCTAGCAGTAGGACCGCCCAATAACACCTCTTTGCCTGTTCGTGCAGCTCGTTCTTGCCCTCGACAAGTTTCAGTAGGTTCTGCACCTTGAAGGAGGCAATCATGGCATAGTCGTAGGCCTGGCAAGGCCGGGACAGGCAGCAGTGGTAGATGCTCAAAAGGACCAGCGATTGGATGCTCTCGATGCTGTCACTGACAAGCACAGCCGGCAGCGATGCAGTGGCGGCTTCCAGATAGAGCTCGCTGTTGTGTTCGCAGTATGATGGGGGTGTCCCTTCCCGTACTGCTTGGTCCTCCTGAGCGAGGGCGCCCACGGCAGCCACTGAAAGCACCAAGCAAGTCTCGGGACCGGCCGCCAAGGGTCCTGAAAGTATGCGAATGTAGCGCTCCGAGAAGCCTGGGCGGAGGATCGGGTACCAGATGTGGACATGGGCGGAGAAGGCGTCGAGCGCCGCGAGTGCTTGCTGTTGTTGGATAATGCGCAGTCTCGCTGCGTGGCCGACGCCCACATGCGGCGCGATGTTCCTCTCCAGCCCCACGAGCTCCTGAGCAAACCCCGGTCCGAGACCGAGAACCTCCATGAGGCAGTCGGTCACGAGCAGCTGGAATGGCGACCTCTCCACCCCGGTCACGGCGAGGCTTTCGGCGTGGCTTTGGCTCTGGTCATCCACTTCAACGACCGGGGAAAGCTGTGGGGGATGGGGGTGCGTTGGATGAGCGGTTACCGCGGCATGCAACGAGTTGGCGATGTCGTCGAGGCGGCGATTGATTGCGGCGAGCTCGGCCTCGACCCTGCGGCGGTGTTAGGGGGCGAACTCCGACGACGAGAACCTGGAAACCACATACCGGGACGCCGAGCTGGCCTGACTTTGCTCGTACTGGCAGTCGAGTCCACGTGTGCGGCAGTAGCCACAGGCAGGTCTGCGCCGATCGCATCTTGTCCGCCTCGCCCTGCAGGCGTTGCACGCCGTGGCAGTACGACTGCGGGTCTTCCTTGACGCAGCATCGGCATCGGGGTGCCAAGGCGGTGAATTCGCGTCCACTTCGACTGCTTCCGCTGCGACCCCAAAGGGACTCGGCACGTCTTGCTCATCCATCGCGCTGGACTCGGGTCTCGCATGCCGCATGGCATTGCCGCGTCGACTGTCGGTGCTTAGCAGTGGGAGTGGGGGCTCTGGGAAATCCGGGGCATCGGGGGGGCATCTGGGGACGGCCGGTCTGAAATAGCTATCTCCGCCGAATTCCCCTTTTCTCACAGAACTCGCTCACCTGGCCAGACCCAGAGGAGCACCCCGCGCTCGTGCTGGAGCAAGTCTGTGGTTGGGTGTGAGAGTGCGGGGTAGAATTGGGGGAGAGGAGAGTGGGAGGGGCATGCGGAGTTAGCTGCAACTCCGCGACCTGCTAAAACGGTGGATCCTCAAACACCACTCCTGTCACGTTTACGGGCTTCTTTCGGTCCGTCGTGGAGCTTCTCGATGGCATGCCACTTTCTTCTCGGCGGCAAAACAGATCTCGACTCTCCAAAGCCGAATTGACGCGGAATCTTCAATCTTGCTTTCCTGCGTATAAATCCGACAACATGTCCGCGCCACGACATGCAGGATTCGGATGCTGCATCCTCTCTCGACACGCCTTGCATAGCGAGCATACGGATACCTGACCTTCAATCGCCGAATCGCCTTGACCCACTTCACCGACAATGGCAACGGCGGCTCCATCATTCCTCCGCGGCGATCTGCTGTCTTCCGTCGCCCAGCGCAAGACGGCCCGCACTGCCCGCGTCTCCAGCTGGGACCAGTCGGGCCTCAACGAGGATGCCTTCGTCGTGCAGCCTGGCGAGACGGCCGTCCTCGCCGACCTCGAGGGCCCGGGCATCATCACTCACCTGTGGTTTGTGCAGACCTGCCGCCGCATCCTCGGCCCGGGCCTCATCCCGTACTCCAAGTCGGGCGTCGCCATGATGGAGATCCACAACGCCTTGGGCCTCAGCTACGAAGACAGCGATCCCGACTACTACCGCAAGGTGCTCATCCGCATGTACTGGGACGATTCCGAGACCCCCAACGTCGTCGCGCCCATCGGAGACTTCTTCTGCCTGGGCCACTCCATGGCCGCCAACTTCGAGTCCCTCCCCTTCACCGTCTCGGTGAAGCCGTCCGAGGAGAAGAAGTTTGGCGGCTCGGCCGCCTTCAACTGCTACCTGACGATGCCCTTCAACAAGCGTGCGAGGATCGAGATTGAGAACCAGGGCGAGCACGCCTACTTCCAGTACTTCTACATCGACTACGAGCTGCTCCCCGCGCCCTTTGATCCGAACGAGATCCTCTACTTCCACGCCCACTGGCGCCGCGAGAACCCCACCAACGGCTGGGCCCCGAACGCCATGCAGACCAACAGCCTCGAGACCCAGATCCCCAACCTCACCGGCGACGGCTACACCATCCTCGAGACGACAGGTGCGGGCACCTTCATCGGCTGCAACCACTCGGTGCTCCACCACCAGGGCACCTGGTGGGGCGAGGGCGACGACATGATCTTTATCGACGACGACACCTGGCCGCCCAGCATGCACGGCACCGGCGGCGAGGACTACTTTAGTCAGGGCTGGGGCATGCAGAAGAACGCGTACCCCTTCTGCGGCACCATCATCCACGAGGAGGACGTGCCCGGCTACCAGGTCTCGTACCGCTGGCACCTGGCCGACCCGGTGCGCTTCAACAAGAAAATCACTGTCAAGCTCGAGCACGGCCACGCCAACCACCTCCGCGACGACTGGGCCACGACGGCGTACTGGTACCAGACCCTGCCGGGGCCCAAGCTGGAGGTGCCCCCCGTCGACCTGCGACTGCCGAACAGGCCCACCATCGCGCCGCCCCCCGAGCCGGCCGCCGACAGGCCCCTGACCGACTTGCAGCAGCAGCTGGTCAAGCAGAGGGAGGAGCGGCTCGACGCTTTTGTGAAGGACCGCAATGAGTGGCTGCAGAGGAGGGCCGAGGCGTCCCGCAAGAGGGCGCAGAACAATATCGAGATTGCGAAGGACGTTAGGAAGCGCTTCCTCGAGAGCTTGCAGGGTTAGATGGGTGGGAAAAGGTGGTGGTGAGGGTCTGATCGAGAGGGGTGTTGTGGTCCGTCCCTCCAATGTAGAACAGATAAGAACTAATTAGAAAGTAGAATGGTGTAGCGGCCAGCTGCATGTTGTTCGCATACCCTCATCCCAACATCGAGATTCTCTTGGCGCATCTTCCGTGCCAGTTCGCGACCCTGTGTCATCCACCTTGCCATTCGCTGTCACAGACATTAAGCAGAAGCAATCAGGCGGTGCCGATACAACGAAAAGCGGGAGAATACCAGTGAGCCTTCACCCTGCGATCCTCCGAGTCTGCCGAATCGGCTCCGTCACGCTGTGCAAAAATTTTTGTGTGGCGTTTCCGCTCTTTGTCATTCGGGAAGACGCTTCTTCTCAGTCGGTTGACCCCTGAAGCCATTGACGGGAACTAGGCGGGCGAGTTTCTCTTCACCGGCCGCAACTGTCCCAGCTTCGAAGGGACGCCCTCCCTCAGTGGCACAGGAAGCACACCCGCTGCCTAAGAGCCTGCATTAAGTAGGGAGGAGGTCAGCGAGAAAAGGCCGGGGAAGAAGCGTTGACTCTAGGCGATGGGATGGTGACGGAAGGGAGTGGAGGGGCGGTTTCATTGGTGCGTGAGCCTTGCTCTCTCCCGTTGACGACATGCACACGACGGAAGCTTACAAGTTGATGGACTGCTCGCTCAGGTGGCGACATCAAGGTGCTTGCCGGGATCACTGGATTCATCTCTTCGAAGTGCGCTGCCGACGAGACATCTCTCATTGCCCAAGACGACGAGAACTGGCCGCCTCTAACACCCTATCTAGGTACATTATATCCCCCCGTATACACCGCCTTCTCCCTCTTATCCGCGAAATCCAAACATCTTCTACCCCCACACCAAGCCGCCACGACAATGAGAGAAAGGCAGACCGATCCCGAGGGGGGATTTGGTTTCTCACCAAGGAAATCCGCCCGGCCGAGGACCAGCCACCCTCCAATGTCCAGGCACGACCCCTTCCCGGTTTTAGACCTTCTCCTCGGAGGTAGTGGCCTGAACCGTGATTTCTTCGTGCTGAGCCGCCACCTTCTCCCCGTGCTGCCACGAAGCCGTGGGCTTCCACGCGGCCGACTTGCGCGCGTCGCTGACCTCGTCGTACAGCTGGTCGACCTGCTCGAGGGTGAGGCCCTTGGTCTCGTAGATCATGAGGTAGACAAAGAGGATGCAGAGGAAGCAGCAGGCGAACCACACAAAGAAGATCTTGGACTGCAAATTGGCGTAGCCGTCGCCGTAGTTGACGAGGTAGGGGGTCGCGTAGGCGATGGCCCAGTTGAGCAGCCAGTTGGTCGCGGTGGTGACGCTCAGGGACTTGGCGCGCGTCTTGAGCGGGAAGATCTCGCCGGTCACGACCCAGGCGAGCGGGCCCCAGGTCGAGGCGAAGAAGAAGATGTAGATGCACACGAACGCCACGGCGGCCTGTTGGCCCCCGAGGTTCTTGACGTAGATCTCGCCGTTGTCGTGCTGGCCCGTGGACAGCGTACCGCAGACGGCGACGATCAGCTGGGACACGCACATGCCGATGGCACCCCAGAGGAGGAGGGGCCGTCGGCCCCATTTGTCGACGGCGTACATGCCGGGAAGGGTGGACGCGACGTTGATGGACGAGGTGATCATGGAGATGATGAAGCCGCTGGAGACGCCAGAGTTTTGGAAGTACTTGGTTCCGTAGTAGAAGATGAAGTTGATGCCTGCAGAGAGAGGGAATTTAGTATTTTTTTGGGCCTTCGAAAGCGTCACAACTAACCGGTGAGCTGCTGGAGCGCCTGCAGCCCCATGCCCGTCAGCTGTCTCTTGAGAATGGGGGGTCTCAGGCAGTCCATGTAGGAGCCCTTGCCCAGGGTCATCTCAAACTCGTGGGTAGCACGGACTTCGGCCAACTCGGCCGCAATGGCCTCATGGTCGACTGGCAGGCGGCGAAGACGGGAAAGCGCCAGTGCAGCCTTGTCCGCGTTGTCCTTCTTAATCAAGAAGCGAGGCGTTTCGGGGAGAAAGACCATGCCAAAGAAGAGGATCAGCGACCATGCGAGCTGAACCGCAATGGGGATACGGTAAGACCCCGAGTCGTCCCGGTTCGCGGTGGCGTTGTTCACCAGGGCGGCGAGGAGCAGCCCGATGGTGATAGCCCACTGATATGCACTGACGATGAAGCCGCGGATCCATTTGGGAGCCGTCTCGGATTGGTACAGGGGAACTGGACCAAGGCCGTCAGCAAGATGCTTTGGTGAGGCGGTTGCCATGATTGGACGTGACGACGTGTGGCATCCACTTACCCATGGCGGAGATCAAGCCGACGCCGAGACCAGCAAAGAAGCGGCCTGCCAGGAACATGGGAATGGCCGTGGCGGCGGTGTGCAGCACAACGCCCAGGTTGAAGACCCACGTGGAAATCATCAAGCCCATGCGGCGGCCCACGTAGTCGGACAGGAAAGGAGAGCACAGGGCGCCGAAAAAGGTGCCGGCCGAGAGAATGGACACGATGGCGGACTCCTGAGAGGGGGTGACGTTGGGATTCCCGTTGGCGTCGATGTAGCCCGTGCTAAAGAGCTGTTGCCAGTAGGGCATAGCCAAGATTCCGCTGATGGTACCCGTGTCATATCTACAAAGGGCAGACAGTCAGTTAACCCGGATCGAATGCGCTTGACTGAAACGGATTTCAGATTTCAGATTTCAGCGGATGAAACACACCCAAAGAGAACACCGCCAAATGCAACAAACATGCCCACCGCAATAGCAGGCCATGTTTTGCCCGCCTCGTTGTCGGGCCGCGACAGGGAGAGGCTCTGGAGGAAGCCCATCTTGGTGTTGGGATTGACGCTGACAGCACGCACTTGGAGGCGGAAAACAATGCTGAGAGGAACGCCTGGAGCAGCTGATGATTGTGTTGACTACAGAGGCAGGAACACCGGCCCTTTTATCATCCCCATGACTTCATCCTTCCCATGGCAATGGATTTCATTATTTTCATACAGTCAGGCATATCTGTGATGCACTCGGCGTCGCCGAAAGGCTGCCCTGGACAAGATGCTCCTCGTACTGTGACGCCGTGGTGAGATAACGAAGTAGAATATCTCTTGTTGGTGTAGAAGCCGTGGTGATTCCTTCAGCCTTCCCTTCACGCACCTTCTGCTCCCCTGCCCACTCCACTTTGTCAGGGGAAGGTTGAGTCGAGAGCTTGCAGGGTCAGCAAGGGGCTCCAATGGTTGTGACGCTGCGGAAATAGGAGTCCGGACCGATGCTGGAATCGTCCAACATGTCTCACAATACTCCAAACGAGACTGGACGAGTAGACGTGTCCGCCCCTGATCTCTCTCTCTCCCCTTCCTGTAGCGCACCTCCTCCTGGATCTGTGAGCTGAGTGCGGGGTGGGGGATGCAGCCACTGCGGAGATCTGGTGCGGGGAAGTGGGCAAACTCGCGGAGATAGGATTTCCCCAAGACAGGGGTTGGGGCGGGGTGAGGGCGGGGGTGAGGGCTGAGAACGGTTTCTAGCGCGGTACTGGGCGTGTTCTAGCGTTGTTCTAGCGTTATTCTACTTCATCGCGTCATGCAAGAACACTGTCCCGCATTAGCGTGAATGCTTGATTCGATAATGGATCAGCTGCATGCATGTTGAGGCAACCATCTGAGGCCAAATGTGGCATCAAGTCCGGCCTGGGCGCTCGTTGCAAGCGAAGGTACCATGGACGGACAGTTGGGCTTTAGCGCTGGCTCCACGTTGGTCATCCGGACTCATACCGCAGGATGAGGAGACTGCTTGGCCTCTTACAGTCTCATTGACTCCAAGGGTTGGGGGGATGTCGACATGCTGCTACTCCGCAGTTGAGACCAGGATGAACATCGAGACACCGACAACGCCGAGTGGAGTGGTCTGCCTGGTCCGCAGCGCCCTTGTTGACATGGAGATTGGAAGCGAAATCGCTTCCCATCGCGAAGCAAAGTTACTCCCCACGGGGACGCACAATCACCTCCCATGGGGAAGTACAAGATGGGCTCATTTCCCCCACGACAACCAGCACAAGCAGCCTGATTCACAGCCGATTTCAGGACGCCAACGACCAGCACCCACCCTCTCCTACCCCTGAAGCACTCATTCAGCATGGCGGTCTCGTCCAACCGACTCATCAAGCTTGGCTTGGTCATGTCGGCAGCCTCCGGGGCGTTTGCCGGCCTGCTTCCGGATCAACCAGGCCGCCGAGGCAACCAAGGCAACCAAGGCAACGAGCCTCTGAATGGTGGCTTCGAGACTGGCAATCTTCAGGGGTGGCAAGTCGTTAGTGGAGATGCCTTTGGAAACCGCTCCGTCACCGACGCGGCATCCTACTGGGGTGGACCGTTTTACCAAGACCAGAAGTACTTCATCTGGGGCATCACCCAGGCCGGAGAGGCTGCTGTCGGCGAGCTCAAGTCCAGCTCCTTCCGGGCGAGCTCTGTCCTGAGCTTCCTCATCGGTGGCGGCTATGATCCGGACAAGCTCTACGTCGGCCTCGTCAGGGACAGCGACAACCGCTTGCTCCTGAAGCAGACTGGGACCAACGACGAGGCCCTGATCCGCATTGTCTGGGACACCAGCAAATGGGCCGGCCAGAAAGTCCACGTCGTCATCCACGACAGCAGCACAAGCGAATCCTGGGGCCACATCAACTTTGACGACCTCCGCGTCGGCCCTCGTGCTCTCGGCAACGGAGGCGACCAGACCTTCCAGGTCATCGGACAGGCAAACCAACCGGCGCCGCGCAAGTCGTCCGCATGTTCGCTCTACGCCGCGGACCCGCTGCGCCCGCAGTACCACTACACCCCCTACCAAGGATGGATCAACGATCCGTCTGGTCTTGTCGAGTGGAAAGGACGCCACCATCTCTTCAGCCAGTTCAACCCGGACGCCCCAGTGTGGGGCCCGATGCACTGGGCCCATGCCGTGAGCACCGATGCGGTCCACTGGCGCGAACTGCCCGTCGCCCTCGCTCCCCCAAAGACAACCATCCCTGGCGATGCGTCTGGGCGGTTCACTGGCAGCGCCATGGTCCGCGGAGGAAAGCTGGACCTTGTGTTCACCGACTTTACCGACGGGGCGGCCCACCCCGGCGCCGTTCAACAAACTGTTGCGGTCGCGAGCAGCACCGACGGCGTCAACTTTTCGCTGTACCCGCAGAATCCCGTGGTTCCCGGCCCCCCAGCGGGGGCTCCTGTCGATTTCCGTGATCCCAAGGTCTTCCACGACACGACCGACAACTCCACGAAGATGGTGATCGGCGCGACCAATGGTGCCCAGGGCCAGGTCCAGCTGTATCGCTCGACAGACTCGGGCCCGTATTCCTGGTCCCACGTCGGCGTCCTGACCACGGGAGACGGGAGCACCGGCTCGCCGTGGGAATGCCCCAACCTCCTTCCCCTCGGCGACAAGTGGGCCCTCTTGTACGGCGGCAACGCCCTCGGCTGGTACGAGACGGGTACCTACAACGGCTCGGTGTTCACGACCGAGAAGCGCGGCCTCCTCGACGCCGGCCCGGCAGCTTACGCGGTGCAGTGGTACCAGGACGAGTCCGGACGCGACCTCGCCATCACCTGGATGGCGAACTGGCCCACCTCCAAGTGGCCGACCCGTGTCAACGGCTGGGCGGGACAGCAGTCCATCACCCGGGAGCTCTTCCTTAGGGAGGACGGAGGCGTGGGCAGCCGGCCCATTAAGGAGCTCGACAGTCTCGCCGTCGGGCCCGCGAAGAACCTGGGCCGGCTCCGAGTCGGCGAACAAGCCCGCAGCATCGGGGACTCCAACACGGCAAGGGTCAAGCTCACCGTCGACCTCGGCGCGACCAGCGCCTCCTCATTCACCGTGGCCGTGTTCCAATCGCGCGCCGAGTCCACCCTCCTGACCTACGACGTCGCAAGCCGAAAGCTGACCCTGGACACCACCAATGGTGGCTACGGCCAGGCGGGCAAGTGGGACGCGGTCCTCGCCGAGCCCAAGGACAAGAAGCTGACGCTGGATATCTTCCTCGACCGCACGGTCCTGGAGGTCTTTGCTGGAGACGGCACCGTCATGTCGGCCACGGTCTTCCCTCGGTACAAGGAATCGACAGGCATCAGCGTGGTTGGGAGCAAGGGAACGGTGACGTTTGCGGCGGGCTCGGTCACGCGCCTGGGCTCAAGCTGGTGCTAGAGAGTTGGAAGTGTGTCCAACTGGAAGGGTTCCGTTCCGCTGGCGTGGAGCCGTAAACTCGCACATCAATCACTTGACAGATCCTCCCGTAGGCCGTAGCGCGTTCTAGGCCCGTCTGGAGAATTGATGAAGTAGTCCGTTCCTGCATGGAATTTTCTAGTGACAATGAATGAGCAAGAGTGATCAATTTGGGGTTAGCAAGCCGTGCCAACTCTGCCGAGTGAAAA
>Ga0247823_10003051_pt1 | contig 13676 bp, 19 predicted proteins | sample 13C_PalmiticAcid_2_FD_192426 | JGI IMG/M metagenome (GOLD analysis project Ga0247823, IMG submission 192426) | Soil microbial communities from agricultural site in Penn Yan, New York, United States - 13C_PalmiticAcid_Day30 | ecosystem: Environmental > Terrestrial > Soil > Agricultural land...
GATTGGTAGTTGGGAAGTGTGAAAAGTGAGGAATTGTGAGGTGAAGTGTTGTTGGATGGGAAACGGTTCAACCTTTAAGGTGTTGGAGGTTGGTATCTTAGTAATTGACACCCCTCACTCCTCACTCAGCATGCCATTTGTTCGAGACTGAACGTGATTTGGCCCCGCTTTACCACCCGAGCTGGCCGACGTCAATTATGGATGACGTCCGTTACACGCATGAAACTTCAGTAAGTCCTCAAACCTCAATCACATGTCCTGACTAAACATCTTCCTCGTTTGGCTCCAGCTCGGCCTCAGTGCCGGTCTCAGCCCCAGCCCCAGTTCCATCATCAACCTCATCCTCGGCAAACAGCCCTGCAAAGAACTCATACGCTGCATCCAGATCCTCCTCCACGCACGTCGGTTGTGCCCCGGGTGGTTCCCTATCCCGTCATCACGTAGTCACTCGCCCGAGGCACAGTCTATAAATCCCGAGGGAAGCTCGGCTTCTTCCCAGCTCCATCGGTTCCTTCCCCCAGTCAATCATGCAGTCCCACGGTTGTGTCGGCTCGCTCTGCCTGACTTTCCGCAAGAGCTCCGGATTCATGTATGAGAGGGACGGATGTGGCGCCGTCATGGGGCTTGAAGAAATCTTGACACAGCTTGTGTGAGGCGAGACGGCGATGCAGACATGACCTCGCTTTCAAGGACTGATACGAGTTCAACCGGAACTGGCCGTGGGAGTCAGTCTCACCGCTGGCTATGTTTTAAAAGCAGGCCCGACGGCACTGCTTGAGGAAGCATATTCGCCATCTTGAGCGCGTATTCCTTTTCCTCTCCGTTGATTTTGACTTTCCAGAAATGGCTGTCGGCCTCAGTCTTGGGATTCCCGAGCTCTTCAATGAACTCGATATCGACACGGGCGGTAGGACTGAACGGCGCAAGTCGAGGCCCGGGGATTTGCGGCAGAGGTTTTGCAAGACCGACAGATGAGGACAGCGAGTCCACGGCAAAGAATGCTTCCCTGACGAGCCTGGAGGTTTGGACCTGTGTTTAGCTGCCAGGAAGCCGAGAGCAGCAGCGGAAGCGGCCTGCGATCAGAGGCTTACGCAAATCGAAACACACCAAGTCCCCTCTTGCTGAAGATGTTGTTTTGAAAACGGACCGGCTACCCTGGCAGTGTTGGCATGCGTCCTCCGTTGTAGCTGGTAGGTAACCACTGCTGCCTTGGGAGCTGTTTACAACAAGCTCGTTGATTTCACTTTAGCAACACTGGAAGGAAAGCAGAAGCCACGAACGATTGTACACGGAGTTGCATATCATACAATCAGCCATACGGAAAACAAATCTTCAGAGCCTGCGTATCTCTTTGGCAGCTGGAGGTGTACTGAAATTTGAATCCTGGCCTCAAATGCATCGAAGAACATGGTGTGAGAACATCGTGTGCAGAAGACATCTCAAACTTGCATGTGCCTATATCCCCCAATGAAACGTGAGCTGGAAAGAAGATTACCGATGATCCATCTTGACGAGCAGTTCAAACACGCCTCGTCGCTCTCATCATCAAGATCTCCGGACCCCCCGGGGATCAAGAGACGCAACCGACGGGCCTCTTGGCGCTGGTGCTCTGACTCCTCATGCCGTTCCGGGTCCATGGCCAAGGCCTTGGAGTAGGCGTGGGCGCATCGAGCCAGAATACCTGGGGGCACCTTGACCAACTTCCCGATGACTACGGCAATCTCTGTCTCTTCTCTGCAATTGCTCTATTAGAACGCTGTCCTCACCTCCTGCCGTGCATTCTGATGAGAAGAATGAGATAGGGGTTTCTTACATGGCATTTGCCACTCGGCCTTGTTTCATGGCCACGTCGCCCGCCCGGTACGCGCAATACGAGCTGAGCCAGCTGAAGCGGCTTTGGAGTCCCGAATTTTCCAAGATGTGCTTGGCTTTTTCAACGTGAGCCCTGGCATCGTCGAGGCGCTCCATTCTCGTTCGAAGAGAGGCAAAGGCCAGGTGGCCACTGGGTTTTGATATCAGCCTTGACCGGGCGCGGGAAGACCATGGGGTACCATACTAGACCTGGAGATACCAGCTCTCCATTCTTTCTGCCTCTGCAAGGGATTCACTCAGAACCTTGTCAGCTTCCTCGTATCTGCCCAAGCAGTACAAGTTCCGCGAAACATTGTACCCCCAGACTAGCTTCCTCCCTGAAATCTCGCCCGCCGGCCCATCCAGGATTTCGCCCGCCTTGAGCTGGGGTACCAATGCCTCTTCGTACCGTCCCTGGCTAGCGATTGCCATGCTAAGCCAACTGTACGCAAGTGACACGAGCAGGTCGTCTGGCGCAAGCAGTTCAAGGCGGATGTTGAGGCCGTCCGTCATCTCGTCGGCCGCCCTGGCAAACTCGGAAGTGCACAGGTGATACAGGCACTGTAGAGACTGCAAAAATGCCCAGGTAAGGGGGTCTTTTTGATCCCCTGGGCACTTGTGGTATGCATCGCTGGCAGTATCGAGAAACACAGGAACGGCACCTGTCGTGTCGTTGTCGTGAATGGCACTTTGTGTGTATACCATATTAGCTGATCTGTACTATTATCCATTGCGGCGAGAAATCAGGAAGAGCATGAGACACTCACTTGGCAGCATTGACCATCAGAATGACGAAGTCCATGTTGGGGATGAGAGGCTTTGGTTTGGTTTGCGAATCGTTGTAGTTACCAGCCAGCGCGAGCGTTTGTGGAATGTATCGCTCGTAGAGAATCCATTCCTCGTCGTCAAATTTGTTGGACAAATCCCGCGGAAGCTTGGAGAGCAATAATTTCGTGGCGGCCTCAAACTTCTCCTGCGGATTCTCCATTCTTGCCGGGCCGGATGCTCAGATTGACTAATCGATGGATCCGGAACGTGCCTTGCTCGAGGTTTTTTCTCACCAACGTGTGACGGGTCAGTTCTTCCCAACGTGTCTCCTAGGCTGAGATACGGGTCAACTGTTAGTGCTCAGCTCTTCCTTAACGTATGGGAGCAACCGTGAGACGATGCTTACCTGAATTCGTCTTCGCAGAACAAGAGCAGCTCGGGCAGGTTTTTGGACTTGAGGGGTGTGAAAACCTCGGAAGGGAAAAGCACTTAAGAAATAGAGAGCCAACAACAAAACCAACAACAGGGCCAACAACAGAGCCAACAACAGAGCCAACAATAATCAGAGCCAACAATAAAACCTGGCTTTTCCGCTCTCGCGGAAGCGGGGCCCCTGGCAAAAAGCATCACAAAGTAGCAAACAAACTCCATCACCGAATAGCAAGGCAGTCAGTCTCTAAAGTGAAGCCGGGGCGAGCCGATAAATGGGCCCATATTTGGAGGTGGAGGCTCGCCCGGCTTCGCTTCACACTTACGGGGACAAAGCATGGCAATGTCGGTCTATATATTTGGTCGAGGGTTCGGGGGAGGCCGCCCAGCTGCTTGGTCACTTCTTGTGCTGCCTCTGCTTCGTCGCTCGTTCGACTTCTCTTGTGCGCCATCGCAAGCAGAAATTTGGCGCCGTCTTCGACGCCGAATTCGTTCACTTCAAGGCCCTCATCGATGGGGAGGGTAGCCACCAGAGCATCCCTCGTGGTTACGAGGACCGCGCCATGTCTCGAGGCTGGCCAGCCATTGTCGAGCGCGTCATGGCTGTCAACATTGTCGAATATCAGCAACCACTTGGCGGCTTCGCTCGGTCAATACGCGATGTTTTTGCAGGTCTGGGGGCCTTTGCGTCTTACACGTCTTCTGCAGCCAAAGCAGAAAGAGGACCATGTTTTCCTGGTGTGACTGAGGGTGTGCGTTTGGGAGCTGCAGCGCATCAACTGCAATGCGGCTGAAACTTTGTGGAATCGGGAGCTGATCTTGTGCAGCGATCCAAGCACGGCGTCCAGCTCCTCGACCTTGGAATAGGCATGCGCGAGTGCGATCTGTGTACTCCCAACGCCACCAAGCCCGTGCAACGCAATTGATGAGAGACGTTTCCCCGTATCAGCGGGCCGCAGATGGTTGTCAATCTTCTTCAGCTGTCCCAGCAGCCAAAGAAATGGCTGTTCTCCGCAACGGGGAGGTTGTGACATGGGAGTGTCGCATCTTCCTGTCTCCCCCCACAGGGTGGGGGGAGTTGTTGAAGATGGCTCATCTCGCTGATGGCCCTGGCCTGCCTTTCGGCCTGTCTCTCAGCCATCTCGGCGACCTTCTCGATGCGCCCGACTGCTTCGTCAACGTTCTGACAAAGTCCAGGTAAATGTCGTATAGTGGTCAAGTGCGGGATGGATCAGCATGATGGCCTTCCTGGACTGCGCGTCCGGGTGCTCGGTGACGAGGCCTACCAGTGCGCTCCGAAAATCATTCAGAGACTTGACTTGTAGAGCGCCTTGATAGTCGCGGCGTTCCAGGGTCTTCTCACACTCTTGGAGAGTGCCGTGCATGACTGGGTGTAACTCTCGTCACTGGCAAGGCATGGCAGGCATTTATTAGCGTGCTCCAGGGGCCATTTGTCTTGAGCCTTGTTGCGGGAAAGTGTGACATTATGGGGCCAAGGGGGACTCGCTACGATGTGGTACCGTCGGCGTCGGCGCCCCAGAGGGGATCCTGCAATCGCTTTTTTTCTGTCCCCCAAGCCTCAGGCCGCTAGAGGGGACATGGGGCGTAGGGAGTTTGCTCTGGTGGTTGTGCCGGGCTACTTTATCGGCCGACGGCTCAATGCGCAACGAGACGAGAGTGTAGCTGTCTGTTGGTTGAGAGCTGTGGTGGCTGGGGTTAGAGTGGGGCTGGTCCTGTGCTTTCGGTTGAGGTCTTGGGATGTTGGGACAGCCGAGAGTAGCGCCAGCGAGTCAGAGGGGAAAGCTGCTGTTTTATGCGCGGGTGGCTTGAGACTTCACCTGCGGGCTGCCGGCGCGGGGTGAGCTGCGCCGTCTCAACCCGGCAGGTGCCTGCCTGTTTGCCTTGCATCACTACCTGAGGTAACGAGGTTGATAAGGGGAGCACCTTCCTTCCGACCAGGACAAGGCCATACTCGCACTCCAGGTTTGCACTCCCATGGACCAGCACACCTCATGTTCAAAATCGACAGGCTCCGCCACTGCCCGCATCTCCGCACTGTCCTCCGAATAACCTCCGCACTATGGCAGGCTGGAGCACGCTTGCCCGAAAGACATTTCAACGGGACACGAACCAAGGCCGTGACGAGCTGAACACGAGTTGCGATAGCCTACGAGCTCAGTTCATCGATGCCTGCTGCGGATCACTTGACAATCCGCCATGTGCTCTGGACCATGGTCTCGAAACGTTCGCAGACCTTACCGAGAGACGCATGTTGGCGTACGAGAATGCAACAAAAGAGTTGCTCAACGCCCTTTGGAGTGGTGCCTATCCCGGATCGCAGTCTGGATATCTGGGTCGACAGATGGCGACATCCACACAGATCGTCAGGTTGATGCGAGAGATGACTGCACAAACCACAATCGATGACATCGTCGACGACGCATTCCAACACTTTGGTGTCATTCCTGCCGACATGGCGCAGTCTCTCCAATATGCCATGCGCCATTTGGTGTTTGCAGTTGTTGGCTGGTCCACCATGCTGTACACCCCCATTTTCACTTCGGCCGATGGAGACTTTGGTACTTTAACAAATCAAAGTGGGACTTTCCATAATCCCACAGCAGCGAAATTCTTGGAGGAGTCTTCCAACCGACCTCTCGGGGCTGTCCTGCGCAACTATGGGCTAATGCCAATAGCTTGCCCTCCAGGGGCCGGCATGTCGTCCTTGGGGCTCCCGACCCTTCTCACGGTGACACATCTGAACTTTTTCTCACTGTCAAAACTCGGAGATGTCACCATACCCTGGGTTGACGATCTCTCCAAACACTGCGAATTTGATCGGTACTCCAAGGGGAAGGAGCTGAAGCTGTTTCGTCTTCCATCCCTCTGCGCCAGGATCTGTCTCAACCCAGATGCCGAAGTCCTTGTTGGCCGGTAAGCACACTGCAACATGGTGGACGCTCGGAGCCCACGCGCTGTATCTGTTGCTGACGTGCTCTCATAGACTATTCAGATCACACATCTGCCAGCAGAACTGCCGTGCAGCTCCCGATACTATGGCCCGGTCTTACCTTGTCGAGGTCCTTCTCAGCTACCGGCTCCTGTTTGGGCAGCACCCGCGCTCCCGCAGTCTTTTCCGCAAGCAGGAACAGAATAAAGCGAAGTGTATTGGCGAACTGGATCCTCTGCTTTCTGCCCTCTGCGGGGAGAAGGAGGTGGGTAATTTTGGTGGGATAGGGGAACTGCTTCGCGAGCGCGGGGTTTACAATGCCGAAACAAACTTCCCTCACTTGGGATCACGGTTAATGGAGCTCCAGGACTACAGTACCAGTCAAAGGCCGAGAAACATCACAGAGGTCTGGAACGATCAACGAGATCCGGAGAGGTTACTGACGTTTCGGGCCATCATCGTTGTCGGAGGGATAAGCATTGGACTCAGCTTCCTCCAGCTTTTCGTGGGGATCGCACAGCTGGTAGTCTCGGTCGTCAAGTAATACTGTACATTAGAAGAGTTGACAGAGGGAAGTAAACACGTAACCCAGGGTGCGAGAATCAAATCATCATGCCATGTGTCTTGCAAAGTTGGCTAATTTCCATTCGCCTAGCATTCTGATCCATTCTAACCCAAAGCTTCTCGTGAGATAGGAGAAACCAAGGCCCAGGTGCACTGCCTACTCAACACCTTTGGTGGTCATGTTAACTTCGACTTGGATGGTGTTGGAAACAGAGCTTCTTACCCAGTCCCGGCAAGATAGATCTTCCCACCACGACACAAGGTGCGTGGTGAGTTACGGTTCAATGAGTCTCCTGAGCAGCCCTCGGAGACTTCCGCAAGTGGCGGAAAAGCGATGTCCTTTTGTGCGCGCCAGGTCTGGGTCCGAAACTTGATGGGGGGGTACCCTGAGCGATCCAGGACAGTTCGCATGTCGAAATCTCGGTCGAGGGCGAGCAGGTCCATGACACCTGGCTCGCTCAACACTGGAGGAGTTCCGGACATTTTGGAGGAGTGAGGGTTGAATGATTCTGGTTCGCTGTATGTGCAGAGTGGCAGCTGTCAAAACAGAGAGGCTTGTCAAACCTCAAAAGGGAAAGGAGATGAATTAAGGATCTGGATGTTGGACTGGAGGGCTGCGCAAAATACCCACCATCGAGGGCGGAAACGCGTTGCCGGTGGCAGGCCCAACGGGGAGACCGGGAAGGCTTTCACACTAGCACACATGCGGCTGATGCAGTCCATGCTGTCGAACACAACTTGCAAAGAGGCTTCTCGGGTATGTTTTCTGGCAGAAGCTGCATAAGGCTTTGGCAAAATCTTATCCATGATTGGAAGTTGATGAGCGATGCTGCGATATACGCAAAATCCCCCGTCGAGCTGCGGATCTGGGTCAGGAGATTGCTGAAGCATGTTCCCAAGTGGAAAAGAAGGGAAGAAAGTGCATCTTGGCAAGAGCGGGATGATGAGCCCCCGCCAGTCGTGGCTGTCGCGGCGCGCTCTTTCCTCCACCTGCCAAAAGTGCTCAGAGTTCATGCCGAGATGGAGAATAGCGTCGATGTAGATCCTCTTTCCCTCCTCGCAATCGGGCTCATACACTTACATGTCGCCACTCCAGAGCGTGGGGGATGATGTCCATATCTGTGAGGACATTTCTGAAGTTGGTATGAAACTTGATGACCTTGATGGGGGCATGACCTTCGCGCTCGATGCGGTCCGGCAGCTGCAGTTTGACATCCAGAGTCGGATTTTTCTCGTTTTCTTTGAATGGCTGGCTGCTGTCAGCTTGTAGTACAGTCGGAGATTATAGATTCAGAAAACAAAATCAAATCAAGTTGTGCTTACAGCGCAGGCTGTAACAACAACCTTGTATTCCTTCTCGCGGAGCATCTTGCGGTCAAAGGTAGCGCATGTCGTAACTCGAGTCTTGACGGCGAGAGTCAAACGGCAAGTCGCCCCGTCTCGGCTTGACGAGGCTCTGGTCAGACGAAGGTGTTTTGAGAATGAGTCGGCAATCGCGGATGCGGGCGGTCTGGTGATTCTGGTCTGCCCCGCTCGAGAAGGAAAGTGCCACCACTGGTGGACGCCACCTGCAGGTTTCATTTGCCCCGAGGCTGCAGTGTGTTTGGACGACGTGGGGTTCATTGCTCTTGCGCAAGGAATTTCGTCTTGGTTTGCGAGTTGCGTGACACAACGGGGGGCAGGGGGGGACCTCGAGGGTAGCAAAAGGCAGCTCCGGGCTCAAGGCAGAAAGGAAGCTGCAGAAGTGCCACATCGCTGATTATCGGTTAGTTCACTCTCCCATTTACTCGGACAATCCAGGTTGTTATCCCTTTCATGGAGTAATCGGATTATCTCTGCCTCTACGTCCACCTTCATCGTCGAAGCGGCAGGGACATCAACGAGCCAAACCAGAGGGGGAAAAATAGACAACCGAAATTGTTCTTCATTCATTTTGGCACATACTATGGCCATCCAAACCACGATTGACTTCCTCGCAGACCTTCCACTCTACGAGGAGGAGAAGCCGTATTATCTCCATGCTTCGGCAGCCGCCGACGACCGTCTCGAGGGCGTCGAGATCACCAACATCGAGTGGGACACAAAGCCAGTGACGGTGCACAGCATGCGAGACAATCCGGACCTGGGTTTCGAGCAAAACGGCTTCTGCTACGTCAAGCACGAATCGAAGTGCCTTCCTTGCCCATCAATGGGCCTCGAGCGAGTGGAACGGTACCGTCAAGAGAGCGAGGCGTTGTTGCGTGACCTCTTCCAGCCCGAGTTTGTTCTGTGCTATGACTACAAGGTGTGAGATGGTGGCCTCTAACCTGTGGATTTGCGACTGCAAGTCACTGTTTCTGACAATGTCCACCAAGCTACGGAGGAACGCGCCGCACAACATCGACCGATATGATCCGTCCGATCCGTTTCTTGTTGAGCAAGCGGCAAAGGGGGCACACGGTGAGAGGTTCCCAGTTATTGAACCCCTTCATTGGAACAAGAGGATCTGCGCTATCGTAGTTCTTGAGTGCTAATGAGAACCATGATGGCTTCCCAGTTGGTATGTAACCCCACTCGTCTCACGGCCATTCGGTTGCTCTAAGACAATCGGCTTTTAGACATCTCTCTCGACCACGTCCCGCACTTTGTGAAGGGCCTTGTGACCGAGGAACAGCTCGGCATGTACTTCAAGCCCGGCTACCGCTTCAGACTTATCAAGTATTAGCGACTCTTTGATGGCTCACAAACCCCGGAACGACACAGCTCAAATGCTGACTGCCTGGTCTTCGCAGCATATGGCGTTCGACGCTACCGGAGTGTGAGGACCGGCCGCTCGCTCTGTGCGACTACACTTCCATTGACCCCAACGACCTCATTCCTACGGATCGAGTGTACCCCAACAAGACCCAAGAAATCTATCACCTGAGATACAACAAACAGCAGCGGTGGTTCTGGCTGCCCAACCAGCGATCCGACGAGCCATTCCTGTTCAAGACATTCGACAGCAAGTCGGGCACAGGGGCAAGATGTACGTTCTAGATACCTTAATGAGTTGGTACTCAAAGAGCTGACTTCTTTCTCGTCGTATTAGACTGCCCGCATATCTCTGTACCGAACCCGCTGGCCGGACCCCAAGCCCCACCGCGTGAGAGCGTTGAAACGAGAAACCTGGTCATCACGAAGGCTTGAGCTTCAAGGATTGCCTGCAGCAACTCTCTCAGGGTTTGGCCCGGCATTTGGAGACGTTTTGTGTGTGGCGTCTTTGGGGATTGAACAGCTGCCCGGCTACTACTGCGCACTGAAGACTTTAGAAGGGGCAAGATCCTAATCATCGCTCGCGAATCCCCATCAATTTCCTATCTCATTGACTCTACAAGTAATTACAGGCAATGGACCAAGTTACCTAAGGTTTCCGTTTGATGCGACAACAAGGTCTGATCGCCACTGACAGCCGTTCTCCCTCTCACTTTTTCTCCGTGGCTGGTTCCTGGTAAATGTCGTAGCCCGAAATGCCACGCCCAACGACGGCCTTTGCAGCCAACGGCCCAGAAACCCCTTGCTCAACATCAGCTGTCTTGAGAACCCCTGGGGCTGCTGTCGACTCAGGTTCCGGCGCCCTCTCCGACGTTACTTCGGTGGTTGCGTTGGTTTTGAAAAGCCACGAGTCGCCATTGTCGGCAACTTTCTCTCCCTTGGTTCTCGGCTTGTTGTTGTCGCTGTTGCTGCCGGACGATGTGCTGTCGGCCGCGCTGCTGCGGGCCACATACACCCTGATGAACTTGGAGAAACCGGGCATCGAGCTGACGATGATGGTAATATGCACTTCAACAACACTGAGCAGAATAGCTGTCAGCCCATCGGCCTCGAGAAGATGATGGGTGTAACTTACATGCAGAGCAACACGAGCGTAGCCTTCCATGCTTTATCCGACATGTCCGTCGCCATCTTGACTCTGTACACGAGAGAGATAACAGTGGCAATGACAGCCCTGAAACGAAGAGCATCAGCAGCTGTGCGAGTCGTCCACCCTTGGCAGTTTGGAACCTACAAGAAAGCCGTCGAGAACACGCCCAACGCCTTGAGGCGCTGTCTTGTTGACCAGTTGAGTCTGGCAATGATGGGAAACGGCAGCAAAAGGATATTGAGATCCAGCAGCAAGTTCAGAACTGAGCCGACAATGGACCAAACCGCGCTCTGTTCGGTCTTCCTAGACATGTCGTTCCATGACTCCCCCGCCCTCGGACTGGCGTACGCAATCTGGAAGCCGATGCTGAGCACGAACGCGACAAAGGTTGCGCCCAGGCCGGCGTGGATGGCGAGCTTCATGGTGCGCTCAATGACAAAGGTCTGGTGCATCAGCAGGAAGATGGAAATCTTGGCCAGCACGCCGCCAGTAATGCCGAGTATCGACCGCGCAAAGAGTATCTGTTTTACGGTTTACCGTGAGCCCCTTGATTCTGATGCAGGATGGCCAACCAAGGAACTTAACTTACCTTCATGGAGTCCCCGAACAGCCAGCAAACCGCGATGTCCCATTGATGGCGTGCAAGACGAAGTTCTAGCCACATTATTGTCAGAAAATAGCGAGTTAAGTTGACTGAAGCACGCACGAGACTCAGACAACATAAGGCTCGCCTCGGCGAGAGAGAGCACGAGTGCCGCGACACAGGTATCTTAACGACACACTTCGGTTAGCGAATGTCTCGTTGTTTTGTGACAACTAGGCATCGATGGGATAACTCACAGTCGCTCCACGCGAGTCGTTTCCTATTCGCAAACACCCTGCCAGCTGTGGCGAGGAGAGCCAACGCCATCATGATGGTGCAGACCCCGATGACAGCTGGAACCAATTTCCCTCTGTCTTCAAAGTTCGAGACCATACCCTTGGGGGGCTGGGCTGCCGGAGTGGCGCAGAAGTCAATACCGGAGAGGTTTTCCATCTTGTGGTCTTGGTGCGTTGCAAGAAGAGACGAGGATGAGATGTCGTGTCCTTGAAGAGAAAGCGACCATTCGATATCGAGAGTATAAACAAGACACGAGGTTATCTTATATCTATGACATGGGACTTGCCTCTGGAAGTTTGTCTCAAGCTTCAGGAGGCGTCTGATTCTTCTCGGGCCCGAGTTTGTGGAGGTGGCTTGATGTTTGTCTCTTCAAACCTCGAGTTGTGGCTGCCAAAGCTGCGAGTGCTGAAACCCGCACACATTCGGTCTTTTCCGGGTTGTTTGCCGTTGCATACAGTCAACATCTTCTACCGTGCGTCTCGACTCTCAGCGTGAGAAGAAGATGCCTGTGGAGGCTTTTAAGCACAGTCGGCAGGGCGGTTTGTCCAACATCCATGCCTCTTGTTGATCATGGCTTGGTTTCAGGTGCTGCCACTGGCTGCAATCCCCATCTCTTGTTTGATTTTATGCTTCCACCTGCATTTCTTGGGCATGAATCAGGGGTTTCAAGTAAACAATCACAGTGTCCGGCGCGAAAATATTCGGCTTGGCTGCAGCCCCTGAAGACGGCTTGATCAGACAAAGGCATTTTTTGAGAGGCGCGAGACAATTTCCATCCACTTTCAAGAAGAATTCATGACTTCAATTGATTGCATACAATTTTGTACTATTCAAGTGTTGGGCTCTTGAGGCAGGCGCAAGTTCTCAGCCAAACATGTTCTGATACAGCTCCGGTCGACGGTTTTCGAGCGTGGACTTCGACTCGTCATACGCCCAGTAGCGACCGCTGTTGACCAGTTGTTGGCCTTGAACGAGCGACTCATCTTCATCCTCGTCCTCATCTTCATCCTCACCAAGACAGAGAGTCCAGTCATCGTCGTCATCCACTGCATCCTGGCACAGCTCTTCAACAGTCGGGCCCAACTTCAGGTTGAAGAATCCTTGTGCCCTCAGATCTTTGAATTCGGTACCGTCTTGTCTGCTGCCCCACGGAACCCATGCCGTTGAAAGCCAGCCGCCCATCTTGGGGACCCAGGCCTGCTGCCATGCTCTGATGTCAGCAATGCTGCGCATTTTAATGGCCATGAGGGATGCGGACGGGGCTTCCTTACCTTTGATCCCGAGAACGACGACGGCAATCAGGTCCCTTCCGCGGCAAAAAGTAAAGGAAGGGTGGCGGGATGTTGCCAAAGACTGGCTGAGAGAACTACTCTCTGAACTCGTAACAGGTTCTTCTGTATTTATGCATTTTGGTAGAGTCTTACTGTAGGACGGTGCACAAAGACAACCTGAAATGAGGGAACAAAGCATTGATGGTTAAACAATCACATTGAGCTTTCATTGTTGTTCAGTTTTCGAACAGAACACTCTCGGCGTGGCGAGAAGGCCAGACACATCCACCTTGCCATCCAAAGAAACCAGTCAGTTCTCATATTTTCGATGTTTGGGCGGGCTCGCGATGCGCAATAGCCATGTTGTCTTTGAGCTTCGTTGCCTGCCGTTGTCTCAATCACACCACTCAACTTGGACACCTAATAGAATATTCGGCCCGCTTCGCTGTCACCAACATTTCCAGCCTGGTGCTGTCTGTGTCTGGGACGTTCCACCTTGGGATGTTTTCCTGACACCACGCAGATTCTATTGTGTATCGTATTCCCCCTTCCAAAAAGATTGCCCAAGCCCAATCCACCTGAAGAAGCCAACACATTATTGGTTTCTATGAGCTGTGTCTTACACCGCCCCATCAGTCCCGAAACCCGTCTTGAAGTTCTGAGGTACCAACACCCAGAGACAAAGCCTGGCTGAGCCAACTTCAGGTTCCATCTCTACAGCACAGCCTCGGTACTACCAGCACCGCTCGCTTGATGGGTACTGGTATCAGTAGCTGTCACCGTCACCGTCACCACAAGCCCCGTCGGATTGCCAGCCGTTGACGACAACTTCTCCCAGGATGTCCACCGTGACACGGTCCCAGTCTCCGTCACCTCGCCGCCCCCAGAACCAGAGGAAGAAGGAGGAGCAGAACCATCAGACGAAAACGAAGAAGAAGGAAAGATATGATTGCAAATCCACGCATCCACAAAACCCACGACATCAATCCTCACATTCTTACACACCCCCTCTCGCTCCCCAACCCTTCGCCAGTCCCATTCCCAACCGTCATCCCCATCCCATTCATTCCAATCATCATC
>Ga0247823_10003055_pt1 | contig 13662 bp, 12 predicted proteins | sample 13C_PalmiticAcid_2_FD_192426 | JGI IMG/M metagenome (GOLD analysis project Ga0247823, IMG submission 192426) | Soil microbial communities from agricultural site in Penn Yan, New York, United States - 13C_PalmiticAcid_Day30 | ecosystem: Environmental > Terrestrial > Soil > Agricultural land...
ATTCCTTTTTTATCCAGGCTACCGACCATGACCATGACATCCAACGGATAAGCCTCGAGCGGCTCTTTTCGTCTAGCCATCTCTGGCGCGATGAGAGCGGCGTTTGAGGTAGATTGCGTAGACTCCCGGCGTAACGCCTGCGTCAATTTCACCGCGTTAAAAGGCTCCACGCCCGAATCCATCGAATAGGCCTGAGGAATGAATTGCTTCGGTTCGGTCAACGGAGTAATGCGAGGCTTGGTTGTCGCGCGCAATTCAGACATCCATTGGCGCAACTCTTCGTCGCCCGATGATCCACAGCCGCTCAATAATAAAGAGACGAAAACCAACCCAGTCAGTTTATAAGACGTCATTTTTTATTAGCCTTTATCGCCTGCTTCTGAGCCTGAATTTCTTCGGGGTCAAGATACCTGAAAGTACGCGCCGTCGCTTCCATTGTCAGGACTCCGTTAGCATCCTTTGCAACGGGATTTATTGATATATTATTAAGAGTGACAATTCGAGAAAGATGAGCGATATCTGATGCGAACGCCCCCATATCATGGTACTTCCCCGTGACACGCACCTGGATTGGTAACTCGGCATAATACTCCCTTGCGACCACTTGCCCCGGTCGAAACAGGTCGAACTGCAAGCTCCGACCGAGCCCCGCCTGATTGATATCGGACAAGAGCGCCGCCATCTCAGCCTTGCTAGGCAGCTGTTTTTCAAGCTGAATCACGTATTGCTGTACCTGCTCTCTCTGTCGCTTCAACGCCTCCAAGCTCACCGCCTTAATCAATTTAGATTGATAGTCCTGACGAAGAGCTTGCTCCTTCGCCACTTCAGCAGTGAGCTCCACCTCATACTCATTGATTTTTACGAACCATAAGATAGTTGCTACAGCAGCTGCAATAAAGAAGCAAAGCAATACCTTAGGGACTACCGGCCACAACGAAGGATCTTTAGGGTCCAGGTTTCGAAATTGCCTAGAAAGACCGTCCTGCAAAGCAACGAAATCAATATTTGCCTTTGATTTTTTTGCCATATTTATTTCCCAATCGCGGCGCTGGCAGCGTCTTTTGCTTTTTGTGCTTCCCCGGTGCGCATCAGCCGGAAGCGCAGATTGAAGGATGAGACCCGACGCTGATCCTTGGAGGAAAGCGCAACGTTACTTGCCACAATCTCCACCAATTCCGGCTTCGATAACCACGGGGTGTTATCCGTGAGATTGCGGAGCATCTCAGAAACACGTTCATTGGATTGAGCGACGCCTTGCATGGCAATGACCTGCTCAGTTTGCTTGATGCTGGTCACATACGCCCCCTCCGGTATCTGACGCACAAGCTCATTGAGCAAATGAACGGGCAGATTGCGGTCAGATTGGAGATCTTCTACAGCTTTTTGCCTTGCTCGCAGAGCAGCAATCTCATCTTCAATCGTCGCGATTTCCTTGATCTGCCCTTCAAGAACTTTAATTTCGCTCTGCAAGAATGTATTTCGCTCCTGCTGGGCTGTGATCATCATCTGAAACCACCAGTAAATCGCACCCGCAATAGCCAAACCAATGAGAAATGATGCAAACATCGTGGCCTGAAAGGCCTCTTTTCGACGTTTGCGCGCAGCTTCCCGGTGAGGAAGTAAGTTGATCAATATCACTGCAGGAACCTCCGCATGGCCAGACCGCATGAGGTCAGATACGACGGTGCTTCACGCACCATTTTTTTCAAACGAACGGAACTTCCAATTTCCATGCCGTCAAATGGATTGACGGCGCTGCACGCGAATCCGGTCTGCTGGGTCACTGCTTCTGTCAGGCCTGGCAATGGAGCAGATCCTCCGGCCAACATGATGTGATCAACGCGGTTGTGGGGTGTACTCGTGAAGAAGAACTGCAATGCCCGGCCAATTTCTTGTGCCATGCTGTCTACAAAAGGTCGAAGGACGGCAGATTGATAATCTTCAGGAAGGTCACCATTTCGCTTCTTGCTTTCGGCCTCTTCGATGGAGAACCCGTACTGGCGAACAATCAGTTGTGTAAGTTGCGCCCCACCAAATGCTTGGTCGCGGTCGTAAAGAACTTCCTCGTTGCGAATGACCTGCATGCTCGTGGTCAGGGCACCCACTTCAAAAAGTGCGACCATGGCATCCACCCCCTTCTTCGGCAACGCCTCAATCAGGCGGCCTGCAGCCAGACGGGACGCGTGGGATTCAATGTCCACCACCACCGGCTTGAGCCCGGCTGCCTCCGCCAAACCTTGCCGGTCCTGTACCTTCTCGCGGCGCGACGCGGCAATGAGGACGTCCACATCGCCAGGAGCGTTCTTGCTGGGCCCGATGACGCAGAAGTCCAGACTCACTTCGTCGAGGGAGAAGGGAATGTATTGATTGGCCTCGGACTCGACCTGAACTTCGAGTTCCTGTTCTGTCATCCCGCCTGGCAGCGTGATCTTCTTGGTGATGACAGCCGACGGCGGCAGCGCCAAGGCGACGTTCTTCGTGCGCGTGCCGCTTTTCTTGACCAGTCGGCGCAGGGCATCAGCGACCTCATCGAACTTCTCGATGTTGCCATCGGTGATCCACCCGCGCTCCAGCGGCTCGATCGCACAGCGCTCCAGCACCAGACTGCCCGCCTTATCACGCCCCAGCTCGACCAGTTTGACGCTGGAAGAACTGATGTCGATTCCCAGCAGCGGCGCAGACTGGCGACTGAACAAAGACCCCATTGAGCTCAAGATTGGTCCCCTGTAACTTGCCAAAATGAGGCAACAAAACTTAACACTTCACATGAATGCTATCAGTAAGATAGTTCTCCAGCAAAGATTTTTCCCCGCGTAACACTTGCGGAGCGTTGCCAAAAGCAGACGAATTTTTCGCGCTTTGCAAGACCGTTTGGGGAGGGTGGCGCGCCTTTTGGCGACCTGCTCATCGCACGGCGCTGCGATTTTCCGTGCTCAGGAGCAGACATTTTTATAATGGGGGGTCCTACCCCTCCGGAGCGATATGCCGCCCTCTCCATCGAAGTCCACCGACAAGCCGGACTCCTCCCCCGCTCCCCACCGTCCCACCTGGCTTCGTTGGTTCCTGCGTGCAATCCTCTGGATCGCAGGCTTGGCAACTGCAGCCGCTTTCGGGCTGGCGCTGACCATCGCCGTGGCCCTGGCCGTCGCCTACCCGAACCTGCCGGACATTTCCGATCTTGCCGACTACCGGCCCAAGCTGCCCCTGCGCGTCTATTCAGCGGAAGGTGCTTTGCTCGGCGAATTTGGGGAAGAGCGCCGCAATCTCACCCCCATTGGAGAAATCCCCAAGGTCATGAAGGACGCAGTATTGGCCATTGAAGATGCCCGCTTCTTTCAACACGGCGGCGTTGATTACAAGGGCGTGGTTCGCGCTGGTCTCGCCAATCTGGGCCGCGTGAAAAGCCAGGGAGCATCCACTATCACGATGCAGGTTGCACGCAATGTTTACCTCTCTTCAGAGAAAACATTTACACGCAAAATTTACGAAATCTTACTGACATTCAAGCTTGAGCATTTACTGAGCAAGGATCAGATTCTTGAAATTTACATGAATCAGATTTATCTCGGCAATCGCGCTTATGGATTTGCGGCGGCCTCGGAGGCGTATTTTGGCAAGCCATTGAAATCCGTGTCGGTGGCAGAGGCTGCCATGCTGGCCGGCCTGCCCAAGGCGCCCTCCGCGTACAACCCGATCAGCAATCCGAAACGGGCGCGCTCCAGGCAGCTGTACATCATCGAGCGCATGGAGGAGAACGGATTCATCACAGCCCAGCAGGCCACGGACGCCAAGAAGGAAGAACTCAAAATCCGGTCAGGACCGGACAACACCCGGATCCATGCGGAGTACGTCGCCGAGATGGCGCGCCAGCTGATCTTCACTCAGTATGGCAACGAGGCCTACACACGGGGATTGAATGTCTACACGACCCTCAACGCGGCAGAGCAGGAAGCTGCCTATGGGTCGCTGCGCCGGGGCATCATGGACTACGAGCGGCGACAGCAGTACCGGGGGCCGGAGAAGTTCGTGGCCTTGCCCACTGCAGCCCAGGAGGTCGAGGATGCCATTGACGACGCATTGGCCAATCACCCGGACAACGGGGATGTCCTCTCCGCCGTCGTTCTGGAAGCCTCTCCCCGCAAGATCATTGCGGCCCGGGCCAATGGCGACAACCTCGAGATCACCGGCGACGGCCTGAAGCCCGCGCAGTCGGGCCTCAGCGACAAGGCACCGCCGAACATCAAGATTCGCCGAGGTGCGGTGATCCGGGTCGTGAAGACCCCCAAGAACGCCTGGGAGATCACACAACTGCCTGAAGTCGAGGGCGCGTTCGTGGCCCTGGACCCGCGCAGCGGAGCCATCCGGGCCCTGGTGGGTGGGTTTGACTTTGACAAGAACAAGTTCAATCACGCGGCCCAGGCGTGGCGCCAGCCGGGGTCTAGCTTCAAGCCCTTCATTTATTCCGCGGCGCTGGAAAAGGGGTTCACGCCCGCTACGGTCATCAATGACGCCCCGCTGTTCTTTGACGCCGGCGTCACGGGCGGCCAGCCGTGGGAGCCCAAGAACTACGACGGAAAGTACGACGGGCCCATGAGCATGCGCACCGGCCTGGCCAAGTCCAAGAACATGATCTCGATCCGGATCCTGCAGGCCGTGGGCCCCAAGACGGCCCAGGAATGGGTGTCGCGTTTTGGCTTCGATGCGGAAAAGCACCCGGCCTACCTCACGATGGCCCTGGGCGCGGGTTCGGTCACGCCGCTGCAGATGGCGACCGCCTATTCCGTGTTCGCCAATGGCGGATACCGTGTGAACCCCTGGCTCATCGCCAAGGTCACGGACCACAAGGGCCGCGTGATCTCGGAAACAACGCCACCGGTGACCAGCGAGCAGCCCCGCGCCATCGACGCCCGCAACGCCTTCATCATGAACAGCCTCCTTCAGGAGGTGACACGGTCCGGCACCGCCGCGCGCGCGCAATCCACGCTCAAACGCCCGGACCTTTACGGAAAGACCGGCACCACCAATGATTCGGTCGACGCATGGTTCGCCGGCTACCAGCCCACCATCGCCGCCGTGACCTGGATTGGTTACGACACGCCCCGCAACCTCGGAAGCCGCGAAACCGGGGGCGGGCTCAGCCTGCCGGTATGGATCAATTTCATGGAACGCGCGCTCAAGGGTGTGCCTGTCATGGAACCCACGGTGCCGGCTGGCGTCGTCAACGTCGGCGGGGAGTGGTTCTACGAGGAGTACGCCCGCCACAGCGGCATCTCCAGTGTGGGCATTGATGACCGCTCTGCGTCACCGGCGGTGGCCCCGCACGCACCGCCCCCGGCGGAGGAGCGAAACCGCATCCTGGACCTGTTCCGCAACTGACACGGCCGGGACTATCAGAGTCCCAGCCTGGGGGGCGGCAAGCTTGAGCCAGGCTGAGGCGGTTTCCCTAGGCCGAGAACTGCAGCGGCAGGCCCGCTTGCCGGGCTGCGTCACGGCTCAGGCAGTCAAAGAACTCTCCCGCGCCCTTGGTGTCTTGCCATGCCTGGCCATCGAAACGGTAGTGGTAGCCACCGGAGCGCGCCGCCATCCAGACCTCGTGCAGCGGCTTTTGGAGATTGATCACGATCTGGCTGCGGTTGGGGAAGGTCAGCGTCACCATGCCCCCCGAGCGCTGGGCGTCCACATCGGCCTCGGTCGCGTCGTTGATACGATCACAACTGCGCTCGACGGCCAGAAGCAGTTTTTCGGCGTGGTCCAGGAATTCAAGGTCGGTCATTACAATTTGCGCATGTTGATAGCTTCCCAAATTCTAGTCAGGACGCTTGTCCTTGCCGCCAGTACGGCGGCCCTCGCCGGCTGCGGCCAGCGAGGCCCCCTGTATCTTCCCAGCAGCCCCGCGGCTGCACAGCGCGCAACCCTTCCGCAGACCCTGACACCCAGCGTCGGCACGACCACGCCCGCCCAGGCACCGGCGGCTGCCGCGTCGCAGCCGCGTTAAGCCGCGGCGAATCGCCGGCAGGGGCCTGCGGCCCACCTCGCTGCCACTACCAATGCCGAGGTGCTTGATTTCCATCAAGGACACCTCGAAGGGTCAATCGTACAGTCCGTGCTTTATCGCACTGCAGGATGGCCATGGCCCTGGAACTCTACCGCGACAAGAATCACGCTTGTCTGATGTTCACCGACCTCATCGAGGAAGACGGCCAGGCCGTGCAGGCCAACCAGTTCCTGATCGTGGACGACGACACGGGCGCCATCATCGATCCCGGCGGCAACCTCGCTTTCAACGAGCTGTTCATGGGAATGACCAAGCATTTCCCGCCACACAAGCTGTCGTACCTGATCGCCTCGCACGCGGACCCGGACATCATTGCCTCGCTGGACCGGTGGATGACCAGCACCAAGGCAGACCTGGTGATCTCGCGGGTGTGGGAGCGTTTCGCCCCGCACTTCACCAAGGTCGGCAAGACGGAGAACCGGGTCATCGGGGTGCCCGACAGCGGCGGCCACCTGCCGCTGGGCCGCCATGAACTGGTGCTGCTGCCTGCGCATTTCATGCATTCCGAAGGCAATTTCCATTTCTACGACCCGGTCAGCCGCATCCTGTTCACGGGCGATCTGGGGGTGTCCATGATGTCCGGTGCCGAGGCACGCGTGCCGGTGACCGACCTCAAGGCGCACATCCCGCGCATGGAGGGGTTTCACCGCCGCTACATGGTCTCCAACAAGATCCTGCGGCTGTGGGTGCGCATGGCGCGGCAGCTCGATATTTCCATGCTCGTTCCGCAGCACGGCGCGCCGATCATCGGCAAGCAGGCCATCAGCGACTTCATGGACTGGATCGAGAACCTGATGTGCGGCATCGACCTGTTCGACGACCGGGCCTACCAATTGCCCACCAGCTACATCGATCCGGTGACCCGGCAGCTGCGTCCCGGGCTGGGGCGGTAGCACGGGCCGTTTGCTCGATCTTCAATAAAAACAGGGCCTGGCGCTTTACTGGCAAGCGCAGGTAGCTATATATTTTATAGCAATCGATCTAGCATCCATCCGCATTGCGTTACCGGGCCCCAGCGGCCGTCCGGCGGGGAGCCGCCGCCCCCTGCGCCGCCTGCCGCTTGCGCAGCCGGTGCCACAGCCGCCAGCCGAGCAGGGCCGCGAGCACCACCGCGTAGACCGCCACCTCGCCAAAATCGTTCTTGCCCGCGCGCATCCAGAAAAAATGCAGGATGGCCAGCCCCGCCACCGCGTACACGCTGCGGTGCAGGGCCTGCCAGCGCCTTGCACCCAGCGCCTTGATGGCGCGGTTGAACGACGTGGCGGCGAGCAGCGTGAGCACCAGCAGCGCCAGGGACCCCACCAGGATGAAGGGCCGCTTGACGATGTCGCGCACGATGTCGGCCACATCAAAGCCCATGTCGAACCAGGCGTAGCTCAGCAGGTGCAGCAACCCATAGAAGAACACGAACAGCCCCAGCATGCGCCGAAAGCGCGCGAGCTGGGGCGTGGAGGCCAGCACGCGCAGCGGTGTCACCGCCAGCACCAGGCACAACGCGCGCAGCGTCCAGTCGCCCGTGGCGCGGATCAGGGCCTCGGCAGGGTTGGCCCCCAGTTCGTTGGCGGCCGCGGCATACACCAGCCAGGCCAGCGGAAGCAGGCACAGCACGAACACCACGGGCTTGGCGGCAGGATGGAGCAGCAGTTTTCGCATGGGGGCAAGGGCCGGGCCGGGCTTTCGCCACCGGACGTGACGGCGAAGCCGGGCGGACGCGGCGGTCAGTAGAACTTCTTGAGGTCCATGCCCGCGTACAGCTGCCCCACCTGGGCTTCGTAGCCGTTGAACATCAGCGTCTTGCGCTTCTTGGCAAAGAGGCCGTCTTCGCCAATGCGCCGTTCGGTGGCCTGGCTCCATCGGGGGTGGTCCACCTCGGGGTTCACGTTGGAGTAGAAGCCGTACTCCTGCTTGGCCGCCTTGTTCCACGCCGTGCCTGGCTCCTTCTCGACAAAACGGATCTTGACGATGCTCTTGGCACTCTTGAATCCATATTTCCAGGGCACCACCAGGCGCACCGGCGCGCCATTCTGGTTGGGCAGCACTTCGCCGTACATGCCGAACGCCAGCAGCGTCAGCGGGTGCATGGCCTCGTCCAGGCGCAGGCCCTCCACATAGGGCCAGTCAAGCACGCGCGAGCCGACAAACGGCATGGTGGCCTTGTCGGCCAGCGTCACGAACTCCACATACTTGGCGCTGCCTTGCGGTTCCACCCGTTTGATCAGTTCGGACAGCGAATAGCCCACCCATGGAATCACCATCGACCAGCCCTCCACGCAGCGCAGCCGGTAGATGCGCTCTTCCTGGGCACTGAGCTTGAGCAGGTCTTCCATGCCGTACTTGCCAGGCTTCTTCACCAGCCCTTCGACTTCCACGGTCCATGGCGTGGTCTTCAGGGTGTGAGCATTGCGGGCGGGGTCGGCCTTGTCGGTGCCGAACTCATAGAAGTTGTTGTAGGTGCTCGCGTCCTTGTAGTCGGTGAGCTTTTCCATCGAGATGGCGCCCGGCACGGTGGACTTCGCACTGGCCAGCGCCGCCAGCTTGCCAGGACGCGCGACAGTGCCCTGCTGTGCCAGCGCCTCGCGCCCGGCCCAGGCGGCCAGTGCCGCGCCCGCCGCCCCGCCGGCCATCAGCCGGAGCATCCTGCGCCGCTCCTCGTACACCGAGCGCGGCGTGATCTCGGAGGAATGCGGGTGGTTGAAACCCGGTTCGCGGGATGGAATCAGCATGGGTGTCTCCGGTGGTTCTCGGTTGAAACGGACTCTGCGATAGAGCGGAACACTGCTAGTTCGTTCCCTGGGCCGTTCAGGTTACACCGAAGACACAATAGTTGCAGGCGCCTCTCTTGCCTGGGAGGCGCGTGCGGGCAACCGCGGGCCTACAGCGTGCCGTAGCTGTGCAGCCCGCTCAGGAACATGTTCACGCCCAGGAATGCGAACGTGGTCACCGCCAGGCCGACCAGCGCCCACCAGGCCGAGACAGTACCCCGCAGGCCCTTCATGAGGCGCATGTGCAGCCAGGCCGCGTAATTGAGCCAGACGATCAGCGCCCAGGTCTCTTTCGGGTCCCAGCTCCAGTAGCCGCCCCAGGCCTCGGCCGCCCACAGCGCCCCCAGCACGGTGGCGATGGTGAAGAACGCAAAGCCCACGGCGATGGACTTGTACATCACGTCGTCCAGGATCTCGAACGACGGCAGGCGCGCCGCGATGCGCTTGCGGCCGAAGAGGATGCCCGCCACGATGAATGCCGAGATGCCGAAGTACACCATCCAGTAGCTGCCGCCGTTCTCGGTGGCGCCCTGGCGGAACACGATGGGCTCGAAGCACAGCACCACGCCCAGCAGCCACAGGGGGGCCAGCTTGTACCAGCGGGTTTCGGTGGCCTGCTGCTTGATGAGGTAGGCGAACGCCACCATGGCAGCCAGCGCGAACGTGCCGTATCCGATGAAGTTGGCGGGCACGTGCAGCTTCATCCACCAGCTCTTGAGCGCGGGCACCAGGGGCTGGATCTCATGCGCCTCGCGCACCACGGTGTACCAGAGCAGAAAGCCGACCGCCGCGCTCACCACCAGCATCACGAAGCCGCCCAGGGCGCGGGTGTCGTACTGCTGCTCGTAGTACAGGTAGAACGCCGCCGTCATCCAGCAGAACAGCACGAACACTTCATACAGGTTGCTCACCGGGATGTGGCCGATGTCCGGGCCGATGAGGTAGCTCTCGTACCAGCGCACCAGCGTGCCGATGAGCGCCATGGCCACGGCCACCCAGGCGATGCGCGAGCCGAGCATGCCCATGGTCCTGCCCTCGCCGCGCGAGAACATGCCGATCCAGTAGAACGCGGTGCTGATGAAGAACAGCATGCTCATCCAGAGGATGGCGGACTGGCTCGACAGGAAGTACTTGAGGCCGAACACCGTGTCCGCGCGCGCCAGGCTGCCCGCGCCGTCCTGCTGGTACAGGCCGATGGCAAAAAGCGCCACCGCCGTCACCACCAGCATCAGCACGCGCAGCGGCCGCCAGAACCAGCCCAGCCAGATGGTGCAGGGAATGGCACCCAGCAGGATGCCTTTTTCGTACACATCCATGTAGCTGCCGTAGCGCTGCAGCGCATAGAGGCCGCCCACCGCCACGATGGCCGCGAACAGCCAGTCGAACCAGTTGCGGCGGGCGAAGAACCCCTCATTCAGGGTGATCGCGGTATTCGTGTTGCCGGTGGCGGTGTTCATGCGGTGCCTTCCGGGGCCTTGCCGGCCCCGATCAGTTTCTGTGCGAGCTGTACAAACTCCTGGTCCCCGTCCATGGTCTTGCGGTTCGTGGACAGCGCCATGGTGGCGTGGCTGCCGCCGCCCTGCGGCGCCACCCAGACCCAGACGCGGCGCTCGCGCACGTACAGCATGGCAAAAACACCGAGGATCAGCAAGGCGCAACCCAGATAGACAATGTTCTTGCCAGGGGCTCGGGCCACCTGGAACACGCTGGCCTGCACCTGGGTGAAGTCCTTGAGCTCGAACGCCAGTGGCGCGGGGTATATCTGCGCGTCGCTGAGCGACAGCACGGCCTGGGTCATGAAGCCCCGTGTCTGTTCATCCTGCGGCAGGCGCGGCAGGCCCGCGTTCTGGCGCGACAGCTGGGCCACCTCAAACAGCGTGCCATTGAGGATGCGCACCAGCACTTCACCGGCGCGCGCGCGCTCGGCCTCCGGCACATTCGCCTCCATGAAGTCCGACACCGCCTGCAGGCCACCGGTGGGCTTGCCGTCCACCATGCCGCGTCCGGCGAACAACGCCAGCGCCCGCGATGCGGACTGCTGCAGCTGCTCGGCCAGATCCGTGCGCGAGGCATCGATGGCCTGCGCCACATAGCGGCGCACCGCCTGTTCGCGCGCCGCCGGGTCGGCCAGCGTGGCCTTCAGGCGCATGAAGCCGTCCATGCCGCCCTTGTCATCGGCCGGCACGCGAAGGTATCGGAACGGTTCCGCCGGGCTCTCGCGCACCCCCAGCAGGAACACCGGCACGCCGTCCCCCGTGTCCACGGGCAGCATGTAGTTGTGGAACTCGCGGGCCTGGCCCGCCGCGTCCCGCAGCTTGTAGCTCACGCTGGGGCCCACGTTGCGCAGCTCCTTCTTGGTCACGGTCTTGTTGGCCGCGCCCAAGCGGGACTCCACCGACTCGCGCAGGTCCACCTTGCGCACATCGACACCGGTGCCGCCCGGGCCTGCCCCGCCGAAGTTCTCGACATTGATGGTGCGCAGCGCCGTGAATTCCAGCGTCAGCGTCTCGCTGCCAGTGCCGCCGCCGTTGTTGGTCAGCTGGGTGGAATTGCCCACCACGCCCTCGACATCAAAGGCCTTGGCGCCTGCCACCATGGGCACGGCCCGCAACTTCAGGTGCGAACCACCGTCGTCGAAGCTCGACTGGTAGATCTCGATGCCGCGGTAGCTGGCCGGGTGGTTCACCTCCACGCGCGCCGGGGTCTTCTCGCCCGTGGCCTTGTCATGGATGACGATCTCGCTGGCAAACAGCTTGGGCATGCCGGTGGAGTAGTGCTCGACGATGAATTTCTTGAGCTCGATGGCGAACGGCAGGTCCTGCAGCAGCACGCCGTCGGACTGGTTCAGGATCGCCGTGCTCGACTGCGTGCCCTCCGCCACGAGCAGGTTGCCGCGGAAGGTCGGGTTGCGCTCCGACAGGCGGTGCTCGGGCTTCACATCGGCGATCAGCCCGCCGCCCTGGTACGGGGTCTTGCCGCCCAGCAGCATCTGGGCGCGCACGATGAGGTCACCGTCCAGCAGGCCACCCACGCACACCAGCACGATGGCGCTGTGCGCCGCGATGTAGCCCAGCTTGTTGGCAGCCCCCGCCTTGGCGGCCACCATCCAGCCGGTACCGGGGCCGGCGGCCGTGTCGCGCTGCTGCAGGCGCACTTTCCAGCCGCCGCCCGCCAGCATCGTGCCGATGCGGCGCGCCTCGGCCTCGGCGGACCCGCTCAGCCCTGCCTCGGCCTTGTGGTGGAAGGCCTTGAGGCTTTGCTCCCGGATGTTTTCCTTGTAGACCTTCAGGTCGATGAGGATCTTGGGCGTGTTGCGGGCAATGCACAGCGAGGTGCTGACCACCAGGAACGCCAGGATGAGGAGGAACCACCAGGCGCTGTAGACCGCGTTGAGCTGGATGGCGCCGAACAGCTCGGCCCAGAACGGCCCGAACTGGTTGACATAGTTGACCGCCGGCTCATGCTGCTTGAGCACCGTGCCGATCACGGAGGCGATGCAGATCACCGTCAGCAGCGAGATGGCGAACCGCATCGAGGACAGCAGTTCGATCCCTGCGCGCAAGGCCTGGGAACCAGACTGGATGCGAAGGCCTTGGGTGTTGTCGGACATGGATGGAAACGTGGGCTTCGGGGCGCGAAAGAAAGAAAAAGGGCGGGACCATCTGTGCGATGGGCCCGCCCGTTTTGGGATTGTTATTGGCGGTAGGTTCCGTGCGGCCCGGTCTTTCGGGCCACAAGATTGACGAAAATCAAATCGCTCAGCGCAGGCCGGCGATGTAGTCGGCCACGGCCTTGATTTCCTTGTCGTTGAGCTTGGCCGCCACTTGCGTCATCTGGATGCTGTTGGCGCGCGAGCCGTCGCGGAAGGTGTTGAGCTGTGCCACGGTGTAGTCAGCGTGCTGGCCCGACAGGCGGGGGTACTGCGCGGGGATGCCGGCACCGTTGGGGCTGTGGCAGCCCGCGCAGGCAGCGATCTGGCGGTCGGCGATGCCGCCACGGTAGATGCGCTCGCCCAGGGCGACGAGGTCCTTGTCCTTCGCGAAGCCGGCCTTCGCGGGCTTGGCGGTCACCCAGTACGCGATGTTCCGCATGTCGTCATCCGACAGGGCACTGGCGAAACCCTTCATGACGGCGTTGTTGCGCTTGCCGGACTTGAATTCCTGCAGCTGCTTGACCAGGTATTCGGGGTGCTGCTGCGACAGCTTGGGGTTGGCCGCGATGGCCGAGTTGCCATCGGCGCCGTGGCAGGCGGCGCACACCGCGGTGTAGCTGGCCTCGCCCTTGACGAGATCCGGCTTGGCCGCTTTGGGGGCATCGCCCGCCGCAAAGGCCGAAATAACAGGTGCTGCCAGTGCGGCAGCCGTCAGCAAGGAGGCGAGCAACTTCATATCGAGGGTCTGTGTTTATGTGCGCAAAACCTCGCGATTCTACAATGAGGCTCCCTCGCATCCCAATTCCCCATGACGACATCTCCTACCGCGCCAGTTGCTGGCTCCCTTCCGCCCGCACCTGACGCCAAGACCGCCATGGGCTGGATGCACACGGCCAAGTTCCTGACCACGGCCGCGCAGCTGCACCACCTGCCGCCCATCGACGTGCCCGAAATCGCCTTCGTGGGCCGCTCCAATGCGGGCAAATCCACCTGCATCAACACGCTCACCCAGCAGAAGCAGCTCGCGTTCGCGTCCAAGAAGCCCGGGCGCACCCAGCACATCAACCTGTTTTCCCTGGGCAAGCAGGGCGTGATGGACGCGGTGCTGGCCGACCTGCCCGGTTACGGCTACGCCGCCGTGTCGCGTTCGGACAAGGTGCGCTGGCAGCAGGTGATGGTGAACTACCTGGTCA
>Ga0247823_10003056_pt1 | contig 13661 bp, 11 predicted proteins | sample 13C_PalmiticAcid_2_FD_192426 | JGI IMG/M metagenome (GOLD analysis project Ga0247823, IMG submission 192426) | Soil microbial communities from agricultural site in Penn Yan, New York, United States - 13C_PalmiticAcid_Day30 | ecosystem: Environmental > Terrestrial > Soil > Agricultural land...
TGGTGGGCCCGGTAGAAGTCGAAGGGGTTAAGCTCGGGGTGGCAGTTGGGGTACTTGTCGGCGATGGCGTCGAGGCTCATCCCGTCGACCTTCTGGGCGAGCTGCTCCATTGGGGGCCGGGTTGTCTGGGCGGTGATCTGAGTGGTGGTGATTGTGATTGCGCGGGTCTGGGTCTGGAGCGAGAAGGGGGTCGTGTGCGCGGCCCGGCCGTGTGCGACCGCAAAAATGGCACTCGGGAGAAATCGAGGACGTCGAGTCCTGGAAAATAGCCTGGCCGACAAAAGGGGTGTTCGAAGAGAAGAGAACAGGTGAGATGGGGTAGTCGGGCAAAGCGTCATGGAGATCGGTCCATTGGCAGATTTCTGCCTTTACGTCGGACCCTCCTCAATGACACATGCAGCTGTCTGTTGTTGACTCAACCCAACCAAAAATTCAAGGGCGGGGTGCTTGAGGGCGGCGAGCCAATCAGGGGCGGAGAGAACGCGCAGGGCCTGGATGGCGGGGCAAACACGGCTCTCATGGAGGGGTTGATCTGGGCCCGTCAGGTGCACCCCACTAAACTCAGGCACCGTCTCATCGACTCTGGCTGCCAGGCACAGCACTTCCAGGTACGCTGTATCTAAGGCAGGTTGGGTTGAACAGGAAACTCTGGGACTGTATTAATCAACGCAACTAAAAGCTATACTCTTCAGCAAACAAGTGTATTCCTTGCGCCCCCGTCCCTTTATGCACGGCTCGCTCATCCGACAGGGCTGCCACGCTGTTCCGCACCCTCGAGACCAGTGACGGGCCGCCGCAGACCACCACGCTGGTCTCGCCACCCGTCGCCTCGACCGGCCCCCGGATGAAGGCGTCCACGTCTGGCCGGACTGAAGCGTAAAATACGTGCGAGTCGGTGCTCGCGTGGCTCGACCGCTTCCGGGGGTTCGGCGCAGACTCGACGTCGACAGCCTGGCTCCCGGCGGCCTTCTCGCTCGCCTGGTTCCCAAGAAGGCTCCCCGAGGACGAGGCCGAAGCGATATCTACCGTTTGAACCTTGGTGCGCGCGTCCTGGGGAATAGGCGCACCCTGGGTGACGGCGATGTGCACTCCAAGCTCGACGCCAATCTCGCGGGCTCGCTCGATCAACTCGTGCAGGCGCGAGACGTAAAAGTCAATCTCCTCCCCTTGCTTTGCTGTGAGGAGAAACTCGACACGCTTCACACAGCTCGTCGTTCGTGCCTGCAGCAGGCTTTCGAGGATCGGCAGCGTGAAGGAGGCGCCCGTGGACGCCGAAATCAGGACGATGGTCTCGTAGATGTCCCACCTCGGCGGCGCACCATACGGACCCGAGACGAAGACGGACACGTGTTTCTTCTTGCCCTTTGCGGCAAAATCATGCAGGCGCCGAGAGAAGCCGCTGTGCTTGCGCACGACGAGCTGGATGCTGTTGCAGATACACGTGCCCGGCAGTTGGTGGGCACAGGCGATGGTGTAGGGGTGCGCCTCGGCCAGGCCCACCCGGGGCATCCAAAGATACAGATGCTGGCCGGCCCGCCACTTGAAGTGGACATCCTTGATGGTCACCACCGTGATGGAATCGCCGACGGCCTTGACCTGCGCTTGATGTCCAATCCTTTGCCCGCCACTGCACTTGGACTTGTCGGGGAAGAACTTGACGTTCTGCCAAACGAGGAGGACGATGCGACAGGCGCGGTCGAAGCAGAGCGCCGCTATGGCAAACCAGATGTTGTACCGCGCGGTGATCGGAACGTGGACGTAGATGAGCCACAGGAAGAAGATGGCGCTGAGCAGATGCTGCAGGACAAAGAACTCGTACGACAGGCGTCGGAGAGGGGCGAGTCCGGAAAGCAGGGTCCAGAGCAAGATGGCCCAGGCGCCAAATCCGTACTTGATGGAGGGCATCATCTTGATCTGGTACTCGACAAAGTCGGCGCGCGCCCAGTCGGCGTAAAAGTGCCAGCCGTGGACCGTCGCCGTGACCAGCATGGTCCGTCCCACCCACCGGTGCAGCCAGTTGAGCCTCTCGTGGCTCGTCCCCACGAGAAAGCCGATGATGCTGCATTTGGAGGCAAGCAGGTAGAGGAGCGGCACCTGTGTGATGGTGACCCAGGCGTTGCGGTAGCCGATGCGCTCCCAGAAGAAGGCGTCCTTGACGATAACGTCGGTGGTCATCATGTAGATGATGATGATCCAGTAGACCAGGAGCGCGATGACTCGGCCCAGAGGCGGCGGCGACAGCCATGAGAATCCGCGGAGCGGGATGTAGAGCTGGGGCAGGCTGGCCTCGCGGACAACGGCTGTCAGTGTGGCCCAGATCTCGAGGAACTGGTTGCTGGGCCTTGCCGGGGACTCGATCGAGTTTGCCGCCTTCCTACGCAGCCTGGGCGCCGTTAGACAAGTTCTCGGGCTCTTTGTCAGAGCCAACCTTACCGCCGTTGTGATTTGTAAAAGTTGACTGCCCGGGCTGCCATAAACGCCCCCACGAAGCCAGCGATGGTGTACCAGTACCGGCGCGCCAGGTCCATGTTGACCGTGGAGAACCTGCTGGTCCCCATGCTCATGTGTGAGTGATCCATCTTTGCGAGTTGGCGGCCAGCGCCTCCCAGGTCAAAGTGAAGCCGTGGTGCTGAAAGTCGGGTGAGGGCGGGGGTCGAAACTCGAAAATGCCCCTCGGCAAGGTGCCTCCCAGCGCCGGAGAACCGATGTCAACTCACGGCCCGCTATGGCCGGCACCACGGCATCCTCCGGTCTCAGGTATCGAGTGCGCTGGCCAAGTTGGACCCGCGCTACCAGGTCGCACGAAGTTGGTGCTTTTCTCTTCTCCGAGGTTGTTGTCTTGTCGGGGATGCAAACAGCGACTCGGGATTTGCGGGGGACATGGACCTCGCGTGCCGTCCAGGATTACGGTTCAGTAAAGTCTAGTCACCGCGGGGGCGGCTAAAGCAACACGGGTGGTGTGCGTGCCATGATATAAGGTCGGTCCAGAAGGAAAGGAAGTTGGATGGGGGCTAAATGCCCGGCCCCATGTCGACGTGAGGCCATACATACCTTACATACCTACATGGTCCACAGTGACAAATGCCAACGTTACTACCCGAATCCGCCAGTGTGCCACGCGGGTGTCTTGGACCACATGGAGTGCATTGCGCCGTTTGCGCTGCTTGCCTCAGCTCGCGAGCAGGTTTGAAGTGTGCGAGCACGTTGTGACTGGCTGCAGCGCTCCAGAGGCTCGGGCGGCGCGGGACAATTTGCTCAAACCCGCGCGCCCACAGGAACGATGCCGCATGCGGTTAGCCCAGCGGCAGGTGGCTGATCCACGGAACCCGCCATGCCCACGGCGCTGGTGCCCACCGAGGTGAGGCTTGCCGCGATCTGAGCTGGCGATGGTGAGACTCAGGAATGGGAGACCCAAATTCCATATCACGGATAAAAATCCAGTTGCATGATGGCAATCTGGCTCTTTGGGCTCTCTGCAGTGCCGTGTTGGCTGCCGAGAAGCTGCAACCCCCAGTGCCTTGGCAACAAAGCTTGGCATTAGCCTGCCTGCGGGATGGTGGGGTTGGTGGGGACAGCGCACCACAAAGCACCCCAAAACACCAACCAGCACCTTGCGGGGTCCCAATGGCACCTGCATCGCAGCAGCAGCCGCCCTCCGATTCCACCATGTTGGGTCGATGGGTTTCTGGTGTCTGTTTCTGCACTGGATCGGAGATGGCGGCGGGTTGCGTGTGAAACTGGGAAGCCCAAAACGCGTCCCGGAACTCGGCACTGGCTGGGGGATGTCGCACACAGAGCCACAGAGAGACACTCCCCGGAAACCCCATGTCCGAAGCCCCTCGCCTCCGCGCAACCCGGCCCACGGTTGCATCAATTGAGTACATTTCCTTGTTGGGTAAAGGCAGGTAGGCTGTTGTCATTGGCTTATAACTAAACCGTTGCCCCCGGCATCTCGACTCTTGCCATTGTCCCTTCAGTTTTGCCTTGTCTCTCTCATCTCTCCGTCGTCTTCATCCCTCTCCCCCAATCCAAATCCACCAACTCATCCATATCCCGACTTACCCCGTCCGTTCAACTCGAATTCCATCACACCATGGCGCCGCTCCGGTCTCTCGTCGCGGCCACGTTGCTCTTCCTCTCGTCGGCAAACGCCCACTTCGAGCTCACCCAGCCGACATCGCTTGAGGGCGACAAGATGGACGAGACCCTCGAGCCCAACGCGCCCTGCGGCGGCGGCGTGGCTGACCTCTCGAAAAACACGGCGACCGACTTCCACGTCGACGGCGACTCGGTGGCCCTCATCCTCGGGCATCCCCAGGCCGACTACCTGATCCGCGCCACCCTCGACTCCCGTGCGGCCGGCAACTGGTCCCAGCTGTACCCCATCTTCACCCAGAGCGGCCGCGGCAGCTTCTGCACCTCGACCGTCAAGGCGCCCAAGGAGTGGGTCGGGAAGAAGGGCATCATCGGCATCGCCTGCAATGCCCCGGATGGGCTCTTGTACCAGGTCGGTTCTCCCCGCCACGGGCCTAATAAATGCGCACCCCCCATGGCTAACTGTTGCAAAGTGCGCGGCTGTTAACTTCGTCGCCGGCGCCAACACGACACCGGGCTCCGCCTGCACCAACGGCAGCTCCGTCGCCGCCAACTTCAACGATGTCCCGGCCCTCTCGGCGCTCGTCGGCACCTCGAGCTCGACAAACAACACGCCCAGCTCGTCGACCGCCCCGAGCCCGTCAGCCTCTACCTCGAAAGGCTCGGCTGCTACGCTGCTCGTCCGGGGCAGCGGTGTGCCGGTGGGGAGTCTTGCCGTCACCGCGGCCATGGTTTTGGTGGGCGCGGCGCTGTTGTGAGCAGCTGCCGAGGATTGGATCGTTCATTTTTGTTTTGGATTATTGGGCGGGGCTGTCGGTGAAAAAACATCACTGTCCATCTCGGCGTTCGATAAGACTGAGAGACATCAGGAAGCTGTGGAGACGAGTCGAGGATGAGCGGCCGGGTCCGCCACCTCGGTCTGTATCTAGCTCTACAAGCATCGGAGGGGGTGTAAGATCAGCTAACGAGGTCATGAAAAATCTGTTTCTGCACAAGCCTGGGTGAGGTTGTTGGCGTTGGGTTGTTGGCGTTGCGTTGTGTGGGCCAGGCTCTCGAATACGGTCCCGGCTCTTCTCCCGATGGCTGCCTGGCGAAGTCCAATGCAGACCGTCCAACCATCCATTGGTCAGCGCAAAACCAGTCTCACAACCTGGAACTCTGTGCTTGCACGCAAATCGAGTGTTCTTGATCAGTTTGACAACATCCCATAATCCCGCCAGCACAATGGGCTCCACGACCATCCTCCGTGGGTTCAAGGTTTCTGCGGCTGTTCTGGATGCTTTCCTCGCCGCCAATGGCGTCGACAAGACGTATGGCACACCACCCTTCTACCAAGACCATCCGGACAAGGACCGCATCTCGATGCTGCTGCATAGCAAGGTCTCGCAGACAGATGCAGATGCCGACAGGAACAGTTTTCGCGTCATGATCCCTTCAAGGGAAGGGCACAGCGACTCCACGGTCGCTTATGTGACGTATGCCTGGGTGACCATCTACGCCCACCGCGAACTGGACATGGATGAGGATCTGCCCATCAGAGTCCCTCCCGGGTTTGAGGACCTGCGACGGGAAGTGCTATCCTTCTGCGGCTCGGTCCCAGACCAGGACAAGCTCCCAGACGAGGGGCGGATGGGACTCTACGCCGTTTACACTTACGAAATCCGTGGCTTGTACACACCTCAGGAATTCTATGAGCGGGCCAAGGTTTGTTTTGGTCCTTTCTCCGATCTAGTGCATCGACTCAGTTCTTCGTTTGCGCAGATCCCCCAGTATTGCGACCAATGCGACGCCGTGTTCGACAATTCCTACAGAGCCTTCGCCGAGAGACAGGTCCATCGGATTCAGGTTCACGGGTCCAAGGAGGGCACTAGCCCGCTTCCAAATGCTTGAAGGTTTTGGACCCTCACTGAGGGCCGTGATCTTTTAAGGGACAGGAAGGGGGTGTCCAACAGAGGTGACCAGCCACCGGGGACAGAAACGTATCAAAACCTCCTCTACAGAAGGGGGCACGCCGTTGGTGTACAATACAAACATTCAGATTGAGGTACCAGCCCGATCTATTTCTGTCTTCCGCTGCGTCTTAAGACGGTACTTGATTATGCTGCGAGAAGGGCCTGCCCCTCCAACCCCAAAAAGAAGACAAAAAGACAATCCAGGTAAAGACCACTCGCAACCGCCGCGCGCTTAGTTCAATATGGTGCCGTCGAGCTTGGTCGTTTTGATGTCATGAAAGACAAGCTCGAGAAAGTCGCGATCACCTCCGTGCACCTGCTCCTCCTTCACCGTCAGTCGCCACCGGTCGAGGGAGCGTGCAAACAACGTGTCAATGCCGACTCCGCCCTTCTGGAGCCAGACTGCCATCACCGGGGTCTGAACTTGGTCTGCGATCCAGGGATAATACACTCCATGGACCTGGGAGAAGAAAGAGGTTCTATTGGACGTCATGAAGCACACGGGCCCCCGAGCAGGCAGCATGGGAGAGACGGGATCCCACAGAAAGGGTATCCAGCGAAGCCCGAATGCCAACACCACGTAGACCCTGCGGTTCCGGTGGGCGAGTCTCAATTTTATGGCCAGGCGGACCAACTCCTCGTCCCAGTTCTGCTCTTTGGCATGGCCAGCCTTGAGACAACGGACCCAGAGAATGTCGCGTTCGACGCTGGCCGCAGGGTACTCCTGTCCCGGGAGCTGCTTCACGTGATGGTACCGAACGACAACACTAATGGTTGACGTGTCGGCGAGAGATCTGCGATGAATCGCGTAGCATGGCGCGCCCTCGGGAGATGTTCCGGGAAAATAGTGGCGGAGAATCGACTCCCAGGCTTCCGTAACAAGCTCCTGGGTGCCGTTGTTGGCTGGCGTCTTGAGTTTGGCGACCGCCGCCAGCGCCGCCGTGTTGTCGTCCCAGTGCTGCTGACTGCCTGGTGGTTAGCATTCAGCTTTGACGCCTGTCATGCAGTTAAGGATGCGTGGAAATTTTTTGATTCAGGGTACCGTAAGTCGTGGTTAGGACGTTGAAGATGTTGGGTTAGTTTCTTGTCTTGGGCTTCACCTTGGTCACCTAGAACAGAGGTTCAAGAGACGAGACGCAATCACCCGAGGAGCAGACCATTCCTTCCATGAGCTGAAGAAAGGCCACTCTTGAAGGGAGGTACGAGTGGTGTTGGGCGTTGTGAAGGAGCTGCCCCTTTCCCAGTGCAACTTCCCAACTCTGGGACGGAAACTTGAACAAATCGACACCAAAGGCGCAAAACCCCAAAGCAGGTTTTCCCTGGCGCTCCAAAACCGTTTACCCGAAGACTCGCTCTCGCTCAACCTCGGGAAGTGTTGTTGAGACTCAATGGTAGGTACATAAATAGAGGCCACGATGCCTTCCGTGTTGGGGATTGCGCCGGTCCATGGTGCTTCTTACAACCTTTCATCAAGATGTTGAGACGACTCCCCCCTCAGCTGACTGGATCTGTTCTTAACGTGCTGGCCATGGCAATGCTCTCACCCACTGTCTCCATTGGAGAGTACCTACTTACTTTGGTATTGCCACCCAGAAAGCAACCCTTGATATATGGGTCGCCGCCACGCCGACATTGCGGAGTTTGCAAACAAACATGAAGATTACACAGGCCTTACACACAACTTGAAAACGATGGAGTACACCCCGAGCGAGTAGCATTTCTGCGTATACATGACGTGACACTACTGCAAGTGTCTCCCGCTCAGTCTTTTACTGGCGTCAATGACTCCCTCTTGTCGTTGTTATATTGAACTGCCTTGCTGTAGGATGGTTGGCTGTTCTCATCGACCCAGCTCCTCAGTCATTTTGTTTATTTCGAACTCTCATTGTGACTTAATCAACTGTCAACGTAGCATGTGACGGCCGTGCACATGCAGAGTAAAACACCAGTGCCCTACAAAATACAAGCTGCTATGGCCTCCTTCTCAGGTATTTAATCCCCCTTGCCCCCTTGCCAGACAGTGCCTGAAAACATTCCACTGCAGACCATCTCACAAAACCAAGTCCACAAGACTGCGTACGGCCACTGTCAACCTTTGTCAACATCAAGCCCGTCCAAGACGTGAATTTCGACGTCCATTCTTGACAATGGCATTCAGCACCTCCTCCGCCCTCTCCGATGCCGAGCGGCACTTGCAGCGCCTCTGCGTGGCGGACGCAGCCCCCCTTAACAGAAATCACGACGACCCGGGCTCCGGCGAGCACCATCTCGTCGAGAAATGGAAGCCCACGACCAATGCCATGACGGAAGCCACGCGAAACGCCTTCGCGTCCAGCCCGCAAGGCACGCTTGGTGCCGAACCGTCCCGCGCCGACTTCCGGCAGTACCGGCACGGCGTCTTCACCCAGCTGCTCGCCGCCGTCGCCTCCGACCCGGACATCCCGGCCCACCTCACCTCCCCGCCGGTCGCCCGATTCGCCGTCAAGTTCCTTGATCAGCCGGACGCAGTCCGCTGCCCCTGCTGTTTTTCGGGGATCCGGTCCAGCATTTTGCTCGAGAACGAGCAGGGTGTGACCAAGACGGATCTGGTGAAGGGGGTCAGGGATTTTTTATACGGCGAGGCCGCCCCGCCGGTTTTCTACGTTGATGCAAAGGCGGGGCGCGAGTCCGAGACGACGAGCATGGAGACGGCGTTGGTGCACACGGTGGATTGGATCACCACCGCCCACAGCCAGAGGGGAGAGTGGGTCTCTTTCTATTCAGAGATGCCGCAGATCTCTATGTACTGCTGCCCGTCTGGGATGTTCAAGGAAGCGGTGGAAAGAGAGGAAAGAGATAGGGAGGAGAGGGGGAAATGGGAAGCTAATGGGGAGGATGTGGACATCGATGAAACTATGGACATGGACGAGGATGTGGACATGGGTTAGAAGCCGGAGGGGCATACCGAATAGTCAGCACCGGTCGTCAAGGTGAATTTGTATCTTTACTTCTCGCTTGTATTAGGGGCAATGTGTCTTGCTCAAATTCAGTGGTAAGGCCGTCAGGGTATTTCCCACACTCCGAGTCTTTCTTCAACGCCAACCCCAGCCCGACTGTTCCCCTGCCTGCCAAAATCAACGCTTAAAACACACACCCAATCCTAAAACGCCACTCCCATCGTCCGTGCCAACCCGCTGCAAAACTGAATCCGTGTGTTTCTTTTTCACCCCCTGCCGCTGTGAAATGTGTGCAGCTTCTCCAGCCCCGACCTGACCGTGTCATTCACCATGACCCTGAGGCCGGATACCCAGGGATTGTGTGAAGGCTGTTGCTGTGACGTTGGCCTGATGTCGGGGTGCTTGTGATGGTAATGCACCCGCTCGAGGCGCTCCATGTCCTCCAACATCATCTGGAAGTGTCCTTGGTCGTCCATCTAGAAGTGGTTGTGATTGCTGGTAGAAGTCTAAACGCGGTAAGTGAGGGCTCTGCGAGAACAAAAGAGGCAGCATACCAAGGTTCAGCCGACTTCGGTGATGGAAGTGAAGATGGTGTGTGTGGTTCAAATTTGTAACCTATTGATTTGTGATTGTGGTTTCGATGGACGACAAGACAAGACCAGGAAGAAAACCCAAAGTATTATATCTCCTCAAACAGAAATCCAGGCTGTGCATCCCCATGGCACCACAACCCGGGAGAAATACGGACTGGATTCGGCGGCCTGTCCCGAGTCAGGAGACCGGGGCGCGGAGCTCGCCACCTCGTATGTCCAACCGCACCACTGGCCAGAACACCAGAATCACGCACATGAACCACAGTCACGGTCACTGCCGAGGGTTCCAAGTGTTAATCTAATCCGCGAACATTGTTGCACAACGCGCCCAAAAAAATAGCCGCGAATTGACACTTCGGATTCCAGATTGAATTATACATTAATTAGTTACATCGAAGTAGTATCCTCACCCCCTTTTATTGATTGACAGGTCCTCCGCGCAGCACCGTTTCGTAGTACAGCCCGCGTGCAGCCAGCTTACAAGTGCAGCAGGTCGAAGACGGGGGCGAGCAGGCCGGTGATGCCGGTGCAGTCGCTGGTGATCAGGTTGACGCAGTCGGTGATCTGGCCGATGATGGCCTCGAGGGTGGCGTCGACGTGCAGGCTGGCGACGAGGGCCAGCGCAAACTCGATGATGGGGTTGGTGATGGAGACGATAAGGCCGAGGCAGGCCTGGAGCTCGACGCCGATCACAACGAGAATTTCTGCACCCGTCAGCATGTGTTGGCGCACACGGAGCGCGATGTGACTTGACTTACCGGCCTTGAGAGCCACCAGCGCCTGGAGGCAGACCTTGACCTCGGCGAGCAGCGCCTCGACACGGACAACCAGGTCGAGGACAACCTGCAGGTCGGCGGCGACGAGGACATCGGCGTCGAGGATGAGGCCGTGGAGAGTGGGCAGGCAGTCGAGGAGCACCTTGAGGTCGACCTTCAGCTCAACGAGGACCTTGACAAGGGCCTGGACGTCGATGGTGGCGCCGGCAACGATTTTGGCTGAACGGTCAGCAGAGATTCGTGCTTGATATTTCAACCAAACATACCGATGAGCTCCAGGTCAGCCTTGACCTTGGCCTCGACCGAGATGGCGGTCTCGAGAACGACGTGCACCACAGCGACGGCGTCGGCATTGTCGACGTGCCCAGGGGCGTGGTTGTCGACGTGCCCGGGGTTGTAGATCACGGGAAGGGCAGTGGCCTGGACGCCGGGAGTGGTGGTGCATGGGGTCGGGGCCGGGAGGCCGATGGAGGGCACATCGGGCTTGTCGCACGGGCAAGGCGTAGCAACGGGACCTGAGCGGGCATCGTTGACCGGAACGGCGACGGCGGAGCCAACCGCGAAGGCGGCGAGAGCAGTGCTGAAGAACTTCATGGTGCTGGTGGTGCTGGTGGAAAGGAAACTTGAGTCTGAAAGAGCGACTGTGGTGTGGTGATTAGGTATTAAGGGTAGTAGTACAAGTGAGGCACTGAAGCTGTTGTTGAGCGTGATGAGGAAAAGGAATGTCTGTCCCCAGGGCCATCTCGACATCTTAAATACTCGGCCGGTTGGGAGCTGCTGTGGCCAACACGGTTCTCGTCCTCATCGTTCGAGCGGTGATGGGCGCTCACCATTTCCGCAATCCTGGGCGAATACTGTCGCGGCCAACACATCAACAGTGCCCCTCCGGGATGCTTTCACTGTTCTCAGCATGGTGTTGATTGCTGATCCCAATAGCCCGCGCCAAGCCCCGCACCCTCGGACGCGATCGCCAGCCCTATGACTTGATCCGGAAACCCGGCCCAGTGGCTGTGTTTCAGATCCTCCTTGGGAAAAGCATGTCGTGCAGGCTGCCAGAAGCTCTGAGCAGTCCGCAAGATCTGATATGTTGAGCCCCCAACCACCGAAGGGAGAGGCCGACGTGCGGCTGGACCGCAGAACCAAGCCATAAAGGTGCCAAGGGAGTGAGTTGCTCGTGCTGATCACAAGCTTCAGCTCCACTCGGCTGCTGGGTCCAGATGCTGCGAAGTGGAGGCATCGTCTGGCAAGTTCCGCTGTCACTTACAAGACGGTCAGGGCCAGCGATCTCATCCTGTCATTGATCTAGACCCTGGAATGAAACACGCCAGGTCGACGCCAACCGTTGTGTTGGTGCAACACAAACGGATGGCGCGGATGTCCAGTTTGTGGCCGTTTGCCTGCCCCTATCATGATCGACAGCGCCCAGCTGCAGCCACAAACGCAACGGCCAGGGGCGCACATGTGTGCCCCTTGCATGCGGCTCACAGCCGTCAGGAATAAAACCAACCCAAAAGCAAACCGCCAGGCTGGGTCCGATTCCACTTCGGTGTCATTGATATCGCCGATCCCATCGGGATCGACCGTTATTTCTGCCCAGATAAAACCAAGGGGGCTCGACTCAATCGGACTCATCACTCAGCGGTGTGTGAGGTGGAGACTGATAGGGCAATGTCTCACAACCTGGACCGCTGGGTATCAACTTGTATGTATGCCTCCCGCGACCATGGGCCCGAATGCGTGGGGTTGCATCCCGGGCTGGAGTGTCACTTCCGGTGCCTGACTGGCGCAGGGGACTTCCTTGTCCACGAACCAACATGTCATCCAGCTGACTGCATCACATATACTGGATCTGGAAACCCAAGCATCCGAAGAGTCCCGGCCGAGAGTCATGGTGCCCAACGGCTCAGCGGAAGTGTCGATCCCTCTCAGGCCGGCGACCGTCGGGTTTGCACCTTGCTGACTCTTTCGGGGCAGCGGGATGTGCACATCATTTCGTGGGCGGCTCTTTCCGTCGAGCTCACCGCCAGCTGCAAGTCCAGTGCCTGAAGAATCCAGTCAGTCATCATCTCACAGAATTGGAGGTCCGCTGCCGAGCACATCACTCTATTATGAATCTATGATTACTCTTCAGAAATCGTCCAGCCCATCGCCCCATGCTACCTCTTCCCATCCTCGCACTCGCCCTCCTGCCTCCGCGTCTTCGCCGAGGGTGCCGGCAGGTACTTGATCCTGAAATTGACCGTGTCCGCCGTGTCGTACTCACTCCCGATCTTGGGATCCCCAAAGATGCGCAGCGCCTTGACGGCAAACTTGTACAGCCCCGGCGGCGCGTACGTGCCGTCATCCAGCTTGCCGTCCCAGTTGTGCTCAAACGTGCCGCGCGCATTCCACAGCAGCGGCAGGCCCTCGGGCTGGCCGATGGTCTTGGTGCCGAACACGACGCCCGCGTTCCGCGCAACCGTGGTGCAGTTGCTCATGGGCACGACGTCGACGCGCACGAGGGCCGAGCCCATGGACAGCGTGCCCACCAGCTTGGGCTGCGACGTGCTGTTACGGTACGACGTGTCATTGGCAAACCCGGGCGGTGGCAGCACGAACGTGACGTTGGCAGGGACGGGGGTGTTGTTGTTGTCGCCCTTGCGGCTGAGCAGCGTCTCGCTGGCGTCGAGCACGACGGCCGAGTGCATGCTGCCCGCCACGCCGAGGTAGGGCAGCGAGAGCCCAGAGCTGTCGGAGCCGTTGATGGCGATGTACCCCGAATAGACAGGCAAGCGCTTCGCGTCGAGGCCCTTGGGCGCCGTCGCCGTGACCGAGACGATCTTGCGCTGGCCAGCGGGGAGCGTGAAAGTGCTGGGCGAAAAGGAGAGCGACGCAAAGTCGGCCGTCAGCTCGCCGGGGAAGATCATGGGCGTGATGGAGCCGTCCTTGGAGAAGGTGTAGGCCGTGGCGGCCCCAACGTGGCTGAGCGAATACGTGACGGCCGTCTTGCCGGTGTTGGAGATGCTAAAGTTCTGCACGGGGCTGAAGTTGTCAGTGTCGTTGAACGAGATGCTCGACACGCTGAGGAGCGTCGTCACATGGGCGGCATCCCAGGCCTGGATCAGGCCGCCTCCCTGCTGCGCTACCGGAGCCAAGAGCCCGTTGGACTTGCCGCTGGACCGGAAGAGGTTGGGATGCGCCGTAGACGACAAGACATTCTCGAGCGTCTTGGGGTCCTTGGTGCCGCGGACGTTCATGAGCAGCGCGTAGACGGCCGCCGCCATGGGGCAGGCCATGGAGGTGCCAGAGAGCACGCCGTACGAGCCGAGG
>Ga0247823_10003058_pt1 | contig 13657 bp, 12 predicted proteins | sample 13C_PalmiticAcid_2_FD_192426 | JGI IMG/M metagenome (GOLD analysis project Ga0247823, IMG submission 192426) | Soil microbial communities from agricultural site in Penn Yan, New York, United States - 13C_PalmiticAcid_Day30 | ecosystem: Environmental > Terrestrial > Soil > Agricultural land...
AGGAGCCTGAGGCCAGTATCGGATTGTCGGGGGTGACGACATCGAGCAACCGGTTGTTGTGGTATCCGGAGGCGCGCAACGTCGACACTTCTCTTTCGGTGGCATAGACCTTGACCGACCCATAATGAGGGCTGGCTGCACTGACGGTATCGGCCGCCATCACATGGTTGACTACCTTGTTGCCACCCTCGGGGATTCGCCGGTCGAGGCTGGCCGCGCCATACGCATTGAACGTCTCGCCTCGCAGGTCGAAATGGTGCGCCGTGATCTGGGCCAGCGTCCCGCCGAGGGAATGGCCGGTGACGGTAACTTCGGGACCAGCACTTCCGAGCTTCATTCCTTCTCGTCTGGCGAGCGCGACGGCGCGACGCGTAAGTTCGATGGCCTCATCCGCTTGAGGATTGATCCGGATCAGCACCATCGAACCGTCGGTGACGACGCCGTCCTTCCATAGCTGCTCCGTGCCCCGATGGGCGACCACGATATCGCCGCTGTCCACCCTTTTATATATCGTGCCTTGATATCCGGTCTTCTTGCTGTCGACATGCTCGACAATCTTGTAGTCAACGCCCTCAATCGTGACTCTTTCGCCTTGGCCTGGCAGGCGAACACCAGGAAGCCGATCCAGATAGGCGTCGCTCGCCAGTCCAGCGTAGGTTTGCGACGTCAATTTCATGGCTCGACCCCCTCTGCTTTCAGGGTGATGCTGAAGAACTCTCCATGCCTATCCAACGGGATTCTATCGAGACTCGCTTCGCCAATTTCAGGATATGCGTCGTAAGCCGGCACACGTGGATAATTTTCCTTCCAGAAGTGCTTCGTATCCCCCTCCCCGTCACGAATCGACTCTGCGACTAGGCTCGGCACAAACCGAGTATCCCTTTCGTCATTCGTGGCTCGAAGCCGGACGCGCGCCTCCACGAACGCCCATCTGCATACGCCGCGGCCGAAGTAGTCTTCATCTAATACAAGGTCTGTATAAAGGGTTCCGCGGTACTCACTGTCCGATACGCGGGTCATCTCAAAAGGCTCATTGGTGGTGATTCGGGGAAATACCCCCGCAACGGGGATCTTCTTGCCACATTCGGCCGAGTTCTCCACGGTGTACTGTGCTATGCCTTCGACGGAGGTGAATGGTCCTGGCGCATCCTTTAGCGTCATGGTGATGACATAGGCGCGCTTCGGCGCAGGGTTGAGCTTCCGGACGGGCTCGCCTTCGTCCTTTGGACTATCTGTCGTGGCATTCATATTGTGGCCTTGCGAACATGCCGAAACCCATAGCAGCGCAATCGGAAGCAGTGCACGCGCTAACAATCTGATTGTCCGGCGCACGCTGTGCTTATACAAAGAGCTATCCATAAGAATAGCGGCGATCAACATTCCTCGTCGCACCGGTAGCTTGGCGCTCGGAGGCGGAGCGTGCTCCGATGTCAATGTCATAGGCTTACCTCGCCAGCGTTCAGCATCGCCGATAAGAGCTCATGAGCATTGGGAACGGTGCAAAGTGGTGGGCTTTGCAACATGCGCAAGAAGGCGAGCCCAGTATTCATGGCATGATGAGCACTGGTTCGGTGCAGTTTGAGTACGTCGCCTCGCACGCTTCGCCATTCATTGACGCGCATAACCGAATGGCACCCGTCTCAGCCTCCTGACGTGAAGGCCCATTGAACTGTGTTAGGTGTTTTTTCCCCCCAAGGACTTTCGGATACGCCATGGCCGCACACTGGTTTGAATAGGCCAAAGCGATGCGGCACTCTAGCCCCCCCATCTTCTTGCACTTGTTCATTGCAATGGATTGGGCTTCGCGCTTCGAATTTTCACCGCTCGCTGTCCCGACAAAGCCCGTCTCGTTGTCTACCGCTAGCGCACCCCAGGTCGAGCGCCAGCGCGCATAAGCAGGCTTATTAGGACCTCCGCTATTTGCCGGGAGATTCGGGTGATTGGGGGGTATGCATCCCGGCGCACCCTTTGGAATACCCTGAGGACAGGCGTGGGACGCGACCGGGGCCGCAAAGAGAAGAAGAAGCCCAAGCGTACTGGTCAGGCGCATTAGCATGCCCATCAACTGTAAGTAGGTGAGCTAGCCCGAGCATTCGCCGCGGGCCCAGCGTTAGTCACAGAGGTCGGCGTCTGGGGTATCACTACCGGCCTACCGCTACCGTCGATCGCAGTACGATTTCCGTCGCTATTTGCACCCGCCGTACCGAACTGCGTATACGCACTGAAATGTCCCAGCGTCCCTTGGAAAAAGGCAGCGGCCATCGGCGGTACTGTCACGAGAAAGAGCGTCATCAGTACGCCTAGCCCGCCCTGCTGCAGCGCCATACTGCTTACACCTTGGGGTGATGCTTGGGCAGCCAGTGCCGCGACGTACTGGGCAGCGAAGGAGATGGCCACCACGCCCAGCAATTTGGAGATCATCGAAACCGTGAAACTCAATACGGCGAGCGAGAACATGGTGCCGATGCCATACCAGAGCCATTTCTGGAACATGCTCTTTGTCTGCTCAAACCCGAGGCAGAGGATAAAGAAGGGGCCAAGGCCGACGAACAGCGCCATTCCCATCTTGTACATCAGCAGAATGGCACCACCAATGAGTGAAGGACCCGCGACACCCACTCCGGTGAACCACATCGTGCGCGTCTTGGCCTCCTGCAAGGTTTCATCGAAGCTTGTGTAGAGCGCATCAATGGCCACCATCGCCAGTTCCATCTGCTGCAGATTGTCATCGATGGAATCCTCTGGCCCTTCGTCCTCGCCCGTGACCAACTCGTTGATGGTGCGCGGCATATCGTCGGTCAGCAGCTGGTGGATGTTGCTGCTGCCTAGCGCGAAGGTGGTCGCTACCGTGATGATCAGTACCCACTTCAACGACTTGACGACCAGTTCCATCATGAACTGCCTGGACTGGCCGGTGACGATGCGGTAGCCCTGCAACAGGACCCAGAGTGTCAGCAGGACGAAAGCGATGCCACCAACCCACTCGGCCATCGCGCCGAGCAGGTTGTCGCGGAAGATGTTGATCTCTTCGTCCACCCAGTCGAACACCAGCCTGAAGAACGCCCAGCGCTCGACCGCGCCCAGCGCCGCGCCTATCTCGCGCAGCACCGCCGCCAATCCGTTGCCCAATGAAGGCAGATCCACCATGTCCATTCCTTCGTGCTGCTACATCGCGTCCCGCGTCGGGCACTACACGCGCAGGGGGTCAATGACGACGCTTTGACTGTGCCGCGTCCAGCGCCAACTTCAACGTACCGATACCCACCGCGCCGCCAATGAGCCCACCCACGCCACCAACACCCGACGCGCTCCCCTTGCCCTCCAGCGCCTGCTGCGACAGGGTCTTGCTGGCTTCCTGCAGGTAGCCGATGCGCGCCACGTAGGCATCCATGTACGTCTGCTGTTGCTGGCGATCTATCTCCATCTGCGACATCAGCAGCAGGATCCGGTTGGTGTTGTCCTGCAGCTTGCCCACTTCGTGGCTCCGGATGCTGCCGCGCTGGCGCTTGAGCTCATCGAGATAGCGCTGTCGCTGGGTAGTCACCTCGTACATCTTCAGCGAGTAGTTGTACTTCGCGAGTTCGGTGTTCACGATCTCCCGACACAACTGATACTGCTGCTGGGCGATGCCGCTGCTGGCCTGCTTGCAACGGTTGTCGGCGTTCATGTTCACGCCGCTCCTGGTCGGCTGCGCATGTTGCAGCTTCTCTTCCGGCTCCGGTGCGGCCTTGCTGTCGTCGTTGCTGCCATTGAACGACTCGAAAACCTGCTGCTGGTAGAGCTCCCGCAGGTTGCCGTTCACCGTGCCGTTGCCGTTTCCGTTGGCACTGGTCGTGCCGATGCGTCCGTTCATGTCCTGGAGCTTGGAGTTGGCGGCATTGTCGACGACCCGCCATTGGGCCTGCGCAGTGGACACGGCGCCCAGCCCCATGACGAGGAAGAGGATGGCGACCTGGCGGCGAGTGATGGTCGATGTCAGCGGGTTCATGGTGATGTCCTCTGCTATCCGTTCAGCGCTGGATGCTGGAATGAGTGGGCCGCGTGGAACGCGGGCCGGTGGAACGGTCTTCACGACGGGGTGACGAAGTGGACGTATCGCGACGACTGCGCGAGCCCTTCCGCTCGTCCTGAAAGCGCGGCAGCCACTGTTCAGGCAGCAGGTCGGTCGTTTCGATCTCACGTTTCAGCGATTCCTCGACGACGATCCTGTGCATGATCTCGATGTTGTCGGTACTGGCGGAGATAACCGCCAGCGCATCGTCCATGCCGCGCAGGTTGAGCTGGCACACGGTCGAAGCGTGGCCCTGCTTTACCAGGAAGCATCGCGATCGCTCGTCAAGACTCTTGATGACCTCGAACTCGGCATCCGTCAGCTTGAGACCCTCGATGTAATCCTCACGTGCCGCATTGGGGTTAGGCAGCAGGATCAGCGTGGCCGTCTGCTCTATGAGCGCGGCCGAGATATCGCTCGCGAGCGCATCCTCGGGGCTTTGCGTGGCGAAGATGCCCAGGCCGTTCTGCTTCCGGATCGTCTTCTGCTTGTTCTTTGCGAAATCCTTGAGTGCCCCGCCGCCCTCGAGGATCTTCCAGAACTCGTCCATGACGTAAATAAGCGGACGGCCGTCGATCAGATCCTCCAGCCGGTGCAGCAGGTAGTTGATCACCGGCACGCGGATTTCGGCGTTCTCGATAACGTCGGTGTAGTCGAAACCGATGATGCTCGCCCGGCTGAGATCGATGGTGTCGACCGGATTGTCGAAGACCCAACCGAGTGCGTTGCCGGCCGTCCATTTGCGCAGACGTGCATAGAGTCCGTCGTCCCCCATGTTGGGCAGGCTCTTCTGGAAGTTGGTCATCGAACGCAGGTGCAGCGGCATGTCCAGCATGGCCTCGACCGCGCGGAAGATGTCCTCGTCCTCACGCGCCGTGTAGTGGGTCTTGCCAGCGAGCACCTTCACAAGCCCAGCTAGGAACTGCACATTGCCATCGGTTCGCTCGCACTGGAAGGGATTGAATCCGGTCGGCCTGCCGTTCTCCAGCGCCAGATAGTTCCCCCCGCAGGCCCTGACGAAGATCTCGGCGCCGCGATCCTTATCGAAGAAGAAGATCGTCGGGACAGGATCGAACTTCTGCACCTGGCTGAGCAGGAAGTTGATGAGGGCGGTCTTGCCGGTGCCGGATTTGCCGATCACCATGGTGTTGGCAATGGTCTTCTCCCCCAGAGAGTTCTCGGCCGGGTGCGTGGCATGAAAGTTGAAGTAGTAGGGCTGCCCGTTGGTGGTCTGTAGCACGCTGACGCAATCGCCCCAAGGATTGTTGTCGCGCTTCCCGGTAGCGAAGTTGTGGAGCGGTGACAGGCCGAGGAAGTTCAGAGAGCTAACGTTGGCCAATCGGGTTCGATAGCGCCAGTTCGCGGGTAGCTGCGAGTAGTACGAGGAGCAGACGGCCAGATCTTCCTTGACTGACACGAAGCCTGCGTTTGAAAGTTCCGCTCGGGCCACGGCCAGGTTCTGTGAGAGCCGCTGCTGGTCTTCGGCGTACAACGCCATGATGAAGTGATACTCTCCCAGCACGAAGTTGCCCGATGCCACCTGGTCCATCGCGTGGTCAAGCTCGGCGATCTGGCTGACTGCTTTGTCGCCGGACGAGATCATCATGCCCTTGGTGCGATCGAGTACCTTCAGCGCATCCTGCCGTCCCATGGGACTGAAGGAGTGGGTGATGACATACTCGAAGTCCAAGTACTTCAGCCCATTCAGGATTCCGGGCCACGTGCCATCGGTATATTCCTTGATGTTGAGAATCGCGCCGAAGTGGTTTTGCCCATCCGGCGTGCTGACAACAAAATCGCCCGTCTTGGAAGAGAACATGTGCCGGCTCACGGCGAGGTAGTCGTACAGCGGAGCGCGAAGTACCGGCACGGGTTCCGAGATACGGTTCAGGACGAAGCCGAAGAACTCCAACGTTTCCGAGAACACGCCACCCGCGTCTGATTCGTACATGCCAAGCCGGACAGGCGCATAGTCCTTCAGGACGGCCTCCACGTTACCGGCGAGCTCCATGAGCTTCGCTACAGCCTGCTCCTGCTCGGCCTGCAGCCGCGGAACACTCGAGGATTTCTCGACGAACTTCTTCCCCATCACAATGGGGCGATAGATCATCGTCAAGTACAGTTCGTTCTGCATGATCTTCTGTGCCGACAGCGCGTCGAAGTAGCTGTCGGACAGATCCTGATTGAACGCTTGCGCATAGCGTCCGCCGGACCGGACCCGCCCGCGGCGGCGCAGGTCATGCACCCAGAACGCCACGTTGACGAAATCAGGCGCACGCAGGGTCTGCAGCATGCGGTTGAACGTGTTGTGCCTGTGCTCCAGTTCCCACTCCTCGCGGCCCACGAACGGTAGCCCGTCGAGCCGCCAGGTCAGCAGGAAGTCGCCGCCCGTCGTCTTCACCACGTGGGGTGACACGTGGGCCGACAACGGGATGAACTCGGCGATGGACAGGTCGGGCGCGAGCATGGTTCAGTCCGGAATGGAATCGTCGAAGCGCTTGCGGTAGCTGTTGGGCGTGAATACCCACATACCCTCATGGTGGCGCAGGTTTCGGACCTTGGTCCGGAACTGCCACCTCAGTCCGAGCAGCCGGAAGATCATCTCGTCTCGACGTGCCATCTGTCGCATGATGAAGATGACCACCGGCAACAGAGCCAGGAAGAACATGTTGAAGTAGAACGTGAGCAGCAGGCAGGTACCCGCCCCGATCGCGAAGGGCACATAGGGAACCCCCATGAACATGGGTGGGCGGGTACAGCCCCTGAACAGCACGTTCTTATGCATACCCGACCAGCATCTGCATGACCATGGTCGTCGCGCCGGAAGTAACGTCTTCTGGCACCAGCATGCGCGAAATCTGGGCCGCCGCACCGATCAGGAAACCACCGATCAGGACCGGCGCCACATCGCCTATGCGCTTGTGGTTAAAAGCGATCTGGTAGCCCGCAAAGATCACCGCGATAGTCACCACTGCGATCGACGCGACATTGAGCAGATTGTTGATGTTGGTGAAGAAGGTGGTGACGCGGCCTTCAGCACCCGACCCATCCTGGGCAAGTGCCAGCTCGGGCATGGCCAAGGCAGCGAAGACAAGCGCCACAGTGACGGCGGCGGTAGAGAACGGCTTGGTTTGGACACTAGACACATTGTTCATGATGTACCCCACAAAGTGATGATGTTGATGGGTGGCACGTTCTCGTGCCGGTACGCCGTCCATGGCGGATACTGCTAGAAAACGAAGGCGTCATCCCTCACGGATGTCTGCATGGCCTGCGGCGCCTGAGGCGGCGTAGCCATGGTCTGGTGGTAGGCCTGGACCACGACGGGCGTATCGCTGGAGGCGGGCGTGGCGTCAGGGCGCACCGTCGCCGCCTCGGGACGCGATGGAACTGCCACCGGCGCCAATGCGGCGCTTACGCCTGACGCCGAGCCATGCATCGAGGCGCCTCTCGCCGCTGCTTCCTCGATGCGGCGTGACACGCGCGGCGACAACGTGGCATCGCGCCTCACCCGCTGCGCGCTGCGCTGCGGGCCGGCGGTGGTACGCCGGCCCACTACCGGGATGGGTGCCGTCGTATCCGGCACCGAGCGGGCCTGCCAAGACGCGAACACTTTCTGGACATACCCGTGCCGGTAACCGGTCGTGAAGTTGCCTGAGTAGTAGCAGCTGAACGCTTTACCCCAGTCCTGCCGGGACCGCGTGTAGCACTCGGCCAGGATGCGCGAACCCGCCTGCAGGTTGGGACACGTTTCGAAGGCCTTCTCGTAGCTGTCCAATCCCTGCCGGGCGAGGTTATGCCGATTGACCTGCGCGAGCCCGAGCGAGAAGTTGTAACCCCGGCCCTCGAGCATGCGCACGGTAGAGAGCGCTTCGGCGAGATTCCGCGGCTGCCTCGCCAGCCGTCCCCCGACGACGCCTATCGCGTAGGGATTGAACGACGACTCAATCCTCACTACATGCTCCATCACCGTCGGCGGCACCGCCAGACCGGTGCAACCCATCAGCTCCATGCCAGGCAACATCGGACTACCTCCCTTTTCCGTCGGCACTACCGTCAGCCGCGGGGGTCACTGCATCGCGACGCGGCGCAATTTCTGCTTCCTGCGAGAAACGTCGCAGGGACAAGTTCGAAGCGGACATTGACAGGTTCAACGAGGCGGATGTCATAGGATTTCCTGTCAGGAAAACGCGCGGGCGGGATCGAAATCGATGCCCGTGATATAGCGACGCCCTGCATGGGCTTTGATGTGGACCACGATGTCGATGGTCATTTTCAGCAGCCGCTTTATCACCTCGAACTCCAGGCCAGTCCCTTCCGCCGAGGCTTTGACCATCAGCGCGAGCTGGTCCCAGGTCTGCGCAGTGCTGCCCGCATGGCAGCTCGTGATGGAACCGGGATGTCCGGACGCGCAATTGCGGATGAAGTAGAACGATTCGTCACCCCGCAGTTCGGCCAGGATGATGCGGTCCGGCTTCATCCGCAGGCAGGCCTCCATGCAATTCTTGGCGGTCACATTGCTCGCGCTTTGGCCGCCCTTCGAATAGAGCAGGTGGACCACGTTCGGTTGGCGGATGAAAAGTTCCCGTGCATCTTCGATCGTCACCAGGCGTTCCTGATCGGGAATGTGGTTGACCAGGGACTTCATGAAAGTTGTCTTGCCACTACCCGTGGCGCCGGCTACCACGATGTTCTTGTGGTACAGGACCGCTTTGCGGAAGAACTCTGCATAGTTGCGGCTGCGGCGCAACTCAAGAAGTTCCTGATCGTGGTCGCCGAGAGCGTGTTGCTGTTCCAGGATCTCATCGAAGAAGCCATCCTGCTCGTACTGCTCCAGCGACTTGCTGAACTTGGCCGGCAGCCGGATGGTGATCGAAACCTTACCCGCGTCGCATGCAGGAGGAATCACGAACTGCGCGCGCTGGCCAGTCGGGAACGTCAGCGAGACCATCGGGTCGACGTCGGTGATGCGCTGACCTGTGTTGCTTTCATTAACGACGGAGGTGCAGAACTGCCGGGCGCGCTCGAATGTCAGGGTTGGCACGTCGGCCTTGAGCCAGCCGGCGCGGGCGGTTTCGAGGTAGATCTCGCCCGGGCGATTGATGCAGATCTCGGTCACATCCGAGGAATGCATGTGCTCGCCGATGCCAAGCACCTGGTACTGGTAGTCCAGGAACTCGTTCGAAACACGGGCGAGTGGTTCGTTCTGCGTGTCCATGGCCGGCGCTAGCGCATCACCGCGGAAAAGTCGACATCTCGCGCGACATAGACGTTGACGATCGTACCCTGGTTGATGGTTACGGTCGGCGGCCTCGCCATATTCCGGTCCAATGCCATGTTCGCCAGCCGCTCCATGGTCCGGGCCGTATTGCTTTCGTAGGGATTCTGGACGATCGCCCCGTTGACGATCGAGGTTTCCTGGGGACCGTGCTTGGCGCCCGCGTACTTGAAAGCGTCGCTCAACATGCTGATGAGCAACGCAGACGAGATTCGCTGCGCCCAATGTGCGGAATAGTGTCCGGGGTTGCCGGCCGCACCCAGCATGTCGGTGCTGGGGCTGCGCATGTTCACGTCCATGCCGGTCGGCGTGGTGATGCGGTCCCACACGATCGCGGCCCGCTCGCCGATGATTGCATCCGAGTTATAGCTACCCATCACCTTCGAACCGCGCGGCAGCAGCAAACGTTTCCCGTTGACCGAATAGACAGGCTCGGTCACCACGCAGGAGGTGTAGCCGGGCACATCGGTAATGACGCGCGACTCCAGCACACAACGTATGTAGGTACCGCGCAGCAGCAAAGTGTTCGGGTTGTACAGCGGCTTGGCGCTTGTGATGCCATCCGGCGGTTCGCGCGGTGCGGCAGGCGCCTGGCCTTGCCCCATCAGGGCAGCGTACTGCGCCATCCCGGCATCCTCGGAGCCGGCGCCCGCGACCGCCTCGGGGTTCCCGCCCTCGCCGAAGGTGGTCGCCATGTCGAGCATCCGTCGTTCTCGCAGGGATGGCTCCTGCCGTTCGGGCATGCCGGAGGGCATGGCCATCATGGATGCGGTCGACGGATTCGCCGTGTCCACGACAGGAAGCGGGGGAAGATCGGGCTCCACCGGAACCGGGGCGGCTTCAGGCGGCAGTTCGGGAAGATCGCGCGGCGCCGCGGGGATGACCACTTGCTCGCCCCTGGACTGTGCGGGCTCGCGGTCAGATTTCGATGACAAGCCACCGCTAAATATCCAGAACACGACTAGCAGCATCAATATGATAATGCCCGCGAGAAACAACAGCGCCTTGCGGTTGAGCCGCTGGACGTCGGCCGACCTCAGATAGGGCGCGCCGGCATCCAGATCGGGTTCCGGCACGTTTCTGGCTGCTTCGTAGGGGTTTTGTGGAGCGACTCGCTCCGCCCCGCGGTCGGTGTGGTCGTTCGGCGTCTGGTTCATTGCTCGGGGCTCCTGCGCAAGCCCACCACGTTGTCGCCATGGCGGATGACCAAGTAGGGATACGTGCCATGCACGACGATGGTGTCATCCTGCACGGTGGTGTTCACTACGAACTCGTCACCGCCCTCGCTTTCGCGCGCGAACACGACCGGAAAGTTGCCGCTGGGAAACCGCGTGCGGTCGCCCATGCGGATGTAGGTGAAGCGGCGGTCGTCATAGACCGTCGCCGGCACGAGCCACGCGGGGCCGCGCTTGCGCTGCGCGTACTCGTAGTTGAAGTGGTAGGCGCGCCCCGGCTCGACTTCGACATTCAGTTCGGACGCCGCTTCCTGCGGCTTGCTCGCCGTGCCCGCGAAACTGGTGTCACGTGGATAAGCGAAGGTAATCCGGTACTGCACGCCGGCCGCGCGCGCTTGGTCCAGCACGCGCCAGTCCGTCGCTACGACCTTGAGTTCGAAGATGTAGGAGTGTGCGGCGGTGCGGACCAGGAGATTGGTGTCCACATCCACGTTCTTCGGCTTGAGATAGAAAACGTTACCCCGACGGCTGATGTCCCACCCACCGCTGAACCCTGTGCTGAAGTCGAGAATCTCCTCGTGCGGCGACAGCTCTATCTGGGTGGTGATGCCGAGCCCCGTGCGTACCGGATACACCTTGTCCGGTACGTACGTGTACTCCTCGATCACCTGCGCGAACGCAGGCAACGCCAGAAGCAACAGGCTTATCGCGACGAAACGCAGCTTCGCGTCCTTCAACCTCATCGTTGGGGCACTCCCGGTACAGTCTCGGCTTCCGACTGCTCCGCGGGTTGCGGTGCCGTCGATACATCGTTCTCACTGGTAGGCGTCGCGTCAGCTGCGGCGGTCTGGACCGTTTGTGCAGCCTGCTGAGATGGCGCGACTTCGGGTGCGGCAGGCGGAACCGGGAACTCACGCTCTGGCAGCGCGGCCGCTGCGAAGTCGTCATCCACACGGTAGTTGGTCACCCGGAATCCGAGAGGATTCAGCAGGCGATCTTCTTCATTGAGGCGGAGATTCGGGTTGTACGCGAACTCCATGGTCGCGATCTTGCTGTCCAGAGACTGGGAGCCGCCTCGCCCCTTGTCATACACGCTGCGCTGGAACCGCACGGTCGCCCCGGTCGGCCGCTGTCCTCCGGAGCCGCCCAGGAGCACGATGCTGAGTATGCGGACACGCACCGCGCGGCCACCTCCATACAGGCGAAACGGCCGTTCGGGATTGCTCTCAGCATGCAGCGTGACGTAAGCGGGCGCTACGGCGGGTCCCGCCATCGACAACGTAGTTCTCCAGTTGCGCTGACCGATCAACCCCGAGTCATACGATTCGCGAGCAAGTACGAACTGCGCAACGTTGCTCTTGTTGATTGCCTCTTCGGTGGTCACGTCCCGGTCCTGGAAGTTGCCGGACAGGCGTGCCACGCTCGCCGTGCCTGTGTAGGGATCGGCCATGACCAGGTAAGGCACTTTTTCCTTCAATGGCAAGAAGAGGAAATAGCCTCCCGCCAGGATCAGCGCCATCACGATGGCAGACCAGGCCACGAGCCAGGCCCTCCGTTCGCTCTTTCGCGCACGCTCGGCCAGCGTCAGCTCGAAGCTCACGCCCTGTGCTACGGCACGATCGATCTCGGGCGATGACGTGGCTTTCCTGAGCATGTGCGCGCCTTGGCCGTCAGTCGCCCAACACCGCGGATGGGTTCGCATCTGCGGAGGTCGGCAGCGACTGGCTCACGATGATCCGGGGGCGTTCGATCACCACCCGCACACCCTGATCTGCGTAAGCCGCGGACAGCGCAGTTGCCGCGTCTTCCAGACTGCTGGTGCGGATCTGCGCAACGGGGGCATGTAGTGTGTAGTCGTTGGGATGCAGGTACGCCAGCGTCAGTCGCGCGTCCTTCGCCCAGCGGCCCAGCATCATCCTCAATGTGCCGTCCGCAGGGGATGCTTGATAGATGTAAGCCTGCTGCAGCGGAATGGCCTGTGGCGCCTCGGCAAACCGGTTCAGGGGACGCCAGCGCCCTTCGACGCTCTCTGGTGCAGGCGTCGCGCAGCCCGACAGTCCCACCATCACGAACATCACACCGGCAACCAGAGACGCTCGCATAGAAACGTTTCGACTCACGGATCCACCACCCTGCAATCGTCGGCAACACGAACCCGCTGCGGTCCTGCGTGGATCGCGTCGCGGTACTGATGATTGTGTGCGGGTGACAGTGCGCGAGCGCGCATCGGGATCCGCGGAACAGCCGCGATCTTCGCCGTGCACGGATTGATGGCCCGTGCCATGCCCCCTGTACGCATCCATGCGTTAACGCTCCAATGAAGTTCAGTGACGTTTGCGAATCACATCCGATCCGCATACTGCATCACGACATTTGAGCCGAACATATCCACGCTGTTTTGTGTCGTCAACCCACGCGCACGAGTAAACATATGTACAACTACTTGAGTACACCAAGCACAGCGCTCAGAAACCCTATAAAACAAGGCATTTATTGCAAAGCCGTGAATCGGGTGCCTTTACTTCACTCATGGATGTGAAGGTGATTGTGAAAGTACACATCGCGTCACATGATCATGTGAATTCATTCTTCACTCGCGTGAACAATGTGTCCGCTGCGAGTTCTTCGTGCGATATTGAAGTTCGACTTCGCTCTGCAACTTGCTCAACAACCGAGCATTCTCGCTTTGCCATAGACAGGGATCGATATGGACTCTTCGAAGATGGAGGAATTCGTTGCCAATGCCGCCTTGCTTGCGTCCCACCTGAAGGAACAGTGCGAGCGCGCGGCGGCTTTGCAGCAGTCGTCTGCACAGGATCTGCAGGGCGCAGCCATCGTTGTCAGAAAGACGATCGAAGAAGGCAAGCGTGAACTCGTCGAGCATGCGGGTTCCGCTGTCTCTGCTGCTCTGACGGAGAAGATTCCTATCGCTACCCGAGACATCCTCGATACCGCCGCCCGACTCAAGCAGGTGACAGAGCGCTTTCAGAACGAGCAAGCGGCCCTTGACCGGAAGGTTCGGATCATCGGCACGAGCACCATGAGCGTTATCGTCATCGCCTGCACACTACTCGTGGCCGGAACCGGCTATGCCTCCTGGTACAACGTCAAGCGTGCACAGCGCGCCCACGCGGATGCTGAGGTCCTTGGCGC
>Ga0247823_10003061_pt1 | contig 13654 bp, 15 predicted proteins | sample 13C_PalmiticAcid_2_FD_192426 | JGI IMG/M metagenome (GOLD analysis project Ga0247823, IMG submission 192426) | Soil microbial communities from agricultural site in Penn Yan, New York, United States - 13C_PalmiticAcid_Day30 | ecosystem: Environmental > Terrestrial > Soil > Agricultural land...
GGGCGGGGGTGAGCCTTGTCTGCGCCCTGGGCGACGCGGCGTGGATGCGGCGTCAGGCCGCGCGCAGCCGCTCCATCGCCTCGGCGTAGCGGCGAGAAAGGGGCGCCACAAGCGCCCCCAGTTCGACGGTCCAGTCGCCAGAGCCTTCGGGACGCAGACCGGTCATCCGCGCGGCGTTGACCAGCCAGGAGCGGTGGGTGCGCACGAAGCCGCAGCGTTCCAGCTCGACCTCGACGGCGGCCAGGGTGGCGCGCATCAGCGGGCGGCGGCCGTCGGCCAGGATGAACTCGACGTAGTTGCCGGCCGAGGCGACGGCGAGAATGTCGTCCAGCGGCGCGCGGATCAGGCGGGCGCCGTCGCGGATGTCGAAGCTGACGGGGCGGACGGGGCTCTCGCGCGCCTCACGCAGGCTGCGCACGGACCAGAAGACCCCGACGAACAGGCCGTAACTGAGCAGGTCCTTGCGGAACTCATAGATGAAGCGCTCGACCGGATGGCCGTAGTCATAGGTTTCGCCGAGGGCCGCATAGACGCCGTGGCGCATAGCCACCATCAGGCCGACATGCAGCAGACTGTAGAGAAAGGCTGCGCCCAGGTGCAGGGCGAGGAAACGGCCCCGCGCGCGCCAGCCGTCGTTCAGCAGGCCAGTCGGCGCGAAGACCCCGGCCAGCCAGGGCAGCCAGATCAGCAGGGCGAGGGAGAGCGCGCTGGTCCCCTCCCATACCCAGGGCGCCCAGAAGCGCAGGGAGGGGGAATCGGTCAGGACGGTCAGGGAATTGACCACCATGAAGGCGGCGGTGATGCCCAGGATGATGGTCCAGCCGAGGATCAGGTCGCGCCGGTCCGCCTCGGCCAGACGTAGGCGCCAGCCGCTCGTCCCCGAGGCCGCGCCTTTCGTCCCAGACAGCGGCGGATTGGCCCCTGGACGCCGCCGCACGGCCCGCGCCGGTTGCGGCGCCGCGAGGGGCGGTGAGACCTGAGGGTCTGTATTGTCACTCATCAAGGCCGCCCATGTCCGCCCCACCTATCGCCGCCGCGACCCGCCGCCATGACCTCGACTGGATCCGTGTCGGGGCCTTTCTGCTGCTGATTCTTTATCACGTCGGCATGTTCTACGTGCCGTGGGACTGGCATGTGAACAGCCCGCGTCCGGTCGAGGCGCTGGAGCCGGTGATGCAGTTGACCAACCCCTGGCGGCTGACCCTGCTGTTCCTGGTGTCCGGGGCGGCGACGCGGTTCCTGTTCGAGCGGTTCGAGGCCGAGGGGAAGGGCGGGGCGCGTCGCTTCGCCGGGTCGCGGACGCTGCGTCTGTTGCCGCCGCTGCTGTTCGCCATGTTCGTGATCGTGCCGCCGCAGAGCTATTACGAGGTGGTCGAGGCGGCGCGGGGGCTGGGCGTGGTCGATCCGGCGCATTCGCCGTGGCTGGCCGACTTCTGGATGAAGTATGCGACGGGGACTGGCGGCTGGTGCGACGCCGATGGTTGCCTGACGACGCCGACCTGGAACCATATGTGGTTCGTGGTCTATCTACTGGTCTACAGCCTGTTGCTGGCCATCCTGCTGCCGGTGCTGCGGCGCTTTCTGCCCGTCGTGCAGGTCGGGTTGGAGCGTGGGCTGGCGGGATGGGGCCTGGTGGTTTGGCCGGTGGTCTGGCTGCTGCTGATCCGCTGGACGCTGGCGCCGGTCTTTCCCATCACCCACGACCTGACCGGGGACTGGTATAACCACGCTCTGTCGTTCAGCGCCTTTCTGTTCGGCTTCGTCAGCGTGCGCTCGGAGGTTCTGAAGGCGGGCTATGAACGTCTGCGCCGTCCGGCCCTGTGGCTGGCCCTACTGGCCTGGGCGGGATGGGCGACCTACGTCTGGAGCTATCGCGCCAGCGACGTCGCGCCGCCCGAGGCGTTGAGGGCGGGGATGCGGCTGGTCTATGCCATTGACCAGTGGGCCTTCATCGTCGCCATCCTGGGCTACGGCGCGCGCTATCTGAACCGAGGCGGGCCGCTGCTGCGCTATCTGACGCTTGGGGTCTTTCCCTTCTACATCGTGCATCAGACGGTCATCGTGGTCGTGGCCCACCATCTGGCGGCTCTGAGCCTGCCGCAGCCGGTGGAGGCGGGGCTGGTGATCGCGGCGACCTTCGCGGGCTGTTTGGCGGCCTATGAAGTGGCGCGGCGTCTGGGCTGGCTGGGTCAGTTACTGGGCGTGCGGCCTGTGTCGCGACGGCGAGCCGGGCAGCGTCGCCTTGAAGAAGAACCTCGCCAGGCTCTAGGCTGCGCTGAACCCTGACGGCAGGAGCCCGCAGCATGACCGCCCCACGGCCCAAGGCGCGACCGCCCATCATCCTCTACCTGACCTGGCTCATCCTGATCGGGGCTGCGGTGGTGGGCTTCGTCACCGACGAGTTCAGCGTCACCTTCGTCGGGATCGGGACCCTGCTGCTGTCGCTGGTTCCGATCTGGCTGGGCGAGCGGGTGGGGGTGAGGCTGCCGACGGTCTTTGTCAGCGCCATCGCCGCCTTCCTGTGCGCCACCCTGCTGCTGGGCGAGGTCGGGGACTTCTATGAGCGTTACTGGTGGTGGGACGTGGTGCTGCACGGCGGCTCGGCCGTAGGATTCGGCCTGGTCGGGTCACTGTTGATGTTGATGCTGGTCAAGGGCGAGCGGCTGAAGGCGGCGCCTCTGACGGTGGCCTTCTTCGCCTTCTGCTTCGCCGTGATGATCGGCACCCTGTGGGAGATCTGGGAGTTCACGCTGGATCAGCTGTTCGGCCTGAACACCCAGAAGTCAGGCCTGGTCGACACCATGTGGGACCTGATCGTCGACGCCATCGGCGCTCTGATCGGAGCCGGCGCGGGCTGGGCCTATCTGAAGGGACGGCACGGCCCGCTGGTGGGCGCGCTGCGCGCCTTTGTCGACAAGAACCGCCGCCTGTTCGGCGACGACTAAGGTCCTATTTCGCCAGTCGGCCCTTGGCCTTGTCGGCGCTGAAGACGATGTCGGGGTCGGGCTTTTTCGCCTCCAGCGTCGGGCAGTTCAACTGGCGCAGCACGTGGCGGATGATGTTCAGCCGCGCCTTCTTCTTGTTGTCGGTGGCGACGACGGTCCAGGGCGCATAGTCGGTGTGGGTGCGCTCCAGCATCTGGTCGCGGGCGGCGGAATAGGCGGACCAGCGGGCCTGGGCCTCGGCGTCCAGGGGAGAGACCTTGAAGCGTTTCAGCGGGTGGGTGGTGCGCTCCTCCAGCCGTCGCGACTGCTCCTCCTGGCTGATGTCGAGCCACAGCTTGATCAGGGTCGTGCCTGACTGGGTCAGCATCCGCTCAAAGTGCGGGGCGTCGTGCAAGAAGCGCTCGTGCTGCTCGGGCGTGCAGAAGCCCATGACCGGCTCGACCCCCGCCCGGTTGTACCAGGAGCGGTTGAAGAAGACGATTTCTCCGGCGGCGGGCAGGTGGGGCGAATAGCGCTGGAAATACCACTGGGTCAGTTCGCGGTCGTTGGGCTTGGGCAGGGCGACGACGCGGGTCTGGCGAGGGGCCATGAACTCGGTCATCCGCTTGATCGCGCCGTCCTTGCCGGCGGCGTCACGGCCCTCGAAGACGATGACGACCTTCAATCCCTGTTCGATGGCCCAGGCCTGGGTCTCGACCAACTGGATCTGCAGGGCTTCCAGGGTGTCGTCGTAGTCGTTCTTGGCCATGAGCGCAGCGTCCTGTTGTCGCGATGGGCGAAGCTTGCGGCGAATTCACTGGCGCCGCCAGCCTTGCTGTTGTGGGTGGAACGCAAAAGGAGCCTGAAATGATCAATCGCCGTCATGTCATGGCCGCCGGCGCCGCCGCCTCTGTGCTGCCGTCCGTCGCCGCCGCCGAGCCGGCGACCGCCTTCGACGCGGCCCTGGGCGCCGCCTTTGACGGGGTGAAGCCGGTCGCCCTGGCGGGCGGGCTGGTCACGCCGCAGGGGCTGGAATGGTCGGGCGTGCGGGGCGTGCGGCTGACGGGTCAGGACGCCTCGGCCCTGGCGGGCGACCGCTGGCATCTGGGCTCCAACACCAAGGCGATGACGGCGGCGGTGTTCGCGCGGCTGGTCGAGCAGGGACGGGCGCGCTGTGCCATGCCTGTGGCCGAGGCCTTCCCCGGCCTGAGCCTCGACGCAGGCTGGGACGGGGCGACGCTGGACGATTTCATGAGCCATAGCGCGGGTCTGAAGGACGACGCGGTCATGGGCATGGCCTGGCTGATGACGGCGCGGGCCGATCCAAAGTCCTTGCCCGAACAGCGTCGCGTCATCGTTGAGAAGGCCTTGGCCGCGCCGCCGTCGGGGACCCGAGGGGCGTTTGAATACGGCAACGCCAACTATGTCCTGGTCGGCGCCGCCATTGAGGCCATCACCGGCGGATCGTGGGAAGAGGCGATGCAGACCGAACTTTTTGCGCCTCTGGGCCTGACTTCGGCCGGTTTCGGGGCGCCGAAGGGCGACAACGCCTGGGGCCATCGCCGCATGGGCGAGACAGCGCTCGCCATGGACCCGAACGATGACGGCTCCGACAATCCGCTGGCCCTGGGCCCGGCGGGGACGGTGCATATGACGGCGGCGGACTATGGCCGCTTCCTGCAGGTCTTTCTGACCGAGGGCGGCGGCTGGCTGAAGCCGGAGACGATCCAGCGACTGGTCACACCGGCGCCGGGGCAGGGCTATGCTCATGGCTGGATCGCCCTGCCGCCGCAGCCCTGGGCCAAGGGACCGGCGATCGCGCACGAGGGGTCGAACACCATGTGGCACGCCATCGCCATCCTTGATCCGGCGGGCGGGCGCGCCCTGTTCGGCCTGTCCAACGACGGAGGACGCGGCGGTCCGGCCTGCCAGGCCCTGGCCATGGGCCTGTTGCGGGCGCTTTGACAGAGGCGCGGACGCGCGGCCGTTAACCTAGACGCCGTGCGGGGGGATTCGCTTTACAGTTGACGGACTGTGGATAGTCGGGTGACAACATCGCCGCAGTCCGGATTTCACGTGGGGTCCAAACCCGCGTCTCGCTCCTTCGCCTGAACGAGCTTGTCCCAGATGGGCTGACGGGTGCTCCCGCGTGGACGCCCGCCTGGCAAAGCGCGTTTACGGAGACGCAGATATGGCGACCGGCACGGTCAAGTGGTTCAACCCCACCAAGGGCTACGGCTTCATCCAGCCCGACAACGGCGGTTCGGACGTTTTCGTCCACATCACCGCGGTTCAGAAGGCTGGCCTGCAAGGCCTCGATGAAAACGCCAAGGTCGAATACGAGCTGGAAAACCAGCGCGGCAAGACCTCGGCCGTGGACCTCAAGGTTCTCTAAGGCCGACGAACCCGATCCGGGTTCAGACGATTGAAGGGCGCGGGACCGAAGGGTTCCGCGCCTTTCTTTGTTTTGGGGCGCTAACGCGCGGCTCACGGAGCCGCGCTGCTTGAGCGCAGCCTCATGCTTCGTCGTCATCCTCGGGTCAAACCCGAGGATGACGGCTGAGGAGGGACGGGAGGAGTTCTCCTAGAACCCCAGTTCCGCCCGCAGGGCCTCGGGCGTCAGGCCGGCGGCGCGCAGTTCGGCCAGGGTCACCGACTGGTCGCGCTTGGCGTAGCGGCGGCCGTCGGGGCCGGTCAGCAGACGGTGGTGGCGATAGACGGGCGCGGGCCACCCCATCAGCGTCTGGATCAGGCGCTGGATATGGGTGGCCTCGAACAGGTCCAGGCCTCTGATGACATGAGTGACGCCCTGAAGCGCGTCGTCGTGGGCGACGGCCAGGTGATAGGCGGTCCCGGCGTCCTTGCGCGCCAGGACCACGTCGCCCGCCGTTTCGGGCCGGGCGCGGACGACGCCGGTCTCGCCGATGGGGCTTTCGCCCTCCTCGATGAAGGAAAGCGCGTTCCAGGCGTCTTCGCCCAGGGCCTCGCGCGCGCGGTCCAGCGACAGCCGCCAGGCGTAGGCGCGGCTCTCGGCCAGCAGGCGGGCTTCCTCCTCGGGCGCATGGGGACCGGGGCGGACGGCCTCGACGGGACCGTGCGGGGCGTCGCCGATGCCGTCGAGAATCTCCTTACGCGTGCGGAAGCAGCGATAGAGCAGGCCGCGCGCGTTCAGGGCCTCGGTGACGGCGGCGTAGTCGGCCAGGTGATCCGATTGGCGGCGCACCGGCGTCTCCCAGTCGAGGCCGAGCCAAGCCAGGTCTTCGTAGATGGCGGCTTCGTATTCCGGCTTGCAGCGGGTCGGGTCGATGTCCTCGATACGCAGGATGAAGCGCCCGCCGACGTCGCGCGCCGCCGTCCAGGCGGTCAGGGCCGAGAAGGCGTGCCCCTTGTGCAGGCGGCCGGTGGGCGAGGGGGCGAAGCGGGCAGCGAACATCGGCCGATCAGAAGCGCTTGAGCGCCCCAGCCTTTTCCGCCTGGGCGACGGCGGCGCGAATATCGGCCTCGGCCACGAAGTCGAACTGGGCGATCAACTCCTCGATGGCGAAGTCCGGCTGGGACAGGGCCCAGCGCATGGCGTGCGCCGCGGGGCCGGCGAAGGCGGGGGCGGGCGATCCCGTCGGTCGATAGGCGGTGAGCGTCAGTGCCTGGGGCAGGGTGAAGCGGGCCGGGCGAGGGACCAGCTTTTCCTGAGTCATCGCCACCTCGTCGCGGAAGGCGGGCAGGGCGGCCAGATGGGCCAGGCGTCGGCCGAGGTCCGCAAGATGGGTCTGCAGAGGGCGTCCGCCGTCCTTGGCTGCGGGCGGCATGAAGGCCCGGAAGGCCGGGTCCTGCATCGCCGCCTGCTCCAGCAGGGAGAAGATGATCCGTCCATAGAGGGGCGTGACCGAGAAGGTCACATGCAGGGACGCGCCGTCCTGGGCCAGGGCGTCATGATACCAGCCGCGCGGCAGATAGAGGACGTCGCCAGGACGCATCCGCACTTCGGTCATCACCCGTCCGCGGCTTTGCTCCAGCCAGCGGCGGGTCTCGGGCGTGTCGGGGGGAAAGTCGACGGGGTTTTCGGCTCGGCTTTCATAGAGGCGCCAGACCTTTTCGCCCTCGACCTGAAGCGCGAAGACGTCGTGCAGGTCGTAGTGGGAGCCGAAGGCCCGGACGCCCTTGAACGAACAGTAGAGATTGACCCCGATCGCGGCGGCGAAGGCGCGACCCAGCATGGCCGTGGCCTCGGCTAGACGCGGCGTCAGTTCCTGGGCGTCCCCGGCGATAAGGCTGGCGCCCGTGGCCAGGAAGACGGCCACCTTGGCAGGGTCCGGGCGCAGCACCGGACCGGATTGGGTCTGGACGTGTCGGCAATATTGATCGGGCGTCACGGCGACGGTGTCGCGCACAAGCTTCAGGCTTTGGGCGGTCCAGATCGACGATTGGTTCAGCAGGGCGTTGAAGGCGTCCCAGTCCAGCAGGCTCCGCTTGGCCGCGCCGTCCTCGGCGGGGATGTGCAGCGGTTTCCGGCCGTGAAACTCGGCGAAGAAACGATCAGGGGTGATCGGGTGAAGAAGTTCGTCCAGAGTATGCATCAGCCGCCACGCTAGAGCGGCGCCGTTTCCCTGTCGATACGGACCAACATGGCCATAGCTCCCTCCGCATCCTCCATCGCCGCCGCCCGCGAGGCCCTGGCCGCCGCCGATCCGGCGCTGGCGCGGGCGCACGTTTCGACGCCGGTGTTCGAGTGGCGGCTGCGGCCCGGCGGCTATGAGGGCCTGTTCCGCATGATCGTGGAGCAGCAGGTCTCGGTCGCCGCCGCCGCCTCGATCTGGAAGCGGACGGTGGAGGGGCTGGGCGGGACGGTGACGCCAGACGCGGTTCTGGCGCTGGACGTCGAGACCCTGCGCACCTTCGGCCTGTCGGGACAGAAGGCGAAATACGGCCATGAGATCGCGCGCGCCCAGACCGAGGGCCGGGTCGATTTCGACCATCTGGAGCGGCTGGACGACGCCGAGGCCATCGCGGCGCTGGTGGCCATCAAGGGCGTGGGCAAGTGGACGGCCGAGACCTTCCTGATGTTCTGCGAAGGGCGGCTGGATGTCTTTCCAGGCGGCGACGTGGCCTTGCAGGAGGCGATGCGATGGGCGGATGCCGCCGAGAGCCGCCCTAATGAGAAGCAGGCCTATGCGCGGGCGGAAATCTGGAGGCCGCATCGCGGGGTGGCGGCGCATCTGCTCTGGGGATGGTATGGAGGGGTCAAGCGTGGCGATATCGCGCTGGAGGACCCGCCGACTTGACCCCGCTGATCGACGCCGACCTGACCCGTCCCGAGACCGTCCTGCCCTTGCTGGACTTCGCCGGCGTGGCCGTCTTCGCCGCAACCGGGGCCCTGGCCGCTGCGCGCGAGAAGCACGACCTGGTGACCTTCGCCTTCTTCGGCGCCATCACCGGCGTCGGGGGCGGGACCCTGCGCGACCTGCTGATCGGGGCGCCGGTCTTCTGGGTGCAGGACTGGCGCTATATCGCTGTCTGCCTGCTGGCGGCGGCGGCCTTCTGGGTGCTGGGGGCGCGCAGCTGGCGCTTCCGGGCCCTGCTGTGGCTGGATGCGGTGGGGCTTGCCGCCTATGGCGTCATGGGGGCGGCCAAGGCGGCCTCCTATGGCGTGGCGCCCCTGATCTGCGTGGTCATGGGGGTGCTGACGGCTTGCTTCGGCGGGGTGGTGCGCGATGTTCTGGCGGGCCAGCCCTCGATCCTGCTGCGGCGCGAGCTGAACATCACCGCCGCGCTTCTGTCGGCGGGCCTGTTCGTGACCCTGAAGGCCCTGGGCGTGCCGACCTGGCCGGCGGTGGGCGTGGCGGTGGCGGCGGGCTTCGCTCTGCGGGCCGGGGCCCTGAAGTGGGGCTGGAGTCTGCCGGCCTTCCCCAGCGCGCCGACGCGGAACTGAGCGAATGGCTGACGTTCCTGAGGCCTATCGCGACGCGCCGCGCTGGCCGTTCGGCGACAGTCCTGAACTGGCCGACGAACTGCTGGTTCTGGTGCTGGCGGGCGGCAAGCGCGCCACCTGTTCGTCCCTGGCCTCATGCGAGGCCGACATCATGCCGAGCGTGGGCGAGATCAGCGTCATTCTGGACGGTGCGGGGGTTCCGCGCTGCGCCATCCGCACGACGGAAGTCGAGATCATGCCCTTCGAGGACGTCAGTGAGGACTTCGCTCGCGCCGAGGGCGAGGGCGACCTGAGCTATGAGTGGTGGCGCGACGCGCATGAGGCCTATTATCGCCGAGAAGGGACCTGGGCGCCGGGGATGAAGGTGGTCTGCGAGCGCTTCGAGCTGGTCGAGGTCTTCTGAAACGGCGTCACGAAAACGCTGCATCTCGGTCATGGCGATGAGGGAGAATCGGGCGTAGGCTGAAGCTGTCAGACTAGGGAAGGAGACGTGTCCTCACTCCTGTCGCCTCGGTATCCCCCCGTATGAGCGGGAGGGCCTGATGCAGGTCCTGACCCGCCCGCCGTCCGGCTTTCCGGCCCTGGTGCTGAACGCCGATTTCCGTCCTCTATCCTATTACCCCCTGTCGATCTGGCCCTGGGAAGAAGTGGTCAAGGCCGTCTGGCAGGAGCGCGTCGACGTGGTCGCCACCTATGACAAGGTGGTGCGCAGCCCGTCGATGGAGATGCAGCTGCCCAGCGTCATCTCGCTGAAGAACTACGTCGATCAGGACCGCAAGCCGGCCTTCACCCGCTTCAACGTCTTCCTGCGCGATGGTTTCGCCTGCCAGTATTGCGGCGAACAGGGTCTGGCCCAGGACCTGACCTTCGACCACGTCATCCCGCGCTCGCGCGGCGGGCGCACCACCTGGCAGAACATCGTCGCCGCCTGCGGACCCTGCAACCTGAGGAAGGGCGGGCGCACGCCGCAGCAGGCGGGCATGCCCCTGCTGCGTCGCACCGCGCATCAGCCGAACTCCTGGGAGCTGCAGGAAGCCGGGCGTCGCTTCCCGCCGCACTATCTGCACCAGAGCTGGCTGGACTACCTCTACTGGGACATCGAGCTGGAGCCATAGAGGCGCCGGCGTCGGGCGCAGGGCGAGCCAGCGACGCCGGGCCTTTTGCGGATCGGCGGACACTTGCTATTCGTGCCGGACGAGCGCTGTGGAAGCGCGGGAGGCGCGCTTATGTCCGGCAGTAAACCCGCCGTCGCCAGGATCGACGATGTCGCGCGCATGGCGGGCGTATCGCCCATGACCGTGTCGCGGGTGATGAACAACGCCTCGGGAGTTCGGGCCAGCACGCGCGAAGCGGTGCTGAAGGCCGTGGCGGCCCTGGACTATACGCCCAATGCGGCGGCACGGAGCCTAGCCAGCGCAGGTGCGGGCCGGGTGGGACTGCTCTATTCCAATCCCAGCGCGGGTTATCTGACCGAGTTTCTGCTGGGGGCGCTGGAGGGGGCTCACAAGGCCGGGGCGCAACTTCTGATCGAGAAGTGCGACGTCGACCCCGATAGCGAACGCAAGGCGATCCGGCGGCTGGCGGCGTCCGGGGTCAAGGGCGTTCTGCTGCCGCCTCCGCATGGCGAATCCTGGGCGGTGCTGGACGAGGTCCAGGCGCATGGGCTGGAAGCGGTGGCGGTCGCGGCGGGCCGTTTTCGATCAGATGCGGTCAGCGTCCGCATCGACGACATGGCGGCCGCAGCGGAGATGACGCGCTATCTGCTGGATCTGGGTCATCGCCGCATCGGCTTCATCAAGGGGGCGCCCAATCAGACGGCCAGCGCCGAGCGATTGATCGGGTTCGAGACCGAGATGCGTGCGGCCACGCCCGCCGCGGAGGGGCTGATCGAGGCCGGCGATTTCACCTATCGCTCCGGGTTCGAGGCGGCCGAGCGGCTGCTTTCAGCGGCGACCCCGCCCAGTGCTATCTTCGCCAGCAATGATGAAATGGCGGCCGCCGCCATGGCCGCCGCCCATCGGCGGGGCCTGAACATTCCGTCGGAACTGACGATCGTGGGTTTTGACGACACCCAGATCGCCACGACACTGTGGCCCGCCCTGACGACGATCCGTCAGCCTATCGCCGACATGGCCGAGGCCGCCGTCGCAGCGCTGGGCGGGCTTCAACTGGACGATGAAGCCGGGGCGCGGGGGGAGCGGTTGATGGAGCATCTCCTGGTGGTGCGTGAATCGAGCGGGCCTCCGTCAGGCGCAGTTTAAGTTCACCTGTAAAAATACTTGACGGACGATTGGTCCTCGGTTGATGTTAGCGCTAACACGACGTCAGATCGTGTGGGAGACACACCTTGGATATGACCGCCATCCTGCCGCGCGACTGGCGTGCGGCTGTCCTTCTGGGCCGGATCGAGACCGCTGACGGACCGGTGCCGGTGCTGTTGCGCGGCGGTCGACTGATCGATGTTTCCGCCTGTGCGCCCACCACGGCGATGGCCTTGGCGCGGCCTGATCTGGCGGCCGCGGAGGGGCGCGATCTGGGCGCGGTCGAGGACCTGCAGGTCGCGACGGCCTGGGGCGACGAGGGGCTGATCCTGCTGTCGCCGCTGGACCTGCAATGCATCAAGGCCTCGGGCGTGACCTTTGCGGTCTCGGCGCTGGAACGGGTGATCGAGGAGCGGGCGCGCGGCGACGCCGCCGCCGCTAACGCCATCCGCCAGGGCTTGCTGGATCGTATCGGCGGCGACCTGAAGGACCTGAAGCCGGGCTCGGTTCAGGCCGAGGCGGTCAAGGCGCAGCTGATCGCCGACGGCCTGTGGTCGCAGTATCTGGAGGTCGCCATCGGCCCCTATGCCGAGATCTTCACCAAGGCGCCCGTCCTGGCCTCGGTCGGCGCGGGCGCGGCGGTCGGGGTGCGCGCCGATTCCGACTGGAACAACCCCGAGCCCGAGGTGGTGATCGTCTGTGATCCCGCCGGGCAGCCTGTCGGCGCGAGTCTGGGCAACGACGTCAACCTGCGCGACATCGAGGGGCGTTCGGCCCTGTTGCTGGGCAAGGCCAAGGACAACAACGCCTCGGCGGCGGTCGGTCCCTTCATCCGTCTGTTCGACGGGGGCTTCAGCATGGACGACGTGCGCGCCGCCACGGTCCGGCTGGAGGTCGAGGGGCCGGACGGCTTCTTCATGACGGGCGAAAGTTCGATGCGGCTGATCAGTCGCGACCCCGAAGACCTGGCGGCCCAGGCCCTGAGCGCCCACCAGTATCCCGACGGCTTCGCCCTCTATCTGGGCACCATGTTCGCCCCGGTCGAGGATCGCGGCGAGGCGGGCAAGGGATTCACGCACAAGGTCGGCGATCGGGTGCGCGTGTCATCCGACAGGCTGGGCGTGCTCGAGAACATCGTCGCGACCTGCGAACAGGCGCCGCCCTGGACCCTAGGCGTCGGCGGCCTGATGCGGAATCTGGCCGGGCGCGGTCTGCTGGGGGACGCGGCGTGAGCGGCGCCGTCTATCCCTCGCTGAAGGGGCGGCTGGTCGTCGTCACCGGCGGCGGCTCGGGCATCGGGGCGGGGGTGGTCGAGGCCTTCGCCCGGCAGGGCGCGCGGGTGGTCTTCTTCGACATCGCCGAGGCGGACTCCAGGACGCTGGAGGCGTCGCTGGCGGAACTGGACCCGGCGCCGGTCTTTGAGGCCTGCGACCTGACCCGGATCGAAGCCTTGCAGGCGGCCCTGGGCGAGGTCATCGCGCGACATGGTCCGATCGACGTCCTGATCAACAACGCCGCCAGCGATGACCGGCACGCCCTGGCCGAGGTCACGCCCGCCTATTGGGACGACCGGATCGCGGTCAACCTGCGGCACCTCTATTTCGCCGCCCAGACGGCGGCGCCGGCGATGCGTGAGCAGGGGCGGGGGGTGATCCTGAACCTGGGCTCCATCAGCTGGCATCTGGGCCTGCCCGACCTGTCCATCTACGAGACGGCGAAGGCGGGCATCGAAGGCATGACGCGGGCCCTGGCGCGCGAACTGGGCGCTGACGGGGTGCGGGTCGCCTGCATCGTGCCGGGCAATGTCAGAACCCCGCGCCAGATGAAGTGGTACACGCCCGAGGGCGAGGCCGAGATTGTCGCCGCCCAATGCCTGAAGGGCCGGATCGAGCCGCGCGACGTGGCGGCCCTGGCCCTGTTCCTGGCGTCCGACGATGCGCGCTTCATCACCGGGCACGAGTATTTCGTGGACGCGGGCTGGCGCTGACGCAAATCTGATTTCATCACCGCCCGCGACCAACGACGGGCGGCCAACACCAAGGACCTGGGGAGGGACGAAATGGCGGGACCGACAGGGGCTTCAGGCCCGGACATCGCGGGGGACGACCGCGTCAACATGGCCTTCATCGCCCTGATCGTGGCGGTGGCCACCATCGGCGGCTTCATGTTCGGCTATGATTCCGGGGTCATCAACGGCACCCAGGACGGGCTGGAGGCGGCCTTCAATCTGTCGGCCCTGGGCACCGGCTTCAACGTCGGCGCAATCCTGCTGGGCTGCGCCTTCGGCGCCTTTGCGGCGGGACGGCTGGCCGACGCCGTGGGGCGTCGCACGGTGATGCAGATCGCCGCCGTCATGTTCATCATCTCGGCCGTCTGGGCCGGGGCGGCGGACAGTTCTGCCCACTTCATCATCGCCCGTTTCATCGGCGGCCTGGGCGTCGGCGCGGCCTCGGTCCTGTCGCCGGCCTATATTTCCGAAGTCACCCCGGCCTCGATCCGGGGACGGCTGTCGTCGGTGCAGCAGATCATGATCATCACCGGCC
>Ga0247823_10003062_pt1 | contig 13653 bp, 31 predicted proteins | sample 13C_PalmiticAcid_2_FD_192426 | JGI IMG/M metagenome (GOLD analysis project Ga0247823, IMG submission 192426) | Soil microbial communities from agricultural site in Penn Yan, New York, United States - 13C_PalmiticAcid_Day30 | ecosystem: Environmental > Terrestrial > Soil > Agricultural land...
AACCCCGGTATTGCAACGAAAACCCGCGTGTTAGGTCCTAACGGGGAGGGGTCCACCTTGACAGAGGTTTACTCCTCAGGTTTGATTAGGACATCACCCCGAAGCACGACAGCGGGGCGCGGCTCGGCTACCGGGTCCGGCAGGGCTCCCCGCGAGGGGGGTCGCGCCGGTCGGGGTCGGTGCCCGTTGGATTGTTGAGAACTGAACAGAGACACGCACACGTGGCCCGGGGTATCCGTGCCCGGTCCCGCGTTACCCACGGCAAGCGCTCGCGCTGTCTTGGGTGGCGCCGGTCCGGTCGCAGTACCGGGGCGTAGCACCTACCCACCACGGGCAGGGCACGCCACAACCGAAAGGTTCCATCATGGCTACCAACTTTTCCGTGAGCCGCGCGCTCACCACGGCGTTCAAGAGCACGGACGCGCTGTCCGAGGAGACCTTTGCGGGATTCGTTACGTTCGCCGCTGGCGACACGCTGACCCTCGCCCGTATCGCGTTCGTCGTTTCCTCGCGTGGTGTCGGATCGTCGGACGGCAAGTCCAGCGTGACCCGATTCGCCAACGAGTCCGGCCGCACGCGCTCGCTCCTGTCGCAGTACGCCACGCAGATTTCGTGGCTGGACAGCACGGGCACGCCGATCGACGCTGACACGTTCGCCATCGCCAAGACGCTCTACAACCGTGGCGCGGACGCACGCAAGGCCGTCAAGGCGAACATGGCCGAGATCGCCGCGCTCGACAGCGTCGACAGCAAGGTCAAGGCCTGGAACGCGCTGTCCGACAGCGTCAAGGCGCCGACCAAGACGGACGACAAGTCCGCCGGAACGGACGACTCCGAGACCACGGGTGCAACGGGACGGCCCAACGATGGCACGTCGACCGGTGAGCGATTCACCGCTGCCGACTGGATCAACGCGCTGGACTCACTCCGAGCAACCGTCGCGGTCCTGGACGGGGCGCCCGTCGAAACCGTCGCAATGGCACGCGACATCCTCGCGGAACTGTCCGCCGTCGTCGGCGCCAGCGTCGACGCGTGATCCCCCCGCTCCCCCCCGTTAGGACCTAACGGGGGGGAGCGCCCCTCCTCCCGAACGGACCCACCATGACGTGCTACCTCTGCAACCGACCGACCGCTGTCACCTACTCCCACACGGTCGACTGGTCCCGCGTGGCCATCTTCCGCTCGCACTGCAACGCGTGCGCAGTGACCGAGTACCGCGCAGCGTGAGCCCCAGCCCCTGCCCCTCGCGGGCAGGGGCTCGCTCGCGTGCCCGCGTGCGAGCTGGCACCGGTTACGTCGACCTCGACCTCGACCGGTCCTCGACCCCTCACCGGTCATGGTCATACCACCGGTCATACCACCGGTCATGGTCATGGTCATGGTCACAGCGTTAGGCCCTAACGCCCGGCGCTCGCGGTCATGGTCACGGTCATACCCAGCTTGACATTCACTTTGATTCCTGATAGGATGACGTAGTCATCGCGACACCGCCTAGCCGGACGGCCGAGAACCGACCCGTTAGGACCTAACACCACGACGATGGGAGACGGTCATGGCGACCGAGAAGTACGTGAGCAAGGCCCCGATGTGCGACGTCCACCGACTCGTCTACGGCGTGGAGATCATGCCCGCGACGTACGACGGGCGCACTGTGGACGGACCGTGGGCGAACATGTGCGACGCCTGCTGGGACGAGATCGGATGCGGGATGCTCGGGACCGGAAACGGCCAGCGGCTCATCGTCGGCACCGAGCCCGAGCGCGACCGTCACGCCGAGGTACGTGCGGCCATGGAACGCGAGGACGTCACGCTCTCCGAGATCGAGGACATCATCGGCGACGGGGACCTGGCGGACTTCCTGTGAAGCGCGCAGTGGCGGTCATGGCCTCGTTGGTCATGGCCGCTGCTGGCCTGGCCAGCCTGACGTTAGGACCTAACGACCCCGAGGTCATCTACTGCGAGGCCGGCACCTGGCTCAACGACGCCGGCACGGGGTGCGAGCCCCTGCCCGGGGACGTCATCCACGAGGAGGACCCGGGCTGGGACTGTGCCCGGATGGGGAACCTCACCTGCGGCCCTACCCCGTGAAGCTCTGGCCGGGTCGGGCGTGGGCCATGCCCATGCTCGACCCCGTCCTGTGGCCGGTCACCGGCGCGGTCAACGGGCTACTGCTCACAGCCTGGCTCGGCGCTGTCATGCTCGGCGCACTGGTCCAGGCCGCATGGTGGATCATGCGTCACACCATCCTCCGCTCAACTTGACATTCACTTTGACCTGTGATATGATGACGTAGTCATCGCAACACACACGGACCGAGAATCCGTACAGACCGTTAGGTCCTAACGATGGGAGATCTCATGGCCACGCTCACCGCCAGCAACCTGTCCCTGCTCACCGAGATTGCCGACGCCATGCGGCGTGAGGCCAAGGTCGCATGGATCACCGATCCCGACTCCGAGAACGTCCTCAAGGGCGTGATCCGTCGCGGCTTCTACACCACCGAGGGCTACCAGTCCGCCACCGATGCGGACGTCCGCGAGGCGTGCGTGCGGATCTCCGGCATGACCGAGTACTTCATGCCGGTGCAGCAGATCATGGACCTGCTCACGGTCAACCTGTTCCACGTCGAGTAGTCACATCCGTTAGGCCCTAACACCCTGACGTCAGCATGACGTCACATGACACGGGAGATCACATCATGAACATCACCGACAGTTTCCGCGCTGCCTCCGAGGTGGAGGAGATCACCGTGGTCGTGTCCACGGCCCAAGCCATCACCTCCTTCACCATGACGCACGAGCAGATCCTGGCCGACCTGAACACGCTGCGCCCCAGCCTCAAGGGCGTGACCCACCAGGCGCTCATCCTCGACGCGGCCATCGGTCACGTCGAGTCGGACCGGACCACCGGCACGTCCCTGGCCACGTGGCCCGAGATGCGCGCACTGGTCGACGAGGCCCTGACCTGGGCGCTGGAAATCCCCCACGCTCACACGGTCACGACCCTCTGGCCGCTCATCTGAACCACGTTAGGGCCTAACGCCCTGACGTCAGCCTGACATCACATGACACGGGAGATCACCATGGAAACGTACGTCGCCATCATCAACGTGCCGGGCTACCTGCCCGAGGAGGAAGCGCCCACGTTCACCTCCGCCCGCCTGGCGTGGGAGTACCTGCTCGAAGAGCGGAACCGGTTCGAGGACGAGTGGTTCGACGACGACGTCGACGAGCCCAAGTACTCGGTCACGTCCGACCAGATCCACACCATGTGGGAGCGCGCAGCGTGGGAGCGCATGGCCACCGAGGACTGGGACGGGACCGGGTCCGTCACCGGACCGGACCCCTCCAACCCGAACAAGGCCTGGGCGTACGAGGTCCAGATCGTGGAGGCGGACCTGTGAGCGCCAAGGAGATCACCATCGACATGGGCCGCACGGCCGAGGGGTACAAGGTCACGGCCGAGGTCCGTCGAGAGCTGACGACCAGGCCCACGACCTCGATCACGCACGAGGAACTGCCCGCTGGGCAGATGACCGTCGCGATCATGTTCGACGCGTACATCAGCTCGGGCCAGACCCCGCCCGAGGACCGGGTCATCGTCACGCTCCCGCCGGGGGTCAAGGCCAAGGACGAGGACAGACGCTGGGAGGCGGTCCGCGCCGTCGAACGGCTCTGGGCAGGCTGGCACCTGAACAACCTGCGGGCCGCGTGCGCTCACCAGGTCGTGCCCGAGGTCCCGGCCGACGTCTCGGCGCTCGACCGGACCGGGTGGCTGCTCGACAACACCCCGCCGTGCCCGCTCACCGGGTACCGGTACGGGACGGCGTGGCTGTTCGCCCCGCTCGACGACCAGGCCCTCGCGGACCTGGCGCTCATCTTCAACCAGCCCCGACGTTAGGACCTAACACCATGCCTCGTCAGAGAGACCTCGCCGACGACCTCATGCCTTACGTCGGCATGACGTCCGCCATCCGCGACACCGCCGCGCAGATCGAGCGTGCCGCCAAGCGCTACCAGCGCATCCAGGAGGACTGGACCAGCGTCGAGATGTCCGACGACCAGGTCGCCAAGACCACGGCCCGCGAGGACCGGCTGGAAGCGCGCATCATCGCCCTCGTGGGGGACCTGCCCCTGCCCACGCTCGAGGACGAGAGTGTGGGGGTGTGGGGCGTGAAGTTCGAGGGCGACCCCCGTGGACCGGTGGTCACGCTCGTGATCCGTGAGTCCTACGCATCGACCGACAACCTGCGAGAGGTGGACGTGCCATGAGCCGCAAGACACCCTTCCCGTTCGCGCTCTACGTCACGGACGAGTCCCCCGCCCATGTCCCCGGGTGGATCGAGGCCTACGAGTACCACCTGGCCGACGAGTACATGTCCGGGGACGTGGACACCGCGTCCTACAACGAGGGCAGGCGCAGTGTGTACGAGGAACTGCTGGTCGAGGCCCTCAAGGTCCCCGAGGGCGCCATGGACACCTACTGGGACCGGTACCCCGGGCCCGACGACGTCCAGACCTCCGACCTGCCCGACGCGTCGACGATCCTCATCACGATCGAGCAGGTCAACGAGTGGGTCGGGCGACGCCTGAACCACGAGGAGTGGGAGGCGCTCGAACAGGCCGTGCCCAACTCATCCATCCCCGAGGCCATCCAAGCCATGGTCGGGGAGCCCGCCACCATGTTCACGTGCGACGCGTGCGGCATCCACGGCCACGACATCGAGCCCGGCGAGGACGACAGCCTGTGGTGCGAGTGCGGTGCCCGGCTCGACGAGCAGCGCCAGCGCATCCAAGACCGGAGGACCTCATGAGCACCGAGCAGACCACCGACCAGTTCTCCGTCACGCTCACGCTCGACGGCATCGAGGCGACCGACCCCGTCGCAGCTGCACGCCAGGTCGCGGCCATGCTCGCCGAGCGACGCAACGGCGAGGACGGCTACGCCTGGCGTGGGTACTACGACGTCACCGGCCGCGAGACCTTCACCACCCACGTCGACCTCGAAGAGCGCGGGTCGGGGCGACGGTGCTTCTCGTGCGGGTTCGTCGACACCTACGACCCGGACGAGAACCACGGGCCGATCATGGACGGGCACTGCCCCACCTGCGGGGCCGTGCTGGAAGTCCCCCACGCCCACACCTGGCAGACCTCACGCTTCACCGGCACCAAGACCTGCTTGGAGTGCAGGCTGCTGCCCCTCGACGAGGAGGACACGACCTCGAACTGCACCGGCAGACGCTCGTGAGCCCTCGCAAGAGGACCGAGTTCACATACCGCGTCGGGCAGCACGTCTACGTCCGAGGCGGCAACGGCGTCGTCGAGAGCATCAACGACGACGGCACCGTCACCGTGCGCATGGCCTGGGGCGAGACGCTCACCGTCCACCCCGGGCCGGACATCGCGCCACGGGTCTGATCCCGGCGGGGGTGATGACACCTGACATCAGGGTGACATCACCCCCCGCTTGGCACACTAAAAACCGGTCCGTTAGGACCTAACGATGGGAGATCACATGGCCGAGCCCCGGTACCGCGAGACCCGCATCATGGCCAACGACGTGCGCACCCTGCGACAGCGCCTGCAGGCGTCGTTCGACCAGCCGATCAGCGAGGAGATGGCTGACGACCTGCGCGGCCGTCTTGAGTACGTCATCGAGTCCTCACGACTCAAGCCCCGTGGCCACGTGGACCAGGTCAAGTTCACCGCGCCCAGCATCAACGACACCCCGAAGGGATAGCTCTCATGTCTCAGCACATCGACTGGTACACCATCACCGACAAGGACTTCACGCTCACCCCCGGGCAGTGGGCGCACGGCGAGGCCCGCAACGACGGACCCGCGCTGTGGTTCGGCGACACCTCCGGGGACGGCGCGATCATCGAGGCCCCGTCCAAGGAGGCCTTGGTCGCCCACCTCGAACGCCTGCTCGAAGCGATCAAGGGCACCCCCGAGCCGCCCGAGCCACCGCGCTGCAAGAACTGCGGGCACGCCGTGCACCTGGTCCCCGAGGACATGGCCCAGACCAGCCACCTGTGGCTGCACCAGTACGGGTCGCAGTGGTTCGAGGAGTGCCACACCCCAGACCTGGTCAGAATGCCCGGCAACCTGGTGGCCGCGCCCCTGCTCACCGGCGTGTAGGTGTCATCCTGGGGGCGTGAGCCGGTAGGTTTCGTGCGGCTCGCCCCCCTTTCCCGAGGAGACTCATGCACACCCAGGACGTGATGGACCTGCACCCCTCGACCGTGGCCCGCGTGGCCAGGGGCGAGGGCGTGCAGGCGGTACGTGTGGTGCGTGAGAAGACCGACGGGCCGATGACGTTCGAGGTCAACGGTCGCAGGGTCCCTCACGCCGCGCTGTGGTACGCGATGAAGACGGTCGATGGAGACTTCCGCCGGCTACAGATCAACGCGGACCTCTCGATCGACATCTTGAACCGGCCCCGTTAGGGCCTAACACCTGACGTCACCCTGATGTCAGGGTGACAACACCAGCGTTTGGAGACGCGCATGGCACAGCAGCAGCAGCACCCCGCACCCCAGTACAAGCTGGGCGACGTGGTCAACGGGCACGTGCTCACCCAGCAGGGGTGGGTCCCGCTCGCCCAGGCCCAGCAGCCCTACCCCCAGCCCCAGCAGATCAACATCACCCAGCAGGTGGCCGGGGCAGGCAAGTCCCGCACGAGCCACGGCCTGCACCTGTTCCTGACGATCATCACCGCCGGGCTCTGGGCGCCGGTGTGGATCATCGTCACCATCGTCAACCGGGGCAAGTGATGACCGCGCGAGTCGTGCACGGGTCCCCCGAGCACTTCCAACAGGTGATCGACGCTCACGTCATCGGCCCGTCGGGCAACTTCTGCCGATGCGGTGCCAACGCCGCCAACGGCTACCGGGCGCACATCGCGGACGTGTGGCGTCCGTACGAGTTGCCCGAGGGCTTCCCCGAGGGCATCGTCGAACCCTCCGAGACCGAGCAGGAGGACAGGGGCGCGCTGCAGATCGCGTGCACCTCGTTCATGGACACCTACCGTGCCGGCGACGAGTGGGACCTGGCGCCTCACCTCATGGTCCTGGCCCGCACCCCGCACGGGGTGATCGGTGCACCGTTCGCCGTCGCCGACTGGGTATGGAGCATGGGGCGGGTGCCCGTGGTGATCGACTCGTTCGCCGCTGCAGCGGCCACGCCCGAGGCTCCGCTGCCCAGCCTCGTGCTGCCCGCCGAGTCCACGATCATCGGGCTGGTCCTGCACACCGAGTCCTGGGAGATGCGTGCCCCCGAGGGCGCGAGCGAGGAGGAGAAGGCGGCGGCGTTCGAGTACTGCCAGCACCACTCGATCGCGGACCACCCGTGGGGGGCCGAGGCCCGGTCCGTGGGCGGGGTCGACATCTACGACCAGCACGTCGTCATCCAGCACAGACGCGGCGAGGACGAGGTCATCACGGCCACGGCGGACTCCGAGACCGTGGTCAGGGGCGCCGTCCCCGATGCGCTGTCCGGCCTGCTGGCCGCGATCACCGCCCGCACCGAGCCCTGGTACCAGCCCATGGACGCCGAGACCGAGCTGGGCCTGGTCGAGGCCGTCGACAAGATCGCCGGGGGCATGTGAGCAAGGGGTGTTGTCAGCCTGACGTCAGCCTGACAGCACCCCTTCCTTACTTGACATCCACTTTGATTAATGGTATGATTGACGTAGTCAATCAGACACCCGGGACCGAGAAGCCCGGAGCCGTTAGGACCTAACACCGAACGATGGGAGCACGTCATGCGAGGGAACGCGGACGACCTCGACGAGCAGGACCTGGCACAGGCGGTCGACGAGTCGCTGACCGCGCCGAGCCCGGCCTGGTTCGCCGACAAGCGCCTCTACGAGACGCACGGGAACATCGGGATCTCGCACGCCGAGAACTCCGGTGACCTGCTGAGCGAGTCCAACTACGAGCAGGTGCTGGACTACCTGAACGCCGTGGCCGCGAACGTCGAGCACGAGGACGGCGACTGCTGCTGGGACGCACAGGGACAGCACATCGAGGCTGCGCACGAGGACTACGTCATCGCCGGGCGAGTCCAGGACTGGCTGGTGGGTCCGCTCAAGGAGATCTTCGTCCAGGTCTACGAGGCCGACGGGTTCACCTACACCCAGCCGTTCCGCGAGGCGGTGGCGATCGCGCTGAACCTGCGCGACTACCCCGTGTTCGACGAGGCCGACTACTCCGAGCGCGAGGCGAACGACTTCAACACGCAGTGGGAGCGGGACCTGGTCCCGAGCCTGAGCGAGGAGCACGAGGACGACACCGAGGCGGACGTCAACGCCATCGCCGGAGTCGCGTACGACCTGTTCACCAACGGGGTCCCGTACTCGGACATCCTGTCCGCCACCGACGAGCGCCAGCAGGAGATCTGGGACCAGGCACGCGACGAGGTGTTCGGGGCCCGCGCTCACGAGCAGCTGGCCGCACAGATCGAGGGCCAGCTGGTCCTCGACATCCGTTAGGACCTAACACCTGACGTCACCCTGACGTCACCTGACAAGGGAGAGGGACATGCACCTGAACTTCAAGGACATCAAGATCGTCGACTACGTGGGCCCGATGGGGCCCGCGTCCTACACCGAGCGCCGGTACCTGTTCGACATCGCCGGCAAGCAGGCGTGGTTCGTGGCGTACTCGACGAACCACGGGTCGGGGGCGGACTGGGAACTGGTCGACGGCGACGTCCTGGGCGTGCTGCCGGACACCAAGCAGTTGGTCGACGACATCCCGGAGTCGGTCTCGCAGCACATGTGGGACGAGGTCCCGCCGGACCTGGACGGGGTCGTGGAGGGGATGACGAACGAGTTCGAGGACGCGTACTGGGAGAAGTTCGACCAGGACGTCCAGCCCGCGCTCGACGCGATGCACAAGGAGATCTTCCCGTGGCAGGCGTGAGCGACGAGGCGTGGCAGGCGGAGGTCGAGACCCTGCTGGCCTCCGGCCGGGCCACGTGTGGGCACACCGTGCCCACCGTGCCGCCCTCCCGCACGGTGTACTTCCGCACCGAGAAGGCCGGCGGGGCCACCGAGATCTGGACGCTGTGCTGGGCGTGCGCTCAGGCCGAGCGCAAGGCCGGGCAGACGCAGGTCTGGGAGTACATCAGGGGCGTGGACGAGCGCCCCTGGCGCAGGCAGGAGTTGCCCTGACATCACCCTGATGTCAGGTGTTAGGACCTAACGAAAGGCACGACGATGAGCGAGATCGTGGGAACGACGACCGACGGGACGACCCGTGTCCGCCTGGTGCAGGACGTGGACGCGGGGGAGCTGTACGACGACGGCGGCGCGCCGATCTGGCGGGTGGAGGGCAACGCCTACGGCGGGTGGCGGGTCGAGCACGTCGACACGATCACCTCGTTCGAGCCGAACGAGCGGATCGCCGAGGCGATCGCGCAGCTGTGGTCGGAGAAGGACGAGGTGCTGGAACGCTACCTGCGGATCTTCCACGGGGTCACGATCACCGAGCGCTGGCACTCGGGGACCTACTGGTACTTCACCTGCGACCCGGCCCAGTGGCGCGAGCACCTGGGGCTCACGCCCGAGAACGTCGCCGGGTTCAAAGACCCGCAGTACTCCCTCATGTCCGAGTACAAGGCATGGGTCAACGGCGAGGTGTACGGGTACATCGTCGAGGAGAAGGTCAGATGGCAGCGCGTCGACGAGGGCGGCACGCCCACCCTCACGGTCGAGCCCAACCAGAGAGAGACCTGGGAAGAGGTCGAGTCCTGCTACGGGTACTACGGGTACCACTACGCCATGGAGGAAGCCACGGAGATCCTCGCCGTGTACGAGAAGGACAACCAGTAACACCAGACCGCGAGCGCCGAGAACGCTCACGAACGATGGGAGAGATCGTGATGGACAGGTTTGAGTTGCACCAGGTCATCGACGCGGTGATCGAGGAGAAGGTGTGGGAGGGCGAGTCGTTGTACTACGCCTGGGGTCGGATGGACGGGGGAGCGGAGCCGGTGGTGGTCGATGCCGGCATGACGTCGGCGAGTTCGGTGTCGACGGCGCGGGAGTTCTCGCGGTTGTACACGGCGATGCACGTGTCGTGCAGGGCGGGGGAGCGCACCACGACGATCGGGATCGGGTCGGCGTGGGAGAACTTCGTGGCCTCGGGTGGTGTGTCGTTGGAGTATCCGCGTCCGACGCTTGTCACCGCCTCGGTGTAGTCAGGGCTCAAGGTGCGGCCCGTGTCATCTGTCATGTCAGGTGACACGGGCTGTTAGGTCCTAACGCAGCAGGGGGAATCGTGAGCAACTGCCAGCGCAGGTATGACCCGCCCAGGGTGCGGGTGACGTGGTCGACGTTGACCGTGTACACCGCGTGGTTCGACCCGTGGGAGTGGGAGCGGCTGGGGGGTGTGGACTCGGCGGTGCAGGAGGCGCTGGCGGGGCTCGAGATGTCCGGCGAGGTCGAGGAGGCCGTCGTCGATGAGAGGGATTGGAGTAGTGAGTTGCGATGAGCGAGAGCGTGGAGACGCACCCGGCCGTGGAGGTCACGGGGGTGGTGAGGTTGGCCGATGGGTCGACGTCGGAGTTCAGCATCAGGCGAGATGGTGCGTGGACGCAGTGGGGTGCGGGTGCGGAGCGCCTGGGCCAGAGCAGGGACGCGGTCGATGCCATGTCGGCGGCGTTGATCGAGGAGGACCTGATCGAGACGAGCGACATGGAAGAGGAGGAGGGGTCATGAGCACGCCCAAGATCGAGGTGCTGGTGGTACGTCAGCCGGACGGGGGCACGGTCGTGCAGCTGTGGCTGGACGGGGAGCCGTCGGACGCGTGGTCGGTGGAGGAGGTCGACCCGGGGCTGGGGCACATGCGCACGTACTGGGACGAGCAGACCCGGGAGGTGTCGGAGCTGGGCTACTCGGAGCAGTTCAGGGAGGCTGTAGTCACGGCGCGCAACGACTGGGCAGGCTCGCAGTTCATCACTGACGATCGCGAGGAGGAGTAGTCATGAGCATCGTGACCACGCGTGAGGAGCCGGGTAGGTACCGGGTCGACAAGGAGGACGGGCGTTCGTTCTGGATCAACCGGGACGTGTACGAGTCCGAGGACCGGCGGTGGCTGGTGCAGGACGGTGAGCACCTGACGTCGGCCACGATCCTCTCGTTCCACCGCACCCTTGAGGAGGCCAAGGCGTGGATCGACGCGCTGCCCCCCGTGGAGCCGGAGCCCGAGCCGGTCGAGGAGTCATGAGCCTGTTAGGTCCTAACGATGACGTCGCCGAGATCGAGTCGATCATCGACGCGGCGATGCGCAGGTACGGGGACCGGTTCGAGGGGGTGGAGTTCGACCCGGTCAACCTGAACTGGCCGGTGCGGATGATCTCGGCGACGCACCAGGTGATGGTGATGCCGTTGATGTTCACGGCAGCGGTCATCGTGGGGCCCCCGGACGCCCTGACCTACGACGACCGGTGGTGCTACCACTCACCGGAGGCTGCGATGGCCGCTGCGAGGGCGTGGGAGGGCCCATGGCCGGGCTCGGAGCCCACCGGGTGGCACCGGCACCCGGCCACGGGTCGTCGCCGCGACGACGGGGCGCCAGCGTCGGAGTACGTCAGGCACTGACGTCACCCTGACGTCAGGGTGATGAGGGCACTACGTTGTCTCCCCAAGGGGGGCACGCATACAGGGGGCACATGATGGGCAACATCGCGGTCCACGACGAGTGGGACGAGACAGCAGAACTCAAGGGCCGGCCGACGATCGCGGCGATGCTGCGCATGGAGGCCGAGGCTCACGACAACCATGACATCAACCTGATGTCACCTGACAGGAAGGAGGACACGGATGCCAAGCTACGACCAATTGCAGACGCTGACTGCGGCTGACGTCAGAACGTTCGACGACGACGCGAAGAAGCTGCTGGCCTTGATGGCGGTGGCGGAGTGGCGCGGGTACCTCTCGGGTTCCAACCACGCGATCATGCACGCCCCGGACGGCAAGACCACGATCTCGGTCAGTCGCAACTCGCTGCGAGGGCGCTCGGGCAGGAACGCCAAGGCCGAGTTCGAGCGGTGGCTCAAGACCGAGGTCAAGGAGGCCGTGGAGGTCATCGAGCACGTGAACCAGCTTGAGCAGTCCCCGTTCGGCAACCTCGCCAGAGCCAACAAACGCACGGTCAACAAGGGTGACTGGGCGTGGCGCGACGGTTCCCCGGTGGGGCTACGCACCGACGCCGCCGTGGAGGTCAAGCGCAACCAGGACGTGGTCGAGTGGATGAACTCGCGCACCGCCGCCCAGCGCGCGACCGAGGGCGTCTTGCTCTACAACGACGAGGCGCCCCTGGAATGGGCGTTGTTCGACACCCGAGGCTGGCCGTCCCTGGTCGGTCACGGGTCGGGCACCGACCCCGAGCGGGCCTACGCCCGCTATCTCGAACTAGCCCCCGAGGACTTCCCCAGCGTCGCGCCCCCCGAACCCGAGAAGGAGACCACCGACGTGGCCACCAGGTACCAGTGCACCGTAGACGAGTGCGGCAAGACGTTCGAGACCCGCGATGCGCTGAAAGGTCACACGATCGCGCTGCACTCGACCAAGCCGTGGGTCTGCCCGGTGTGCGACCGGGAGTTCCGCTCGGCCGGGACCAAGGCGCTGCACGAGGCCACTCACAACAAGGAGACCTGCCCCGAGTGCGGCGAGGAGATCGTGCCGCACTTCATGAGCCGCCACCTGGACAAGCACGAGAAGGCCAGGGCAGCCAAGGAGGAGGGCGGCAAGACGCACGCCGAGGCCACGGTCGACGCGGCCATCGCCCACGTCAAGGCACCCCGACCCCAGGCACCCGAGCCGGCGCCCGTGTCACCTGACGTCACCCTGACATCAGGTGACGAACTGGCGCAGATCCGGGCCATCGTGGCCGGACCCCTGCTCGCCGAGAACGAACGGCTCAAGGCCCGAGTCAGCGAACTCGAAGCCGAAAACGCGCGCCTGGCCACCGAACGAGAGGACGCCAAGGCGCGGATGCAGCTCATCCTCGAAGCCGCGCAGGCTTGATCCTGACCTTGATTTATGGTATGATTATCCCATCGGATGGGAGATCAGATGGCCTGTGAACACCCGGTCGTCACGTGGGAGCCGTCGCCGGTCGGCGTCAGCTTCTGCGTGGCGATCGCCCACAAGCTTGAGTGCATGGCCTGCGAGGTCAGCGTCGTGTACATCGAGCGAACCGAACGAACCGAACCGCCGGTGTTAGGACCTAACACCAGGCCATGAGCGAGTGGAGACGCACATGGGAAGAAAGATTCAAGACATCGTCATCGAGGACGTGCTGGACAACGCCGCGCACCACGACGCCGGGGCCAGCCTGATCGAGGTAGCCCAGGGCAAGGCCGTGACGCTGAACAGCGACGGCGGAACGCGACTGGCCGTCTACCTGGACGCGAGCGGGGAGGGGTTGCTGATGGGCAACACCGGCACACCCGACGCGTTCACGATCACCTACTCACCCACCACCCCGTTCGCCGCGCTCATCGCGGCGTTCCGACTCTAGAAGGGAGCCATCATGGCAACCGTTCGTGTAGCACTGCCCGGCCCCCCGCCGCCGGGATCGCCGCCCCCAGTCGTACTTGCCCGGGCGCGGGGTGCGCGGGCAAGTACGACTGGGGGCGGGTC
>Ga0247823_10003064_pt1 | contig 13650 bp, 12 predicted proteins | sample 13C_PalmiticAcid_2_FD_192426 | JGI IMG/M metagenome (GOLD analysis project Ga0247823, IMG submission 192426) | Soil microbial communities from agricultural site in Penn Yan, New York, United States - 13C_PalmiticAcid_Day30 | ecosystem: Environmental > Terrestrial > Soil > Agricultural land...
GCTGGACGTGGATCGAGATCGGAGCGGACATGTCAGCCTTTCGAGAAATCAGAGCGCATCGGCGATGCGCGCGGCAAGCCGGCGGGCGACTTCGGCCTTGGGCAGGCGCTCCCAGTCTTCGACGCCCTCCGCAGTGACGAGATGCACGGTGTTCGCGTCGCCGCCCATCACGTCGCCCGAGACGTCGTTGGCGACGACCCAGTCGGCGCCCTTGCGGGTGCGTTTGGCGGTGGCATGCTCGATCACCCGCTCGGTCTCGGCGGCGAAGCCGACCACCAGTTTCGGGCGGTGGGGGCTGCGGGCGAGGAGCGCGAGGATGTCGGGGTTCTCCGAAAGCTGGAGCGACGGCGGAGTCTCGCCCTTTTTGAGCTTCTGCGCGGCCGTTTCGGCGCGCCAGTCGCCGACCGCGGCGACCATTACCGCGGCGTCGGCGGGGAGCGCGGCCGCGACTGCATTGGCCATTTCCTGCGCGGTCTCGACATCCACCCGGGCGACTCCGTCCGGGGTGGGCAGCGCGACCGGACCGCTCACCAGCGTGACGCGGGCGCCGAGCCGGGCGAGCGCTTCGGCGATGGCATAGCCCTGACGACCCGAGGAGCGATTGGCGATGTAGCGGACCGGGTCGATCGGCTCGTGGGTCGGGCCCGCGGTGACGAGGATGTGCTTGCCGGTCAATTGCCGGCTCGTGCCGAACGCCGCGATCGCGGCGAGGATCGCTTCGGGCTCGGGAAGGCGGCCGGGGCCATATTCGCCGCAAGCCATCGGGCCCTCGTCGGGCTCGAGGATCGTCACGCCGTCGGCGCGAAGCTGCGCGACGTTGCGGCGGGTGGCGGCGTGCTGCCACATCCGCACGTTCATCGCCGGCGCGGCGAGGACGGGCTTGTCGGTGGCGAGGAGCAGGGTGGTAGCGAGATCGTCGGCAAGCCCCCCCGCCATCTTCGCCAGCAGATCGGCGGTGGCGGGCGCGACCACTACCAGATCGGCTTCGCGGCTCAGCTGGATATGCCCCATCTCGGCCTCGTCCTTGAGGTCCCAGAGCGTGGTATAGACCTGGTTCTCGGACAGAGCGGCGAGAGTCATCGGCGTGACGAAATGGCTGCCGCCGTCGGTGAGCACGACCTTCACCGCGATCCCGGCCTTGCGGCACAGCCGGACCAGCGCGCAGGCCTTGTACGCGGCGATGCCGCCGCCGACGATCAGCAAGATGCGCTTCATCGCGTTACCCTTGTCACGGTGATGCGGCGCCTGTCGAGGCTCGGGCGGAACAGGTCCCTGAACCCGTCGGGCACGAAGACGAGGCCGGCGAGGAATATCGGCGCGACCATCAGCGCCCAGTAGAACGTGTCGCTGCGGGCGAAAATGCCGATCAGCGCCGCATACGCGGCGAGGGTGACCAGCATCCGCAGCCCGAGCGGATCGTTCCATGCCGCCCAGCCGAACAGGCACAGCCCGACGAGCAAGGCAGCCGCCGCCATCGGCAGCAACTGGAGCGCCGTGGCGAGGCTGAGCGATTTGACGAAGAAGCCGAAGCCGAGCAGTCCGCTCCAGCCGGGCGAGGCGGGATCGTGCGGGCCGGTGACGCCCGCGACGGCATGGGCATGCGCGGCGAGCGCGGTGGCGAACAATGCGAGCGCGGCGAGCCAGCCCAGCGCCTCGCGCCGGTCACCCTCCAGCCACGCCATCGCCAGCATGACCAGCGCATAGAGCGCGGCGGTCTCGCGGATCAGCATCGCGGCGAGCCCGAACGCCACGGCCTCGAGCCAGCGGCCGGGACGGCGGAGTCCGAGTGAGAGCGCGATCAGCAATCCTGCCCAGATTTCGTGAAAGGCGGCGAGATCGGCCTGGAGGAAGGCCAGCATCGAGCCGATCAGCAGCAGCAAAGCGGCGATGCGGGGCAATGCGCGGGGCAGCGCATCGCCGAGGCGGAGGCCCCAGACCATCCCGACATAAGCGGCGAGCAGATAGAGCAACACCGCGGGGCCCCAATCGGGCAGCGCCGCCTGCACCACTGCGAGCGACGGCATCCGCACCGTGAGGAAGGGGCGCAGCGGATAGCCGCCGGCGCGCAGCGTATCGGTCGCGACGGTGTAATAATCGCCGCCGCCCTTCACGCCGGCGACGATCTTCTCATAGACCATCAGATCGGTTTGTTCGGACTGGCTGGTTGCCGGACCGCTGGCGACCGCGGCGGGATCGGGCACGGCGAGCGCGGTCAGGCAGGCGAGCAGCAGCAGCACGAGCGCGCCGACCGCGATCCGCGCGCGCTTTCTGCCGAACGCAGCGAAGCGGCTGGGGGCGGCGAGCCAGAAAGTCGCGGTGCGGGCCATCTGCGCGGGACCTACACGCGCTCTGGATACAGTGTCGAGAGGGCATGCGTCCGGGACCGTCGCAAGATGCTTGGAACGCCGGCGCGGACCACCTAGAGGGCGGTAAATGCCTGAACAGTCCGAGCAAACCCAGTCCCGCTTCACCCGCAGGGTACTCGCATTGGTCGCAATCGGCTTCCTGGCGCTGATCGCCGCGGGGATCGCCACCGCATGGTTGCAGACGCGCAATCAGGACTTGAGCGAATGGGTGGAGCACACTTTGGGCGTGCAGGCGCGGCTGAGCGACTTCGCCAGCGCCAATGAGCGCGTCGAAACCGCGCGGCGCGGCGTGCTGCTGGGCGGTGGCCCGGACTTTCGCAAGCGGATGGAGATCGCTTCGGGCGAGGCGCGTGCCGCGCTGGACGACATCACACGGCTGACGGCCGACAATCCGCTCCAGGCGCGGCGCGCGGACGAACTGCGCGGCCTCCTCGTCCAGCAGCGTGAATTGCAGCGGCGCTCGATTTCGAAGGCGAACGCGCGGCGAAGCGAAGCGCAGGGCGCGTTCGGGAATGATCCCGCGGTAATCGTGACGCGCCGGGTCCGCGACCTTTCGCGCACGATGATCGCCGAGGAGCGCAAGCTGCTCGCGGTCCGGCAGGTCGAGCAGGCCAATTCGCTCGCGATCTTCTACACCATCCTCGCACTGACCGGCGCGCTGGTGGTGGCGGTCGCCGCGATCACGCTGACCGTGATGCTGCGCTATACGCGCGATCTCGCCGCCTCGCGGGTCGAATTGCGCCGGCTCAACCAGGGCCTGGAGGCGATGGTCGACGAACGCACCGCCGAATTGCAGCGCGCCAATCAGGAGATCCAGCGCTTCGCCTATATCGTCTCGCACGACCTGCGCTCGCCTCTGGTCAACGTGATGGGATTCACTGCCGAGCTCGACGCGGCGCGCAAGACCGTGGCGGGGCATCTCGATACGATCGAGGCGCAGGCGCCCGAATTGGTCGAGGCACCGGTGCGGCTCGCGGTGCGCGAGGATCTGCCCGAGGCGATCGGCTTCATCCGCACCTCGACCCAGAAGATGGACCGGCTGATCAACGCGATCCTGCGGCTGTCGCGCGAGGGGCGGCGCACGCTTGCGGTGGAGCCCGTCGATCTCGACGGATTGGTCCAGTCGATCATCGACAGCCTGCAGCACCGGGCGACCGATGCCGGGGCCGAGATCCGCGCCGAGGCGCTGCCCGACATTGCGAGCGACCGGCTGGCGATCGAGCAGATATTGTCCAATCTGATCGAGAATGCGCTCAAATATCTCCAGCCCGGCCGGCCGGGGATCATCAAGGTGCGTGGCCATGCCGAGCACGACCGGGTCTTCCTCGAAGTGACCGACAATGGCCGCGGCGTGGATCCGCGCGATCACGAACGCATCTTCGACCTGTTCCGCCGATCGGGCATGCAGGACCAGCCCGGCGAGGGCATCGGCCTCGCGCATGTCCGCGCGCTCGCCTATCGGCTGGGCGGGCTGATCGAAGTGCGATCGGAGCTTGACCGCGGCGCCACCTTCAGGCTTTCGCTGCCGCGGGTCCTGAAGCCCGGGGGAGAGTGAAAATGACCAATCATCAACCCGTTAACATCGTGATGATCGAGGATGACGAAGGTCATGCCCGGCTGATCGAGAAGAATATCCGCCGCGCGGGGATCTCGAACCTGATCCGTCACTTCACCGATGGCAATTCGGCGATCGACTATCTCTACCAGTCGCCCGAAGGTCCTGCGCAGAACGGCCCGGCGCTGATTCTGCTCGATCTCAACCTGCCCGACATGAGCGGCACCGACATCCTCGCCCGGATCAAGGCCGAGGGGAGCCCGCTCAAGCGCACGCCGGTGGTGGTGCTGACCACGACCGACGACAAGGTCGAGATCCAGCGCTGCTACGATCTGGGCTGCAACGTCTACATCACCAAGCCGGTCAATTACGAGAATTTCGCCGACGCGATCCGCCAGCTCGGGCTGTTCCTGTCGGTGATCCAGGTGCCCGATATCGGGGATGCCGATTGAGCACCGCGCCGGCGCACATCCTCTATATCGACGACGACGAGGGGCTGCGACGGCTGGCCCAGCGCGGACTGACGCGTCGCGGCTTCACGGTGAGCCTCGCGGCGAGCGGCGCCGAGGGCGTCGAGATGGTCCGGGGCGGAAGCTATGACCTGATCGCGGTCGATCATTATATGCCGGGGCAGGACGGGCTTGCGACGCTCAACCTGCTCCACGCGCTGCCGAATTGCCCGCCGGTGGTCTACGTCACCGGATCGGAGGAGACGCGGATCGCGGTCGCCGCCCTGAAGGCGGGCGCGGCCGATTATGTCGTCAAATCGATAGGCGACGATTTCTTCGATCTGCTCGCGAGCAGCTTCCAGCAAGCCTTGGAAAAGGTGCGACTGCGCAGCGCCAAGGAAGCGGTCGAGGCGGAATTGCGCGCGAGCAACGCCCGGCTCGAGGCGCTGCTCGGCGAAGTCAATCACCGCGTCTCGAACAGCCTGCAACTGGTCTCGGCGTTCGTGCACATGCAGGCCTCGATGCTTTCCGACACCGTGGCCAAGGGCGCCTTGCTCGAGACCCAGCAGCGCATCCAGGCGATCGCGCAGGTCCATCGCCGGCTCTACACCTCGGGTGATGTCGAGTTCGTCTCGATGGACGATTATCTGCGTGCCTTGGTCGCCGAGCTCGAACAGACCTGGTCGACGCCGGCCTCGCCGCGGACACTGCGGCTGACTGCCGAGCCGATCAAGCTCAAGACCGATCGCGCGGTCTCGCTGGGGGTCATCGTCAACGAACTCGTCACCAATGCGTGCAAATATGCCTATGGCCCCACGAGTGGCGGCGAGGTGCGGATCAACCTCGCGCACGCTTCGGACGCGCATTTCCATCTGTCGGTCGAGGATGACGGGATCGGCATGCCCACCGACGGCAAGATCAAGGGCACCGGGCTCGGCACCAAGCTGGTGCGGGCGATGGCGAGCAGCCTGCAGGCGAAGATCGACTTCGATCCCGCGCACGCCGGGGTGCGCACCACGCTGAGCATTCCTTACTGACGCACCGGCCCGCCGGGATCGCTATGCGGCGATCTGCGTTACACTCGCGAATCGAAACAGCGAGGATGCCGGTTTGGTAGAGAAGGCGAATCTGGGGGTGGCGGGGCTGGACGACATCACGTCCGGCGGATTGGCGCGGGGGCGATTGTTCCTCCTCGAAGGGAGCCCGGGAACCGGGAAGACGACGATCGCGACGCAATTCCTGCGCGCGGGTGCCGAGGCGGGCGAGCGATCACTCTACATCACCTTGTCCGAGACCGAGGACGAACTGCGCGCGGGCGCGGAATCGCATGGCTGGACGCTCGACGGGATCGACATCTTCGAGCTGGTGCCGCCCGAGAGCCTGCTCGACGAGGAGCAGCAACAGAGCCTGCTCTATTCCTCCGACCTCGAGCTGGGCGAGACGACGCGGCGGATCTTCGAGGCGTTCGAGAAGACCGATCCCCAGCGCGTGGTGCTCGACAGCCTGTCCGAGATCCGGCTGCTCGCCCAATCCTCGCTGCGCTATCGCCGGCAGATCCTCGCGCTCAAGCATTATTTCGCGCGCAGCGGCGTGACCGTGCTGATGCTCGACGACCTTTCGAGCGAAGCCAACGACCGGACGATGCACAGCGTCGCGCACGGCGTGATCCGGCTCGAGGAACTCTCTCCCGAATATGGCGCCGAGCGGCGGCGCTTGCGGGTGATCAAATATCGCGGGCAGCGCTATCGCGGCGGGTATCACGATTTCGTGATCGACACCGGCGGGGTGCGCGTCTTTCCGCGCCTTGTCTCTGCCGAGCACAAGACCGATTTCACGCGCGACGTGCTGCAGAGCGAGTCCGCCGGGCTCAACGCACTGCTCGGCGGCGGCGTGGAGCGGGGATCGAGCACATTGATCCTCGGACCCGCGGGCACCGGCAAGTCGCTGCTGACGCTGACCTTCATCGCCGGTGCGCTGGCGCGCGGCGAGCGCGCGGCAATGTTCGTGTTCGACGAGGAGCTCGGCCTGTTGTTCGAACGCGCCAAGGGCGTCGGGGTCGATCTCCAGGCGATGGTCGACAGCGAGCGATTGCTGATCGAGCAGGTGGACGCGGCGCAGCTCACTCCGGGAGAGCTTTCGGAGAAGGTGCGGCGCTGCGTCGAACAGAATGGCGCGCGGACGGTGGTGATCGACAGCCTCAACGGCTATCAGGCGGCGATGCCCGAAGAGCAGGCGCTGGTGCTCCACATGCACGAGTTGCTGCAATATCTGAACCGACAGGGCGCCTCGACTTTCCTCACCGTCGCGCAGCACGGACTGGTCGGGGACATGAAGGCGCCGGTCGACGTCACCTATCTGGCCGACACGGTGATCCTGCTGCGCTATTTCGAGGCGCTCGGGCGGGTCCGCCGCGCGATCTCGGTGATCAAGAAGCGTACCAGCGCACACGAGGACACGATCCGCGAATACCGTATCGACAAACGCGGGATTACGCTGGGCGAGCCGCTGATGGAATTCCAGGGCGTGCTGCGCGGCGTGCCGACCTTGGTGGGCGAGGCGACCAAGCTGCTCGAGGCTGATCGCGGTTGAACCCCCAGCTTTCCGAACGCGCGCTGATCCTCGCGCCGCAAGGCCGGGATGCGGCGGTGGCGCTGGCGATGCTCGCCGAAGCAGGGCTGCACGGCGTCATCGCGCCGTCGCTCCGCGGCTTGGTGGCGCTCCTTTCCGAAGGCGCCGGGTTCGCATTGGTGACCGAAGAGGCGCTGGCCAGCGCGGATCTGAACGCGCTGGCCAACTGGATCAGCGATCAGCCCGAATGGTCGGACTTCCCCTTCGTGCTGCTCACCCAGCGCGGCGGCGGGCTGGAGCGCAATCCCGCGGCGGCGCGCTATCTTCAATTGCTGGGAAACGTCACCTTTCTCGAACGCCCCTTCCATCCGACCACGCTCGTCAGCCTGGCCCATGCCGCGATCCGGGGGCGAGGGCGGCAATATGAGGCGCGCACGCGGCTCGAGGAACTGCACCAGCTCGCCACGGGGCTGGAGCAGCGCGTGGAGGAGCGGACCGCCGAGCATCGGGTCGCGGTCGCCCAACTCCACGAGGCGCAGAAGCTCGAGACCCTCGGCCAGCTGACCGGGGGCGTCGCGCACGATTTCAACAATCTGCTGACGCCGATCATGGGCGCGCTCGACATGCTCCGGCGCAAATATGGCGACGACGATGCGCGCTCGGCGCGACTGATCGACAACGCGCTGCAATCGGCCGAGCGCGCGCGGACGCTCGTCCAGCGACTGCTAGGTTTCGCGCGGCGGCAGACGCTCGAGACCAAGGCAGTCGATGTCGGCGGGCTGGTTGACGGCATGCGGGACCTGATCGCCAGTTCGATCGGGCCTGAGATCGAATTGCGCATTCGTCACGAAGCCGATCTGCCTGCCGCGGCCGCGGATCCCAACCAGCTCGAACTCGCGATCCTCAATCTGTGCGTCAACGCGCGCGACGCAATGACCGGAAACGGCACGCTGACCATCGTCATCGACGAAGTGGCGTTCGGGCCGGGATCGCAGCCGCGGCTGACTCCCGGGCTGTATGTGCGGCTGTCGGTGATCGACACGGGCTGCGGGATGGATGCGGAGACGCTCGCGCGCGCGGTCGAGCCCTTTTATTCGACCAAGGAGACCGGGCGCGGCACCGGGCTGGGGCTTTCGATGGTCCATGGCCTCGCGGCGCAGCTGGGCGGCGGCTTCGCGCTGTCGAGCGAGCCGGGGCGGGGGACGCGTGCCGATCTGTACCTCAAGACCGCCGACGGCAAGGTCGCGCGCGACGTGGCCGAGCGGCGGCAGCCGCCGCTGCTCGCCAACGGGCGGGCGCTCTCGATACTGCTCGTCGACGACGAGGACCTCGTCCGGATCGGCACCGCGGAGATGATCCGCGACCTCGGCCATGAAGTGACTCATGCGAGCGGCGGTGCCGAGGCGCTCGCGCGGCTGGAGGCGGGGCTGCGGCCCGATGTGGTGATCACCGACTACAAGATGCCGCGGATGGACGGTGCCGAGCTTGCCAACCGCATCCGCGACACGCTTTCGGACGTGCCGATCCTGCTGATCACCGGCTATACCGGCACCACCGAGAATACCCACCATCTGCCGCGGCTGCCCAAACCGTTCGGCCAGGCGGAGATCGCCGCGGCGCTGGCGGCTCTGGTCGAGCCCGACGAAAAGGTGATCCGTCTGCCGACGGGGCGGCGGCGGCCGTAGCGGCCAGGTTTAATCAGCATTCATCAATCCCCCTCCCTGGAGGGGAGGGGAGCCCAAGGCTACAAGATCACCCACATGGCGGCAGCGCTCGATGCCGCCGCCGCGATGGCCACTGCGGCATAGCGCCAGCCTCCGCCGACACGGACGACTTCGATCTCTCGCAACGGCGGGGCGGGAGGCGCGCCGCCGGGGGCGGGATAGCGCAGTTCGATGTTGCGGATCAGCTCGGGGAGCCGCGCGAGGGTGCGCAGATCGGTGATGATCCGATCGGCGACCGCGGCCTCGGGGCCGAGCTCGGTGCGGATCCATTCGCCGACGAACGGACCCGAGGTTTCCCACAGATTGATCTCGGGATCGAGCCCGCGCGCGACGCCTTCGACCATCACCATCGTCTTCTGGAGAAGCAGGAGATGCGGCTGGGTCTGCATGTCGAAGTCGCGGGTGATGTTGAACAGTCCGTCGAGCATCGCGCCGACCGACATGTCTTTCACGGGCAGCCCGCGCATGGGCTCGCCGACGGCACGCAGCGCGGTGGCGAACTCGGCGACATTGTGGTGGGCGGGGACATAGCCCGCCTCGAAATGGATCTCGGCGACGCGCTTATAGTTGCCGGTGATCAGCCCGTAGAGGATCTCGGCGAGCCAGACCCGCGCGCGGCGATCGATCCGCCCCATGATCCCGAAATCGATCGCGGCGATGCGGCCGTCGGGAAGCGCGAACAGATTCCCCTGATGCATATCGGCATGGAAGAAGCCTTCGGCGATCGCCTGACGCAGAAAGGCGCGGATCAATTTGCCCGCGAGCGCGGTGGTGTCGTGGCCGGCGGCGATCAGCGCCGTGCGGTCCGACAGTTTGATGCCGTCGAGCCATTCGAGCGTCAGCACCTTGCCGGTGGTGCGCTGCCAATCGATCGCGGGCACGTAGAAGTCGGGCTCGGCGGCCATGCCTTCGGCGAGTTCGGACGCCGAGGCGGCCTCGCGGCGCAAGTCGAGCTCGCGCGCGGTCCAGCGTTTGAAATGCTCGATGATCAGGCGGGGGCGCAGCCGCGCGGCCTCGCCGCCCATGCCCTCGACCTGCGCGGCGGCCCATTCATAGGTCTCGATCGCCTTGGTGAACTCGGCCTCGATGCCCGGGCGGAGCACCTTGACCGCGACCTGACGGCCGTCGGTGGTCACGGCGCGGTGGACCTGCGCGATCGAGGCTGCGCCGACCGAGGCTTCCTCGATGCTGGCGAAGAAGGTCTCGAGCGGGCGGCCGTAGGAATTTTCGATGCGTTCGCGGATCACCGTGAAGGGGAGCGGCGGCAGCGCGTCCTGCAGGCGGAGCAGGTCATGCGCTGCCGCCTCGCCGACCAGATCGGGGCGGGTGGCGAGCGTCTGGCCGAGCTTGATCGCAGCAGGGCCGATCGCCTGGAAGGCGTCTGCGTATCGCGGAATCTTCGGCATGCGCGCGAAAAGGCGGAGGATGCGCGCACCGCGACGAACCATTGGCGGCGTATTGGAGTCGCGCTCGATTCCGAGAAGCGCGCCGTTACGCGCGAGGATGCGTCCCCATTTGCGCAGGCGCCAGAGATGGACGACGAACGTGGTCATCAGTTCCCCTTCCGCTTGCGGGAGGGGTTAGGGGAGGGGATGTCGAAGGCGTGGCTTTTTCCCAGCCCCTCCCCCGACCCCTCCCGCAAGCGGAAGGGGAGCAGAAGAAGCCGCATCAAATCTTCCAACCCGAATGGATCGCGACGAGTCCACCGAGCAGGGGTTCGACCCTGGTCTGGGTAAAGCCGGCGTCGCGGATCATCGCCTCGAATTCGGGCATCGGCGGGAAGCGGCGAATCGATTCGATCAGATAGCGATATGAATCGGCGTCGCCGGCGAGCAGCTTGCCGAGTTGCGGCACGAGATGGTGCGAATAGGCGTCATAGACCTGCGCGAAGCCCGGCCACTGCGTGGTCGAGAATTCGAGCACGTAGAAACGGCCGCCGCGCTTCAATACGCGGTGCGCTTCGCGGAGCGCCCTCGGGATGTCGGTGACGTTCCGGATGCCGAAGGCGATCGTGTAGGCGTCGAAGAACTTGTCGGGCCATTGCAGCGTCTCGGCATTGGCCTCGCTCCACACCAATCCGTCGATCCCGCGCTGGGCGGCGCGCTCGACACCCACCGCGAGCATCTCGGAATTGATGTCGGCGACGGTGATCGCCGCGCCCGACGGCGCCATGCGGAAGGCAATATCGCCGGTGCCGCCGGCCATGTCGAGGATATGCTCGCCTTCGCGCGGCTTGACCCGGCGGACGAACAGATCCTTCCAGAGGCGATGAAGGCCGCCCGACATCGCGTCGTTCATCAGATCATATTTCGACGCGACGCTGGAGAAGACTTCGCCGACGCGGGCGGTCTTGTCCTCGGGGGCGATGTCTTCGTAACCGAAGGAGACGGTGTCGGGCATGCGCGGTGCTCTAGCGGGGGCAAGGGAGCGCGGCTAGAGGTTTGGCATGCCAGAACTTCCCGAAGTCGAGACGACCGTGCGTGGCCTCGAGCCGGTGCTGAAAGGCGCGCGGATCGAGCGGGTGACGCTCCACCGCGCCGATCTCCGCCGCCCGTTTCCCGAGGATCTCGGACAGCGGCTGACCGGCGCGACGGTGACCCGGCTGGGGCGTCGCGCCAAATACGGGCTGATCGACACCGATCGCGGCGACACCCTCGTCTTCCATCTCGGCATGTCCGGGCGGTGGCGGATCGATCCCGAGGAACTGGGCAAGCACGATCATTTCGTGATCGAGACGGCCAGGCACCGGCTCGCGCTCAACGACGCGCGGCGATTCGGCTCGGTCGATCTGGTGCCGACCGCGGGACTCGCGGAATGGCCGGCCTTCGCCGCATTGGGTCCCGAGCCGCTCGGGTCCGAATTCGACGCGGCGCATCTCGCAAAGGTATTCGAAGACCGAATAGCGCCGGTAAAGGCATTGCTGCTCGATCAGCGCGTGGTGGCCGGGCTCGGCAACATCTATGTGTGCGAGGCGCTGTACCTCGCCCGGATCGCGCCGACGCGGGCGGCGGGGACGATCACCGGGAAGCAGCTGGCGAAGCTGGTCGACGCCGTGCGCGAGGTGTTGACCGCCGCGATCCGGGCAGGCGGGTCGACGCTCCGCGATTATGCGCGTCCCGATGGCGAGCTCGGCTATTTCGCCAAGGAGTGGCGGGTGTATGGACGCGAAGGCGAGCCATGCGAATGCGGGGGGCTGGTCGAGCGGCGTGTCGATTCGGGGCGGTCGACCTTCTGGTGCCCGCGGTGCCAGAAATAGTCTCCGGATGGCGAAGAAGGTTGACCCGAATCACGGGTAACGTTAAGGGGCTCGCCTTTCCCGGCGTGGGCCCGTTCCCGCGCCCCTCCAATTGAGCAGGAACGAGACGGCATGGCGAATACGCCGCAAGCGAAGAAGCGTATCCGGCGGAACGACCGCCGTGCGGAGATCAACGGTACGCGCGTCAGCCGTATCCGGACCTTCATCAAGAAGGTCGAGTCGGCGCTCGAATCGGGCGACAAGGCCGCTGCCAGCGCCGCGCTCGCCGCCGCGCAGCCCGAGATCGCGCGTGGCGTCGCCAAGGGCGTGCTCCACAAGAATACCGCAGGCCGCAAGTTCTCGCGCCTCAACAAGCGCGTGCAAGCGCTGGCATAAACGTCACATTTCCGTAACGATAACCCCGCCGGAGCTGCTCCGGCGGGGTTTTTCGCGTGTGCAGCAAAGGACTTGGCCAGTGCGTGGGACCAGCCGGGGGTAAGTGGCGGAAATCCAACGATTCGCATGCTTCAATTTTATGAAGGTTAGCGTAAGTCACTGAAATTTCAGGTGGAAAATTGTGACAGGACGGAAAACCGTGGGTTCTTCCGAGTCAACAAAACTATTTCACTTTCTTTGCATCCCAGGCCTTGCTCGACTCCGATTTCGGTTCCTAAAACAGATCTCCCGGCGCGTTTCGTTGCCGGGTTTAGTGAAAGCTCAACGCGCCAGCCTGGGGGCATTTCCGGCTGCGGGGAGCCTTTGTTCGTAACGGGTTTACGCGCGGAAAGGGTCTGCTTTCCGCGAAGGAGGGGTGTGTCGTTGTGACTCAGGTGCAGACACTGGAGCGGGGTGACATGGAGGCAGTCAGCAAGGCGTGGAGCCATGTGCGCGGCAACCTGCGGCGCTCTGCCGGTCAGCGCCTGTTCGACCAGTGGCTGAAGCCGGTGGTGCTGGTCGAGGGATCGAGCAGCCAGGCCGTGCGGCTGGGCCTGCCTTCGTCGTTCATGACCCAGTGGGTCAAGAATCACTATTCGGAGCGCCTGCTGCTCGAATTCCGCGCCGTGCTGCCCGACGTGCTGAGCGTCACCATCGAGACGATGGCCGATGAACCCGCGCGCGTGCTCAAGGCCGAAATCGAAGCCGCGCCCGTGCCGCTGCCGCAGGGCGAGCGCCCGGCATTCGACCCGCGCTTCGTTTTCGAGCGATTCGTCGTCGATTCGGCCAATCGCGTTGCGTTCAACGCCGCAAGGGCAGTCGCGCAGCCCGGCATGCCGCAGTTCAGCCCGCTCTACCTTCATGCGGGCACCGGCCAGGGCAAGACGCACCTGATGCACGCGCTCGGCCATGCCTTTCTCGAGGCCAACCCCGATGCGACGGCGATCTACGTCACCGCCGAGCGCTTCATGTTCGAGTTCGTCCAGGCGCTGCGCAACAAGGACACGCACGCGTTCAAGACGCGGCTACGCTCGGTCGATCTGCTGATGATCGACGATCTCCAGTTCATCGGCGGCAAGGACGCGACGCAGGAAGAGTTCTTCCACACCGTCAACGAGTTCATGTCGTCGGGGAAACGCCTCGTGATTGCCGCCGACCGCGCGCCGCAGGCGCTCGAGGGCTTCGAGCCGCGGCTCGCCGGGCGGCTCGGCTCGGGGCTGGTGGCGGACATCAAGCCCGCCGAGCTGGAGCTGCGCCGCGCGATCGTCGCGCGCAAGCTCGAGGACATGCCCGCGGTCGACATGCCGCACGAGGTCGT
>Ga0247823_10003065_pt1 | contig 13643 bp, 13 predicted proteins | sample 13C_PalmiticAcid_2_FD_192426 | JGI IMG/M metagenome (GOLD analysis project Ga0247823, IMG submission 192426) | Soil microbial communities from agricultural site in Penn Yan, New York, United States - 13C_PalmiticAcid_Day30 | ecosystem: Environmental > Terrestrial > Soil > Agricultural land...
GGAAGACCGTCACCGCCGGATACGGCACCACCCGCAGCTCGACATCCGTCGTGGCCCGCCCGGCGAACCCCGCCATCGCCACCCCCGGCAGCGACGACCCCGGGACCGCGACATCCACCGCGGCCCCGGCGATCCGAACCGGCTCGACAGGCACACCGCCATCGGACGAGCGGTCGACGAGGCCGTCGTCCGCCCTCGAAAGTGCTGCTCAGCGGGCGGAGGTGGGGCATGATGAGAGGTGCAGACCGTATCGTGCAATCGAACAGGAAGACGCGAAACCGCTGATGGCATCGCAGCTGACACTCTCGGCACAGCGCGCTGCGCTGGAGCGGGAGTGGGCGCAGTGGGTGCCCGCGGGGGAATCGGCGCTCGGGCGTAGTTCGGCCGTGCGGACCGAGGTGGCGCAATCGTGGCTGCGGTCGTTGCGGACGGTGGATCCGGGGCGGGACTGCGCCCCGGAGAGCGAGACCGACATCGGGCCGCGGTGGGCGGAGTCGCCGCTGCGCGGGCCGGTGACCGAACTCAAGGAACAACTGCACAGCGTCGCCGACGACGCCGGATACGTCGCCGCGGTGACCGACGCGTCGGGCACCATCCTGTGGACCTACGGCGGACCGGTCATGCGCAGGCGGGCCGAGCAGGTCAACTTCGCGCCAGGGGGCCGCTGGGACGAGGCGCACATGGGCACCAACGCCCTGTCGCTGGCATTGCGCACCGACCAGCCGCACACCGTGTTCTCGGCCGAGCATCTGGTCGCCGCCCTGCACGGCTGGGTCTGCTACTGCGCGCCGATCCGCGCCGCCGACGGCACCCTGCTCGGCGTGCTCGACCTGTCGACCACATGGAAGCGCTCCCATCCGCTGGCGATGGCGACCGTGCGCACCATGACCACGGCCATCGAATCCAAACTGCACGCGGCGCTGCCCGCGCCGGCGGGCATGCGGCTGACCTGCCTGGGCACCGGCCGGTTGATGCGCGACGGCACCCCGATCCGGCTGCGCCCGCGCCAGCTCGAGATCCTCACTCTGCTCGCCCTCGACGACGACGGCTACAGCCATGAACGCCTGCACTACGCCGTCTACGGCGATCGAGCGGTCGGCGCGAGCACGCTGAAATCGGAGATGTCCTACCTGCGCCGCGCCACCGGCGGCGACATCACCAGCCGCGTCTACCGCTTCACCACCGCCCTGTCCTGCGACGCCGTCGACGTCGTGCGCGCGCTCGAGACCGGCGACCTCGACACGGCCGTCCGGCTGTATCACGGTCCGCTGCTGCCGGATTCGGACACGCCCGGCATCAGCGAATGGCGCGACTACCTCGAGGTCGCCATGCGCAATGCCGTGCTGGCCAGCCCCGACGCCGACCACGCGCTCACCTACGGCGAGGCCGCCCCCGACGACATCGCGGTGCACGAACACGCCCTGGCCCTGCTGCCCCCGCGTGACGCGCGCCGCGCCGTCGCCGCGGCCCGCCTGCACAGCGCACTTCGCGCCTGATCGGTCCGGCTTCAACGTTTCATCAACCCTCGCGGCGGATAGTGATGGGCGTCACGCTTCACCGGAATCAGCGAGGAGCCTCCGCACATGATCTACGCCAAGCCGGGCACCGAGGGCAGCATCGTCAGCTACGCGCCGCGGTACGACAATTTCATCGACGGCAAGTGGGTCCCGCCCGTCGAGGGCCGGTACTTCGAGAACACCTCGCCGGTGGACGGGCAGCCGTTCTGCGAGATCGCCCGCTCGACCGCGGCCGACATCGAACTGGCCCTCGACGCCGCCCACCGCGCCGCCGACGCCTGGGGTGCGACCTCCGCCGCCGAGCGCGCCAACATCCTGAACAAGATCGCCGACCGGATCGAGGCGAACCTCGAGGCGCTGGCCGTCGCCGAGACCTGGGACAACGGCAAGCCGGTCCGCGAGACCCTGGCCGCCGACCTGCCGCTGGCGGTCGATCACTTCCGCTACTTCGCCGGCGTGCTGCGGGCGCAGGAGGGCGGGATCAGCGAGGTCGACGCCGACACCATCGCCTACCACTTCCACGAGCCGCTCGGCGTGGTCGCCCAGATCATCCCGTGGAACTTCCCGATCCTGATGGCGACCTGGAAGCTGGCGCCCGCGCTCGCGGCGGGCAACGCCGTGGTGCTCAAGCCCGCCGAACAGACCCCGGCCTCGATCATGAAGGTGGTCGAACTCGTCGCGGATCTGCTGCCGCCGGGTGTGCTCAACGTGGTCAACGGCTTCGGTGTCGAGGCGGGCAAGCCGCTGGCGTCGAGCCCGCGCGTGGCCAAGGTCGCCTTCACCGGTGAGACCACCACCGGCCGGCTGATCATGCAGTACGCCAGCGAGAACATCATCCCGGTGACGCTGGAGCTGGGCGGCAAGAGCCCCAACATCTTCCTGCCCGACGTGATGGCCGCCGACGACGACTTCCTGGACAAGGCCGTCGAGGGCTTCGTGATGTTCGCGCTCAACCAGGGCGAGGTCTGCACCTGTCCCTCGCGCGCGCTGATCGCGTCCTCGATCTACGACGAGTTCATGGCCCGCTGCGTGGAGCGCACCAAGGCGATCGTCAGCGGCAATCCGCTCGACGAGGCCACCATGATCGGCGCGCAGGCCAGCAACGATCAGTTCGAGAAGATCCTGTCCTACATCGACATCGGTAAGAAGGAAGGCGCCGAGGTCCTCACCGGTGGCGCGGTGCGCGCCGTCGACGGGCTGGCCGGGGGCTTCTACATCGAGCCGACCATCTTCAAGGGCAGCAACGACATGCGCGTGTTCCAGGAGGAGATCTTCGGTCCGGTCGTCGCGGTGACCACCTTCGACTCCACCGACGAGGCGCTGAAGATCGCCAACGACACCCTCTACGGCCTCGGCGCCGGCGTGTGGACCCGCGATATGAACACCGCCTACCGGCTGGGCCGCGGGATCAAGGCGGGCCGGGTGTGGACCAACTGCTACCACGCCTACCCGGCGCACGCGGCGTTCGGCGGCTACAAGAAGTCCGGCATCGGCCGCGAGAATCACAAGATGATGCTCGACCACTACCAGCAGACCAAGAACCTGCTGGTCAGCTACTCGCCGCAGAAGCTCGGCTTCTTCTGATGGCGCGACGCTGATGGTAGGGCGAGTAGACCTCACCGACCAGGCGGCGACGCTGCTGCGGGAACTGACCGGGCAGCACGGCCCGGTCATGTTCCACCAATCCGGCGGCTGCTGCGACGGCAGTTCCCCGATGTGTTACCCACGCGGCGAGTTCCGCGTGGGCGCCTCGGACGTGCTGCTGGGATATCTGCCGGGCGAGACCCCGTTCTGGATGAGTGCCGACCAGTTCGAGTACTGGAAGCACACCCATCTCACCGTCGACGTGGTGCCCGGCCGGGGCAGCGGCTTCTCGCTGGAAGCCCCCGAAGGCGTGCGGTTCCTGATCCGCTCGCGCCTGCTCACCGACGACGAGGTGGCCGCGCTGGAATCCCAGCCGCCGCCGCCCACCGGTGACACCGTTCAACAGTGATGTGAAACACGCGCAATCACATCGTTTCCGCAGGTCGGCGGCGCTCGATACGCGCCGCTGACCTGCGGGTTCCACGGCCGTAACAGTCGTCAACCATTCTTCAACCCTCGACGATCACCGTTGCCGTCGCTACGCGCTTGTTTGTTGATGAGGAGATTTCCCTGTGAGTACCGACGCGATTCCCGCCGCGGGGTCGGACACCCCCGCCGACGACTATCTCGCCAAACGCACCCTGCGCTCCGGCTCGGCCGGCTGGGTGCTGCTGGCCGGCCTCGGCGTGAGCTATGTGATCTCCGGTGACTACTCCGGCTGGAATTTCGGCCTCGCCGAGGGCGGTTTCGGTGGTCTGCTGATCGCCGCGATCGTCATCGCGGCCATGTATCTGGCCATGGTGCTCGGCATGGCCGAGCTGTCCTCGGCACTGCCCGCGGCAGGCGGCGGCTACACCTTCGCCCGGCGCGCGCTCGGACCGTGGGGCGGATTCGCCACCGGCACAGCGGTTCTCATCGAGTACGCGATCGCGCCCGCCGCCATCGCCACCTTCATCGGCGCCTACGTGGAATCGCTGAACCTGTTCGGGATCACCGACGGCTGGTGGGTGTACCTGGCGGTGTACGCGCTGTTCATCGGCATCCACCTCGGGGGCGCGGGCGAGGCGCTCAAGGCGATGTTCGTGATCACCGCGATCGCGCTGGTCGGCCTGGTCATCTTCGCGATCGCCGCGCTCGGCAAGTTCGACGTGGCCAACCTGACCAACATCGCGCCCGACCCCGACGCCGCCGGTTCCTCGTCGTTCCTGCCGTTCGGCTACCTGGGTGTCTGGGCAGCGATCCCCTTCGCCATCTGGTTCTTCCTGGCCGTCGAAGGCGTGCCACTGGCGGCCGAGGAGGCCACCGAGCCGGAGAAGAACGTGCCCAAGGGCATCATCGTCGCGATGCTGCTGCTGGTGGTCACCGGCGCGGTGGTGCTGTTCCTGGTGACCGGCGCGCTCGGCGCCCAGGGCGCGTCGTCCTCGGGCAACCCGCTGGTCGAGGCGCTCGGCGACAGCCCGGCGGCCAAGGTGGTCAACTACATCGGCCTGGCCGGTCTGGTGGCCAGCTTCTTCTCCATCGTCTACGCCTACTCCCGGCAGACCTTCGCGCTCTCGCGGGCCGGCTATCTGCCCACCAGCCTGTCGGTGACCAACTCCCGCAAGGCGCCGGTGCTGGCGCTGATCGTGCCGGGTGTCATCGGCTTCGCCCTCTCGCTCACCGGCGAGGGCGCGATGCTGCTGAACATGGCCGTGTTCGGCGCGGCCGTGAGCTACGTGCTGATGATGGTGAGCCACATCGTGCTCCGGGTCCGCGAGCCGAACATGCCGCGCCCCTACCGCACCCCCGGCGGCATCGCGACCACCTCGTTCGCCCTGGTCATCGCGGCGGCATCGGTCGCGGCGACCTTCCTGGTCGACCCGAAGGCGGCACTGTTCACCCTCGGTGTGTTCTGCGCCTTCATGGCCTACTTCGGCCTCTACAGTCGCAAACACCTGGTCGCCAAGTCGCCCGACGAGGAATTCGCCGCGCTGGCCAAGGCCGAACAAGAACTCGAGTAACCGCACCCCAGGCACCCGGCGGCGACGCGATCGCCGCCGGGTCACCGATCCCGCGAAAGGAGGCGGCACCCGATGACCGTGTACCGCAGTTCCGCCGGCACCACGACCTATACGTTCGACGGCCTGGTCGATCTCCTGGCCAAGGCCACCCCCGAACGCAGCGGCGACCAGCTCGCCGGCTGCGCCGCCGCGACCGACGCCGAACGGGCGGCCGCGCAGTGGGCGCTGGCCGACGTGCCACTGACCACCTTCCTCGACGAAGTGGTCGTGCCGTACGAGACCGACGAGGTCACCCGGCTGATCATCGACAGCCACGACCGCACCGCGTTCGGCCCGATCGCCCACCTCACCGTGGGCGGGCTGCGCGACTGGCTGCTCGCGGTCGCCGCCACCGACGACGCCGCGACGACGCTGGCCGCGGTGTCGCCCGGACTGACGCCGGAGATGGTGGCGGCGGTCAGCAAGATCATGCGCAATCAGGATCTGATCGCGGTGGCCAAGGCGACCGTGGTGACCGCGGGCTTCCGCACCACCATCGGCCTGCCCGGCCGGTTGAGCACCCGGCTGCAACCCAACCATCCGACCGACGATCCGCGCGGGATCGCCGCCGCCACCCTGGACGGGCTCCTGCTCGGCTGCGGTGACGCGGTGATCGGCATCAACCCGGCCACCGACTCGCCCCAGGCCACCGCCGACCTGCTGCACCTGCTCGACGAGGTCCGGCTGCGCTTCGACATCCCGACCCAGTCGTGCGTGCTCTCCCACGTCACCACGACCATCGGGCTGATCGAGGCGGGCGCGCCGGTGGATCTGGTGTTCCAGTCGGTGGCGGGCACCGAGGGCGCGAACGCCGGCTTCGGCGTGAACCTCGCGCTGCTGCGCGAGGGCAACGAGGCCGGACGCTCACTCGCGCGCGGCACCGTCGGCGACAACGTGATGTACCTGGAAACCGGGCAGGGCTCGGCGCTGAGCGCGAACGCTCATCTGGGCGTGGGTGATCGGCCGGTGGATCAGCAGACGCTGGAAGCACGCGCCTACGCCGTCGCCCGGGAGCTGCGGCCGCTGCTGGTGAACACGGTCGTCGGGTTCATCGGACCCGAGTACCTCTACGACGGCAAGCAGATCATCCGGGCCGGGCTAGAGGACCACTTCTGCGGCAAGCTGCTCGGCCTGCCGATGGGCGTGGACGTCTGCTACACCAACCACGCCGAAGCCGACCAGGACGACATGGACACCCTGCTCACCCTGCTGGGGGCGGCGGGCTGCGCCTTCGTCATCGCCGTGCCGGGCGCCGACGACGTGATGCTGGGCTACCAGAGCCTGAGTTTCCACGACGCGCTCTACGCGCGGCAGGTGCTGAACCTGCGCCCCGCACCGGAATTCGAGGCGTGGCTGTCCGGGCTCGGCATGCTCGACGCCAACGGCCGGATCCGCCAGGTGGCACCGCTGTCGTCACCGCTGCGCGCCCTGGCGGCGAACCGATGAAACCCATCGCGACCAAGCCCGTGCTGCGCATCGTGCGATCGAATACCGAGCCGAGAGGACACGTCGTGGGCGAGTCGACACCGGACGAGCGCGCCGAAGCCGCTGTGGCCCAGGAGTTCTGGCGCGATCTGCGGCGCAACACCCAGGCCAGGATCGGGCTCGGCCGCACCGGTGACGCCCTGCCCACCACCGAGGTCCTGGCCCTGCGGGCCGCGCACGCCGCCGCCCGCGACGCGGTGCACGTCCCGCTCGACGTGGAGATCTTCACCGAGCAGATCGCGAGCATGGGCCTGGGTGAGCCGGTGACGGTGACCAGCAAGGCCGCCGACCGCTCGGAATATCTGCGCCGTCCCGACCTCGGCAGGCTGCCCGCCGACCTGTCCGGCATCGACAACCACGGTGCCGACATCGGTTTCGTGCTCGCCGACGGGTTGTCCCCGCGCGCGCTCACCGACCACGGCGCGGGTCTGCTGGGCGCGCTGGCCGACGAACTCGCCGACCGCTACACCCTGGCCCCGCCGGTGATCGCCACCCAGGCGCGCGTGGCCCTGGGCGACCACATCGCCGCGGCGATGGGCGTGCGGACGGTCCTGGTGATCATCGGGGAACGCCCCGGCCTCTCGGTCGCCGACAGTCTGGGCATCTATCTGACCCACGCCCCGCGTCCCGGCCGCGCCGACGCCGAGCGCAACTGCATCTCCAACATCCACCCGCCCGACGGACTCACCTACCTCGACGCCGCCCGCGTCGTGGCGGGACTGGTCGCGGGCGCGCGCAGGCTCGGACGCTCGGGCGTCGACCTCAAGGACACCTCCCGCGCCGACAGTCTGGGCGCAGATACCTCGACCATCGCCGCGGCGCTGGAGAACAAGGACCACTGACATGACGAAGATCTCCGCCCTCGCGGCGGTGGCGATGACGGCTGCCCTGATGACCGCGACCGCCTGCGGAACCGACGAATCACGCTCGGTGTCGGAGGCCTGTTCGACCCTCGACGCGAGCCAGGTCTGGTACGGGGACAACAAGGAACGGATCGCGCGGTTCATCGAGGAGACCGGGCGGTGCGGCGCGGGCGGTACCGGCGCGGCGCCGCTGGCGCTGTTCGATTGGGACAACACGGTCGTGAAGAACGATATCGGCGTCGCCACGTTCTATTGGATGCTGGCCAACGACAAGGTATTGCAGCCCGTCGACCGGAACTGGGCCACGGTCGGCGCGCATCTGAGCCCGGACGCCGCGGGCGCGCTCGCCGCGGCCTGCGGTGCCGCCGACCCGAACACCCCGCTGCCCACCTCGACGAACACCGCCTGCGCCGACGAGCTGGTCGCGGTGGCCGACAGCGCCAAGACCACGTCGGGCAAAGCCGCCTTCACGCAGTACGATCACCGCCGCACCGAACCCGGCTACGCGTTGGTCGTTCAGCTGATGCGCGGCTACACCGAGGCCCAGATCACCGATTTCGCCCGCGCCGCCCGCGCGCAGAACCTCGCCGCGGCCGAAGGAGCCAAGCAGACCGTCGGCACCACGAAGGTCGACGGCTGGGTGCGCTACTACCCGCAGATGACGGACCTCATCCGGGTGCTGCGGGACAACGGGTTCGACGTACGCATCATCTCCGCCTCGGCCGAACCGGTGGTCAAGGTCTGGGCCGAGGAACTGAACATCCCCGGTGACCGGGTCATGGGCGTTCCCCTGCTGGCCGACAACGGCGTCTACACCGGGCACCTCCCCGGCTGTGGCGATGCCGGGACCGACCAGGTGATCACCTACATCGACGGCAAGCGGTGCCGGATCAACGAGCAGGTGTTCGGCGTCCGGGGCGCCGCGGCCTTCCAGCAGCTGCCCGCCGACCGGCGCGCCGCCTTCGCCGCGGGTGATTCCGACACCGACGTGGTCTTCCTCGGCGACGCGACCGGCCTGCGCCTGGTCATCAACCGCAACAAGACCGAACTGATGTGCAATGCCTACGGCTCGGCGGACGGCACGTGGGTGGTGAACCCGATGTTCCTCGGCCCCAAGCCGCGCAAGTCCGATCCGTACCCTTGCGCGACGGCGGGTTACATCACCCCCTCGGGCGGCGGCGCGCCGTTGCACCGTCCCGACGGCAGCGTGATCCCCGATCAGCAGGACCTCGTGTTCGGGTGAGAGCCGGATCACCGGTCGACGAGGTGGCGAGTCACCCTAGAGTGATCTCCATGATCCGCACCGCCGCCCTCGCCCATGTCCGCGACCGCAGGCTGATCCAGACGCGCCCGGAAGGCAAGGACGTCTTCTACATGGCGGGCGGCAAGATCGATCCGGGCGAAACCCCCCTGGAGGCGCTCCATCGCGAGATCGAGGAGGAACTCGGCGTCGGGCTCTCCGGCGTCGCCGAACTCGGCATCTTCGAGGCCGAGGCCTTCGGTCACGGCAAGAACACCGGCCTGCACATGACCTGTTTCCTCGCCGACTTCACCGGCGAACCCCACGCCACCGGCGAAATCGCCGAATTCCGCTACTTCACCGTCAGCGAATACGCCGCCATGGACCACGTGGCCCCCGGCTCCATGATGGTCTTCCGCCGCCTCCACGAGCTCGACCTCATCGATTGGTGAGTACCAGGCGTTTCGGCGAAACATTGCGCGCCGGTGCGACGATCACACTCTCGTGACGGGGACAGAGGCACTACAGAGCACGGAGTTGACCGCGGCCGAGCGCAGAGCCGCGCTCCGCAGGCTCGTGGTCATCTTCGGGTTGATGAACAAGATGATCGAGCTCAGCGCGACCGGTGCGCCGCGGCAGCTGGCCGAGCACGCGGCCGCCGCCAGGGATCTGGTCGGCGAGCTGGTGACCGATATGGCGCAGCTGCCCTAGCTCAGTCGGTCTTCGGGGCCGGCGGGGTGCTGTCGCCGGATTCCGGCTCGATGGCGCCCGGCTCGGTGCCCTCGTCCGCCTTCTGGTCCGGTTCCGGGTGCTCGGGCTCGAACGTCTCGGGCAGGCCCTTGAGATGCTTGTTCATCGAGCGCACGAGCAGCACGGTGCCCGCGAGCAGGATCAGGATGACCAGCAGGCCCAGCGGCGACGCCTTGCCGAACTCGGGTCCGGTCGGGGTGTTCTGAGCGAGGTAGACCAACATCACCGGTCGGCGTCCTCGATGCCGGCGAACAGGTCGGTCTCCGGGATGGCGGTGCTCACCCTCGTCTTGGCCAATTCGAACTCCTCGGTCGGCCAGAGCCGCTGCTGCATCTCCAACGGGATCGCGAAGAACGCCCCGTTCGGATCGATCTGGGTCGCGTGCGCGCGCAGGGCGTCGTCACGCTGGGGGAAGTATTTGGAGCATTCGATCTGGGTGGTGACCCTGCCCCACGAATCGCCGCGCTTGAACTGCTTCATCCGGTCCAGCCACTCCTGCAGCGGGAACGGTTCGCCGATGCGCTCGTACTCCTCGGCGAAGGCCTCCAGGCGCTTCATGCTGAAACCGTGGTCGTAGTACAGCTTGAGCGGGGTCCACGGCTCGCCCGCCGCGGGGAACTTCGCCGGATCGCCCGCCGTCTCGTACGCGGCGACCGACACCTCGTGGCACCGGATGTGATCCGGGTGCGGGTAGCCGCCGTTCTCGTCGTAGGTGGTGATCACGTGCGGCTTGAAATCGCGCACGACGCGCACCAGTGCCTCGGTCGACTCCTCGAGCGGCACCAGCGCGAAGCAGCCCTCGGGCAGCGGCGGCAGCGGGTCGCCCTCGGGCAGGCCGGAGTCGACGAAGCCGAGCCAGTGCTGGCGCACACCCAGCGCGTGGGCGGCCGCGGCCATCTCCTCGCGCCGGACCTCCTCGATCCGGTCCAGGACACCGGGGGTGTCCATCGCGGGGTTGAGGATGCTGCCGCGTTCACCACCGGTCAACGTCACGACCAGGACGTCGACGCCCTCGGCCGCGTACCTGGCCATGGTCGCGGCGCCCTTGCTCGATTCGTCGTCGGGGTGTGCGTGCACCGCCATGAGGCGAAGGCCACTCACGTCTCGTTCACCATCGCTCTCGCTCGCGGGTGTCAGAACTTCGTTCCCTATAGTTCCATCCGACCCCCCGTTTGTTCCGACCACCCCCGGGAGCGAGAAACCGATGACCGAGCCCGCACCGGACTCCGCGGCGACCTCGGCCGCCGCCGCAGCCCGACACGCCGACCGTTACGGCACAAAACCACCGGCGCGCCGGACGTGGGTGCTGGTCGTTCTCGGGATCGGTGTGCTGGTCGCCGGGGTCGGCGTCGCCTTTCTGGGGTTCCAGAAGTACGGCCCGAAGGCGATCGAGACCGAGCAACTCGGCTACGTGGTCGTCGACGACGCCACGCTGACGGTGCGGATGAAGGTCACCCGCGACGACCCGCGGCAGCCCGTCGTCTGCTTCGTGCGTGCCATGGATCGCGACAGCGCCGAGGTCGGCAGGCGGGAGGTGCTCGTGCCCGGCTCCGATTCCACCAGCGTCCAGGTGACCACCACGGTCAGGTCCTCCGCGCGCCCGTCGGCGGGCGATATCTACGGCTGCACCGACCAGGTCCCGGGCTATTTGCGCGCCGAATAGCAGGCTCGCCTAGCCTGACCTGCATATTTATGAGACATGCTAAAATGGCCTGATACACGGTTCCGGGGCTCGGAGCCGTGTTTGCTGCATTGGCGGCCAGCGGTGCTGTTTCCGGGTTACGGGTTCACCCCCAGGATCGCTCCAGCCGTCGGGCTGGTGCATGCCCTCCTCCGGAGGGTACAGCGCCGGTTTCAGGGAATCCCGGTGCGCCGGGAACAACTACTAGGGAGTGATCGAGATGACCGAGAATGTGACCTGGCTTACCCAGGAGTCGCACGACAGGCTCAAGGGCGAGCTGGACTCGCTCATTGCCAATCGTCCGGTCATTGCCGCCGAGATCAACGAGCGCCGCGAAGAGGGCGACCTCAAGGAGAACGGCGGCTACCACGCCGCGCGCGAGGAGCAGGGCCAGCAGGAGGCGCGGATCCGCCAGCTGCAGGAGCTGCTGAACAACGCCAAGGTCGGCGTCGCCCCCACCAAGTCCGGCGTCGCCCTGCCGGGTTCGGTCGTCACGGTCTACTACGACGGCGACGAAGACGACACCGAGACCTTCCTGATCGCGACTCGCGAAGAGGGCCTGGGCGCCACCAACCTCGAGACCTACTCGCCGAACTCCCCGCTGGGCGGCGCGCTGATCGACGCCAAGGTGGGCGAGACCCGCGAGTACACGCTGCCCAACGGCAACACCATGAAGGTGACGCTGGTCAGCGCCGAGCCGTACCACGGCTGATCCTGGCCTGACCGAGCCCGCACCCACCGAACCCGAACGCGAGCGGCCGCACCCGAACATCGGATGCGGCCGCTTCGTCATCTGTGGGGTCCCGGTCAGCTCAGAGCCTGCTCGACATCGGCGAGCAGGTCGCTGATGTCCTCGATGCCGACCGAGAGGCGCACCAGGTCGGCGGGGACCTCCAGCGCCGAACCCTCGGTGCTGGCGTGGGTCATCGCGCCCGGGTGCTCGATGAGCGACTCGATACCGCCCAGCGACTCGGCCAGGGTGAAGATCTCGGTGCGCGAGCAGAACTTCAGCGCGGCCTCCCGGCCGCCTGCCAGTCGCACCGAGATCATGCCGCCGCTGCGGCGCATCTGCTTCTGCGCGATCTGGTAGCCCGGATGGGTCGGCAGGCCCGGGTAGATCACCTGCGAGATGGCCGGGTGGTTGGTCAGGAACTCCGCGATCACCTCGGCGTTGTCGCAGTGCTTCTCCATCCGCACGGCCAGGGTCTTGATGCCGCGCAAGGTGAGGAAGGCGTCGAACGGGCCGGGCACCGCGCCCGCGCCGTTCTGCAGGAACGCGAACGCGGTGTCGAGCTCCTCGCTGTTGGTGATCAGGGCGCCGCCGACGACGTCGGAGTGCCCACCCAGGTACTTGGTGGTCGAGTGCACGACGATGTCGGCGCCGAGCAGCAGCGGCTGCTGCAGGTACGGGGTGGCGAAGGTGTTGTCGACGACCAGCTTGGCGTCGGCCTCATGCGCGATGTCGGCCAGCGCCGGGATGTCACCGATGCTCAGCAGCGGGTTGGTCGGGGTCTCGATCCACACCAGCTTGGTGTTGGGGCGGATGGCCGCGCGCACCTGGTCGAGATCGGCGATGTGCGCGGGCGAGTGCTCGATGCCCCACTGGCTGAAGACCTTGTCGATGAGCCGGAAGGTGCCGCCGTAGGCGTCGTCGGGGATCACGATGTGATCGCCGGGGCGCAGGGTGGCGCGCAGCGCGCAGTCGGTGGCCGCCATGCCGGAGGCGAAAGCCCGCGCGAAGCTGCCCGATTCGAGGGCGGCGAGGTTGCCTTCCAGCGCGGTGCGCGTCGGGTTGCCGGTGCGCGCGTATTCGTAGCCGCCGCGCATGCCGCCGACGCCGTCCTGGGCGAAGGTGGAGCTCGCGTAGATGGGCACGTTGACCGCACCGGTCTGAGGATCGGGTTCATATCCGGCGTGGATGGCCCTGGTCGAGAATCCCAGCTCACTCATGGCCTCAGACTAGTTGGCCGGTTTCCGGGCCGTGCGCAGGGGTATTCGCGGTGTACCGAGTGCCGGATTCCCCGCCGACCGTGCGGCTACGCTGGCGCCATGGTGACTGTCGAAGAGTTGTTCGCGATCGACCCGTTGCTCTCCCCGGAGGAGCGCGAGATTCGCGACACGGTGGCCCGTTTCGGCGAGCGCAGGCTGCGCCCGCACATCGCCGACTGGTTCGAGGCAGGCACGTTCCCGGCCAGGGAGATCGCGCCCGAACTCGGCAAGCTCGGACTGCTCGGCATGCACCTGGAGGGCTACGGCTGCGCCGGGGCCTCGGCGACCGCCTACGGCCTGGCGTGCCAGGAACTCGAGGCCGTCGACTCCGGCGTGCGCAGCATGGTCTCGGTGCAGGGCTCGCTGGCGATGACCGCGATCCACTTCTTCGGCTCCGAGGAACAGAAGCAGCGGTACCTGCCCGCGATGGCGGCGGGCGAGGTGATCGGCTGTTTCGGGCTCACCGAACCCGACTACGGCTCCAACCCCGGCGGG
>Ga0247823_10003066_pt1 | contig 13641 bp, 6 predicted proteins | sample 13C_PalmiticAcid_2_FD_192426 | JGI IMG/M metagenome (GOLD analysis project Ga0247823, IMG submission 192426) | Soil microbial communities from agricultural site in Penn Yan, New York, United States - 13C_PalmiticAcid_Day30 | ecosystem: Environmental > Terrestrial > Soil > Agricultural land...
CAAGGCGGTGATCCCGCACATGAAGGCGAACGGCTATGGCCGCATCGTCAACATCGCGTCGGTCGCGGGCAAGGAGGGCAACCCCAACGCCAGCGCATACTCGACGTCGAAGGCGGGGGTGATCGGCCTGACCAAGTCGCTCGGCAAGGAACTGGCCAGGGACAATATCACCGTCAATGCGGTGACCCCGGCGGCGGTCAAGACCGCGATCTTCGACCAGATGACGCAGGCGCATATCGACTTCATGCTCTCGAAGATCCCGATGGGGCGCTTCGGCACGGTCGAGGAGAATGCGGCGATGATCTGTTTCCTCGCGAGCGAAGAGGCGAGCTTCTCGACCGGCGCGGTGTTCGACACCTCGGGCGGGCGCGCGACCTACTGACATGAGCCAACGTCCTCCCCTCGTTGATCCGCACGTCCATCTCTGGGACCTCGGCCATATCCGCTATCCCTGGTTGACCGGTCCGTTCGACACCGACAATCCCAATGGCAGCGTCGAGCCGATCGCGGTGGACTACCCGCTCGACGCCTATCTTGCCGATGCCGGCAAGTGGGACGTGCGCGGGATCGTGCATGTCGATGCGGGGGCGGACCCGGCGGACGCGCTCAAGGAAACGCAATGGCTTCAGGCGATGGCCGATGCGCGCGGCATGCCGAGCGGCATCGTCGCCTTCGCCGCGCTGGACGATCCGCAGGTCGAGACGCTGCTCGCTGCGCATGTCGAGCACGCCAATGTCTGCGGCATCCGCCATATCATCAACTGGCATCCCGATCCGGCGCGCAGCTATTCGCCCGCCGATGTCACCACGACCAGCGCGTGGATGCGTGGCTTTGGGCTGCTCAGGAAGTTCGACCTGAGCTTCGACCTTCAGGCCTATCCCGGCCAGTTCGCGCATCTCGCTGACCTGATCGCGAAGCACCCTGACACGCAGGTGATCGTCAACCACACCGGCATGGCGATCCCCGGCGATGCGGACGGCTGGGAAACATGGCGACGCGGCATGGCGGCGTTTGCGGCGCTGCCCAATGTCGCGGTCAAGATTTCCGGCATGGGCTTCATCTGGCGGCCATGGAGCGTCGATCAGGCGCGCGCCTATGTGCGTGAGACGATCGAGTTGTTCGGTGCCGACCGCGCGATGTTCGCGAGCAACTTCCCGACCGACAAGCTCTTCGGCAGCTTCGACCAGCATTTCGACGCCTATGACGCGATCACCGCCGATTTCTCCGCGGACGAGCGTGCGGCGCTGTTCGGCGGCAACGCCAACCGCATCTACCGCCTCGGACTGGACCTCTGATGCGCGTCACCGATCTTCGCGCCGAATACACCGTCGATCTGCTGGGGACACAGGCCGCGCACCCGCGCCTGTCGTGGCGGATCGAGGATGCGGAGAAGCAGACAAGCTACCGCATCCGCGCTGCGGCGACCGAAGCGGCACTGGCCACAGGCGATCTGCTCTGGGACAGCGGCGACGTCGCGAGCGACGCGAGTTTCGACATTGCCTATGGCGGCCCGGCGCTGGCGGCGATGCAGCGCGTGTGGTGGACCGTCGACGCCGATGGCGTCACCTCCGACCCGGCGTGGTTCGAGGCGGGGCTGTTCGCGCCCGATGACTGGCGCGGCGACTGGGTCGAGGCGGAGGATGACAACGCCGCCGCCGATCGCGCCGCCGGGGTCCGCTGGGTATGGGGCGATGTCTCGCTCGACGCGCGCCCGCATGCCTTCCGTATCGACTTCGACGCCCCAGCCGATCTGATGCGGGCCGAAGTCCTGATCGCGGGCAAGGATCATCTGCGCGGGGTGTGGGTCAACGGCGTCAAGTCGCCGCTCGACTGGCATTTCGACTGGGACACCTATCTCCCCTTCTGGGGTACGCTCGCGCCCTATGCGGGCGAGGTGAGGCCCGGCCGCAACAGCGTCTGCGCGCTGGTCGATGCGGACACGCAGGGCTTCTTCCCGGTCGATGGCGGCGCCTTCGCTGCACTGATCCGCCTGCATCGCGGCGATGGCAGCGTCGTCCGGATCACCGGCAGCGCCTTCAAGGTCATGCCCGACGCGCCCGAAACTTGGACTGACACCGGTTTCGATGCGAGCGGTTGGGCGTCCGTGGTGCCGAGCACCAGCTGGGCGCAGGGCGATCCCCGCCCGAGCGAACCGGCGATGCTGCTGCGCACGGGGTTCGCGGTGTCGAAGCCGGTGGTTGCCGCTCGGCTCTATGCCACGGCGCTCGGTGCCTATGATGCGCGGATCAACGGGCAAAAGGTGAGCGAGGCGATCCTCGCGCCCGAGATCACCGTGGCAAAGAGCCACGTCCTCTATCAGACCTACGACGTCACCGCGTTGATCGCGCCGGGCGAGAACGCACTGGGCGCGGTGGTCGGCGACGGCTTCTACGCCTCGCCGTTCGGCTGGCGGATCGAGCGTTACGGCTTCGGCCCCGCGCCGCGCCGGTTCCGCGCGATGCTGCGGATCGACTATGCGGACGGCACGCACGACTGGGTGACGACCGGGCCCGACTGGAAGATCGCGACCTCGCCGATCCTCAAATCCGAAATCTATGACGGCGAGATTTTCGATGCGCGCAGAATCGTGCCGGGCTGGTCGGCGCCGGGCTTCGACGCCTCGGGCTGGGCGGATGCGAAAATCGGCGTCGCGCCCGACACGAAACTGATCGCGCAGACCTCGCCCTTGCTTGAGCGCAACGGCGTGTGTCGCGCGGTCTCGGTCAGCGAACCGGTGCCGGGACGCTTCGTGTTCGACTTCGGCCAGAATTTCTCCGGCTGGCTTCGCATCCGCGCCACCGGTCCGGAAGGGACGACGATCACCGCCAAGTTCGCCGAGCTGCTCAATGCGGACGGCACGGCGGACCTCGCCAATCTGCGGCTCGCCAAAACGACCGATCGCTTCACGCTCGCCGGCACCGGCGCGCCTGAAGTCTTCGAGCCGCACTTCACCTATCACGGCTTCCGCTATGTCGAGGTCGCGGGTTATCCGGGCACGCCGACCGCCGATGATATCGAGGGCGTGATCGTCCACAGCGCGTGCCGCGAAGTGGGCGCGATGACCTTCCCCGACGCGCCGTTGCTCCAGCAGATCTGGAACAACGCGTTGTGGAGCCAGCGCTCGAACTTCTTCGCCGTGCCGACCGATTGTCCGCAGCGCGACGAGCGCATGGGCTGGATGGGCGACATTCAGGTGTTCCTCGACGCCGCCGCGTTCAACATGGAGGTCGACGCCTTCATCCGCCGCTTCTTGGCTGAGGCGCGCGCGGCGCAGCGCGACGACGGCGCCTATCCGATCGTGGTGCCGCAGCCCTTGTCCTTCCCAGATGTGGTGACGGCGGGGTGGAGCGAGGCGGGGATCATCCTGCCCTGGCAGCTATGGCAGCGTTACGGCGACACCGCGGTGATCGACGAAAATTGGGACGCGATGCAGGGCTGGATGGCCTATGTCGCGCGGACCAACCCGGACCGTGTCTGGCGCAACGACCGTGGGCTCGACCTTGGTGACTGGCTGTCGGTCGATGCGATCAAGCCCGATGACGAGACCACCCCGCGCATCCTCTGCGCCACCGCATACTGGGCGTGGTCGGCCGAGCTGATGGCAGAGATGGCAGCGGCGACCGGGCGTGATGCCGATGCGGTTAGCTACCGCGCGCTGCACGAAGCGATCCGCGATGCCTATGCCGCCGAGTTCGTTGGCGCGGACGGCGTGTGCGGCAATGGCAGCCAGACCAGCCAGATCCTCTCGCTCGCCTTCGGGCTGGTGCCGCAGGACCGGCGCGCGGCGGCGGCGCGGGTGCTCGCCAATGAAATCCGCGGGCGCGGGATGAAGCTGTCGACCGGCTTCCTCGGTACGCCCTATCTGCTCGACGTGCTTGCCGAAGCGGGGCTGTGGGACGAGGTTTCGGGCCTGCTGTTGCAGACCGGTTACCCCAGCTGGGGCTATATGCCGCAGCAGGGCGGGACGACGGTGTGGGAGCGCTGGAACGGCGACACCGGCGATCTCAGCATGAACAGCTACAACCATTATGCGTTCGGGGCGGTGGTCGGCTTCTTCTACCGGCGGCTGGCCGGGATCGCCCCCGCGACGCCGGGCTTTCGCCGCATCGCGGTGCGGCCGGTGTGGTTGCCGCAAGTCGGCCGCGTCGAAGCGCGGTTCGACTCCCCGGTCGGCCTGATCGCGACGCAGACCGGCGGCGATGCCGATGGCCTCAACCGTTTCACGCTGACCGTGCCCGCCAACACGATGGCCGAGGTCGAGCTGCCGGGCACCGGCTGGCGCCATGTGCCGAACGCGCGCGAGGATGATGGCCTGACCCGCTTCGAAGCCGGGCCGGGCACGCACGAATTCACACGATAGAGAGAGGGTTGCCGATGCCGACGCTGGGGCTCGTCCATAATTCGCCGATGCTGGCGGGGGTGTTCAACGAGATCGCGGCGCGGGTGATGCCCGATGTCCGCATCCTTCACTTCGTCGACGAAAGCACGATCAGGAACACGATCGCGGCGGGGCATCTGCAGAAATCGACGATGCGGCAGGTGATCCGGCTGGTCGGATCGACCTTCGATGCCGGATGCGACGTGGCGATGGTCACCTGCTCGTCGATCGGTCGCGCAGTCGAGATGGCGGCGGACCTCTACGATCAGCCCGTGCTGCGCATCGACCGCGCGATGGCCGAAGCGGCGGTGGCCAGCTCCAGCCGTATTGGTGTGGTCGCGACACTCTCCACCACGCTCGATCCCACCGCCGATCTCGTCCGCCGCGTCGCCGCCGGGCAGGGCAAGGACATCGAGCTCGTCCCGCATCTCTGCGAAGGCGCGTTCGACGCGGTGATGGCCGGCGATGGCGCGACCCACGACCGCATCGTCGGCGAAGCGCTGACGACCGCGCTGGCGGATGTCGATGCGATCGTGCTGGCGCAAGCGTCGATGGCCCGCGTCGTCGCGAGCCTGCCAGAGGGTGCGGTCAAGGCGCCGGTGCTGTCCAGCCCCGAGCTTGGCATGCTGCGCGCGGCCGAAGTTCTGAAGGGCCTTGGCAAGTGAAGAAGCGGCATGGCGTGCTCGGCCTGCTCGCCGCGCTGTCGGTCATCACCTTTATCGACCGCATGGCGATCGCGGTCACCGGCCCGGCGATCCAGCAGGATCTGGGCATCACCCCCGCCCAATGGGGCTGGGTGCTGGGCGCCTATACCTTTGCCTATGCCGTGTTCGAGGTCCCTTCGGGCGCGATCGGCGACCGGTTTGGCTATCGCAAGGAACTGACCCGCATCACGATCTGGTGGTCGTTCTTCACCGCGATCACCGCAGCGTGCCATAATTTCTGGCAGCTGGCGGTGGCGCGTTTCATGTTCGGCCTCGGCGCGGCGGGTGCCTATCCCAACATGTCGGGCGTGCTCTATCGCTGGTTCCCCAAGCGTGAGCGCGCGCGCGGGCAGGGCGTGATCTGGGCGGCGAGCCGGCTGGGCGGGGCGCTGGCGCCGCCGCTGCTGGTGCCGCTCAACGCGCATCTCGGCTGGCAGATGGTGTTTGTCATCCTCGGCGCGGTCGGCTTCCTCTGGGCGATATTGTGGTGGCGCTGGTACCACGACCGCCCTGCCGACCAGCCGGGCATCACCGCCGACGAACTGGCGGAAATCGGCGAGGACGAGGGGCCGGGCCATTCGGAGACGCCATGGCGCAGGCTGCTCGGCCTGCCGCAGCTGTGGCTGATCGGCATCGCCTATTTCTTCTACGCCTTCGGCAGCTGGTTCTACTTCGGCTGGTTCTCGCAATGGCTGGTCAACGGCCGGGCCTTCAGCCAGAGCGAGATGGCCTTCTATGCCGCGATCCCGTTCCTGCTCGGCATCGTCAGCAACCTGATCGGCGGCGTGCTGAGCGACCGGCTGGGCGCACGGATCGGCTATAAGGTTGCCTATCGCCTGATCACCGGCATCTGCCTCGCCGTCACCGCGCTGCTGCTGCTGGCGATGAGCATGACGCAAGACAAGATCATGGTCGTCATCCTCGCCGCCACCAGCTTTGCCGTGATGGACCTGATGCTGCCCTCGGCCTGGGCGATGTGCATGTCGATCGGCGGGCGATTTGGCGGCACCGCGACCGGCTTCATGAACATGCTGGGGAATCTGGGCGGCTTCGTCGGCGTCGTCGCGACCGGATACATCATCGCGGGTACCGGCAGCTATGATCTGCCGGTACAGGGCGTCGCGTTGATGGTGCTAATCGCGGCAGGGCTGTTCGCGTTGATCGATAGTTCGAAAGGCTTCGATCAAAAGGCCGCGACGGCATGATGCGGGTGTTGGCGGCGGCGCTGATTGCGGCCGCCTTGCCGGCGCTTCCTGCTGCGGCGCAGACCGACGCCCCGGCGGGCCAGCAGCAGTTCGAGCGACTCTGGCTCGGCTCGGCTTGGTATCCTGAACAATGGCCCGAGGAACGCTGGGAGGAGGATCTGCGCCTGATGAAGGCGCATGGCGCCAACGTCGTGCGGATCGGCGAATATGCCTGGAGCCGGATGGAGCCGGAGGAGGGTAAGTACGACATGGACTGGCTGGTCCGCGCGGTGCGGCTGGCGGCGAAATACGACATCAAGGTGGTGGTGGGCACGCCGAGCGACACCCCGCCCGCCTGGATGACCAGCAAATATCCCGACGTCGTGCAGATCCGCAGCGACGGCACACCGGTCGCGCATGGGATGCGGCGGCATTTCTCGATCTCGTCGCGCCGCTATCGCGACTTTTGCCGCGAGATCGTGACGCGCATGGCGAAGGCGCTGGGCAAGGAACCCAATGTCATCGGCTGGCAGATCGGCAACGAGCCGAGCGACGAGAGCTACGATGCCGAGGCGAAGGCGGCATGGGTGGCGTGGCTCAAGGCGCGCTACGGCACGCTCGACACGTTGAACGACGCGTGGACCACGCAATATTGGTCGCAGGTCTATAGCGCGTGGGAGCAGGTCCCGTTCAGCAGCGACAAGGCTAATCCCGGCTGGATGCTCGAGGTGAAGCGCTTCATCACGTCGCAATGGGTGGACTTTCACCGCAACCAGCGCGACGCGATCCGCGCGCAGGTTGCGCCGTCGCAGTTCGTCACGGTCAATTTCGGCGGGCTGGGCTGGGCCAACCGGTTCGATCGCTATGCCGCCAACCGCGATCTCGATTTCACCTCGTGGGACAATTATGTCGGTTCGGGGCATCTCAAGCCCGATCGCAACGGTGCGACCCACGATCTGGTGCGCGGGTGGAAGCGCAAGAACTTCTGGGTGATGGAGATTCAGCCCGGCTATGTGAACTGGGCCGGGGTCAGCAACATGCTCCATCCCGGCGAGACGCGGCGCATGGCGTGGCAGGCGATCGGCCACGGCTCCGACGGGATCCTCTACTGGCAGTGGCGCAACGCCCGCAACGGTCAGGAAACGATGCATGGATCGCTGATCGGCCAGGACGGCGAGCCGCTGCCGATCTATGCTGAGGTCGCGCAGATCGGGCGCGAGATGGCGAAGGCGGCACCGTCGATCGCCGGCACGCACCCGGTGTCGGACGTCGCGATCCTGCAGGACTATCCCAGCCGCTGGGCGATCGACTTCCAGCCGCACCATCGCGACTATGACCAGATCGATGTGCTGCTCGACTATTACCGGCCATTGAAGGACGCGCGTGGCGCGGTCGATATCGTCGAGGCGGAGGCAGCGCCGCTGTCGGGCTACAGGTTAGTCGTTGCACCGAGCCTCAATGTCATCAGCGAAGCGACGGCGAAGCGGCTGGCCGATTTCGTCCGTGGCGGCGGGCATCTGATCCTTGGGCCCCGTTCAGGGATGAAGGACGAATTCAACCGGCTGGAGTTAAAGCGCCAGCCCGGTCCGCTCGCCGGGCTGCTCGGCGCGCGCGTCGAGCAATATTATGCACTCGACGAGGCGATAGAGGTCGGAAGCGGCAAGGCGACGATCTGGGCCGAAGACCTGTCGATATCGGCGCCGGATACGCAGGTGCTGCTGCGCTACGGCAAGGCGAATGGTTGGCTTGACGGCAAGCCTGCGGTGGTCAGCCGCACGGTCGGCAAGGGCCGCATCACCTATTTGGGGGCACTGGTCGACGACGCGGTGATGAAGACGCTGATCGACGATGCGCTGAAGGATGCGGGCGTCGCGCGCGATTTTGCGGTGCCGGCCGATGTCGAGCTGATGACGCGCGAGGGGAAGGGGCGGCGGATCGTCATCCTGATCAACCATGGCCGGACGGCGCAGACGGTGGCGTTGCCCGAGCCGATGAGGGATCTGCTGGGCGGGGGCACGACGTCAAGCGTGGCGCTGCCGGTGGAAGGTGTCGTGGTGCTCCAGCGCGCGGCGCGGTGAGGGCGCGCTACTCGACTTTCATCCTATCGGCGAACACCACCCGCACCGGACCGAGCAGCCCGGAATCGAGCAGTGGCTCGTTCGGCTGGTAGAAGGTCCAGGGCGTGAAGGTGACGCGTCCGCCTGCGGGCTTGGCCTTGCCGTCCTTGTACCAGTCGGGCAGCGCGGTGATGCGGCGCGCCATCACATCGCTCTTCCTGCCGTCGGCGGCGGTGCGCTGGCCGATTGGCCGCTCGCCGTCAACGAACTCGCCTTCCTCGGGCAGCGCCGCGTCGGCGATCATGCGGTTGGCCCAGAGATTGGTCACCGCGATCTCGATCGCGTTGCTCCCGGGCTTCACCGCATCGGTGATCTCGACATGGTAGGGCTCCTTCCAGGTGACGCCGAGATCCCTGCCGTTGACCTTGACGCCCGCCAGCACCTCGACCCGGCCGAGATCGAGGAAGATGCGACGGCCTTTGCGGATCGCATCCTCGGGGATGTCGATCGTGCGGGTATAGGTCGCGGTGCCGGAGAAATGGCGCACGCCGGCATCGGCATGGCGGCTCAGGGAATGGAGGCCGGGCAGAGTGATCCGCGCCGGCGCGCCGCGGCCGGGCTGGAAGGCGACCTCCCACGGCCCCGCCACCGCGATCGGTTCCGGCACTTCGGCCTTGAACTTGCCGCCGTCGCTGGTGGAGTAGATCCCGCTTTCCCACACCAGCGCCTGCAGATCGCCATAGCGGTCGCGTGAGACTTCGGCAGGGGCGGTGGCGAGCAGCGGCGCGGGTGGGCCGGCCGCGGCCTCGGCGGCGATCTCCTGCGGTGTACGCGCGCGCGCTTCGGTGCGGACGGGGGTGAAATTGCCCTCGAAGAAATAGGTGATGCCGACGGGTACATCGCTGCCGCCCGCGAAGACTGTACGGCCGCTCTTCTTACCGGTGCGGACATGCTTGCCGCCCAGGTAGAGCTTTGGTGTGCCCTTGTCATAAACGAGCGCGACATGGGTCCAACCCGCGACCGGGGTATGGCTGACCAGCACCGCGGGCGCGCTGTCGGGCGCGGCGCGCTCGATCACAAAGGCGCCATTGCGTCCGAGCGCGAGGCCGGCGATCGCGGTCCTGGGCCCATGGATGTCGCGGCCCGATCGCGCGGGGATGAGATAATGCTTTCCGGTCTCGTCGATCCGGCCCTCCACGCTCTCGTCGGGCATCAGCCGCAGGTCGATGTCAGGCTTGGCCCAGAGTGAGAGGGTGAAGCTGTTCGATGGCGCCGGAGCCACAGGCGCGCGCGTCGCGGTCGTATCGACGAAGCGCATCCCGTCTTTCGCCACCCAGTCGATCCGCCGCGCGCCTGCCGCGAAGTCGAGCGTGACGAAGGTCGAGCCGGCGGGCGACAGGTCGAAGGTCACTTCGGTCCAGTCGCGCTCGGTCTTGAATAATGTCGCGCGGGTGACGTCGCCGGTCTCGGCGTCCCATAGCGACGGCGCGGCGCTGCCGACGCGGAAGGTACAGGTGACGCGTTCGGCCCGCCGCTGACGGTTGGCGACAAAATAGATGTGGGTCGCGCCTGCCTTGCTGTGCCGCCATGCGACCTGTCCGTCGGGCGACGCAGTGCGGCAATCCGTATCTGGCGCGACCTTGAGCGCCGCCAGCGTGTCGCCAACCGATCCACCGGGGAAGACATGGCCCGCGCCGACCTTGCGAGCCGCCTTGCCGTCACCCCACACTATGTCGATTGCGGCGCGGAAGGCGGCGTCATTGTCAGCCTTGCCCACCAGCGTCATCGGGTGCGCCGGCTTCGGCCCCAGCACCACCATCCCCGCTTCGACCAGTGCGCGTAGCTTAACGGCGAGCTGCGGGGTCATGCCGGCGAGGCCTTGGGGGATGACGAGCAGGCGATAGCTCGCGCCGTTAGCCAGCACGATCCGTCCGTTCGCGACTCTGGCGCGGGTCAGCAGCACCTCGGCATTGACCAGATCATACTGATATCCGGCGGGCACCTGCGGATCGAAATACACGCCGATCTTCGGATGAGTGTCGGGCGACATCTGCGGGCGGACATATTCGGCCTGATTGGGGCTGTCCTCGCCGACGAAATACAGCACATCGGCGACAGGGATGCCCTGCCGCAGCATGTACTGGCTGCGTGACAGATACTCGATCCACGGCTTGGCCTGGGGCACCCAGGTGTTCGAAGACTCGAGGTTGATCCCCCATGGCCCCATCGTCATGCCGGGCAGCGCCCTGGGGTTGGGCTGGTGCGCCCAGCGATGGAAGAGAAACTGATTGATCCCCTGCGCGAACATCTGGTCGCCCAGGGCCTTCAGCGCATAGGGATAATCCTGCCAGCGGCTGGTCTGCGCCTCGCCGGTGAATGCCTCGGCGGCGATCAGGTTCTTGCCATAGACGTGCCCGGCGGAGGCGACCATTCCGACCGTGCGATTATCGGTCCATGGCGTGCGCGACCAGAATTCGGCCATCGGCACTGTTGCACGACCCGACACCTGCAGCGCGTCGAACGCCCCGGGGCCATAGCCCTCGACATGGAGCTTGAGGCCAGCAGCGGCAGCGCGCTCTTGCATCCGGCCATAATAATTATCCGCCATCAGCCCGGCGAGCGTACGACGGAAATCGAACAGGAAGCGGTTGGAGGTATCGAGATCGCCGACGATCCGCCCGGTCAGCGCGGGGAGGTAAGAGATTATCGCATAGCCGTTGCGTTTCTGGAAATCTGCCGGAAGCGCGGGCGTCCAGTTCTGCATCCCGGCTTCGAAGCTGTCGATCCCGACCATGTCGAACGCCTTGCCCGCCAGCGGCCCCGCGGCCTTTATCACCTTGCCAAGTGTGTGCTCGAACTGATGATCGACCGCCGCGACGCTGAGCTTGTCGACCTCCAGCCCGCGCCCCGCATCCGATGCCGCGACATTGAACTGGCCGGTCGGGGTATGGCCGAAGCGCAGCACGGTCCATTCACCTGCGGGCGGGGTCCAGTTGAGCGTCCCTGCGGCATCGACCTGTGCGCTGATGTCGAGCACCTGCGCGGGGTCGATCGCGTAGCGCGCCTTAAGGTCGAGGGGCGGCTTCGCGCCCGGTTCCGCCATGGCGAAGTCATGCCCGGCCCTGGTGCCCCAATGGTCGATCCGTGGGGTCGCGTAGAGCAAAGCCTCGGCGAGCTGTACCCTGACGGAGGGCGTGATGCGAAACATCGATGCCTCGACGCTTGGGAAGTTCAGCGTGCCAGGTGATTCGATCCCGCGCTCGGTAGCGACCTCAACCTTGCCGATGCGCGACCAGGTGAGGCCGTCGGCCGAGGCTTCGACCAGCGCGGAGAAGGCCGGCGCGTCTTTGGCCGCGTAGAGCGTGATCGCCTGCGCGGTGAAGGGCACCTTCATCGTCACCACCAACGGGGCGGCGGGTGAGATCTCGACTGCGCTGTGCAGGTCGCGATCGGTGAGTGTCGCGGGGACGATCGACATGTCCGCTTCCATCGCCTCGACCGCGTCGCGATACGCGCTCTCGTCGCCAGGGGATGCGGGGAAAGCGATTATTGCGGCGTCCCGATAGTAGCCCTGCTTGGTGTAGGGCTGGGGCAGGTGGACGCTGACCGGCGTTTCGCCGTCGCCGGTCACGCGACTTTCGGTCCACACGATCTGCTGCATCGCCTGCCCGGGCGCGATCCACGGTCCCCCTGAGGACGACCAGCCCGGCGCATTGTGCAGCCCGACCTTGAGGCCGAGCTGGTCAGCCTTGCCCATCATATGCGTGGTGAGGTCGAGCCATTGCCGGCCGAGATAGTCGACCGGCCCATTGGGTATGCCGCTGTTGCCGTCGAACACCATCGCGCCACCGAGGCCGGTATCGCGCATCGCCTGAAGATCGGCGTCGATCCCCTCCTTGGTGACGTTGCCGTTCATCCAGAAGTAGAGCGTCTGCGGGCGAGCCTCGGGCGGCGGGGTGCGGAAGGTCTCGGGATCGGGCGGCGCGTGCGGGGAGCGTTCCTGAGCCAGGCTCGGGGCTGCCAGCGCCACCAAAGCCGTTCCCAACGCCCAACACCGATTCATTCCGCTTCTCCGTCCGCGATCTGCGCCTCCTTAGCCGCCCTTGCGCACGGTTTCGAAGAAATCCTCGCCACCCATCTGCCCGCCCTTGAGCACCAGCTCGAGTCCGTCGATCGCGGGATCGGACGAATGGGCGCGGACCAGCGGTGCGCCGCGCTCGATGGGCGCGGCCCAGACGAGGGCGTCGATGCCGAGTTGCGCGACGCCATGGCTCGACGTGTCCCCGCCTGCGAACAGAATGCGTTTCAAAGCTGCGCGTCGTACCACGTCGCGGGAGATGCGACCCAGCGCCTGTCCCAGCTTTTCGTCTGCTGCGGGTGCGCCGGTATCGAGCGGCCCTGCGGCGGAAGCGATGATTGCGCGGCCTTGCGCCAGCGCGGCGAGCGCGGAATCGGCAAGGCGCGCCTCCTCGGCGGATGATCCGTCAAGGAGCGCGGGCACATCGGCACGCACCGCAACGAACCCGTCAGCGGCGCTGCGTTCGATCTGGCGCGCGGTGATCGGGGAGCAGCTGCCGCTGACTACCAACAGCCGGTCGATCTCCGCGGCGCGGGTAACGGCGCGCCGGCCCTCGATGATTCCCTCAGCCTGCCACGCCAGCACTAGTGCGCGTGTCACGCCCGAGCTGCCCACGGCGAAGCGCACACCACGCGAACGCAGGACCGCACCGGTTGCGGCAAGATCGGCGAAGCTGGTGCCATCGAACAGCACCGCGTCATTGTCACGCGCCGCGTCGAACGCGGCTCCGGCTTCACCTGACTGGATGCGGTCGAGCGGGACATGGCCGATCTTCGCATTCGTCTGCGTGGCAAGGTGCCGGATCAGATCGGCCTCGTGCATCGGCGTGACCGGATGGCGCGACATGGTCGGATGGCGGTCGATGCGATGCACCTGCGTGCCCGCCGCGGCAAACAAATTGGCAAAGACGACGTAGCGGCCGAGGTGCGGTGCGGCGACGACGATCGCGCCGGGGCCGCCGAAGCTGCGCACACCGATGTCGAGCGCGCGCCCGATCGACCCGACATGCGGTGCGCTGTCGAAGGTTGAGCAGGTCTTGTAGTGGATCAGCCCGGCATCGCTGAGCGCCGCGAACATCGCCGGCAGTCGCGCGTCCATCCATTCGGGCGAGCGGCTGCGCGCGTCGCTGGCGATGCCGATCGCGCGGGCCTCCGGAAACCGGGCGCGCAACGCTGCATCGGGCGCGCGCAGGAACAGCACCGCAGGAACACCTCCCTCAGCCAGCTGTTCGAGTACGTCG